>Ga0316187_10000135_pt1 | contig 47740 bp, 38 predicted proteins | sample CroRivburrow1_MG_FD_204927 | JGI IMG/M metagenome (GOLD analysis project Ga0316187, IMG submission 204927) | Coastal sediment microbial communities from Maine, United States - Cross River worm burrow 1 | ecosystem: Environmental > Aquatic > Marine > Coastal > Sediment | place: USA: Maine...
GCGACGCATGCCACCTGTGCGATACAGCCCGCCGCGCCCTGCGTGGGCGTTTTCCCGAGGTGCTGGCGCCCGACCAGATGTACGGAGAAAAAAAGGGGTCAGGTTAACTTTTCCTCGCAGATGAAATGTTAACCTGACCCCTTTTTTTTCCTTTTTTTTCCATTTTCTCTTCCAGCGCTCGTCCTACTGTAATCAACTTGCCCTCCTGGAACAGGCCGGACCACAGGTGAATCGAGTCGGGCACGTCGTGTTTCGGCCCTTCCGTGTCTTCCTCGGTAATGCCCTGGATCGCCCGGCTGACGCGGGGCTCGAAGCCTGCCCGCAGGACCAGTGTCGGGTGGCCGGTCAGGTTGGTCAGGGCGTTGAGTTGATCAGACCAGGGCGCGAAAAACACGTCAGTCTGCGCGAAGAAGTTGTGCAAAAGTTCCATGATTCTGCGGCGGATGCGGTCACATTGCAGCAGGCTCACCGCGCTGGTGAAATGCGAAATTCGGAAATAGTTGGGCCAGGCATCGAAGATCTGGCGCCGCAGCTCATCATCCGCATCGGACAGCGTCAGCTCTTCGAAAGCCGCCGCCGACTCGGCCTCCAGTATCGGGTTGATGATTTCCCAGGGTAGCTTCGGAAATTCCAGTTCAACCAGGTTCACGCCGGACCCTTGCAACAGCTCAAACGCAGCCCGGTCGGTAGCGGTAGTTTCTTCTGATTCAAGCATACGTGGGTCATAGCCAACGGAGATCCGGGACAGAGGCCGGTTGCCGTCGTAAGCGAAACCATGGGCCAGTGAGCCGGCATCGGCCGGGTCGTAACCGTTGAGTTCGGCCAGCACCAGGGCGGTGTCCTCGGCATAGCGGCAGATTGGGCCGATTTTGTCCAGCGACCAGCACAGCGCCATCGCACCGGCCCTGGAAACTCGGCCGAAGGTTGGCCTCAGGCCGGCAGTTCCACAACGCTCGGAGGGCGAGACGATAGAACCCCAGGTCTCCGTTCCGATGGAGAAGCCGCATAGCCCGGAAGCGGTTGCAGATGCCGAGCCGGCGGAGGAGCCCGATGACCCTTCAGCCGGGTTCCACGGATTACGGGTTTCGCCGCCAAACCACACTTCACCCCAGGCCAGTGCACCCAGTGCGGTTTTGCCCAACAGCACGGCACCGGCTTCGCGTAGCAGGTGCGTGACCTTTGCATCGGTGTCCGGCACTCGATCGCGAAACGGTGTGGCCCCCCAGGTGGTGGCCACGCCGGCTGTGTCCGCCAGGTCTTTCAGTCCGTAAGGAATGCCGTGCAATGGGCCGCGGACCTGGCCCACCCGGCGCTCGCGGTCCGCCCGGTCTGCCTGTTGCAACGCCAATTCTGGAGTAACCGTGATGAAACTCTGCAACTGGGCGTCGTAACGGGCGATTCGGTCCAGGTATAGCCGTGTCAGCTCAGTGCTGGTGAGCTGGCCAGCTTCCATCCAGTGCGCCAAATGCTTCAATGAGGCGAATGCAATGTCCTCCGCGGAGGCCGGGCGGTCCGGCAGAGGTTCGTCGAACAGGCTCATCCCATTCGCCTGCGCGGTGTACTCGATTCCTGGTAGACGAGGGTCGAACGCCAGCGCCGGCGCCAGTCCGTTAGGCTTTTCAATCGACCGCCACTGCCTGAGCTGTTCCTTACGCTGTGCGAAAAATCCCTCATCACCCTCGATGGCTTCGCCACCCAGCATCAGGCGGCGCTCGGCCTCGGTGAATTGCAGCCCCAGCAGCTTTTCCGCCTCGGCCAGCGTGCGCTCGGTGATGCGCTCATCGAATCCCTCCCACAGCGGATCCCCCGGCTCCGCCCGCGGGGTACAGCCTGAGACCGCTGCGCCTCCGGCCGTGGCCAGCAGGGCGGTCAGTAATTGGCGGCGCTGGATGAGAGTGTTTCGGTTCTGCGTCATGGGGGCTCCGGTATACTATTGGTAAGGCCTTATTAAACCCAGTTTACTTTCTTGTGGAGTCCCAATGCATCAGCGGATTGTCTTTGTTTTCAGCTTCCTGATCGCGCTGTTCGCGGCTGGCGACCTGGCCGCAAACGATGAAACCGTCCGCATTCTGTCCTGGAATATATCGGATGATGCCTATGTCGCTGAGCCCGCGGAATTTGGCGCCCTGCTGCGCTGGGGCGATCCGGACGTGGTATTGCTGGACGAAGTGAGCCCGTCGGCTGACGTGGAGCTGTTGAAAAATGCGCTGCTGGCCCTGAATGAGGACAGCGATGCTGCCTGGAACATCAATTTTGGCGATAGTGGAGGCAGGCAGCGAGCTGTGATTGCCAGCAGAGCCCTGCAGCAGCCGTTGCCTGAATTCTCGGGCATCGTGGCTTATCCGAACGAAGGCCGGCAACGCATTTTTGCAAGGATGCCGCTGGAAAAGCGTGCAGTGGTTGAAAAACAGCTGGATAAAGGTATTCCGGTCAATGGCACGGTGCTACTGGCGGGTGGCCGTCGTCTTTTGGTTGTGGTGACGGACCTGCAGTGTTGTGGTGACGGCCCGGAAAGCTGGGAGGAGGACCGGCGCAGGGTGGAAGCGGCTGAACTTCGCCGGCTCATCAGGCAGGTTCTCCAGCGTGAATCTGTGGATGGTGTTGTTTTCGCCGGCGACTTCAACCTGGTGGAGTCCACTTTCGGCATGGGGCTGCTGACCGGGCCTTATCCTGCACCGCATTTAGCGCTGATACCCGCCGAGCTGTACCATCCTGACGGAATCTCTGCCTGGACCTGGGACGGCCGCGGCACGCCTTTTCCATCTGATGTGCTGGACTATCAACTGTATGGACCGGCAGGACTGGAAATGCGCTCCGGTTTCATCCTCGACACGGAAAAGCTTGATCCCCGCGAGCTCGAACCCTACGGGCTGGATACAGGCACGGTGGGGCGAACCGGTGATCACCGCCCGCTGGTCGTGGAGTACCGTTGGAAGTGAAGTGCTACGGGCAGTGAAGACTGCGGGAATTACTTCTTCGGCGTTACCCACATCGTGATATCCGCATGCACGACCCGTTCGCCGGCGGTATCGAAAACATCCACCGATACCACCGCATCCTGGGCCTCGCCCTCACGGATCGGCGGCAAATTCGCTTCGGCCCGAACATCCGTTTCAGCCTTGCGCAGGTAATCAATCGTCATGCTCTTGGGTATCCAGCGCATGCTTTTGGGACAGGATGCATCGGTCATGGTGCCGGCAACCAGTTCGCACAGGTTGGCCATCGCGATCGCGTGCACGGTTCCGATGTGGTTCTTCACCCTGCGACGCTTGCGAAAATGCGCCTCTGACCGCCCTGGTTCAAGCACATCGAAAACCGGCTTGATCGAGCTGAAATAAGGCGCTTTGAAGCAGACAATGCGGGAAAACAGGTGACGGCCGGTGGCCGTGCCGGAGAGGCGGCGCCAGGTTTTCAGGGTGAAGGACTCAGACATGGCTTCAGCTTACCTCAGAAAATCCGGATTTTGTTCACGAGCGCAAAAATTTAAACAACGGACCGATATCATACCCGGGCGTTGGCTGATCTATACTGTGCCACCGGAGGATCAGCTATGGATGTTTTTGCAGAACTCGCGGGTAATGTACTCGCCTCGGTCATCTTGCTTGGGTTTGGTTTTCTCTTCGGTAAGTACCGGGAGCGGCGCCTGCAGCAGGGCCGCAACCTGGAAGAGTATGACTTTTATCCTTTCGACGTGGATGAGGACAAGGCCCTGTTCCTGGACCTGGAACGCTTCAGTGAAGGTGTCAGCCACCTGTTGCGTCACCGCGACCGCACCGCGGCCGAACAGCTGATCCTGATCGGGCAGCAGAACAGCATCGAATCGAGGCTGACCGGTGATGCGCTGCGAGACTATCTCAGGTTTTATTCAAAATACGGCGGCGACAAGGTGATGGACGATACCAATCGCTTTCTGGAAAACTATGAGCGAATCGTTCGGCTGATCGGCGAGAGTTTTCCGGAAACCGGCATCGAGATCCTGCTGCACAACCTGTCCAACCCTGCCAAGGCGCTGGCCCACCTGCAGAACAACGTCACTGGCCGTAACGTGGGCGCGCCGGCAACCAACCTGGTGCATGATCTCAAAACACGCCGGCTACAGAACCAGGACAAGCTCAATTACGAGCTGAACATCGGCTCGCGAAAATTCAAGTGCACAACGATTCCTATCTACCGCGAGAAACTTGGGCTGGTGGGGGCTGTCTGCATTAACGTCGATTACCACTACCTGGACGAGGTGGTCCGTAACGACCCTGAGAAGCGGGACCTGTTCCTGGACGCCCTGCTGCGCACGGACATGGTGCTTGACGAAAATATCCTGAGTAAGGACGAGTATGAGAATGCCAAAAAAGGTAAGCGGCATTTCCGGGATTTCAGTTACAGCTCCTGAGGCCTACCATCCAATGGCACTGTGCCTGCCTGGTTTACGTTGGTAGAGTGAAGCCCACCAAGCGATTAGAATGCTCACTCCATGACCGACATCTTCCAGGAAATCAAAAAGCGACGCATATTGCCCGCGCTGGGCCTGTATGTAGGTAGTTGCTGGGTACTGATCGAAATTTTCGATCGCCTGGCCGAGCGTTACCTTTGGTCTCCGTACATCACGGATGCTGCTTTTTGGGGTCTGTACTCATTGATCCCGGCCGTTCTCCTGCTGGCCTGGACGCATGGCCAGCCGGGTAAAGACCGGGTCACCACGGCTGAAAAGGTGGGTATTCCCATCAATATCATCGCGACCATTGGCCTGCTGGTGACGGTATTCGGCGGCAAGGACCTGGGCGCTACGGCCAGCATGGTCTCCATTGCCAACGAGGAAGGCGTACAGGAAACGCATTTTATTCCCAGCGAGTCGTTCCGGCGGCGCATGGCGGTGTTCTTTTTCGAAAACACGTCCGGCGACCCCGAACTCGACTGGCTGCAGTACGGCGTCACGGAACTGCTGGTGCAGGACCTTCAGCAGAATCCATTCGTGCTGGCGAATTCACCCTGGGCCAACTTCGGTAACGGTTTTTACATGCGTATGAAGCAGGCGGGCTTCAGTGATGGACTTGACGTGCCGCTCTCGCTGATGCGCGAAATCGCCAATGATGCCAACCGCCAGTATTTCGTGGAAGGTGATATAGACCGTGTCGGCGATGAGTACGTGGTTACCTTTCGTGCCTGGGAGTCGGAGTCCCTGAAGCAGGTCACAGAGCGGACGCGATCCGGCACGGACCTGTACAGCACCATTGACAGGCTATCCGTTGAGCTGCGGGATGCGCTGGACGTGCCTCGCGGCAATGCCCGCATGGTGGAAGACATGCCACTGGCCGAGACTTACGGCGAGTCCAGCGAAGCTTTACAAAAATATATTTCCGGGTTGAATGCCCGTTTGTTCGACAACGACTTCGAAGCTTCCAACGCATTTTATGATGCGGCGATCGAGACTGACCCGGGGTTTGTCATGGCCTGGTATGCCAAGGTGGTCAACCTGGTCGAGTCGGGTGATCTGCGCCCTGCCCAGCAAGCCATCACGCAGGCTCAGAAACTGGATTACCGATTGCCCGCCCGGGACCAGGCCAATCTCAAGCGCCTGCAGTACCGCTTGTCGGGCCAGCAGGACAAACTGATTGCGTTCCTGCGTATGCAGGTCCGGCTGCATGACGACGCGTCGTCGCACAATCAGCTGGCCGGCATCTTGATGGTGACCGGCCAACTCGAAGAGGCCAAGCAGCAATTCCAGTTGGCGCTTGAAAAAGATGCCTTAAACGTTGGCATCTTGCTGCAGCTGTCCATGTTGGAGCGAGCCACAGGAGACATCGATGCCGCCATTGCGTGGGCCAGGAGATACCAGGAAGAAAAGCCCGAGGATTTCGAAGCCCAGCAGACCCTGGGTGACCTGCTGCGTGACAGCGGCGACCTCGAAGCAGCGGCGGATCACTACATGGAGGCCTCGATTTTAGCGGATGAGCCCGTGCAGCCGCTTCTGCGGCTGGTTGATATCGAATTGCGCATAGGCAACGTCACCGGGGCCCGGGACCTGCTGGGCCAGGCGGAGGCGGAGGCCGAGTCAGTGGCGCAGAAGGCGCAGGTGCGGGAAGTTGGGGCTGAGCTCGAAGGCAGGCTGGGAAGGATACGGGCCGCCATAGGACAACTGCGGCAACAGGAGGAATTCCTGGTTCAGTTCCAGTCGTCCTGGATAGTGACGATGGCCGTATATCAGCCCATGATCCGTGCCTACAACGCGCTGGGCGACCCGGACACAGCCCAGGAAATTCTGACCATGTCATTGGGCAAGGTCGGTCCGCCACTGGACAAATTTCTCGCCTTCAGCGAAGCGGATATCCTGTTTCAGCGGGAGGACTACGATGCGGCCGAAGCAGCCGTGTTGCGTGGCGCTGAAGTCATCGAGGAGTTCAAACTCGAGGACATGAATTTCCTGGTCGACATGATCAGGGGCTATATCCTGCGGAAAAGAGGCGACTATCCGGGTTCATCCGCGGCTTTCGAGGCCACTATCGAACGCATTGAACACTCGGTGCTCGGTGGCAGCGAGCTGTACCGCGAGTTGCCGACATTCAATGCCGAGCTGGCGCACTCATTGGTGCTCGGTGGTGAGCTGGATCAGGCGGAAGATGCGTTGACCGAGGGTTTCCGGCTGGACCCTTCGAATCCGCTGCTCTGGGTCAGCAAAGCCCGTTTCCAGCACGCCTCCGGCCAGCCCCAACTGGCCCAGGCCTCCGTGAGTTATGCACTGGCCATCTGGAAAGACGCGGATCCGGAATACTTCGAGTTGAACAAGGCGCTGGACCTGGAGCAGGAAATCAGGCAATCGTTGTCAGAATAGTCATTTAAAAACGTTAAATCCGGATGGACCGCAATGATGCCTGAATTGGTAAAAACCACTTTTTTCCGTTTGAAGTCAAATTGGTTACAGGTGCTGGCGGTTCATCTTTGCTACACGGGCCTTGGTTTCATCCTGTTTGCCCCGTTGCTCGGTGCACTGGGCCAGTTTCTGTTGAAATTGTCGGGCAAACCTGCCCTGGCCGACATGGACCTGTTGTATTTCGCCTTGTCACCGGCGGGTGCTTTCGTGCTTATCCTGCTTGTCGCTATCTCCATAGTCGTCATTGCTTTTGAACTGGCATCGCTGATGGCGATTGGCCTGGCGGATGCGGGCGGTAAACGCGCGGAGGTAATGGCGTCGCTGATGTTCAGCCTCCGGCGAGTGGTGCCCATATTCAATTTCGCGGGACGGTTGGTGGTGAAACTGCTGATCACGGTTGCGCCGTTCCTGGCCGTCGCCGCCGTGGCAGCCTGGTTTCTGATCAGCGACCACGACATCAACTATTACCTGGCCGTTCAACCGCCGGAATTCTGGGCGGCGGCAGGCGCCGTGGGGTTTATTGCGTTGGCGATGACGGCATTGCTGATTTACCGACTGGTTTGCTGGTCACTCGCATTACCGCTGGTTCTGTTTGCCGACATGGCGCCGGCGCGTTCCTTCGCAGCCAGCGAAAAGCTCACTCAATTCAATCGCCGCACGATCCTGGGTGCACTGTTTGTGTGGCTCATTGCCGCCTTTCTCCTCGGCGCCCTGGTCGCCGGGTGCATGCGGTTGCTGGCCCATTGGCTGGTGCCGCTTTTTCTCGACTCGGTGTCCCTGCTAGCGGCGCTGTTCGGGCTGCTGACAGCATTTTGGACGGTCGCAAACGTAATGGCCACCGCGCTGATTGCCGGAGGCCTGGCGCTGTTGCTCGCTGCATTGGTGTACCGCCTGTCGCCGGATTGTCGGGTATTCAATCTGCCGCTCGAACAGCCGTCCGGGGCGGCCTTCGCGCGCAAGATCCGGTACCGGTTTGCGATCGGGCTGGTAGCCGCGGTGGGAATCGCCGCCTTTATCGGCTTCGGGTTGTTGCAGAAGATTCAGATCATCGATGACGTGCAGATCATCGCCCATCGCGGCGCGGCCGCCGAGGCGCCGGAAAATACCATGGCCTCGGTCCGGCGTGCGATGGTTGATGGTGCGGACTGGATCGAGATCGACGTGCAGGAAACTGCGGACGGCGAGGTCGTGGTGATACACGACAGCGATTTCATGAAACTTGCCAAGGTGGACTTGCGCGTCTGGGACGCGACCATGGAGCAACTGGCTGAGATCGATGTGGGTGGCTGGTTTGCACCCGAGTTTTCGGGCGAACGCGTGCCGACACTGGCCGATGTGCTGGCCAAGGTAAAGGGCCATTCAAAGCTGATCGTCGAGCTTAAGTATTACGGCCACGACCAGCAGCTCGAGCAGCGGGTGATCGAGCTGGTCGAAGCCGCCGAAATGCAGAACGACACGAAGATCATGTCGCTGGAGTTTGCCGGCATCCAGAAAGTACGGGAATTGCGGCCTGACTGGAAAATCGGGTTGCTGGCGGCCCGGGCCATCGGTGACCTGACGCGGCTGGATGCGGATTTCCTGGCGGTCAACATGGCCATGGCCCGCCCTGAACGGATTCGCACCGCCCATGCAGCCGGCAAGGAACTCTTCGTTTGGACGGTAAACGACGCCTTATCGATGTCGCAGCTGATGTCACTGGGTGTGGACGGGATCATTACCGACGATCCGCGACTCGGGCGTGAGGTGCTGGCGGCACGGGCTGAATTGAGCACTGCCGAGCGGCTCCTGTTGCACATGGCTCCCTGGTTGGGGTTCGAAGCTCCGGCTCTCAGTTACGAATCCAACGATGCCGAAATTGAAGACATCAAAATCGACTAATATGTGTTCGAAGCAAGTTGGTAAACAACCTTTGAGCCAGGATCAAAAGCGGATGAGAATAAACTTACGGCTGATGCAGAATGTGCTGGTAGTAGCGTGCTTGTTGACGCCACTGAGCTCACCTGGCCAGGACAGCGCGGCGGAAAAGCGCCTGATCTCCATCGATGACCAGGCCAGCTTCCGTTCCATCGGGTCACCGGTTTTCAGCGCCGATGGCCAATGGCTCGCCTACACGGTCACCACTGGGGATTACGAGAAGAATCAGTCACTGAACCGTATCTGGATGCAACCCGCGCAGGGCGGGTCGCTGGTGGCATTGACGGCAGCAGGGGTATCGTCGTGGAGCCCGGTTTTCAGCAAGGATGGCAGGACGCTCTACTTCCTGTCCGCGCGCGATGAACAGAAAACCCAGCTGTGGTCGCTGAACCTGGTGGCGGGTGGCGAAGCGCAACAGGTCACGGAGCTGGAGCGCGGCGTTGATCAGATCAACTTCTCCTCCGATGAGAAGAAACTGCTGCTGGTGCTGCGGGACGAAGACCAATCTGAGCCGCTGGTCGAAGGCAGCAATCCATGGGTCATCGACCGGCTGGATTTCAAGAAAGACGCGGCTGGCACTTACCTGGACCGCTTGCGTACACACATCTATATTTATGACCTTGCTACCAAACAGCTGACACAGATAACCTCCGGCGACTTCGATGATTCGGACCCGGCCTGGTCGCCGGATGACCGCCAGGTGGCGTTCACCAGCTTCCGCAATCCCGGTGATTCCTACAACAGCGATATCTGGCTGGTTGACGCGAAGGCTGGCGCCGCGCCGCGTCAATTGACGAGCAACCAGGGAGCGGATTCTGCGCCCTTGTGGCACCCGGATGGCGACTGGCTGGTTTTCACCTCGGCACAGGGTGAAATCGAGCCGAACTACGCGGTCAACCACCTGGCCAGGCTGAACATCAATAAGCTAGAGCACCAGTGGTTGAGCCTGGAACTGGACCGCAATATCCGGTCTCCGGAGTTTTCGGCGGACGGAAAACAGGTCTATTTCCGGCTGGAAGATAGCGGCGAAGAGCATATCGCGCGGCTGGGCTGGTCGGACAAGAGGTTCGAGCGGGTGCTCGATGGCAAGCGCGTGATCAGCAGTTTCGCACTGGGTGCCGGCAACCAGCTGGCAGCCGTGTTCAGTACCTCGGTGATGCCAGGCGAGTTGCATGTGCTCCAGGACGGCAAACCCCGTGCAATTACCGGCGTCAACACGGCGCTGATCGACCAGCTGAAGCTGGGTGAGACGCGAGAGATTCACTACCAGGCGCCGGATGGCTGGGAGATCGAGGGCTTCGTCACGCTGCCGCCCGATTACCGCAAAGGCCAGCGTTACCCGGCTATTCTGAAAATTCACGGCGGGCCGGTCGGCCAGTACGACGTCGGTTTTTCCTTTGATTCGCAACTGCTGGCGGCGCATGGCTACGTGGTGATCAAAACCAACCCGAGGGGTTCGTCGGGATATGGGCAGGAGTTTACTCTCGGCCTGTACCAGGGCTGGGGCGAGAAAGACTACCAGGATGTGCTGGCCGGCGTGGACCGGGCCATCGAGCTGGGTTACGCGGACCCCGATCGACTGGGCATGGGCGGTTACTCCTATGGCGGCATTTTGACCAATTACCTGCTGGGTAAAACCGATCGCTTCAAGGCAGCCGTCAGCGGCGCCGGCTCGGGGCACTACCTGGCCAGCTACGGACACGACATTTACCGGCTCTGGTATGAAACGGAGCTGGGCCTGCCGTGGGAAAACCGCGAGCTGTGGGAAAGCCTGTCACCATTCAATTACATCCACGAGGCGACCACCCCCACGCTGTTTTACGGTGGCAACAAGGACTGGAACGTGCCCATCCAGGGCTCCGAACAGCTGTACCAGGTGATGAAGCGGGTGGGTGTGGAAACCCTGCTGGTGGTTTACCCGGACGAGCACCACGGAGGCTGGTCCTACGCCAACGAGAAAGACAGTTGGCTGCGCAGGCTGGCATGGTATGACCGCTTTTTGAAAAACTGAACTCTCAACAAGGATAAAACGATGCACTCAATGATCCGGCTGATCGCCTTTTCTGCCCTCCTGCTGCTTTCATCATCCGTGATGTCGGCAGATTCCGGCCCCGGAGAACCGCTGTCCGAGGATACGCCGATGACCACGGTTACCGGCAATCCTTTCACAGCACCGGCTGACTGGACGGTGTCAGTCAAGGGGCCCGCCACGATTATTTCGCCACCGGAAGGCGGTTCTGCACTGGTGCTGGTAGATGTAAAAGCCGAGGATGCGGACGGCGCGGTGGCGGCGGCCTGGGCTGCCTACAAGGAGCGCAGCTGGGCCCTGAAGGAGGCCAATGACCGGGCCGACAACGACGGCTGGTCCAAACGCAAACGCTACGAGTACCAGACCTCACCCAACGAGAAGCGCGCGGTCATCGCCAGTGCATGGTTTGCCAATGACCGCTGGACAGTCTGGATCTACGACATGGCCAATGACGTGGGTGGCAAGCGAGGGGCTGCGGTCAGCCTGGTGCTGGGGAGCCTGCGGCCCCACGGCTATGAACGCGAAACCTTTGCCGGCATGACGGCCAAAAAGCTGGACCAGGCACGCCTGGCCGAGCTGACCGGGTTCGTGGCGCGCGGACTGGATGAATCCAAGGTGCCCGGCACGTCACTGGCGATCATCCAGGATGGCAAAGTCGTCTTTTCGGGTGGTTTTGGCGTGCGTGAACTCGGCAAATCCGAGAAACCTGATGGCGATACGCTGTACATGGTGGCCTCCAACTCCAAGGGTCTGTCGACGTTGTTGCTGGCCAAGCTGGTCGACGAGGGCAAGCTCAACTGGGATGACCCGGTCACCAGGGTCATGCCCGGGTTCAAGCTGGGGGACATGAACACCACCTCGCAGGTCAAGGTCGAGCACCTGGTGTGTGCCTGCACCGGCCTGCCGCGCCAGGACATGGAGTGGATTCTCGAGTACGGCGCCTACACACCTGAGTCATCGATGGAACTGTTGGGTACGATGCAGCCGACCTCAGACTTTGGTGATCTGTTCCAATACTCGAACGTGCTGGCAGCCGCTGGCGGCTACGTGGGCGGCTACGTGGCCTATCCGGAGAGCCCGCTCGGCGAGGCCTATGACCGGGCCATGCAGGACCGGGTGTTCAATCCGCTGGGTATGCAGGCGACCACATTCGACTATGGCACGGCGCTGGGCAGCGGCAACGTCGCCAGTCCGCACAGCGTGGACGTCAACGGCGATCCGGCGGTGGCCTTGATGGACGTCAACTACGCGGCGATTCCCGTGCGGCCCGCAGGGGCGGCCTGGAGCAGTGTCAATGACATGCTTAAATACGTCGCGATGGAATTGTCAGGCGGCTTGCTGCCGGATGGAGAGCGCTACATCAACCAGCAGCCCCTGTTTGAGCGGCGCGAACCCAAAGTCGATGTCGGCGAAGATCATTACTACGGGATGGGCCTGATGGTCGATGAAACCTTCGGGACGCCGGTTGTTCACCACGGCGGTGACATGATCGGCTATCACAGCGACATGATGTGGCTGCCCGAGCACAATGTTGGTGCGGTCGTGCTGACTAACGGCGATCCTGGCTGGCTGATTCGTTCTGGCTTCAGGCGGAAGTTGCTGGAGGTGCTGTTCGATGGCAAACCCGAAGCTGATGCGGCGCTGGCCGCAAACAGCAGGAACTTCCTGTCCAGCATGGCCGTGGAGTATGACCTGCTGGCCGTGCCGGCCGATGCGGAGCAGGCAACCCAGCTTGCCTCTGCTTATCGCAACGATGCGCTTGGCGAGATCAGGGTAACGCGTGACAGCGGCATTACAACCTTCGATTTCGGCGAGTGGAAAAGCGAAGTCGGTTCCCGTATCAACCCCGATGGCACCGTTTCATTCATGACCACGGCGCCCGGAATCACCGGCCTGGAGTTTGTGGTCATGGAGGGTGAAACGAAGCGCCTGGTCATGAGCGATGCTCAGCACGAGTATGTGTTTGAGGCGGGCTTGTAAAACTGCCTGAGCCTGGCCCTTCAGCCGGAGAGAAGCTAAGCTCGTCGTGGTTAGAACACTTCTCCCAACTGGATCAACTCGATGACCAGGGAAATCATACGCCGGCTGCAACGGAAGCTGAACGTGAACTTACCCAATCAATAAAGCAGTCACGACAGGCGATGCTGAAGGTGCTGCGCAAGCTGGATTAATCACTGCACCCATCAATCCCTTCCCCTGAAAATTGCGCCGTGGTTGACATGTGCTATGGTAAAAAAGAACTCGATTAAAAAACATTGAAATAATGGGTTCTGGAGGAGTCTTCAAATGCGTGCAATCGTTACGATTGTTCTGCTTTTTGTAATGGCAGGCATGGTTTTCGCCAGCCTGACGGCCGATGCTCCGGCCGCGGGCGTGGATTATGCGGTCAAGGCCGTTGAGCCCAAGCCCAGCAAAGCGATAGATGCTCCGGGTGACCGCCTAATGGTCGGCCTGACCAGCGAAAGCCCGCAACCAGCATTAATGGACGATGAGACTGGCCCCCGATCGGGTAACCTGCTATTCCACCTGAAGAGCCTGTTGCAAGACTTTTGACGTATTACTCCCCCTGACCTTCATCAGTAATAATGACCTCGTTGAGGAGCCATCAATGAAAATGTCATACCTGCCTGCTTTGTTAACTTTCATGCTCATGCCTGCAGCCCCGTTGACAGCGGAGGCGGCAGATCATGCGGACTCGACCCATGCTGCAAATGACCCGATCGCCGACCTGGCGGATTTCTATGCCTTTGTGGATCCTCCTTGCGTGGCCTCTGGCGGGTCTGGCTGCGAAGCGGACCCGATTGAGCTGATTGTCGCCCTGACCCTGAACCCGGCGGCCAGTGCCGCGGACCAATTTTCAGAGGACGTGGTGTATCACTTCTATTTTGAAAACGACGCCGGCATCAAGAACCAGGTTGATTGTTCTTTCAGCGCTGACCAGGTCGTGAGTTGCGCGGGCTTCGGTAGCCTGTCCGCCGAGGCGCCAGTGGGCCAGGTAGGCGTCAACGGCGATATGCGCGTTTATGCAGGCCTGCGGGACGATCCGATGTTCTTTGATCTGCCGGCGTTTGAGGCCTTTCAGCAGATAGGTATTGCGGCATACGATGGCACAGGTGTGGATTCACTGGCCGGTGCCAATGTCCTGGCCATTGTCATTGGCATCAAGATTACTGCCATGCCGGCCGGAGCCACCGTTGATCACAATTTGAACAAGATATGGGCGGCCTCGGAGAGAATCGGCGGTGCCGGCATCAATGGCGGCATAACCGGCTCCTGGTATAACCCGGAGCAGAACGGCCAGGGCTGGGTCGTCGAAGTGGTTGACAGCGGAGCGGCCGAGCCCTCTTTCCTTAGCTTTTTCTATGGCTATGACAATGACGGCGGGCAGCTTTGGTTGATTACCGGCGCATCTGTCATTGATGGAAATACGGCTGTTGCGGACGTTTACCTGACCAGTGGCACTGGGTTTGGCGGGGATTATGATCCGGGCAGCTTTGTCCTGGGTGACGTGGTCGGGAACGTGCTGTTCGAGTTCGATGATTGCGATTCCGGAACGGTCACCTTCACCTCGGCGAACACCGCTTTGCTGGCTGACTTCAGCAATGACATACAGCGGATCAGCAATATCGCCGGGTTGGATTGCTCATTGCTGGCCGGGGGGCAGGTAGACCGCGCCGGGCGGCCGTTTATCAGCGGATTCATTCCGGAAGATATGCGTGATGCCTATAACGCCAACAGTAATCCCGACAGCTGGGTAGCGGCCTACAGAGATACGCTGCTGGCGGGCTTCCAGGCTTTTGCGCTGGCGGATGGTAATCCGGCCTGGAATGGCTTTTATACCGCTGAGCAGTGGGCTGATATCTTTGCTGACGATCGGGTTCAGATCGACATCAAGAAAGCGCAAAGCGTTGACTACCTGTCGATCGAGCTGTCACAACTGGTGCCGCAGGACTGGAACGACAGCGCCGGTCGCGCATTGGATTACGACGTGCATGAAACGTTCTGGAACGTGATGATCACCAGCTTCGATCCTTTCATCGATGATGGCCTTACTGGCAACGACCTGCCGTTTCTCAGTGGTTTCCCGTTCCTGGCGGAGCCACACTGAACGACTGCAAAAAAAAGGCCGCCGGATACTTCTATCCGGCGGCTTTTCTTTGCATGGAACATGCAACAACTCAGGCTTAGGTAATCAAAGCAATCGAACTGGTCAGCAAAAAAACTCGATACTTACAGTCCGATATGATTTGCAGGTGGCGTATGTTTGTTTAGCCTGTCATTCATCTCGTACGGTTATATATATGCAAGAGTTGTGCCAACGGGAACGAAAATTATAATTACCTGCAAAAACATATAGATAGATTGGCATGGCTGACACTTGCAGAAATGTATTTAGCCAAAACTGTCAAGCGAGGTCACTTTAAGTGACCATTTTTGTCTGAATGTACGATCGAAGGAGCAAACATGGGTAAACGAATCCCGCAAGGCTGGCTGTTAATGCTGATCATCGCGAGCGGCGGCTGCAGCCAGGAGGGGGATAAACTACCGCAGACGAGTGTAGTGGTGGATAAGCGCCCCAACATCCTTTTGATCGTCGCCGACGATCTCGGTTATGCAGATCTTGGCGTCCATGGCAGCGACATCAGGACGCCCAACATCGATGCAATCGCGGCTGAGGGTACATTGTTCACCCAGTTTCATACCGCGCCCCTGTGCGCGCCGACGCGGGCCATGCTGCTGAGCGGCAACAACAATCACGTGGCGGGAATGGCTCGGCAAAGCAAGCGGAATCTTGTGGGTCATTCTGTTACTGGCTATGAAGGCAGCCTTTCCGACCGAATTGCACCGTTGCCCCTGTTATTGCGCAATGCGGGCTATCACACCTATACCGTAGGCAAATGGCACCTGGGAATAACGTCAGGGAAAAGCCCTCATGCGGCTGGGTTCAGCCGCTCATTCAGCCTGCTTGACGGCGCCGGAACGCACTTTGACGACGTCGGTTTTTTTGACGGTGGTTCCACCTACTGGGCGGACGATGATTTCACCGGGTATCCGAACGGCAGTTACTCGACCGAAGTTTACACGGACCGCCTGATCGCGTTCATCGAGTCCAATAAGGATGACGGCAACCCCTTTTTTGCATTCGCGGCCTACACCTCGCCACACTGGCCGCTGCAGGTGCCCGACGACTACCTGGACCTGTATGCGGGCCAGTTCGACGATGGCTATGATGCGTTGCGTGAACAAAATTTCTCGGCTTTGAAAGCTGCAGGCATCATTCCGCCGGAATCAAACCTTCCGCCGCGTAATGAAAAGATCACGCCCTGGGAAAACCTGAGCGCCGACGAGCAGCGCCGCGAGTCCCGCAAAATGGAACTCTATGCCTCTATGGTCCACAACCTGGACGATCATATCGGCCGCCTGGTGGGCTATTTGAAGGAGGCTGGCTTGTATGAAAATACTCTGATCGTTTTCATGTCCGATAACGGCGCCGCCGGTGAGGATTTCTACCATGAGGGGCCGTTTACGGAATACATCCAGGAACACTTCGATAACGCGTTTGAAACCATGGGAACGTCGGTATCGTTCGTCTCCTACGACGATCCCTGGGCGGAAGCCGGATCCGCACCGTTCATGCGGCGTAAGTCCTACACCCGAGAAGGCGGCATCGTCGCGCCGATGATAATCGCCGGGCCAGGTGTCGCCAACATCGGCGCCATCGATTCGACCTACGTAACGGTAATGGATCTCGCACCGACCTTTCTCGAATACGCTGGCGCGCAATATCCCGACGACGAATCCGTGCGGCCGATGCTGGGAGAAAGCATGTCCGGCTTGCTGGCCGGTAAAGTGGAAACCGTGCACGATGAGGATTACGTGACCACGCTGTATCACGGTGGGCGTGCTTATCTGCGCCAGGGTAAATGGAAAATTTCCAACCTGGAACCACCGTTCGATGAAGCCGATTTTGAATTGTTTGATTTGTCGGCAGACCCGGGCGAGACTGATAACCTCGCTGAATCGCAGCCGGAGAAATATGAGCAGTTACTTGAGCTGTGGCGGGACGAGCGCAGGAAACTGGGAATAATTCTTCCGCAGGACCTGTGAGCGCTAATCGCGTTCTGTATCGGCCCCCCCGGGACGATAGATTTCCATCGAGGGATTCGATTCCTGCGTCAGCAGTTGATCGACGTAATCGGCAAACGCCGCGTGCAGAAAGCTTTTCCTTTGCCGCCAATACCGCCTCATTCCCGGGGTATCTTTTACTCCCAGTATGGCCTGGGTCAGCGCCTCGCGAAGTTCGACATCAATGGTGCCTTCCTTGGCCAACAAGTAGCTGTTCTGGAACGACAGGAATACGCCGTGAAACATCATCATGAACTGGAATTCTTCCGCGTCCGAAAGTGCTTCTTTGCTGGTCAAAGCCCGGTAGAAGATCTCGCTGGTCTGCTGGTCTGAACCGACCTCCTGGTACCAGCTCTGGACCGCTATGTTGGCGTCGTTAACCGAGGCGGAACGGACCGCCCTGGCGCTGTCGTTGACCTGCATCCCAACATAGATGAGCGAAATGATCACGGCGATCGCGCCAAAAATTTCGGCGATGCTGGCCATTTCGGAAAGCTTGAGTTTCATCTGCAGCTTACTCTGAACCGGCCATTTGCGCGTCGATCATTTCCATCAGCTGGTCCCGGCTGTAGCTGTAGGGTTGGCGTTCGTTCCATTCGACCAGTTCTTTGACCAGCTCGCCGATGGTCCACCCGGCTTCTTGCTGGTTGGGGACCACCATGTAACGGGGTTTCGGGCTTTCACTGAACAGAGCGTGCCTGATTGCCTCGGCCACCTCGTCCGGTTCCTTGTGCTGGCTGCGGTCAGCGGGGCTATCGCTCATGCCCGCCCATTCATCGGCATACTTGGTGTCTTTGTTCTGCAGTCCTTTTTCCGCCATGCGGGCGCGGGCAGTTGCCGAGATATCGGACTTGTAATTGCCGGGCTCGACCGCGCTGACATTCACGTCGAAGCGCGCCATTTCCAGCGCCAGTGTGTCGTTGTAGGCCTCAACCGCGTGCTTGCTCATGCTGTACGGGCCGCCCATGGGCCAGTCGAGCGCGCCTGAAATGGAGCTGATGTTGATGATGCGGCCCTGTGATTCGATGATCAGCGGCGCGAATGCCTTGGTGACGCGGTAAACGCCGTAGACATTGACGTCGAACAGCCACTGCAGCTCACCGATGTCAGTTTCGATCAGCGGACCGCCGGTGAATACGCCGGCGTTGTTGACCAGGCCATGCAGGCCGCGCCCGCCTTTGCGCACGGTTTCAACGGCTGCGTCGACCTCTTCCTGGACCGTGACGTCCAGGCGCACGGCCTGAACGTTATCCAATGCGTTCAGGGAATCCATGTCTTTCTGCTTTCGCGCGCCGGCGTAAACGAAGTACCCCCTGGAGGCCAGCAGTTCGGTCGTGCGTCTGCCAATGCCGGAACTGGCGCCGGTGATCAGTACGGCTTTTTGCGCGCTATCCTGTTCATGGGAATCGGCCGCTGCCGTCAGCGACATGAATATCAACATCAGGGTTGCAAGGCACGCAGTACGAGTCATTATCTGGCTGATACGAATCTTGGTCATGCTGTCTCTCCTCCGGGTACAGGCCCGATAGGGTAGCAGAATTTATTCTGTGGTATTTGCTGGGTGGTTTAGCGAACCCGGCACAAAATATAGATGAGAAAACAGCCCTTTACATGCCTGGATCCCGTTTCGATTCCTGCAATTATTCATGCATTGATAGGAATAAAATGGCATATAAAACAATGATATAAGTCATTGCCTGAGGGGTGTTTTCATGTTACCAGTAAAGAGTCGCCGAAGGCCCGGTCGGATGGTCGACAGAAAATTCCATTGTTTCGCTACCACGCCGGTGTTCGGTGGCGTTCGGGGTCGCCCGACCGCGGACCACTTACGCTTGCGCTGACATGGACGCCGGCTGGGAGGCGATATGACGGCTATCAGAACACTCATCCTCGGCACGGCTATCCTGGCCAGTGCGGCGCTGACCTCGGCAACGTGCCTTGCCAACTTCGTGACCACGGTCAATGGAGGCGGCATTATCAAGGAGGGCGCCGGAACGGACGAAAACAAGATTACTTTCTCCCTCAACGTTTACGCTGATGACGACGTTCCGGAAGGCGTCGGCCATTTCCAGGCCCAATTCCATCGCCTTGCACTTCATCCGGGCCTGGAAAAAAGCAGGTTCTTCTCGAGAGATATCACCGGATTCTATATTGGACCCGGTAATTTCGAGTCAACGCCTAACACCTCAGTCAAGATCTGGGCCAGTGGCCGCCTGGACCGCGAAGATGGCTGGTCTGTCATTATCCGGTTTGCGGATTTCGGCAACCCAAAAAAGAACAAAGGACTGCCGCAAAACCATGTGGATGCTGTGCGCATCCAACTGGTCAACCCGAATGGTGAGTACGTATACGATACGGCATGGGAAGCCGAGTTCTCGCGGGAGCAGAGTTGGCGGCACCTGCTGGATGGCGGCAACATCTCTGTCCATATCTCGGAGGATTGAGCGGCACGAATCCATTTTCCTTATGGGCGCAGCACGCTCTAATGCCCTTATTGCGGTCTCTCCCGCTCAGGAGTAGGCTGATCAATAGCCTTGAGTGGGTAGGCATCCTGTATGTCGCTGTATTCCGAACTGAAACGCCGTAATGTTTTCCGGGTAGCCATTGCTTACCTTGCGGGAGCCTGGTTGCTGACGGAAGTTGCAGAAACCCTGTTCCCGTTGTTCGGCTTCAGCGAGGCGCCGGTGCGCATGGTCGTGACTGTTTTGGCCATCGGTTTTCCGCTGTTCCTGATCTTTTCCTGGGTTTTCGAAATCACGCCCCAGGGCCTGAGGCGTGAAGTGGAAGTATCACGGGAAGACTCGATTACCCGGTTCACCGGCAAGAAAATCGATCGCGTCATTATTGTCCTGTTGGCCGTTACACTGGGGTATTTCGCCTTCGACAAGTTCGTGCTGAGTTCCCGGTGGGAAGCCAGCCTGGAAGCACAGAAGGCGACGGAGGTGGCCGAAGCCCGGAAGGCGGGACGCACCGAGGCGCTGGTGGAGTCCTATGGTGACAAGTCGATCGCGGTGCTGCCCTTCGTCAACATGAGTTCGGATGTCGAGCAGGAATATTTCTCTGATGGTATTTCGGAGGAGATGCTGAACCTGCTGGCCAAAGTTCCGGAACTGCGGGTGACTTCCCGTTCTTCCGCCTTCGCCTTCAAGGGTGAGAAAATCGACGTGCCGGTAGTGGCCGAAAAGCTGAACGTTGCCCATATCCTGGAAGGTTCGGTCAGAAAGTCCGGCAACCAGGTCCGCATTACCGTGCAGCTGATCGAAGCGCGATCCGACACGCACCTTTGGTCAGAAACTTTTGACCGCACCCTGGACGATATCTTTGCCATCCAGGATGAAATCGCTGCCAAGGTGGTGGAGCAATTGAAGATCACGCTGCTGGGTGACGTCCCCACCGCAGATGAAATCAATCCCGAGGCCTATGCGCTGTACCTGCAGGCCCGGCACCTGGCCCGCCTGAACAGCGCCGAGGGCTTTACACAGTCCAATGAACTATTGGAGCGGGCCCTTGCCATCGAGCCGGGCTATGCTGCTGCCTGGAGTGGCCTGGCAACCAATTACATGAACCAGACGATGAATGGTTTGCTGCCAGATGATGACGGTTTTACCCAGGCCAGGCAGGCAGCAGAAAAGGCGCTCACCATTGATCCCGAACATGCCGAGGCCCTGGCTACCCTGGGCTGGGTGACGTATGTCTACAACAACGACGTGGCACGGGCCGCACCTTACTATGAGCAGGCCTTGAAACTTGATCCGGCTAATTCCTACATTCTCCGCCGTGCTACAACCCTGCTGCAAAGTCTGGACCGCCGGGAGGAAGCCATCGAACTGCAGAAATACGCCAACGCCCGCGACCCGGTGGCCGCCCGTGGCCATGCCAACCTGGCCTATTACTACCTGCACGACAGCAGGTGGGACGAGTCCATTGCCTCTTATCAAACGGCGCTGCGGCTGAGCCCGGATTACATCGGCGCCCACTACTTTACCGGCGTGGCCCTGTTGTACAAACAGCAGAAGCAGGCAGCGCTGGACGCGTTCGCCCTGGAGCCCGACGAGGAATACCAGGCCAAAGGCACGGCATTGGCGCTGTACGACCTGGGCCGGCAGGAAGAATTCCAGGCCAAGCTCGACGAGCTGATCGAGCGCTGGGGCGATCAATGGCCCTCTGAGGTCGCGCACGTCTATGCTTACACCGGAGATGCCGATGCTGCTTTTCTTTGGCTGGAGAAGGCCATTGAAGTGAATGAGGACGGCCTCAGCGAGCAGTTCCTGCTGCCGTTCTACCAAAACATTCATGCTGATCCCAGGTGGGATGAATTTCTGCATCGCGTGGGCAGTTCTCCCGAGCAGCTCAATGCTGTCGAATTCGAATTTACGCTGCACTGATGCTAAGCTGAGCACTCTCGCCATCCGATTGCTAACCCGCTCGGGAGAATATCGATGACGAAACTCAAATCATTCAAACTTTTTTTCGCACTGCTTTGCACCTCATTCCTGATGGTGTCTCAACTGTGCGCAGATCCGCCATCAGACAAAGGTCAGAAAGGTAAAGATAAAGGCTCGGGCAAGGCCGGGAATGGTGACGTGGGATATGCCCTGGATTTGTCTCTGCTGGTCTCTGCAGGCATCAGCGTGGGTGATGCACGCCGGTTAGCGGTAAATGAGGGTCTGACGGGCATGAAACCGATGCCGCCGGGGATCCGTAAAAACCTTGCCCGCGGCAAACCGATGCCGCCGGGAATCGCCAAAACCCGCATGCCGGGCGCTTATGTTAATCAGCTGCCCAGGCATGAGGGTTATGAATGGCTGCAGGTGGGCAGCGACCTCGTGCTGGTCGTCACCGGGAGCCTGGTGATCTCCGATGTGTTGGAAGGCGTGTTCAGATGAGCCGCCACACTTTTCCTTTAACTGCCCTATAGTTGATAGGGACTGGAAAGGAGAGTCATTGATGAGCAACAATCTGGAACCGGCAAGACAGTTTTTTGAAGCCTGCGAAACCGGACAAGGATGGGGCGCGTGCAAAGCTTATTGCCATGCAGACGCGACGTTTTCCTCGCAAACTGGTGCCCTGGCCGATATTTCGACACTGGAAGACTACACGGAATGGATGAAAGGCCTTTTGACGCCCATTCCGGACGGGCACTACGAGTTGAAATTTTTCGCCGCGGATGAAACGAACAACTCCGTGGCGGCTTTTGCGGTCTTTCACGGCACGCAGACCGGGCCGGACGGGCCGGTTCCGGCTACCGGTAACACCGTAGCGGCGGATTATGTCTACCACATGGTTTTCGATGGCGAACGAATCAGGCACATGACGAAAATCTGGAATGACACTATCAGCTTGCAGCAATTGGGCTGGGGTTAATCAGGAAATACTGACTTCGTTCAGCCAAATTTCAGCTCCGACCCGTATAGTGGGCTTTAGTCCCATATTGAGAGACCAAGATGCGAACTTTGCTGGCGTTCGGCCTGTTGTTGACGATAATCAGCACCAACCTTTCCGCCGACTATTTCCGCGATGGTGGATTTCTTGCCGAAGACGGTGTGCTGGAATCCATTGAAATTAAGCCCAGGTTACCGGCCCCCGGCGATGGTTTTTCAGTCACTCTGAAGGGGAGTTGGCCGGAAAAGTTCAAAAGCAACTCGCTGTCCGGTGAAAAGTACCCGTGTTACGCAGTTCCCAAAGTGGATGACGTGGTTGTTTACGCAGGAAACCGGGTCCAACTCATCACCAATCTGCATCATGATGAAAGCCTTTGTGACCAGCCACCCGCACAGTGGGATTTTGAGGTGGCCATCCCGGCCGATGCCTGGAAGGCCGTGAATCAGGATGGATATCTGCCGATCGAACACCTGATGTCGAGTGGCATCAATATGCTCACTGGCATTAATCAGGTTTTTGACATGAACTATGGCACTCACGAGGTTCCGGCGTATCTCGGGTCCGGATTTTGGGTGTCCGGGGCAAAGCCATTCGAAGGCATCATGATCGAGCAACAGGGAAACAGGGTGCTTTTTTACGGCCTTGGATATGATCGTGAAGCCAGGCAGGGAGATGATGGCGAACCTGTGTGGCTGATGAATGCCGGTGAGATGAGGGGGGGCTCGACGCTTGGGCGAGCCTATCGGTTCGACTGGCCGCTCGATGAGAACGGATGGCCGGTGGAGATGCCCACAACTTCTGAGCTACTGACCGAAAATGATTCAGGGTCAATTATTGTCTACGACTATAACCATGTTCGGGCTTTTACCAGGACGATGGGTAATCTCGGCTTGTACGAGGACTACCAGCGCCTGGTTTTTGGGGTGGACAGGAGCCGATTACCCGTTTACGTGCCTCCGCTGGAGGGACGGTGGACGCTATACGGATTCTCTGACCTGGACCTGGTATTTACCGCCAGCTTTCAGTTGCTGGAGGGCGAGTCATTTTCCGCAAACCAGTATGGTTTTACTTCTGCCAGGGAAGATTGGTCCGGCCGGTGCAAGGTGGCGCCACCTGGGGACGGTGAGTGTCAATTCGTACGAGACTCTGATGAAACAGAATTCTATTTCCCGCTATCGGCATTCCAGGGGAATCTCGCGCGTGGCATCCTGGGGACGGCAATCGGTGCCAGCCTGACCGGAATCCTGGTCAGGGATCCATGGCAATTGCCAGTGGAAGATACGGACTAAAAGTTACCTCCGCACCGGGAGTTCTGCATGGTGCTCTATTACACTATTTGGTATTCATTGGTTAAGCGGCTACCCTTATAGATATTGCGGTCAGACAGAAGCCAGCCATTGCAGTTATTCCAGGAACTTCAGCATCGTAACGTTTTTCGCGTGGCCATTGGCTACATCGTATCCAGTTGGCTGCTGGTCCAGGTGGCTGACCTGGTACTGGAGAACATTGGCTCACCCGACTGGGTCATGCAGACCATCATGCTGGTGCTGGTCCTGGGCTTCCCGGTGGTGGTGTTTTTTTCCTGGGCCTATGAAGTCACGCCGGAAGGCATCAAACGCGAATCCGAAATAGACCGTAGCCAATCAATCAGACACCATACAGGGCGCAAGCTGGATCGTGCCATCGTCGCTGTATTGGTGTTGGCCCTGGGTTATTTCGCGTATGACAAGTTTGTCCTCGGCCCCCAGAGAGCGTCTGAACTGGTCGAAGGCATGAAACAGGCAGCGACAGAGCAAGCAGCAGTTGCAACGGACGTTCCGGCAGAGCCTGACAATTCCATCGCGGTACTGCCCTTTGTCAACATGAGTTCTGATGAAGAGCAGGAGTATTTCTCAGACGGACTGTCCGAAGAACTGTTGAATCTTCTCGCAAAGATTCCTGAATTGCATGTTGCGGCGCGTACTTCTTCATTCTCATTCAAGGGGAAAGACCTCGAGGTAACAGAAATAGCCTCGCGCCTGAAAGTAGCCCATGTGCTTGAGGGTAGCGTGCGCAAACACAACCAGCAGCTACGCATTACCACACAACTGATCCGGGCGGATAACGGCTACCAGCTGTGGTCGGAAACCTATGACAGGCAATTGGATAATGTTTTCGAAATACAGGAAGAGATCGCGATCGCGGTTGTCGATGCTTTGAAAATTACGTTGCTGGGTGAGGCGCCCAAAACACGAAAAACCGATACTGCGGCCTATCAGTTGTTTCTCGAAGGACAGTATCTGAAACGTCAGATTTCAGGAGAATCTCTTCTTAATGCCATCGAGGCATTCAACCAAGCCGTTGAGATCGATCCAACCTATGCTCCGGCATGGGCAGAGTTGGCCGATACCTATATATGGACCGGGGGTTCAGAAAAATTTTCGCGTGAGGAAGGACATGCCCTGGCCGATCAGGCCATTGAAAAAGCCATCAGCATCGATCCGGATTATGCGTTTGCCTACTATGTCCGGGGTATATCGTGGATTTTTTCCAAAAATGAATTTAACCGGGGGATTGAAGATTTTAAACATGCACTGGAGCTGGAACCTGACAACGCGTTTCTGATTGCTGCGATGGGTAAAGGCGCGTTTGTCACGGGACAGTTTGACCTCGCAATTGCCCAATATCAGGAGGCGCTGGCCCTGGAGCCCATAGTGCCGGAATTTTATTGGTTTATTGGGAAAGCTTACTTAAGCTCCGGGCGTCTGGATGAAGCGGAAGCGTCATTCAGAAAATTGCTGGACCTGAGCCCAGATTCTTACGGGATTTTAGATCTCTGGGAAACATTGTTCTTAATGGGTGAGTTAGAGGCTGCCCTGGCGCAATTAGCCGCTTTGGATTACACCACAGCCCCCCTTTCCATAACGCATTATGCATTGGGTAACCGGGTCAAGGCCGATGAGTATCTGGCCAAGTTAATCGAAAATAGTGGGGAATCATATCCTTTTGGGATTGCCAGGGTTTACGGATACCGTGGTGACAAAGATAAAACCTTTGAATGGCTGAATAACACGTTGGAAAAAGGAAACCAATTTACGACTTTTATACTGGGCGATACAGCCCTGCACAGCGTCCATTCAGATCCACGCTGGCCACCCTTTCTTGAAAATCTGGGATTACTGGAGTTCTGGCTTGAAATGGCGCCGAAAGAAGGACCTTGATGTGACATTACCCGGCCCCTCCTTTCAGCAAGCTGGTCAAATAGAAATCAATGGCGGAGGCCTGGTATCGGTATGAAAAAGCTCGCAGTTGTCGTGCTGGCTATTGTCATTATCCTGATGCTGCCGCTACTCGGCGGATCGATGATCTGGATGCTGGGTGGGGCGGACGGGTTGGATATTGAAGGCACTTCCCGGATGACTGACCGGCCGGTCGCGTCCATTACAGCAGGAGATGGCTGGGAGCACTGGGGCGGAGACGCTGGTGGTAATCGCTACAGCAAGCTCGACCAGATCAATGCCGGGAACGTATCGCAATTATCGGTAGCCTGGATGTACCGAACCGGCGACCTGCAAAACCGCCCCGATGCCATACGCCAGTCGGCCACGGAGGGCACTCCGATCCTGGTCGAGGATTCGCTGGTTTTCTGTACACCCTTCAACGAGGTGATCGCCGTACACCCCGGCTCCGGCGAAGAACTGTGGCGTTTCGATCCGCAGATCAATCTGGAGCAGCAGCCGGCCAACCAGTATGTTTGCCGTGGCGTCGCCTACTGGCAGGATGCAACAACCAGCGGCGCCTGTTCCAGCCGCATCCTGATGGGCACCAATGACGCCCGGGTGATCGCCATCGATGCGAAGGACGGCAGTCCCTGCGCGGATTTCGGTGAGGCCGGAGAAGTGCGGATCGATCCGGGCATGGAGTTGTGGTGGGCGGGTGAATTCCAGATTACCTCGCCGCCGGTGATCATCGGCGACACGGTTATCGTCGGTTCGGCTATTGGCGACAACGCGCGGGTCGAAGCGCCGGCCGGCACCGTCAGGGCCTTCGATGTCCGCAGTGGCGCTTCACGGTGGCAGTGGGACCCGATCCCCCGCTCCCCTGATGATCCGGCCAGTGAAACCTGGCAGGGTAAGCAGCCGCCGCGGGAAGGGCATGCCAATGTCTGGGCGCCGATGTCAGTGGACCTGGAGCGGGGCCTGGTTTTCCTGCCGACCAGCAGCCCAAGCCCCGACTTTTTCGGCGGACTGCGGCCGGGCGACAACCGGTATGCCAACTCTGTTGTGGCGCTGAGAGCTGAGACCGGTGAAGTGGCCTGGAGTTTCCAGACAGTGCATCACGATGTCTGGGATTACGACATTGCATCACAGCCTGGCCTGTACTCAATCTGGAAAAACGGTCGACCGCACGACGTGGTGGTGCAACCGACCAAGATGGGGCTCATATTCGTGCTGGACCGCGACACCGGGGAGCCGTTCCACCCAATCGAGGAGCGGCCGGTTCCGCAAAACGGGGCGCCGGGCGAACGCTTGTCACCCACGCAGCCGTTCCCGGTGGCGCCACCTCCCGTGGTGCCTTCCGAAATCTCCGGCGATGACGCGTTCGGAATCACCTGGTTCGACAAACGCCAGTGCCGCAAGCTGATCGAAGATTCGCTGGCGGAAGGCCTGTATACCCCACCCAGCGAGCAGGGCACGCTGCTGTATCCGTTCACCGGCGGCGGCGCCAACTGGGGCAGCGGGGCGTTCGACCCCGCTCGTAACCTGCTGGTGATCAACATGAGTAACCTTGTTCATCACATCATGCTGTTCCAAAGCGAAGAACTGGACAATATTCGTAAGGTTTTCCATGACCAGGAAGTATCGCCCCAACAGGGAGCGCCTTTCGGGATGAAGCGGGAGACGCTGCTTTCGCCCATTGGACTGCCGTGCACGGCACCTCCCTGGGGGGTCATTGCCGGTGTGGACCTGGGCACGGGTGAGATTGTCTGGCGTAAAACGCTGGGCACCACCGAAGATCTTTCGCCAGGCCCGGGGATCAAACTGGGCACTCCTAATCTTGGAGGCCTGATCGTTACGGCCGGCGGCCTGGCATTCATCGGTGCGACGATGGACGATTACCTGCGCGCCTTCGACCTGGAAAACGGCGAGGAACTCTGGAAAGGGCGGTTACCCGCAGGTGGCCAGGCTACCCCCATGACCTACGAATGGGAAGGGCGCCAGTACGTTGTGATCTTCGCCGGGGGATATTCGAGGATCGAAACAAAACTGGGTGATTACCTGGTGGCTTACCGTTTGCCGGAGTGATTACCAGGGCATTTGTTTACCGTCATGGGTCCAGAAGCTGCCGTTATCTGCGGGCGTAAGGTTCTCAATCACGCGACGCATCCCCGTAACCGACTCCTGAACACTCAATGGCGCTTGCGGACCACCCAGGTCCGTTCGCACCCAGCCTGGGTTAAGGACGATACAAATGAACCCATCGGGCCCCAGCTCCATCGCCAGCGATTTGTTGAACATGTTCAATGCTGCCTTGCTTTCGCGGTAACCGTAAAATCCGCCTTCCTTATTTTCGCCGATGCTGCTCAGATTGGTGGTGATATTGATGACCTTTCGGGTCTCACCTGACCGCAGATTGGGAACCAGCGCCTGCGTGACCCGGACCGGTCCGACTGTATTGACGCTCAGCGCCTTTTCGAATTTATCGAAGTCGACTTCATCGAGTTTCCACATCAATGGCTGGATGCCGGCGTTATTGATCAGCAGGTCGATTGCCTGACCGGCGAGATTTTGCGCCAGCCGGGCCACACTGGCCTGGTCCGTGACGTCCAGTTGCATGACCTCCGCTCCGGTCGCGCTCAGTTCCTCCGCCGATTCCGGCTTTCTCGCCGTGCCGATCACCCGCCAGCCGTCCGCTGAATACTGGCGCGCCAGTTCCAGTCCGATACCGCGGTTGGCTCCGGTGATCAGAACAGTGTGACGGGCCGGTTCGAACGAACGTTCTCCTTCGGATTGCGCGCTGATAAAGGTAGAAAAACAGATAAGAACAGTCGCCAGGACGACCGGGAATTTGCTGAAACGGTTATGTCGACCTTTGGTTGTTTTGGTTTTCATTAAGCGCAACTTACATCAAGAGTCAGAGGGAGTGCCACCTGGGATGGGAGACTTGTAAGCCTTTTTCCTGACTCCGGTCAGGCACGATATCGATTGCAGTGATCCTCGCACCCGCCGTAACCTCCGGGTGAGCTTGAAGCTTTCAGTGCGCTGGAAAATACGGCGCCGGATTCACACTGACATTCACGAGGATGTGTTTCCCCGGCCGTTCCGGCAGCCAGGTATGGTAAACCCTGCCACGATAGCGGTAAGCCACGTCCCAGCCAGTGATGTGCTGTTCCGTGCGCCAGTGGCGCTGAACCTCGCACCGGGTCCGGGTCACCGGGTAGGCGCCCCGGCGATGGTTGTTTTTGGCCACCTCGTGACCAATCACTCCACCAATTGCTGCACCCGCGACAGTGGCGAAGGCCCTGCCGTCACCACGGAAAACCTGGTTTCCCACTACGCCACCGATAACTGCGCCTGCCACCGTGGGGACAGCGGACGAATGATGCCGCTGCCAGACCTGCTCATCCCAGCAGACCTGTTCATCTACCGGGTAGCGAGCGGTTTCATAGATCGGGGTAGCACGAACGACCTTGGCCTTGTGATGTCCGTGATGGCGATGTCCGGCACAGGCTGACATGGAGAACACGGCCAGGCTTGCAGTCAGTAAAGTGATATTCAGACGTTTCATGATGAACTCCTTTTTCCAGCTTGGGATCCGATCCTGGAGTTCAGCTTAGCCTTGCGGTACTGAATGAAGACTGAACAATAAAATTGCAGCTTGCCGGTTACCTTGAAGATGGACTTCACGCGATGTCAGTGGTCGATTTCGCGGGCTTCGTGACGAGTTAACGGCCCGAATCCAGTCCCGCGGCAGCCAGGCCGCCCATCACATCCTCAACAAATTCGGGTTGGAACGGAAACATCTTCTGCAAGATTTGCAGTGCAATTTCCCGTGTTGTCCCGGGCTGAATTCGCTGCAAATCTTCCAATTGCCGGTACGCGTCTTCACTCCGGTTCAACCGCGCATAAGTAGCGATCAGAATGATCTGGAAAAGGGGGAAATCTACAAGGTTCGCCTTTAGCATCTGATCCAGGGCATCCTGGTAGTTTCCCTTCACAAACGCTCCGCAGCCTGTATCCAGGTGGTAATAGTCCGGGAAATTGGGGTTCAGCAGTTTGGCTTTCTCGACCATCGCCAGGCCGCGGTCCCAGTCACCCGAAAAAGCCATGTACATCCCGATCAGCCCGAGCGTAGTGCCGTCACTGGAGTTCAAATCCAGGGCATTTTGTGCCTCAGCCAGGAACAGGTCCCGCTGACCCATGAAGTAATGCACCCGGGACAGCAGCCAGTGATTGTGATAGTTGCCGGGCGCCAGCCGTACGCCTTTTTGGGCGGCGGCCAATGCGCGTTCCATCGGGTCGGGCAGCGGGTTGAATCCGTATACATATTCATCGGTGTAGATCCATGACAGGTGGGCCCAGGCCTCATCGAACTCCGGATCGATATCCACGGCCCTTTCCAGGCTTTCCCTGGCCCGCAAGTGATTCTCCCTGCTGATGTACTTATCGTAGGCCAGCGCTACCGACAGGCATTCCCAGGCATTGAGATTGTTGGTAGGACGGTGGACGTTTCTGTGCGCCTGCGTTGAATAAATCACGCCATGAAGGTCGCTGAGGGTAGCCACTATCTGTTCGCGGATATCGTCCTGGATGATGAACAGGTTTTCAGCGCTCAGCTCACGATCGTAGTTTTGAGACCAGATCTGGACCCCGCTGGTGGTCTCCATCAACGAGGCGGCCACACGTAGCAGATTACCCGATTTCTGTACCGTGCCTTTCAGCAGGTAATTCACGCCCAGTTTCGCCCCGGTTTCCATCGCGTCCAGGTCCTCCTCCCCCATACCGGCCGTCGCACCGGCCGAGAGCACAAACAAGTGGGACGACTGCGTCAGGCCGCTGACGATATCGCCGCAGAGGGCATCGGCGAACAGGTCCTGGTCGGAATCGCTGCTGAGATTCCTGAAGGGGAGTACTGCAATCGACGGGCCGGTAGGAAGTTCAATGATGTCGTCCATGGCCGGTTCGGGCTCGTCAGGTGTGCGGACGATTTTGCCGTTGGAAAGATCATAGATCCAGGCTAACACCAGGGCGACGGGGAAACCCAGGAACAACAGTGTCGTGAATGTCCTTAACACCCATTCGGGGGCGTCATAGATGGGCAGGACCGTGTCGGCCACCTGCAGCAGCAGCCAGCCGACGATCACGTAAGCGACGCCAATGGTATAGACCTTGCGGCGCTGGAGTTCCCTGAAGAAGTTCCTCATGCGTGTCCAATTTAAACGGCTGGTGCTGATCTGGCAAAAGATTCATTTGCATGGGTGAACCTGTCGCATATACCGCCGGACCAGTTGACCACAGTACCTGAGCGACACCTAAGCTTGTTGGTGTATCAATTATTGTTGATTAGCCAAGGTTCGTGATTGGTCTAAATACTTGCTGAAGCATGTCATTGTGGCGACATGAGCCGGTTCAGTTTTTGCTCGGTGGATAGTTGTGACCTTTCGTTTAAAATCATTTATGTATAGATATTACTCGCTTTAAATGCTATGTTGTACACATATAGTATAATATTTGTTGCGATGCTAGCTTCGAAATGCAGACAAACACGGTTGATACCTTGTGTTCGAATCGCGTCACAACATGGAGATACAGTTGATTCGATGGCAGCGAAAAGGTAGCAGACGTCATCCGGCACGAACCTGGATGATCCGTGCCGGTATGGTGCTAATTGCGGTTTCCGGGACCTTACTAGTGCTTGGTGTTTTCGGTGTATTGCCTTTCAGCCTGGAAGCAACTGCCTGGAATAATATCCGAAGTCTTTCCGGGGCCGCTATTGTTGGCTGTCTGCTGGCGGCCGTTGGGTATGGCAACGAGTAAAAATTACACAACTAGATGCAAGTATAGGAGGAACAAAGCATGTTTAAGAAATCAGATTTCTTTTTTTTGCTGGCGGTAATGATCTCGTTTTTTGTCTCGGGGTACCTGTGGTTTAACGGCCAAAAGATGGAAGGAATTTTCACAGCAATCTGGGTCCCTTCTATTCTCGGCTTCGGAATCTATTTTAAATTACTGGTGATGGGAGCTCGCGACAATGGATGACACCATGCTGTTTCTAACCGGGTTAAGTGCATTTGGTCTGATGATTATCGGTATTGTCTTTACCGTGGTCGAGTTCCGTGCAGTTGGCAAACGAGACGGACGCCGAAACGCGGCAAACATCAGTTCGTCTTCAGCCGATGAAAATTGAAATATAGGATCTATCCGGGGCGAAAACTGAGTCTTCTGTTCGACTGGACTATACTCTCCGATCAATCTGGATGGAGCAGTCGATGAAAAACCTGAGAATCTTCCTGGTGGTTTGCCTTGCCTCGTGCCTGTCACTGACTGGCAATTTGGCCCTTGCTGAAACTGAAGAGACTCCGCCCGCGACTGCTGACACGCCGATCGAGCCTGAGGCCGTTACCTTCGCTTCCGAACATGAGATCCAGGTTGCTGGTCAGCGAATTGCCTACACAGCGACGGCCGGAACCATGCTGATGCGTGATGAAGAAGGCAAAGCCATCGCGGAGTTTGGCTTCACTTCGTATACCCGAAATGGTTCGGATACCGCCAGTCGGCCCATCATGTTCGCCTGGAACGGCGGACCCGGTTCGGCATCCATGTGGCTTCATATGGGGGTTCTGGGTCCACAAATAACCAGCGTGGAAGACTTGCAGATCAACGGCAAAGGGCCATTCAAGAGAATCGATAATCAATACAGCATCATCGACAAGGTCGACCTGGTAATGGTTGACCCTGTGGGTACGGGTTATTCCCGGGCGGTAGGAGAGGCAGAGAGCAAGGATTTCTGGGGCGTAGACAACGATATCAAGTCGGTATCGGACTTCATTGCCCAATTCGTCACGGTTAACAACCGTTGGGCTTCACCAAAATACATTTTGGGTGAAAGTTACGGCGGCATGCGTGCCGGCGGCGTCTCACTCGACCTGTTGACCCGTCACGGCATGGGGCTCAATGGCGTTATCCTGGTCTCGCCGTACATGGATGTGGCCGGTGGTGGCGGCGTCGGCGTCGCAAACCTGGTGGTTGGCTACACGATGACCTTGTCGACCTATGCCGCCACGGCCTGGTTTCATGACGCCCTGGAAAACAAGCCATCAGACTTCAAGGCTTTTCTCGCAGAAGTGGATGCTTTCGCCATCGATGAATACATGTCGGCATTGGTCAAAGGCGCTCGCGCGTCGGATTCCGAGCGCCGTGCCGTAGCTGAAAAACTGGGCGCCTACACCGGCACGTCTGCGGACTACTGGCTGGCGGCCAATCTTCGTGTCACAGAAGGGCAGTTTGTCCAGGAACTGATGCGCAAACGAGGTCAACTGGCCGGAAGAGTCGATTCGCGTTTTGCCAGCTTTACAACCAATGCACTGGCCGAAGAAATGCCCTTCGATCCTTACATGAGTGCGGTAGGTCCGGCTTTCGTATCGACGTTCAACGATTATTACCGCCGGGACCTGGGTGTTGAGATGGACCGTAAATACGTCGTTTCCGGCCGGCTATACGCCGATTGGGATCGTTCGCATGTACAACCGGGAAGCGACTGGACTTCTCCGGTTGCCGATACCGGCATTGACCTGGCGCACGCCATCATCCGGAATCCGAACATGAAAGTGCTGGTGCAGCAGGGTTATTTTGACCTTGCAACGCCCTACCGCGCGACCGAGTATTTTATTGACCAGATGCCATTACCGGAATCTTTGCGCTCGAATGTCTCAATTGAATATTACCAGGCGGGCCACATGATGTACGTGCATCCGCCCTCGCTGGTCAAGTTCAGGAAAGACCTGGCCTCATTCGTTGATGGCAGCCAGTAGTTAAAAGAGAAACTGGTCAGAGAAAAAATTTGCCAGTTGCGATTTTGAATTTGCCCGGGTTTTCAGTGACTCAGCTCCTGCCCCGCAGGATGACAGAGAGTATCGTATGTGCTCTACTATGTTAAAAAATATTAATACATAGCGGCTCGTTCATTCAGCCAAAGAGGAGCATTTTAATGGATATGGTAGATGTCATAATTCACATTAACGAATCAGTTGATCACGATCGTCGCACGGCAATTGCGGACATGATCAGGAACCATACAGGCGTTATGGGCGTTGCTCATCACGACGAAAAACCTCACTTATTGATTGTTGAATACAATCCAGCAGAAGTACACTCGAAAGACCTGCTTCAGGTTGCTTTGGACCAAGGTGTGCATGCACAACTAGTAGGTTTTTAACAACTCCTTCGTTGTTAACAAAACACTTCGCAATGAGTACGTCAGCGTTGCCTTACTCTTTCACCATGCCGTGCTCTGATTGCCGAATAAAAGAGCTCTGAATTTGCACCGTATTTCGGTCGCAGAATTCATTATAAATTTGTGATGAATGTACCGAAAAAAGCGATGGAAAACGAAACTGAGCAGGCCACAGTGAGGAGATGATCCGGCAAACCGTCTAGAATGTCGGAATGCTCTCCCAAACCCTCAATCTTCCCTGCGGTGCGGTTCTGCCAAACCGTCTTGCCAAGGCCGCCATGACGGAAGGTTTGGCCACGCCAGAAGGCGTACCCACGCCCGAGTTGGAAAGACTCTATGGCCTCTGGAGCGATGGCGGCGCGGGTTTGCTGCTGAGTGGAAATATCCAGATTGACCGTCACCACCTGGAGCGGCCGGGTAACGTCATCATCGACGGTGAACCGGATGCACGGCTGCAATCCGCGCTGGCCAGCTGGGCTGAGGCGGCGACCCGCCAGGGCAATCATTTCTGGGCGCAGCTGAGTCATGCCGGCCGGCAGACGCCCAAGGTCGTGAATCCCCATCCCCGTGCACCATCCGCGGTAACACTGGGCCTGCCAGGCGGGCAGTTCGGGCAGCCGGTTGAACTCACGCTTACTGAAATCGAGGACATCGTGCAGCGCTTCGGGATCGCGGCCGCAGCCTGTAAACAGGCTGGGTTCACGGGCGTGGAAATCCATGCTGCACATGGCTATCTGCTGTCGGAGTTTCTCAGCCCAAGAGTCAATCAGCGGCAGGATCGCTATGGTGGCGATTTACAAAACCGCTCACGCGCCCTGCTCGAGGTAGTGGCATCCGTTCGGGCTGCCGTCGGCAAGGATTTCCCGGTGGCGGTGAAACTCAACAGCGCCGATTTCCAGAAAGGCGGCTTTCCTTTCGAGGACAGCCTGCAGGTGGTCCAATGGCTGGAAGAGGCGAGTATCGACCTGATCGAAGTCTCCGGCGGAACCTACGAACAGCCAAAGCTGGTTGGGCTTGAGGGCCTGGAAGAGGAAGAGCCGCAGGCCGTCGCACATTCAACCCGGATGCGGGAAGCCTATTTCATCGATTTTGCGGTCGCAATGCAGGAGAAGGTGTCCATACCGTTGATGGTGACCGGCGGTTTCCGGCGGCGAGATGTCATGGAGCATGCAATCCAGTCTGGTGGGGCTGATGTGATTGGCCTGGGGCGACCGATGTGCGTCGACACCGATGCGCCCGCCCGCTTGCTGGCAGGCGAAGCCGAGCTGAATCGCTATGAAGCCGATTTATCGTTACTGCCTGACTGCCTTGCCTTCCTGGGCACGGTTCCCCTGGTGCGGGCTATAGCGGGATTTTCCGTTATGTACTGGTTCTATGCGCAGCTGGATTCGCTGGGCCGGACCGGACGGCCACAACCCGGGCTTTCGGTATTCGCAGCCGCGATCAGGGTGAAGCGGCTGGAGGCCGAATTGCTCAAAAAGTAGTATCGATCTACAAGCGCTCTTCCAGCGTAACCCGGGTTCAGTCGCTAATGGACCGGACCTGGTCTTTTCTCATCGGTTTTATGTGAAGTTCCCAGTCGGCATGATCAGCGGGTCCCGCCGGGCCAATCTTGCCCTCGGCTGATCTGAGCAAGGATTCAGGGTCGTAAATCACGCCCGCCTTGATCACGAGCCGAACGTTGCGTGCAGCCCTGATGTCATCGAGTGGGTCGCCCCTGGCTATGAACAGGTCTGCGAGTTTGCCTGTCTGGATGGAACCGAGCCTGTCGGCCACCCCCAGTGCACGAGCGCCGTTGATGGTCGCGGCCTTCAGAACGGCCGCGTTGGGCAGGCCCGCGTATACCATCGCCAGCAATTCACGATGAAAAGCAAAACCCGGCAATAGCATCGTGTAAACGGGTTCATCGGTTCCGACGATAATCAGGTTCTCGCCACCCGCTTCGTAGAGCCTTCGCAATTCCAGCATGCGCTGATTGAACTCGGCTTCATCCGATTCGGGTGGCGGCGGGCCCCGTTTTTCGAGCAATTCCTGCGCATAGGGGGTGAAGTACGTGGCCTCATTGGCCCACATCATTTCTGATCCGAGCTTGTTCCGCAGATTGATGCCACCGTACATCTGCAGGTTGGCATCGTAGTACACCTGGTGCTCGAGCATCAGCCTGATCATCTGCTCCATTTCGGCACTGCGCGGGCCGCCACTGCCCAGCGTGATCTGGTGTTCGACGCGATCAATGCCCATCAGAATGGCATCTTGCAGGTTTACATCGTATTCGACGTTATAGTTAGCCAGGTGCCCTGTGGTGGTCATGCCATTTCGGTGCGCCTGCTCGATCAGGATTTTCATTTCTGCGGGAGTCGCCTGCTTGATCTTGATACTGATGACACCTTGCGCCGCCCAGTAGTCCACCTCCGCGCGAATTTCTTCCTCGCTGATGTCGTTTGGCCAGGCGATGCAATCGTCTGCGGCGGTCTTGACGCTGTATTCACACCTGAATCCGCCGAAATACGGGCCTGACGCGAACAGCCTGGGGCCGATCGCCTCACCGGCGTCTACCCGGTCGCGCCGCTCAAGGACGCGTTGAGGGAAAAACTCACCGGCTGACCACGTCGAGGTAACGCCGTTGGCAAGGAAGATGACCCCGTTCCAGGCGACTTCCTCCGCGCGGCCCTTGTCGACCAGGTCGAAATTGTAGTGGGCGTGCAGATCAATCATGCCGGGCAGGATGGTTTCTGACTCGGAAAGTTCGATCACCTTCGATGCCTTGAGGTCACGGTCCCCCAGGTCGGCGTCAATCTCGGCAAAGACACCGTCACGAATCACGATCCCCGTATTGCGCCGCCGGGTGTCGCTGACGCCATCGAAAAGCCAGCCGCCACGAATGACGGTTGTACCTGAAACCGGCTCAGACCATTGTGAGTAGACAGGAGAAGCTGCCAACAGCAGGCAAAGCGTTAATGAACTGGCTATTCTTTGCATAAAAGTTTGCATGACAGGCCCTGAATAGTGCGGCAATCGCGCGTATTGCCCTTGAGGTTTTGGGTGCTGTGATTAATGTTTTTTCTCCAACACTCGCGAGAAAAACTCGTCCAGTGCCGGCACATAGGTTTCCCGGCTGATCCAGAATCCCGCATTGTGATCGCCCTGCATCTCGAGGAATGATTTGGGCTCGAGTGCGGACTCGAAAATGGTCCGGCCCATCCCGAACGGAATGATTTCATCGTGCCGGCTGTGCGCCACCAGCACCGGCACCTCAATCCGGGTGACGTATTCCCTGACGGGGTAGCGAATTCGCGTGATCAACCGCACAGGTAAAACCGGATAGAGCTGCTTGCCCATGTCCAGCCCCGAACTGAAGCAGGACTCGATAATGACTCCTGCCGGTTTCACGTCCGGCTGACTGGCCAGCCAGCCGCCAACGGCGCCACCCAGAGAGCGGCCGAAAATTACGATATCGCTCGGCGACACGCCCCGTTCCTTCACCAGGTAATCCCAACTTGCCCGGGCGTCCAGATAAGTGCCTTCCTCCCCCGGCTTGCCGCTGCTTTGGCCGTAGCCGCGGTAGTCCACGATCAGTACACCCAGTCCCAGGCGGTTGAAAATCAACACACTCTCCATGCGGTGAGAGATGTTGCCCGCATTGCCGTGGAAGAACAGCAGCGTGCCGCGGGCGCGGTCGTTATCGGTGGGGATGAACCAGCCATGCAGACGTTCGCCGTCGTCGGTATCGATCCAGGCATCTTGGTAGTCGAATCCGAGTGATTCTGGTGTCGTTTCGAGTTCACGACCCGGCATGTGCGGAAGAAACACCAGGCGATTCTGCAACAGGTACAGCATCAGGCTGAAACCGGTGTACAGCAGGAAACCGAAAGCGATGAAAACGAGCAGGGTGCGCATGATTTAATGATGAAATCACTTTTGCGGCACAAATTCCAATCAAATGCTATGATACACAAAGATATTGCATATCAAGCACATATGGAGCAGGTGCCCGAAACACGACAGGGATCAAACGGAAGTGTATGTTTTTATTGCTTTAGTTCAACTTTGAACAAAGGCGAGGAGAGCGGACTGGAGCGGGAGAACAGGAAGTATCCCGGGAGTTCAGGAGGCCTTCAAAATGAAGATGTTGATCTTTCTGATCGTTCTGGCAGCGGTAGCTACCGTGGTGCTGTGGCGAGTACGCAAAGCCGATGCTGAAAGGGATCTTGCCCACCGCAAGGCAATGAAGCAAAAGAAGCAGCAACGTAAAGAAACCATCACTCCCGAAGATCACGTGAAATGGCCCGTGATCATTCACCCTGCGGGTAAGGGCGCCGTCGAGGAAGAAGAAATTCCGGAACCGGCGATGACCGCAATCAAGTTTGACCCGGTAGACCACCCCAGCGTACAGCCCTGATTACCTGGTGTAACGCGCCGTTGAGCGGAACTGATCCGCTCAGCGCGCTTGCGACTTGATTTCCTCGATGTAGTCCACCCACTTTTCGCTTTCTTCGCTGGGCGTCCAGACTGCGTACAAGTCTTTAGCCGCTTCATCCTCATCGACTTTCTCAATCACAACACGATACAGGTAAGTCATTGCGGACGCGCGGTAGTTGGCCGCGCACTGCACCAGCACGTGATCATCCCGGTGCGCCTCCATGGCCTGGGTAAATGTCTTGAAGTCCTGCGCTTCCGGATCATCCCATTCGACCGGTACATTGATCCATTCAATGCCCTGCCCGGCGAGCTTCTTTTGCTGGCCTTTCGGGGGATTGTCTCGCAGGTCGATGACGACGGTGACGCCCTCCGACTTGATGTCGTCAAGTCCATCGTCGACGAAGTGGCCACCGGTCACCAGGCGGTCGTCTATCCGATGGTAATTCATCACCGAACCCGAGTGCGGGTCGTGGTGGTGTGCTGCCGGCACTCCACTGGTTGCAGTAATCAGGGCGGACGCCACTGCGGCGAGTACAAATGTTCTGTTTTTCATATCAGACAATTCCCGGTTTCAGTTTTTCCTGGATGTGGTGAAGCAACTCCGGGTCATCGGCATGTTGAGCATCTGCGATCATCGGCAACGCCGGCCAGCCATTGTCGACCCATTCGCGCCCGGCGAACGTACGGATACCTTCATAACGGGGTATCACGTGGTAGTGAACATGATGATCTACCATCATCAGCATCAGGTAATTCATGATCTGGTGGTTGAAAGCCGTTTTGATGGTTCCTTCGATGGCCCTGACCAATTCGGCCAGGTCTTTTAATTCTTGCTCGGTAACCTCGGAAAATTTCCCGGCATGGCGATTAAGCGACAGGACGCCAGCCCCCAGCGTGGGCTGGCCTGGCCGCACAGACCAGGTCCAGCAGTGGTTTTCCAGTACTTTCAGCTCCTCCACGCGGAACTTGTCCCTGAATTCGTCCAGTGTCCTCGTTTCTGTCATCGTTGTTTCTCCTCAGGGGTTGGCAGCCATGGCAGTATCCAGCATCTCGATCAACTGCTCGCGGGTGTAACTGTATTTCTGCCGCTGGTTAAGCTGGACCATTTCTTCCATGGCTTTGGCAACCGTAATCTGGGCCTGGCGCTCGTTGGGTACAACCATGTAGCGGCGCTTCGGGTTGTCATCGAACAGCGCATGGAGCGCGGCTTCGGCAACTTCCACCGGGTCACCGCCGCTAGGCTCGTCACTGTTAACCCAACCCATCATCCGCTCGAGATCTTCCTTGTACAGTGAACCCTCTGGAGTCGTGCCGCGCGCCTTCATCCGGCGGGCGATGTTCTTGCCGATGTCTGACTGGTAGTTACCCGGCTCGATGACGCTCACTTTCACTTCGAATCGCTCCATCTCGACAGCCAGTGAGTCAGTGAAGGCCTCCATTGCATGCTTGCTCATGCTGTAAGGCCCGAACAGTGTGCCGGAGAGAATTCCGGAGATGGAGCCGGTGGTGGTAATGCGTCCCCTGGACTCGATAATCAGTGGCGCAAATGCCTTGGTAACCCGGTAGGGGCCGTAAATATTGACATCCATCTGGAAATTGAAATCTTCTTCATCCACTTCCACCAGCGGTGCGATCACCGCGACCCCCGCGTTATTGACCAGTCCGTACAGTCCGCGGCCAGCTTCCGAGATGGTCTTGACCGCTGCATCTATGTCTTCCTGCTTCGTTACATCCAGCCTTACTGCCTGGATGTTTTCAATGGCGTTCAGCTCCGCAATGTCTTTGTCCTTGCGGGCGCCGGCATAGACAAAATGCCCTTTGGAAGCCAGCAACTCGGCCATAGCACGGCCCAGGCCGGTGCTGGCTCCGGTGATTAATATAGCCTTCTGCGCCTGTGGGGCGGCGCCGGACTGGACCTCAGCATCGGCGGCGCCGATGGAACAAAAAACAAGGATTAAGGTGATCAGTATAGAGTGTCGCATTTAATGCCGTTCTCCGGTTGCAGAAAATTCAGATCGCCAAGCATACCAGTCCTGTGTGAATTCCATCACACTTTGCTGGAGCCTGCATTTGCCCCGTACCCGCCCAGCAGCAAGATTGGGCTCCTCAACCTGTTTCCTGTTCTTTAATGTATTTTCAACATCAATATCAGTTGCTTGCCATCAATTCCTGTTATTATGCATCTGTGCTATTTAATTTAACGCTGGGTTGGGGAACAAAAAAAGGGAGTAGGCCTTTCTGATTTGAAAGGGGATTTGTGATGAGAGAAGTGGTCAAATTTCCGGTTTTGCCGGCAATCTCCGGAATCGACTTTTCCGGTCCGGCGGACGTTTGCAGCCTGGTCAGGGAAAGGTTCAGGTCCATGTTCGGTGTCCAGGAAGATGCATTCATTGGTGCCTACATGCAAGCCACCGAGGACTTCTTCGAAGGCCGCTTCCCGGAATACCAGCCCATGGATACGGCATACCACGACATCAGCCATACGTTGCAGGCGACGCTTTGCCTTTCTGAGCTCCTGAGCAATCGGCATTATGAACAAACAGAGCCGCAAATAGGCGTTCATGATTTTAAACGCACACTGCTGGCCATCCTCTTTCATGACATCGGCTATCTTAAAACGCGTGACGACACCGAGGGCACCGGCGCGAAGTACACCAATGTTCACGAGAAGCGATCCAGCAAAGTGGCGCGTGAGTATTTGCAGGGGCGTGGTTGGCCGGAAGACGACATTGTGTTCGTTCAGAACCTGATCAGTGCCACCGGGCCGCTCGCCGATCTCACGGAAATTTCGTTCCGCGGGGAAATTGAGCGTGCTATGGGTCAGGCGGTCTGCTCCGCTGATTACGTCGGGCAGATGAGCGATCCTTCGTATCCGGACAAGCTCGCCGTTCTTTTCGAGGAATTCGAAGAATGCTTCCGTTACCAGGGGCTGCCGCGCAGCGAGTGGCCGTTCCCCAGTTACGAGGCCCTGTTGCGAGGCACGCCGGATTTCTGGTCACGGTTCGTTCACTACAAGATGAACGTTGAGTGCGCCAGGGCCTGGGAATACCTGGAGCATCCTGTGATTGGCGAAAACCCTTACCTGGAATCCATCGAGCACAACATGGCCATCATCAGGGGTCGCATCAGTCAATTGGACTCCCAATCATCACATACCGGGTAAATATTCAAGGTCCAGGCAAACTTTCAGCCCATGTGCAGCAGCAGACCATGTCGTTCTCGTCACTGCTTTTCAACGACGTTTAACCGGTGACCAGGCAACGCCGTCCGGGCTGGACTGAACTTCCACCCGGGCGATCGTTTCGCCGGTCTCCAGGTTGAGCACCAGTAGCGAGTCGTCGTTGCGTACCGTGACGAAGGCGTGGACGTTGTCAGGGTGCGGGAACACGCCGGCGGTGGATGGCTGGTCCACCCGCGTCAGGCCCAGCGGAATGTGCTTAATGATGCTCTGGGCGGCCACATCACCCACCATGAGAGTGCCGCTGCGGGCGTGCGGCACCAACACATATTTGCCATTCGGGGTGAATTCAACCCGGTAAGGGAAGCCCGGGGATGGCAGCGTCTTGACGACCTGCAGGCTGTCCGTGTCGATGATTGAGACGGTATCCTCGGCCCGGTTCCCTGCCCATAGCCAGCGGTCGTCGGGCGATACACCGACCCCTTCACATTCATCGCCAGTGTCGATATCGGTGACCTTGTTTCCACTGGGGAAATCGAACACGCTGATGCTGCCGCTACCGCCCATATTGGATGAATACAGGCGCTTCTGATCATTAGACAGGGACAGCATGTGCGACCCTTGTTTTCCGGTCTCGAAAACACGCTCTATCTCACCGCTATCCACATTGACCAGTAGTAGCGCCTGGTTAGCCTCAGTGGTGCAAACCACCTGGCTCTCGTTCACCCACTGAATGTCGTGGGGCATGCTGAAGTCACCGAGGTCGATGGTTTTGAGAACCTCGCCACCGGGCAATGCAATCAGGCTGAGTGTTTTTTGCGGTCCACCGCCGCGCTGGTTGTAGTTGGTGACGATGACCCGCTTGCCGTTTGGCGAAACAGCGGCTTCGTGCGGTCCGCCTACTACCGGAACATGTTTGTAGGCTTCCATGGTCGCCAGATCGACCAGGGTGACCGTATCGGAAGCCTGGTTCACGACAACCACGGTTCCCGTCAGTCGCACGGTTTCGTTGTCTGCAGAGGCTATACCTGGCTTGAGGGCAAAGAGAAACAGCAAGGCAAGAAACGCCGGGTGGTTGGTGAGGCAAAATTTCATCATGAGATCTCCGCAATACCCGGACAGCATAATAGCATCAGCGCTCACGAGGTCCGGGCTGCAGATGAAATCACGGGGCAATTTGCCCCGTGTTCCGGTTTTGTTACTTTACTCTCGGTGCTCGAATTACGGGAATTCGTATGATCCCACGTCACAGGCAGAATCCCTGTCCACCCCGCGCTGGTCGGTCGCCGGACAGGCGGCATGTTCTGCCGAATCGATCGCGGGACTGCCCGGGAGCAGGGCGTGTGTTTGCGTCGGCCCGCCATTGTCGGCCAGTGGCGCCAGGCCGGCATCGGCAACCACCTGATCGCTTGCCACCGGGGCGCAGGTGCCGTCGGTGTAAACGCTGTTGCCCCGTGAATTGATTGCGACTGGACCCGGACCAAACGGCGCCAGGAAACAACCAAAGTCACCATTGCTGGCTATGATGGTGTTGTGCAGGTTTAGTGTTGCAGGTGCTGCGCCAAACGTGCCCAGGAAGAAACCACCGGCTGTTCCCGGTGGAGCCGAATTCCCGGTAACCGTGCTGTTGGATACGTTCACAACTCCGTCAGTGCTGAAAACCGCGCCACCATGCCATGGCGTGGAAACATTGCCGCTGATGGTGCTGTTGTCGATGCTTACATTACCCAGTGTGCGCAATCCGCCGCCGACATCCATCGCCAGGTTGTTACTGATGGTGCTGCGCTCGATGTTGACGGTGCTGTTGAAGAATGAATAAATGCCGCCGGCAGCAAAGCCGGACGAGTTGTTGGAGACCGTGCTGTCGACCAGGTTCAGGACAGACCCTTCTCCATTGTAAATCCCACCACCGCCTTGCCAGAAATCACCGCTGTCGGTCGCCATCAGGTTGTTGGTCACCGTGACATGGTCAAGGGTCAGTTCACCGTTATTGATGATGGCGCCTCCCAGCTGGAAGCCGAAACCATGGGTCATCACCAGGTGCCGGACCGTAATATCTGCGCCTGGGTCAGCGATAAGGATGCGATCAGACCCTCCGCCATCCAGAACGATACCCGGGGCGTCGACCGCATCGACTGTGAATTGGTTGCCGGTGACCAGCGGCCCACTGGTGAGCGCTATGGTTCCGCCTGCCAGGGCGGGATCAAACAGGATGGTTCCACCGCTGAGCACGGTGTTAAATGCCTGCCGCAAGGAACCCGGGCCGGAATCGTCGAGGTTGGTCACAATTTTCGGAAACTGCACCAGTCGCACCTGGTCCAGCATCAGGTAGCCGCTGGCTGACCCGCCGTCGGGCAGGGCGAAGCCGTAGCCCCATACTTCGTTCAATGTCAGTCCGTCATCCGGTGCGCCATCTGGCTGTTCGGAGCTGCGTCCAAAATCTTCAAATGCCACCTCAACCAACTGCCAGCCTTCGAAATCGTCCACGAAGCTGCTTGCAAACCGTTCGGCCGTATCAGGGCCCTGGTAGACACGGACGTAATCGATGGCCGTCACTTGCGGAAACACCAGTTCGTCACTGACCTCCCCGCCGAAGTTCCCGCCGACTGCCTGGTTCAGTAACATGAACACCGGGTCATTGAACACCCACTGGTTGGGTGCGACATCCGCCGGCGCCGCCGTGTGATAGAGAATGCCGTCGACATACCACTTGATCAGGTCGGGTTGCCACTCGATCGCGAAGGTGTGGTAATCGTTGGAAGCCGGTTCGCCGAAGTCAAAGATGTCTCCATAGGACTGACCGCCGGAATAACCCGGTCCGTGTATCGTGCCGAAAATCTCGTTGGGCAGCCGGCTGACATATTCCATGAAGTCGATTTCACCGGTTTGCGGCCAGCCGACCTGGCCGATATCTGTGCCGAGGCTCCAGAAGGCCGGCCACAGACCATCCTCGCCATCCGGCAGCAGGATGCGTGCCTCGATGCGGCCGTAGGCAAACTCGGCCCTGCGCTGAGACAGCAGGCGTGCTGACGTGTACTCGCAGGGACCGTAATAACACTGGAGTGAGCCGTCGGCTTCAGCAGTGGTAATCAGCAGGTTGCCGTTGCCATCAGTGGCGGCGTTTTCCGTGCTGTCGGTGTAATACTGCAATTCATCATTTCCCCAGCCCGGAATGCCGTTAACCGTGCCATCGCCGATCTCGTAACCCCAGTGTGCGGGGTTCGGTGGGGTGCCTGCCGGTTCATTGAATTCATCACTCCAGACCATGGTCCACCCGGCCGGTCCGGGATCTGCTGCCCGGTTGTCCAGCAGCTGGACGGTGATGGTGTCGCCTGTATTCTGGCCGTAGTACCAGAAACTCAATCCGTCAGCCGAACTCCAGTCCTGGCCGATGGCGAAATCACGCCTGAAGGAGGCGCCCTGAGCACCGGCAGATATGGGTTGTCCGTCAAAGGTCCAGCCATTGACAGGTGCGCTGTCCGGGTCGCAGGGTAACCCCGTATCCGCGAATTTGAAGTGGAATACCAGGTCCATTTCGCCATCATTGTTCACGTCTTCCTCATGACGTCGCGCGGTACCGGTCTTTTTGTCCCTATGGCTTTCATAGGCATCGCCCAGGCTGACCGTGGTGTGGTCGACTTGAGTCGCGTCGAACGTGTCCGTGCTGTAGAGGACAACGGGAACCACACCGTTACCCTTGTTACAGATTCGACCTTTCACATCGGCATCCACCATTAGCGGAATGGTCGCCTCCAGGACGCGTTCCCAGTCGCCCTGGCCCGGCAGTGCATCGGGATCTCCGGAAGCAATTTCCGGATTGTCCAGCAATACATTGCCATGCGCTGCCCACAGGTATGGGTAGGTTTCAAAGTCGTCCAGCAGGCTGGCATCAAAGGATTCGTCGTCGACAATTGTGCCGGTAGCCTGGGCAAAGGCAGCGGTGACATCAACGGCGTTGGCCAGCCGCAGAATGACTCGCTTGTCGCCGGTGTACTTGTTGTTGTCGAAGGTTTCAAAGTCGAAGGATTGCTCCGTCTCTCCTCCATTGACGAAAGTCAAGGTGCCGGAGGCGGGTGTGTAGTCCCGGCCAGGTGTCGCGCTGCCGGGCTCCATGTAGAAGTCGATGGAAACCTCGGCCGGGTCTTCGGCCAGCATTTCGCGGTTCAGCTTAACGATTATGTCGCTGCTTGTGCCTTCGGGCGTGTCGTAATTACCGCTGGAGAATGACACGGTCAGCTCCGGTATCTGGGCCTCACCATAGATGGCAATGTTGTCCAGGAAGTAGGTCAGTTCGGCACCGGTGGCGAGTGTACCGAGCGCCCAGCCATTGACTTCCGTTAGCGTGAATCCGTCATTGGGTGCACCGTTGCCGATTTCCTTGCGACTGAACGAAGCAAAGGGAAATTCAAATAATAGCCAGCCACTGAAATTGTCGATGATTTCGACAGTCCACCGTTCAGCATCGTCAGTGGTAGAGCCGGGGTTGCGATTGTCGAGAATATCGAAGAACAGGGTGTTATTGGTATTCAGGCCATATAACCATAAGCTTACTCCTTCCGAACCGCTCCAATCCTGGGTTACCCACATGTCTGCCGTGGCGTTCTGAAAGCGCTGCAGTACTCCGCCGAAAGCTGTGACATTGGCGTCGAATTGCAGTGCGGAATTTCCGTCATCACCGATCTCATCGGCGGGAGGGTTGCTGGTGGTTGTCATTGCAACCGGGCTACCGTCGCTGAAAAGCGAATAGCCAATTTCAATGCCGTTTCCATCAGTGCCTGCAGGAAGGCCAGATTCAAAATCTTCGATAATCGTGGGGTCGACAGCGGCAACATCCGTCACCAGGCCGAGCGTTAATACAGAAAACAGAACGACTTTGTAAAAATTTCTCATTTTATGACCTTTGCCAAATTGTGGTGATTGCGACGGCATCAGCAGTGGGTAGCGGCTATTTCCCATGCTCCGCAAGGGCATTGATGCCAGTTGACGAACTAATATAAAAGAAAACGAAATCAAATGAAAGCGCTTACATTTTGTATTAACCGGGAACTATCTGGAAGAGAACGGATGAACTATTCAGGCCTCTAGCTGATCGAAAAACCGTGAAGCCTGCGCGGCGGGCCGGGCCATGCATCGGCGCAGATAGGCTTCCAGCCTGCCTTCCATCGGCAACAGGCCTGCCTGGACACCTATTCTCAATGAATATGCCGCACAAATATCGGCGAGGGTAAATTCATCACAGATGTAACCGGCCGCCGGCATGCTTTCGGCGAAGGTTTTGAGTCGCCTTTGCAAAGAATCGCTCCAGAGCTCTTGCCAGGCCTCGTCGATGAAACCGGCCCTGGACAGGTAATAAAGCACGGCAGGCATTTCCAGCGTACTGGACGAGGTGCTCATCGACTGCCAGAAGAGCTCCCGGGTTTCCCGATCCTGTGGGATCAGCCCGGCTTCCGGGTGGCGCTCGGCAAGCATGACGCAGATAGCCGTCGATTCGACCAGGAGTTTGCCGGTCACTTCGGCGGTTGGAATTTGCTCATAAGGGTTCATCTGGCGGTAGGCGTCGGTCTTGTGATCACCGGGCCTGATCCGTTCTTCTTCGATCTGGTAGCCAAGCTCATTGGCCGTCCAGCGGACCTTGCCACTGCGGTCCACATCCGCAAAGGACCAGAGTTTGATATGTCTGTTCATGGGGGCCTCCCGTTCATTCTTATCAACCGCTCACCGAGTCCGGGGTCGTGATCTGCGACCGTTCGGTAATATCCCTGACGAAGCGGAGTATCTGCTTGGAAGTATAACGGCGCGCGGGCTCCAGTTGTCCCTCGTTGGTGGTTCCGATGACCTTGCCCTCAGGATCGTAAAATATGGCTACCGGTATCCCCCTGGACAGCGTTACGCCAAGCTCTTTTGCCAGGTCTGCATTCTGATTGAACTTGCCCACGTCGACATTCACGAAAAAGAAACGATCATCAGTGTATTGCTTCACATCCTCGCTTTTCAGCCGGCGGTGCAGGTTACGGCAGTCCAGGCACCAGTTGGCGCCGAAGGTGATCATCAGGAATTTTTGTTCGCTGGCGGCCACCATGCGGGCCGTTGCCACCTCCGTGCGGGCGTCAGCGTTAGCGTCATAAGGCGGGGGTTCGCCATCCGCCTCCTCCCCTGGCAATAGGTGTGGTCCGAACAGGTCCTCTGTCAATTCAAGGTTTTCCGCGCGCAGTTCAGACAGCAGTTCATTCTGCGCATTGAGGCGTTCGCGACTGACCGTTGCATAGCCCGCAAGCCACAGTGCGGAGTGATAAATCACCACGCCCGTCAAAAGGCCACCAACAAAACCCGGCCAGGAAAGGTACTTGTTAATAAGTTTCTCCTCCTTTTGTGGAGAACGATCAAAGTTGATACTTAA
>Ga0316187_10000136_pt1 | contig 47597 bp, 49 predicted proteins | sample CroRivburrow1_MG_FD_204927 | JGI IMG/M metagenome (GOLD analysis project Ga0316187, IMG submission 204927) | Coastal sediment microbial communities from Maine, United States - Cross River worm burrow 1 | ecosystem: Environmental > Aquatic > Marine > Coastal > Sediment | place: USA: Maine...
TGTCAGCCCTGGCCAGCCCTCCTGCGGCGGAAGAGGTGGTGGGGAACTTCTGGCGAAGAGAGTGGAAGAGGAGATAGCAGCCAGGGGGTGGAATATCGGGGTGAAGCGATTTCTTTGCCTGGGGCGCTGCCATGAGGGGCCAGTCCTGAAACTGGCGCCGGGCGGACAATTTATCTGTGAGGTCGTACCAGCGAAGCTGGAAGAGGCTTTGCAGGAGATCGAGGCTTTCGCGCTGTCAGCAGAGTGAGTTGAAAATTACTACCAGGTTGGCTTTCTAGGAGAAACGGTGCCTTCACTACAGAGTACCTTCCTTAATTTGCACAGTTCGCAGCGTTCAATAAAGAATTTGTGATGTTCGGGATAAACGGCACCGGGATAATCGTCCAGGTGTTTTATCGGGCACCATTGTGATTCAACTTGCTCCAGCGAGTTAGCGTGACGCAATGAACAGTTATATTCAAAGCGCAGAAACTGACGCCCCAGCTTGCCAAAAACTGTAAATTCATCTGCGAATGCACTCGCCTTCATCTTATCTGTTGCCTGCTGCATGGACATGCGGTGCAGCCCGAGCAGTGGAGCCATGACGTAGTCAAACGAAAGAATAACCAGGGATTGGGCCAGAACCGACAGGCTTGAGGTGATAAAGTAAGCAAGCATCACCAGAGGCCTGAGAAGGTTATTGGCTGGGAGTTTTGCCTCAGTTGAGATGCGCGTGAGCAGTACCGATGTGGCAACACTCAGGCCGTTGGCATAGCCACAATAAGCACAATGAAACTTGGCCGTGTGTGAAAGGCCCGGAAGAAGGTGCCGGTCAATGACAATGTAGTGCTTCAACTCAATCCGCTCCACCGATAACAACGGGCAGATAAGCAGATTGTAAAGCAGCTTGATGCAGATGACATGGAAAAAAATGTATACGGGAATCATGATGTACATGGCAAGTGCAGGGGGAATTATTCTCAGTAGGCCGATGCGTTGCAGGTGGCTGGTGAAAATAGGGTTCCTCTTTATGAACCACGCTTTAATGTTGTTTATCATCTATTCTCCGAAGCAACATACTTGATATATTGTCTCACCTTAATGCCATGCTCTGTTTATGGGAGCCGAGTAGAACATCAGGGATCAACTCATGCAATTAAATCGCAAAAGCTTTCAAAGCAACAGAGGCTGGTTCAGCCTGCCGGCTTCAAAACTCTTCCCGGCATGTTTGTACAGTGGGCTGGGCAGCTCTGTTGATATGAGGCGGTAATATGATGAGAGAAGTTACAATTTCAAAAGAGCCGATTGAACTGAATAAACTTTTGAAGTTCGAAGCTCTGGTAGCCAGTGGTGGTGAGGCAAATCAAGTGATCGTTGAAGGACTGGTTCGGGTCAATGGAGAGATAGAGACCCGGAAAAGGAAAAAGATCGTTTCAGGCGATATCGTAGAGTTCGGCAACGAGAAAATTTGCATTCAGGTGGGATGATTTCTCTCCCTGCTGGTTAATATGGAGCTAAATAAGTGATTAAATATCAAGCTGAATTTGAAGGTTACATCAGAGATAATGGGGTTGGCCCCTTTGATAAAGTGGTAGCCTCTGTGAAATCTTCTATTGCATCGTTGAATAGCGTTTCAAAGCATCTGGGGATCAATATAGACACCAAGACCCTTGGTTCGGAGAGCGATATAGATGAGTTGTCTGAGCGGCTAAGCAAGATGGGAAGAATATCTCCGAAGAATATCAAACATTACCGCTCAGCTATGCAGCAATATGTGAATATGGTGAATGGTAAATAAAGAGGTTGTTGAAACAATGAAATGGTTGTTGGTTGTCGTTGGAGTGTTACTGGTTGTCGGGTTGGTTGCTTATATCGCGATGGCGATTCAGTCACACAAGAGCCCTGAAAATCTGGGTTTGCAAAATGGCCTGCTGCGTCCCTGCCCTGCTTCACCCAACTGTGTCTGCAGTGAAGGGCATAGCCAGAGTAGTGAAGAGCATGCCATTGCGCCTATCAAGGCAAATGATGGGGGTTGGAAGAGGTTAACAACCATTATCACTGAGCAGGGTGGTGAGGTTCAGCAAGATGATGGCAGCTATCTGCATGCCACGTTCACCACATCTGTGTTTCGCTATGTTGATGATGTTGAGCTGCGCCTTGATGAGAAGAACGGCCTGATTCATATTCGTTCTGCTTCACGAGTGGGCCGCTCCGACTTTGGCGTCAATCGCAACCGGATTGAGCGCATCAAGAAGGTTTTGTAAAACTAGCAGCTCTGCTGAAAGCGGCTTATTCAGTTGTTGTGACCTCTACGCTGTTGGAGGGTTTGGATATGCCACTGCTATTTTTTGCGATAACCCGATAATGCCACACTCCGGCACCGGAGCGATCACTGAAAAGAGGGAGTTTGGCGACGGGTTCACCATGATAATCAGCCGGGATGGCATCGGAAATGTTTGTACCAACGGTTTTCCATTTGCCACTATTTTTTTGTTTGCGCTGTATATCATAAGAGCGGGCACCACTTGAGCCTTGCCAGCTGATATCAGCCGGCGATTGAATCGCAAGCAGGATAGGGGCTTCTGGCACCGCTTCCTGTGGAACGGGGAGGCCCTGAATAGAGAATGCACCTTCTCTTATTATGCGAAAAACAGCCGCTTCTTCGGCCGGTTTGGTGGAGGGGAATCCCGGATAGTGAAGTGAGTCACTCGCACCATTAAAATCATTATGATAGTAGAAACCACCGCGTTCAGTACGGAAGCGCAGCGACCAGGCAAGGCAGCCAGCGGCATCGGAGTCGATGGTGCGCTGGATAATATCGGTGACATTGGATTTCTCTGAAGGGTTAAACTCTCCATAGAAATAAGCTTTTCCGGCTTGTGCCGCTTGCTCAGCGAAAGCTGTGAACTCCCGGTCGGTATAGTGGGTGGTAACCACATCGATATTTGTATCCTGCAACGAAACAGCAGGTGTGCTTTTGTGGCCGCCATCGATGAGCAGATGGTTCGGATCATGGTTCTTGATGTGCGCAGCCATCTCACTGATCCAGCCGGGGCTGGCCTTGTCGATCTCATTGCCCAGCTCCCAGGCCATGATTGTCGGATCATCCTTGTAGATTATTCCGGTGACTGTATTTTTACGATTTATCAGCCAACTCACGAACTGTTTAAAATCTGACTTGGCCTTCGTGTCGTTCCAGAAGTCATTGACCCCGGAGAGAGCAGCCCATTCGGCAAAACCACCAAACCAGGCCCAGTTATCTACCAGTGGAATGATCACCCTAACACCCTCTGCTGCTGCAATGGCCAGTCCGCGATCCATATCCCTGAACAGCTCCTCATTGTAGCGGATCTGGCCGGATGCATCGGCATAGATATGTGCCAGATCTCCCGCAAGGTTTTTGCCGCCTTCGACAGAAAATGTATAGGAGCGGAATACCTGCCCGCCCATGCGGCTGACTGCTCTGGCAGCATCGTGCTGTTCAAATGCCGTAACCCGATGCCATTTCTTTCCAACCTCTCCGGCACGATCCTCCAGTATGAAATAGTTGGGAATATTGACCGACACAAAACGGAACGGTTTGTTGCCATCAAGCAGCGTGCTGCCATCGCGACTGATGAAGCGCTCAAAAGCCATGGCATGATTGGCTGGAGCCAGCAGTAACAATGCGGCGAAAGCCAGAGCAGCTGCCATGACTTTATGGTTCAGTCTGTTACAGAGAGCGTTGAGTATCATGTTTTTATTATGGCTGCCTATTTGAAAGTTGTCTATTGGACGGGCAAGCTTTCTGGCTTCACCACCTAGCCGGCCACTGCCTTAATCATCGGGAATAGCCCTGTTTGTCAGCAGGTAGATTCCTGCCTGCAAAACGATAAACTACGCTTCCGATACACTTGGGAGATTTTCATGGCACAGATTCAGATTGGTACACCACTATCCGCATCGGCAACACGTGTGATGTTGCTCGGTTCAGGGGAGTTGGGTAAAGAGGTTGCTATTGAGTTGCAGCGGCTCGGTGTTGAGATTATTGCCGTTGATAGCTATGCCAATGCGCCTGCCATGCAGGTGGCTCACCGATCGCATGTGGTTAATATGCTTGATGGTGTTGCTCTGCGTAGTCTGATTGAAGCAGAGAAACCGAACCTGATTGTGCCGGAAGTAGAGGCCATTGCCACCGATACGCTGGCTGAACTAGAAGGTGAGGGGTTCAAGGTTATTCCTACCGCTCGTGCGACGCAGTTGACGATGAATCGTGAAGGTATCCGAAGGCTCGCTGCAGAAACACTTGAGCTGGCAACATCTCCGTACCGTTTTGCAGCAACACAGGAAGAGTTTGAATCGGCTGTTGAAGCCATCGGTAAACCCTGTGTCGTTAAACCGATCATGAGTTCTTCGGGTAAAGGTCAGTCGGTGATCCGTCAATCATCCGATATCCAGAAAGCCTGGGATTATGCGCAGGAAGGGGGGAGAGCAGGTAAGGGCAAGGTCATTGTCGAAGGTTTTATCGATTTTGATTATGAAATTACACTGCTAACCATTCGTCATCGCGATGGCACATCGTTCTGCCTGCCCATTGGTCATCTGCAGGTCGATGGCGACTACCGCGAATCATGGCAACCACAGGCGATGTCAGAAGCCGCGCTTAAAGCGTCGCAATATATTGCTGCCAAAGTGACTGATGCTTTGGGTGGATATGGACTCTTCGGGGTCGAGCTATTCATCAAGGGTGATGAAGCGATCTTCAGTGAGGTGTCACCGCGCCCGCATGATACCGGTCTGGTAACGTTGATTTCACAAGACCTCTCCGAATTTGCGCTGCATGCACGTGCGATTCTGGGTTTGCCGGTTCCTAACATTCAACAGCACGGCTCTGCTGCATCCTGTCCGGTCGTAGTCGATGGTGACTCCACCCAGGTCGCCTTTGGTGGGCTTGAGCAGGCTCTGGCAGCTCCTGACACGCAGATCCGTCTGTTCGGCAAACCTGAAGTGCATGGCAAACGACGCATGGCAGTGGCGCTGGCGCGTGGATCAAACATTGAAGAGGCACGCCTGAAAGCAGTGGCAGCTGCTGGCAGCATCATGATTTCACTCTGAATAAAAGAGGACGCATAATCATGATGCCGTCCATGTTGTTGATCCAGAAATAGCCATTTTTTCCGTAGCGAAGCATGGCAATGGCTTTGGTTGCCTGACGCTGCGCCTCACTCCGGTTCATGGCTCCGGACTGCTCCAGTTGATGGGAATATTGCAGCCCCCCTGTGGCCGCCTCAATCAATCGGCGCGCCTCATGCTTCCCTCCTCATATAGCGCACTGCTAATGTTGGAGTAGAACAGTCCCAAAGTAATGATCATACCAATCAGCCCAAGTACTGAGAGCGCGATCAGTTTGAAGCGAAGGTTAAGGCGTTTGGTTGGCATACTTAGAACAGGGTACTCCACCTGAAGCGAAATACTACAGTCCGGGCGAAACTATCGGGTCAGGGACCCTTGCGTGCTAGCGGATGAACTGGATATCCAGTGTGCGCATGTAGGTGTGCAGTCCTGCATCCTGAACCGGGAAGACAAAGGCATCCTGATCCGATTCATTGTGATGGGAGTGCCACCAGCCCGGAGGGGTGACAAATACGGTGTTGGTCGCCCACATCGCTTTCACAGGATCAATGATATTGCCCTCTCCATCTACCTTTTTGCCGATCAGCGTATAGGTGTCCGGTCCTGAAAAGACGGCCAGATCAAGCGCTACAGATTGATGGCGATGTGGTTTCTGTACCTCGCCAGCAGGCAAGAGGTTGAACAGCGACCACATGGTATGGGTCATGGTTTTGGTTTTGGCTGAGTCATGGTTGCCGAGGATGATGCCGATACGGTTACGCTTCTCGCGTAGGGCAGGTTCACGCAGCTTTTCAACGGCATCACACATATACTCTTTAGAGTAAAAGGCAGGTTTAAACATCTGCTTTGCAGGGGTTACACCCATGTATTGCAGCAGAGGTGCGTCATGACTCCAGTAGAGGGCACTATCCTCATCAGCGTAGTGGGTGACACCCTCATTGTATGGCAAGGTGAAGGCATCGCCCTGTTTCCAGTGTATCGTACCTTCTGCAGTTTCAGTGCGACCGGAACCACGCAGTACAAAAAAGACCTCCGACGTTGCAGCTATCGATGTTGCGATCTTCTCATTGGCACAGATTCGGATGTAGCTGGCCAGCAGGTTTGGTGAGGTTGCCAGATAAGGGGTATCAAGCTCTTTGGAAAGGTCGAGCGCAATGACGCGCGTTTCACCCTGCTCATGCAAGGACGCAGGAAAGGGCTGGATCGGCACTTCATTCAGGTCAGGTGTTGCAGCAGCAGAATATTCCCAACTTACCACCTGCTGTTGCCACTGTTTGTTAACGCTATCCATCTGCTTTGCCCCTCTGTTATAAAATCAAACCAGTTACTTCGTTCCGGCACGCTCAATGCTGAGTAAATTTACTTCTGCACGCAATAAACCAAGTTCTCCTGTTGGGCTGTAGTTGTTTACGGTTTATACACCCAGGCATCTTTGATGCCATACTGTGAAGTCAGCTTCTCTTTATAGGTTTCTGCCTCTGCCTGATTGGAAAAGCCGCTGATGCGGATGCGGTACTTCAGGGTTTTATCGATGTAGAATGGGCTTATCTCAGCCGGAACACCTAGAGCATGAAGGCGTACCTTTTCCTGGGTTGCGGCCTCTTTATCATCCATGGACATCAGGTTTACTGCCCAGCCCGTAGGCTCGCTGATTGCCACTGGCGCAGAATCTTCAGGTTGTTCGACAGGGGTTTCGGCAGGCGTGGGCGTTATCGCCATGCCGAATTTCGAGTCGATGCGGTTGGCCTGCATCTGAAGCGAATCACCGAGGAACTCCTGCCTGGCTTCCAGTGCGGTTATGCGCCGTTCAAGTTGCTGCTTGAGTTCAAGGTGACGTTGCTCGTTCAGATCTGCCTGCATCTCCAGCGCCACCTTCTCCTGCTTCCATGTGGATGAGCCTGAATCTGAATAGTTGAGCGCGATAGCTGCCGATGAGAGCAGGATGGCTGTGATGGAAAGAGCAGTGGAGAGGATGCTGTTTGCTGCTTTGCCGGGGGCTTCTGCCTCCGGCTCGGGAGCGATCTCTCTTTCGAATTCAGGTTCCGATTCACTGTGCGCAGGAATGACAGGTTCCCGGTGCAGTGGTGGGGAGGGGAGGTCTAAATCGCTTGCGGTATCGCGCCTAGGTTCAGGAACTGACTCTTCCGGGTTATCAAAATCGATAGCCATATCCTCCAGTGTCGTATCACTGGCATATGGTGTGGACCAGGTGAAGGTGTCATCACCCCTAAGGTTATCGGGATTGGATTCCAAACCTTTGTCCGCTTTGTCACTCATCGCCAACGCTCCTGAATAAATCTTGCTCATATGCTATCCAAAAACGAGGCAATCGAGAATAGGTTTTCAAAGGACTTAGCTGCCTGTGTTAATAGATTCCTTCATCTCGGCTACGCCGGTTTCATCCACCCAGCCGCTGCTGGCATCGGGAAAGGCATCGGCATAGGGGAGATAGGGTTTGATGTCGAGTACGGGAGTACCATCGAGCATGTCGTGCCCCTGAATATGCAGGATGCGGCCCTCAACCTTGATGAGGCGCACAGCAGAAAGACCAATACTGTTGGGGCGGTGGGGGGCGCGGGTGGCAAACAGACCTCGTTTTACTTTCGGGCCACGCGGCGGAGTAACCATGGTATTCCAGCCCTGGTTCAGGTGCATCCAGTAGATCACCCAGATATGCGAGAAACCATCAAGGTCTTTCACGGCCTGATCCAGATTCATTCCTGCTTTAAGCTCAATCGTGGCTTCCTGAGCATCATCAAGAGAGGGCTGTCGCGGTACGGCAAAACGTTCACGATAGCTGCTGTGAACCACGCCGATCGGTTGCATGCTGATCTCAAGGGCGTCATCCCCTGCATGCTTGAAATCATCCGTGTAATTTTTTGCAGGTGTACCTTTTGCCGGTTTGCGTCCCCACCTCTGCTCAGGCAGGGAGGCCGGTTTCTCTTTGCTCATGCAGTCTCAGACTGCTGCTGACGAACCACCAGCTTATCATCCTCGCAATCAATGACAGCAGTGCCACCTTTCTGCAGGGCACCAAACAGGATTGCATCGGCCAGTGGCTTCTTGATCTGCTCCTGAATCAGGCGCGCCATTGGGCGTGCGCCCATCATTGGATCGTGGCCATTGTGTGCAAGCCAGCGTTTGGCACTGTCAGAAACCTCAATTTCGACCTTCCTCTCCTGAAGCTGCATCTCCAGTTCGATCAGCATTTTGTCTACTACATGCAGGATGATCTCCTCTCCGAGTGGGGCGAAGCCAATGATGGAGTCCAGCCGGTTGCGGAACTCAGGCGTAAAGATACGTTTGATCGCCGCCTCATCCTTACCCTGTTGTGGTACAGGATTGAAACCGATGCTGCCCTGCTGCATCTCAAATGCGCCTGCATTGCTGGTCATGATCAGTACGATATGGCGGAAATCGGCTTTGCGACCATTATTGTCGGTCAGGGTGCCGTGATCCATCACCTGCAGCAGCAGGTTGAAAAGATCCGGATGCGCTTTCTCGATCTCATCAAGCAGCAGTACAGCATGCGGGTTTTTACTGATCGCTTCGGTGAGCAGGCCACCCTGGTCAAAACCAACATAACCCGGAGGTGCACCAATCAGGCGAGATACCGTGTGTGATTCCATGTATTCAGACATATCGAAACGGATCAGCTCCACACCCATGATGCGGGCGAGTTGACGTGCGACCTCGGTTTTACCGACACCGGTTGGGCCGCTGAACAGGAACGAGCCGATCGGTTTCTCAGGGTGCGATAGTCCGGCGCGCGACAGTTTGATGCTGGCGGAGAGCATATCGATCGCCTTGTCCTGACCAAACACAGAGAGTTTCAGGTCACGGTCGAGGCTGGCCAGTCGTTTTTTATCCGAGGAGGAGACCTGCTGCTGCGGAATACGGGCAATCGATGCGATCATCGATTCGATATCGTGCACATTGATCTGTTTGCGCCGTTTCTCCTCAGGGCGCACACGCATAGCGGCTCCGGCTTCATCAAGCACATCGATAGCGGAGTCGGGCAGTTGACGTTCGCTGAGATGGCGCTTGGCAAGTTTGGCAGCCTGCTCAATCGCAGTCTGGCTGTAGCGCACGCTGTGGTGTTCCTCAAGCCGTGATTTTAATCCTTTAAGTATTTCGATGGTCTCCCCAACGCTTGGTTCAGGAATATCAATTTTTTGGAAACGACGGGCTAGTGCCCGGTCTTTCTCAAAGAGGTTACGGAACTCCTGATAGGTGGTGGCACCGATGCAGCGTAACTCACCGTTGGCCAGTGCTGGTTTGAGAAGGTTGGATGCATCCATGGTGCCACCGCTGGCAGCACCAGCACCGATAATGGTATGAATCTCATCGATAAAAAGGATAGCGTGATCCTCACGTTCAAGTGCACTGAGCACAGCCTTCAGCCGCTCCTCGAAATCACCGCGGTATTTGGTGCCGGCAAGTAGCGCGCCCATATCCAGCGCATAGATCGTGGCATTGCGAATCACATCCGATGTTTCACCGGCTTCAATTCTCAGCGCCAGACCTTCGGCAATGGCCGTTTTTCCGACGCCTGCCTCACCGACCAGCAGTGGATTGTTTTTGCGCCGCCGGCAGAGAATCTGTACGCAGCGGCCAAGTTCAATTTCGCGACCGATCAGCGGGTCGATTTTTCCTTCCTGCGCCCGTTTTGAAAGGTTGATGCAGTAGCGTTGCAATGGAGAAGCGTTGGGTTCGGCGTGTTCATGTTCAATAGCCGGTGCCTCAGTACCCGGTTCGCTTTGTGTAGACTCATCGCTGAATGCTCCGTGGGCCATGAAACTGACGACATCCAGACGGGTGATGCCCATACGGTTGAGATAATGAACGGCGTGCGAATCTTTTTCAGAAAAAATGGCAACGAGTACGTGACCACCGGTTACTTCGCGTTTGCCCGATGCCTGCACATGCATCACGGCGCGCTGAATGACGCGCTGAAGGCCGATGCTGGCGGTGGTTTCGCCGCTATCAACAGGAAGGGTGGCTATGTTATCCTGAATAAAGGAGGCCAGTTCCAGCCGCAGCTTTTCAATGTCAGCACGGCATCCGAGCAGCACGCCCAGCGCATTCGGATTGTCCAGCAGGCCGAGAAGCAGGTGCTCGACAGTGACGAACTCATTCCTGCGAATATGTGCATGATGGAATGTTTCATTCAGTGTCTCTTCCAGCTCTTCACTCAATATTCCCATGGTCACATCCTTGATCCATTTTGTGATCCCATTGTCGGCATCATCTGTTGCTGCACTCTTATTACTGCAATATCGGTGCCATTTTCATCAACCAAATCGAAACAACTGTATCATTAGTATAGCACGGAGTTATTCGTCCGGCTCCCGTTCCGTCAGGCAGCGCAGCGGGTGCCCTGCAGTGCGGCTGGCTGTTTCAACCTGGTGGAGCTTGGTTTCCGCAATATCCCTTGGAAAAACACCACATACAGCGCTGCCCTGATGGTGGATCTGCAGCATCAGGGTATTGGCCATCTCATCCGATTTATGGAAGTAGCGGACCATAATATCAACCACAAATTCCATCGGGGTAAAATCATCATTGAGCATAACCACACGAAACATAGGGGGACGTTGCAGTTGAGGTTCAACTGTTTCTGCCTCAGTCTTAGGGATAATTTCCGGCATTTGAATGTTGCTCATGGCAGCGATGTTAGCGGGCTGGAAGATTCTTCCAAGAGATATACTTCATCGGTCTGTCTCTGGGGATACTCTGACAAGGGGAGCGAGAAGATGGCAGAACTGAAATGCATCCTGTGGGATGTTGATGGAACACTGGCGGATACCGAGCGTGACGGGCATCGCGTAGCCTTCAATATGGCTTTTGACGAGGCGGGGCATAAGCGTGAATGGGATGTGCCGACCTATGGCGAACTGCTTGCGGTAACTGGCGGTAAAGAGCGCATCCGCTTCGATATTGATCGCGGTGGTATGCACGAGATGCCCTATGATGAGATTGCTGGCCTGCATGCACGCAAAACTACGCATTACGAAACACTGATTGCCGAGGGTCGTATTCCGTTGCGTCCGGGTGTGCGCCGTCTGCTCGAAGAGGCCTATGAAGCGGGTATTACATTGGGTGTCTCCACCACAACAACCCCTTCAGCACTGGATGCACTGATTGAACATTCACTCGGGCCTGAGTGGTTCGACCGTTTCGCGGTTCTTGCGGCGGGCGACATTGTGCCTGCCAAGAAACCGGCACCTGATATCTATACCTATGCCATGGAGCAGCTCGGTGTGAGCCCTGAGAACACACTGGCGCTCGAAGATTCCGAGAACGGCTGGAAATCAGCTCATGCGGCTGGATTGAAATGTGTAGTGACGGTGAACGATTATACCCGCGATCACGACTTTACAGGTGCCGATCTGGTTGTCTCCGAGTTGGGTGAACCGGATAGCGATGCTGTTGAGGTATTGCAGGATCTGCATACGCTTGATGTGCACCATGTGAAACTGAGTCATCTGAAAGCGATCATGCATGACTGATCTGATTCATGACTGACCCAATCAGACTTTTTGATACCCACTGCCATGTCGATTTTTCACATTTCGACGGTGATCGCGATGCCATGTTTGAACGCATGGCGGCAGCGGGTGTCGAAGGCTGCATCGTGGTGGCAGTTGATTTCGATCATATCGCAGATTTGAGAGCTTTGGCCGAAGAGCGGGATAATGTCTGGTTCAGTGTTGGCATTCATCCCAACCACGAGGTGGATGTTGAGCCTACGATCGAAACCCTGTGTCAGCTCGCCGATCATCCGCGCTGTGTAGCGATCGGCGAAACCGGCATGGACTTCTTTCGACACCATGTTGAACCAGAGGTTCAGGAGCAGCGCTTTCGTACCCATATTCGTGCTGCCAGAGTTCTGAACAAACCGGTGATTGTGCATAATCGTGCTGCCGATGCGGAGACAATACGTATTCTGCGCGAAGAGAATATCTCTGAATGTGGAGGCATCATGCACTGCTTTTCAGCGGATATGGAAACTGCCAATGCCGCCATCGATATGGGCATGTCGATCTCCTTTTCCGGCAATGTCACCTTCAAGCGCAACGATGAATTGCGAGCTGTTGCTGCCCAAGTTCCGGATGACCTGCTGCTGCTGGAAACTGACTCACCGTATCTGGCTCCCATGCCATTTCGCGGCAAACGCAATGAGCCTGCTTATGTGTTCCATGTCGGCGAGTGCATCGCCGAGGTGCGCGGCCTAAAACTTGCCGAACTAGCCGCCCAGACCACACGCAACGCCAGGGCACGCTTCCGTCTCTGATCTGTTTTTCCATTTTCGATCATTCAATAAAACCATCATCCACATGAAATTGAACTGATAGCAGGCCCGATTCTGCTCTCGTTTCCTATGACTTATTGCCGTTTGAGGGTGGGCGATGGGTGAGCTATACTGATAGTAGGCAGCTCTGTTTTATTATTACTATGCCGCTTGCCTGCTGTCCGGTTTTTCTACTCCTTGGAGGTATATTATGGAAGGGTTTCCTGGTGACCAATTCAAGGAGAAACCTCAACTTAACAGAGTCTTAAGTCGTTGGCCGCAAGCGCCGCAAACGATCGAAGAGACGGGGCTCAGGCACTCATTTATTGTCGACCTTGTGATTAAACACCTCTATACATTGGAAGAGTTTACGCTCGAAGATGTGGTCGAGCGGGTGAAGTTGCCAACAACGATTGTCGATGGGGTGCTTGAGGAGATTCAGCACAATAAGCTGGTTGAGGTGAAAGGCTCATCCGGGCTTGGCAGACTTTCAAATAATTATGTGATGACCGATCTCGGTACTAGCCGCGCAAAGGGGTTGATCGAAATTTCACACTACATCGGCCCCGCCCCTGTGTCGCTTGAGGCCTATCGCCGCATGATTGAGCGTCAGCCGGTTAAAAACATCAGGGTGAAAAAGTCTGATGTGGATGGGGCATTTTCCCATATGATTCTCACCAGTGATATGCTGACCCAACTTGGCCCGGCTGTGAATTCAGGCTGTGCACTGTTCCTCTACGGCCCGCCTGGTAACGGCAAAACTTCGATTGCCGAAACAATTGCGCGCATGATGCCGGACCGGGTCTATATTCCTTATGCGGTGCTGGTCGATGACGATGTGATCATACTTTACGATCCGGTAACCCATGTGGCCATCAATCAGGAGGATTCGGACAGTGAAGAGCGTGAGCTGATTAAGCATGCTTTTCCCGATACCCGCTGGTTGGAGATCGAGCGTCCGATTGTGATGACCGGCGGCGAACTTGATCTCGACATGCTTGATCTTGAATTTAATCCAATTACCCATTTCTATCAGGCACCGCTACAGATGAAGGCGAATAACGGCATCTTCATCGTTGATGATTTCGGCCGCCAGCGGATGGATCCGCAGGATCTGCTCAATCGCTGGATTGTACCGCTCGAACGGCATACTGACTTTCTCTCACTACAGAGCGGCATAAAGTTCGAGATTCCTTTCGATCAGCTGGTGGTTTTTGCCACCAATATTGAGCCTAAGAAGCTGGTGGACGAAGCATTTTTGCGCCGTATTCGCTACAAGATCAAGGTCGACCATCCGGCCGAGCACGAGTTTGAACAGATTTTCAGGGGCGTGTGCGAACTCAATGATATTGAGTATCGGCAGGAGATGGTCAATTTCCTGTTGGAGAACTTCTACCGCCGTTCGGGAAGGCCTCTGAATGCCTGCCATCCGCGCGATCTGATCAATCACATCATCGACGATGCCGACTACCACTGTTATCAGCCGAAGTTGACTGAAGCGAACCTGACTACTGCATGGAAAACCTACTTTGTAGAACTGTAGGCGATTTGCAGGACGGTTGATCCCATTAGTAATTATATTCAGTTTGAGAGTGGGGGAGCAGTGAACTATACTGGTAGTAGTCCACACTATGATTTGACTGTGCCGTTCGGCTTATTTGTGTATCGATAAAAATGCTGTCCGGTTGCCGCTCTTTTTCCGGAGGTGTTTATGGAAAGACTTCTTGGTGATCAACTCAAGGACAAACATCTACTTACCGACGACCAACTGAAAGAGGCGCTTGAGCGACAGCGACTGCACGGTGGACGCCTCGGCACTAATCTTGTCGCACTCGGTTTTTTAAGCGAAGATCAACTGGGTTCATTCTTCCATCGTAAACCACATTCGCCGCAGTCTGTCGAAGAGACGGGACTTAGACTCTCTTTTATCGTCGATCTGGTGACCAAACACCTCTTCACTCTTGGAGATTTTACGCTGCATGATGTGGTCGAAAGAGTGAAGCTGCCGACACCGATTATCGATGAGGTACTGGAGGAGATTCAGCGAAACCATATGGTCGAGGTGAAGGGATCATCCGGTTCATCGGGGTTTGGTCGAATGTCCTATCGCTATATTCTCACCGATCGCGGTAAAGCTCGTGCGCAGGAGTTGATTGGAATTTCACGTTATGTCGGACCTGCCCCTGTGCCGTTGCATACATATCGCCGCATGATTGAGGTGCAGACGGTCAAAAACATCCTGGTGAAAGAGTCATCTGTGCTGGAGGCCTTTTCGCACCTGATCGTTGGCGGTGAGCTGCTGACCCGGCTTGGTCCCGCGATCAGCTCAGGTCGCGCCCTGTTTCTCTACGGGCCTCCGGGTAATGGTAAAACGGCTATCGCCGAAACCATTGCCAGGGTGATGCCGGAGACAGTCTATATTCCCTATGCGGTACTGGTCGATGACGATGTGATCATGCTTTACGATCCGGTGACCCATGAGGCCGTGAATCAAGAAGGCTCGGTTGCGGCCGAAAACGAACTGATCAAACGCGATCTCCCTGATTCCCGCTGGCTTGAGATCAAGAGGCCGATTGTGATGGCCGGAGGCGAACTCGATCTCGGTATGCTTGATCTTGAATTCAATGATATCTCCCGCTTTTATCAGGCGCCGCTGCAGATGAAGGCTAATAACGGCATCTTCATTATTGACGATTTCGGCCGCCAGCAAATGGATCCTCAGGATCTTCTTAATCGCTGGATCGTACCGCTTGAACGTCACACTGATTTTCTCTCGCTGCAGAGCGGCATGAAGTTTGAGATTCCGTTCGATCAGCTGGTGATCTTCTCCACCAACCTTGAACCGAAGAAGCTTGTGGACGAGGCATTTCTGCGCCGTATTCGCTATAAGATCAAAATTGATCACCCGAGTGAGGATGAGTTCGAACGGATTTTCCGGGCGGTATGCAAATCCAACGACGTCGAATACCGAAAGGAGATGGTCGATTTCCTGATGGAACGCTTTTATCGCCGTTCTGGGAGGGCTCTGAATGCCTGCCATCCGCGCGATCTGATTGATCACATCATCGATGATGCGCACTACCACTGTTATCAGCCAGAATTGACCGAAGCGAGTCTAACCGCTGCGTGGGAAACCTATTTCGTAGAGCTTTAGGTGACATATCGAGCGGGGCAATGGTACGAATGTCGAGTCGTTATCGGTAATGATCCAGAGCTACTGAACGCCAATGCAATGCGTGGTTTACTATCAACTATATAATCTCATTTATATAATTATGGTTGATGGCTCCATTTTTGAGTGATAGTCAGTTCCATAGTCTGGCGAAACAGTGTTTTTTTACTGACAAAAAGGGGTGATGAAGTGCATGTAGATGTTTATGTTGTTCGAAATCATATTGTTAGCACCTTATATGCACTGGCTCTTATCCTAGCCTCAAGTTCAGCCGCCACAGCGCAACCATTAGAGCATGTCTCATTGCAACTTGAGTGGAAATATCAGTTTGAATTTGCCGGATTTATCATGGCAAAAGAGAAAGGATTTTATGAAAAGGCTGGTCTTGATGTTGAGCTGATTGAGTACGAAGTTGGAATCGATACTGTCGAACATGTGCTCACTGGAAAAAGCAACTACGCCATTCATAACTCCAGTGTTGTGATACATAATGGGAAGCTCGAGCCCATTATTCTTCTGGCTACATACTTCCAACAGTCCCCGCTCGTTTTCGTTACATCCAAAGAGATAAAATCACCCAATGACCTGATCGGAAAAACAATCATGGGTACAAAGGATGAGCTTAAATACAGCTCGCTGGCGCTTCTTCTGGATCACTTTTATGTTAATAAAAATAACGCGAGTTTCTTAGACCACAGTTTCAATATTGACGATTTCATTCAACATAAAGTAGACGCGATAAGCGCATTCCGAACCAACCAGCTCTATCAACTTGATCAGCTAAATGTGCCTTATAATGTTATAGACCCGGCTGACTATGGTTTTGTCATGAGTGCGGTCAACCTGTTTACCTCTTACTCTGAAGCACTAAATCATTCCGAAAGAACGCGTAAATTTATCGATGCATCCAATCAGGGGTGGGAATATGCCTTGGCGCACACGGAAGAGACCATTTCGACTATTTATGAAAAATACTCTAAATTAAAAAGTATTGAAGCACTGACCTATGAGGCAGATGTAACCAGAGAGATGATGCTTCTGGACTTTTTTGAAGTCGGAGCGACCAATAAAGAGCTGGCTTTGCGGTCAGTGAAACAGTTCAAACACAGTGGTTTGCTCTCGGCACAGCAGGAGCCAGGCATGTTCCTGTTTGATGAGATTTTACGCGAATTTGGCCACAGTGCGATATTTACTGATAAACAAAAGATCTATCTGCAGGATAAAAAGGTCATCAATATGTGTGTGGATCCAGACTGGATGCCATTCGAAAGTATTCACGATGGAGTACACATCGGCATTGTGGCTGAGGTGTTTGATTTGTTTAGAACCCAGCTTCCGATACCTATCAAGTTGATACCAACCAAGAGCTGGCAGGAGTCCATAACAAAGGCAAAACAGCGCAGCTGCGATATCTTCTCTTTGGCTTCATCTACGCCTGAGCGAATTGAATATATGGATTTTACTACGCCATATATCGATCTTCCTATCGTAATGGCTACGACAATGGATAAATTTTTTATCAACGATATTGCTGAGGTTCTGGATAAAAAACTGGGTGTGGTGAAAGGCTATGCTGTTGCTGAAAAGCTGAGAAATAAATATGAAAACATAAATATTGTTGAGGTGGATTCAATTACCGATGGCTTAAAGCGGGTGGCCAGTGGTGAGTTGTTTGGCTACATTGATAATTTAATGACGATTGCCGCATCGATCCAAAAGGATTTCACAGGTATTTTAAAGGTTTCGTCGCGTCTTGATGAAGGGGTGCAGTTGGCTGTAGGAACCCGCAATGACGAACCGATCTTGAGAGGGATATTCCAGAAATTAGTGGCTAATGTTGATAGTGATACTCAGCAGGGGATTTTTAATAAGTGGGTATCGGTTAAGCAGGAGGTGGCAGCCGATTATACGTTCCTATGGAAGTTCTTTGCTGCCTTTTCCCTTTTAGCCCTCGGGTTTATCTATCACTTCAGAAGACTGAGTCGACTAAACGATCAGTTGGTCATCATATCAAACACTGACAAGTTATCCGGGCTTTATAATCGGGTGAAAATGGATTCAGTGCTCATTGAGCAAAAAGCCAATGTGGACAGGTATGGACAAGATGTGTCACTTATCCTGATAGACATCGACTTCTTTAAAGAGATCAATGACACCTACGGCCATTCAGTGGGTGATGCCGTGCTGGTTGGATTTTCTGAGCTTATGAGAAGCAACGTACGTGCAACTGATTATGTGGGGCGCTGGGGTGGAGAAGAGTTCCTCATTGTTTGCCCTAATACTGGCATAAAGGATGCCAATAAACTGGCTGACAAGTTGCTTAAAAAGGTGCGTGATTGCGCATTCGAGGGAGGCAGCAAGATTACTATTAGCGCAGGTATAGTGGGCTTCTCAAAAGAGTCGAGTATCAAGGATATTTTGATCCATGTAGATACGGCACTTTATCAATCCAAGCGGGCGGGCCGCAATCAGATATCCACGTTTAAATAATGATCTGTTTTTCGGACAGTGCCTCTTGCCATCGTTTTATGATGCTGACTTACCCGTTTTATTCAGGGCTGGTTCATCGAAGAGAGAAGTGCTTGCCGTTGCATAAGCAAATAGATGTGATCGGTATGATCTGCTAATGTTTTATCTAGTAGATCAGAACACTTTAGTCCCATTGATTATACCATGAGAGGGCAGCTCCTATGAGTGAACTATCAGCATCGAAAATGCATCAGGGCGTAAAAATCCTTCATGATCCGATACGTAACAAGAGTACTGCGTTTACCGATGCTGAGCGTGATGCTCTGAAACTTCGTGGACTGCTGCCGCCACGCATTCACTCACTGGGCGAGCAGGAGATGCGGGTGCTCGGTGCTATCCGAAGTAAGGTGAACGATCTGGAGCGTTACCTCTATCTGATTGGACTGCAGGATCGCAATGAAACCCTTTTCTACCGCGTAATTATGAATCACATCGAAGAGATGATGCCACTGGTCTATACCCCCACGGTGGGCAAGGCATGTCAGGAGTTCGGCCATATCTATCGGATTCCCCGCGGGCTCTACATTGCCCCCTCTGATCGCGGCCACATTCGCGAGGTGCTTGTAAACTGGCCTCATAAAAATGCCCGCATCATCGTAGTGACCGATGGTGAACGGATACTCGGCCTTGGCGACCTTGGAGCCAATGGTATGGGCATCCCGATTGGAAAACTCTCCCTGTACACTGCATGCGCAGGCATTCATCCGACACAATGTTTGCCGGTCATGCTGGATGTGGGCACCAATAATGAAGAGCTTCTGAATGACCCTCTCTATAACGGTGTGGAGCGGCGGCGTATTCGCGGGGAGCAGTACAGTGAACTGGTCGATGAATTTATAAGCGCCGCACAGGATATATTTCCCGGTGTGCTGATTCAGCTGGAGGATTTCGGTAATGCCAATGCCTTCAGCCTTCTGCAGCAATATCGCCAGCAAACATGCCTCTTCGACGATGATATTCAGGGTACAGGTGCAGTTGCACTGGCCGGGATAATTTCAGCCTTGCGCATTACTGGAGGAGAACTTTCTGATCAACGTCTGCTCTTTCTCGGAGCTGGAGAAGCCGGTATCGGCATAGCTGATACGGTGGTCGCCGCACTGGTCGATGAAGGAATGTCCGTTGAAAAAGCCCGCCAGCACTGCTGGTTCGTGGATTCAAAAGGGTTGGTGGTGACCGATCGTGGAGAGATATCCGCCTCGAAACTCCCTTATGCCCACAAACATGCAGCTGTTGGCAGTTTTATTGAAGCGGTGAAGGCACTGCAACCCACTGCAATCATCGGTGTTTCCGGCCAAACCGGAGCATTCAGTCAGGAGGTGATTGTAGCCATGGCTGAGATCAACCAGCGGCCGATAATTTTTGCCCTCTCCAATCCCACTTCCAAAGCTGAATGCAGTGCTGAGCAGGCCTATGATTGGAGCCAGGGGGAGGCAATATTTGCAAGCGGCAGTCCGTTTGAACCTGTTGAAAGGGGAAACCGGACCTTTGTGCCCGGACAGGGAAATAACGCCTATATCTTTCCCGGTGTGGGCTTGGGGGTTGTGGCAAGTCGTGCCCGTCGGGTTACAGATGAAATGTTCCTGAGAGCAGCCCGCACCCTGGCCGAGCAGGTTACTGATCAGGATCTCGAACTGGGACGCATCTATCCGTCGTTATCCCGAATTCGGGAGGTATCGGCGCTGATTGCGCGAGATGTTGCAGCCATTGCCTACCGGCAGGGGCTCAGTGATCGGGAAGAACCGGATGATATTATGGCTGACATCGAGTCACAGATGTTCCAACCGGTTTATCCGCATTATGCCTGATCCCAACAGGATTATGGGGTTTGGTCTCTTTGTATAGGAGGGCTAGATATTGGCGTCCTGTTGGGTTGAATTGCTGATTTCGTTCAGGAACACCTCACCGTAGCGGGTGAGTTTGGCTTGGCCGACGCCGGAGATGTTGAGAAGCTGCCCTTCGCTGGCCGGTTTGACGATCGCCATCTCTGTGAGGGTTTTGTCCGGAAAGATGACGTAGGGCGGAACGTTCTGCTCCTTGGCCAACTGGGCACGCAGGGCTCGCAGAGCTTCGAAGAGCTGCTGATCCTGTGCTGAAAGATCCGATACGGCCGCTGAAAGTTTCTTCTTTTTAACCTTCGCTTTGTGCAGGCCGCGCAGCATCACTGTTTGCGGGGTCTCACTCTTCTTGAGCAGTGGCCATGCCTTCTGAGTCAGCTTTAGAACACCATAACCTTCTGTATCAGTGGCCAGATAGCCGTGAGCGATCAGTTGACGGAAGATGCCGCGCCATTCAATCGCCGTGTGTTCATGGCCGATATCGAAGGTGGATAGCTTGTCATGACTGTTTCGCTCAATGCGTTCACTGCTTTTTCCAGTTAATACATCGATCACATACTGGGCGCCATATCGCTCACCTGTTCGATAGACGCAGGAGAGTGCTTTCTGGGTGGCAATGGTGGCATCCCATGTCTGCGGTGGATTCATGCAGTTGTCACAGTTGCCACACGGTTGATTGGTTTTTTCGCCGAAATAGGCGAGCAGGGCGATGCGGCGGCAGCTGGTTAGCTCGCATAAGCCCAGCATGGCATCGGTTTTCTGGTGCATCACCCGTTTGAACTTCTCTTCGGCATCACTGTTTTCAGTAAACAGGCGAAGCCCCACGACATCTCTTAATCCGTAACTCATCCAGGCATCCGCAGGTTTGCCGTCACGTCCTGCTCGGCCTGTCTCCTGATAATAGGCTTCGACATTCTTCGGCAGGTTCATATGCGCAACAAAGCGCACGTCAGGTTTGTCGATACCCATGCCGAAAGCGATGGTCGCAACGATGATCAGGCCATCCTCGCGCAGGAATCGCTGCTGATTCTCCTGCCTTATCTCCTGGCCAAGTCCTGCATGATAGGGAAGCACTGTTCGCCCCCTGGCGTTTAACCACTCGGAGACTGTATCCACACCTTTGCGTGTCTGGCAGTAGATGATGCCCGCATCACTGGCGTGATTCTCCTCGATAAAGCGCCACAGTTCCTCGCGGCTGTTGCCGCTCTCGTTGATGGCATAGTGGATGTTGGGGCGATCAAAGCTGTTGACGAAGACTGAGGCGCGATCCAGTGCCAGTTGCTCAATGATTTCAGTCCGCGTTCGCGCATCGGCCGTGGCGGTGAGTGCAATACGGGGAATTGCTGAGAATCGTTCGTGCAGCATGGAGAGTTGCTGATACTCCTTACGGAAATCGTGACCCCATTGCGACACACAGTGCGCCTCATCAATGGCGAAAAGAGCAATTTCAGTACGCTCCAGAAGTGACAGTGTGGCCGGGTTCAGCAGGCGTTCGGGGGCAAGGTAGAGCAGGTCGAGCTCACCAACCAGTAGTTGCACCTCGATGCTGCGCTGTTCACCGGGCGAGAGGGTCGAGTTGAGGAAGGCTGCGCGAATGCCAAGCAGGTTCATTGCATCGACCTGATCCTGCATCAGTGCGATCAGTGGTGAGATAACAATACCGCAGCCTTTACGGATCAGGGATGGTATTTGGTAGCAGATCGATTTGCCGCCGCCGGTTGGCATCAGTGTCAACACGTCATCTCCATCGATCAGGGCTGAGATGATGTCGGCTTGATGGTGGCGGAAGCTCTCGTAGCCGAAGGTTGATTTCAGGATGTGTTGGGCACGTTGCATGGATGTTGATTATCCATAATTACTGAAATTATGGCAGCGGTAATGTGATTACACAGTTTTTCCCCTTACGCTTGGCGTGATAGAGGGCATCATCTGCAGTTTTCATCATATCTGCGACTTTCCTGCCTTGGTGAGGAGGGGTCTGCGTGCAGACGCCTGCGCTGACGGTGAGCTGGACAGGCTTCCCGTCATAGGTGACCTGCATCTTTTCAATCTCCTGACGAAGCCTCTCAATCAGCATTGCCGCCATCGATGAGGAGGCATCAATAAGGATAATGGCAAACTCTTCACCGCCCACACGGCCAGTGATATCCGTTGTGCGTGTGGTCATGGCAAGCACGCTGCCAAGTCTTTGCAGAACATGGTCGCCTGCGGCATGTCCATAGGTGTCATTGATGTTTTTAAAGTCATCGATATCAAGCATGACAAAAGCAATCGGGTGTTGATATCGGATGGAGATATTAATCAGCTGTTCAGCCTGGTTGAGGAAGTACCTCCGACTGTAAAGCCCGGTGAGAGAGTCTGTCGTAGCGAGCAGCTCCAGCTGCCTATTGGCCTCTTGAAGCTCCTGCGTTCGCTTCTGCACTTGATCCTCAAGGCGCTCTTTATGAGCCATCTGCAACTCAATCACCTGTTTTTGTGCAGTGATCCTTCTCCTGCGCTCTTCACTCATCCTTTCAGTCAGTGCCATTGAGAGCAGAATTACCTGTAGCATAAATGTCCAGGGGAGGATGTCATCGGTCAAGAATGAGTGTGAAATGATGCCGAATTTCGCCAGCTGCACGAGCAGGATAAACAGCAGGAACTGTACCCAGGCATAGGTGAAATAGGCATTGGCAGAATCACTGCGCTGCCAGTGAATAATGCCGCCGTACAATCCGGTGATCAAAGGGGTGAAAAATAGCAGCAGTACAAACTGTATCATCTGATGATAGGAGACTGATGTAGTGAGCAATAGCAGCAGGATAAATGTGGCAATCACCGAGAGCAGTAGCTTGCCTGTTAGTGTTGCTGCTTTTCTTAAGTCGAGAAAACGATAGATGAATGCGGAGAGAAAGATGCCCGATAGTGACATGAAAATGGAGATGTGGTGTTGCTGGAAGTGTGTGAATGGTTGCCAAATAAATTTGTAGCCGAACCCGGCAAGGCCAGCCAGTAGAAGGCCGGAAGAGATCACATAAAGCACAAAAAAGAGATGGCTTGCTGACCGGGTTCTTAGGTAGATAAACAGGTGAAAGCCAGCCATGAAGATCAGCGCACCAAAAAAGAGGCTCTGAATAACAATCCTTTTATCTTCATGATGATGATAGTAATCATAACTCCACAGCGACAGCGGCACCTGCACGGAGCCTTCACTGCTTACACGGATATATATCAATACTGGTTGACTGGCAGGGACAGTCACAGGAAAGACAAATGTCAGGTGCTCATGTGATCGTTGTAAGAAATCCCGACTATCGCCAGATTTAAATTGTTCGAGTCTCTTTCCGGATGAGAAAGCATAGTAATCGACGATATCAAGCAGGGGGTTACCAATGGCCACTGCAAGCTTAACGGGTTTGTGGTTTTGATTGATCAGTTTAATGCGGAACCAGTAGGTGGAGTTGCTAAAGCCGAAGTTCGGACTAGCTGTTTTTGAGGCTTTCCACGGCAGCGCTGATCCAGCATGCTGAATCGCATCAATCTCTAACTGCCCGGGTTTGTCTTCCAGGTAGTCAATTCCTGAAGCCAGTGAATAGCTGTTGTTTTTACTATCGACATACAGTTCTGCCGCCTGAACTGGCGCAGAGATCATCACTGCCAGCATTATTGTAAGTTCAACTGCAGAGGGGAGGGAGGCAATGTTTATCATACTTATTACTAGAGTAGCAGAAAGTGTAGTAAGACTCTATCTTTTAACGGCTTTTCAGGTCGTGGTTTTTTGCACTGATCGCTGCTGGCAATATCATGATTTTCCGATTCGATGGAATCAGTTTGGAAAAACGGTAAGATGCGCCGATGTTCACTGGAATTATTCAGGACGTTGGTACCATAACGGGTATCCGGCGCGAACCTGAACAGACTCACATGGTATTCAAGACGGCATTGGAGATGGCTAACTGGCAACTGGGCGACTCAGTCGCCTGTAACGGCTGCTGCCTGACGATCACCGAATTTCCAGAATATCATGCCTTTGCGGCCACGCTTTCACAGGAGTCGCTAAACCTGACTACCTTTTCAGATGCGACTGAAGGTGATGCGATCAATCTGGAGCCAGCACTGCGCATGGGTGATGCACTGGGCGGGCATATGGTGACCGGCCATGTTGACGGTGTCGGTGTAGTGAAATCGGTAAAAGCGATTGGCGAACATCGCGAATTTACCTTTAGCTTGCCTGAAAGCCTGGCTCGATATGTGGTGAAAAAGGGGTCGGTGGCGATCAACGGGGTGAGCCTGACGGTGAATCTTGTGGATGGTTGCGACTTTACCGTCAACCTGATTCCCCATACCTTGTCGCACACCAATCTGGGTGTGCTTGATGCGGGTGCTGCAGTGAACATCGAAACAGATATGTATGGTCGTTATGTAGAGCGACTGATGCAATTTCAAACGGAGAATTCATGACACTGGCTACAACCGAAGAGTTGCTCGAAGAGCTGCGCGCAGGACGCATGATCATTCTCGCTGACGATGAAGATCGCGAGAACGAGGGTGACCTGGTCATGGCTGCGGAGTGGGTGACACCCGAGGCAATCAATTTCATGGCTACCCATGGTCGCGGACTGATCTGCCTTGCACTCACACAGGAGCAGACCGATCGTTTACAGCTGCCACTGATGGTCTCCAACACCAACTCCAAGTTTAAAACCAACTTTACGATCTCGATTGAAGCGGCCGAGGGTGTAACTACCGGTATCTCTGCCCACGACCGGGCTCATACGATTAGTACTGCCATTGCTGATGGATCCCGGGCGGAAGATATCCATACGCCGGGACATGTCTTTCCGCTGGTCGGGCGTGATGGAGGACTGCTGGTTCGCGCTGGGCACACCGAGGCGAGCATTGACCTGGCCCGTCTTGCGGGGCTCAAGCCTGCTGGCGTGATCTGCGAAATCATGAATGAAGACGGTACCATGGCGCGTATGCCGGAGTTGAAGGAATTTGCCAAAAAACACGATCTGAAGGTTGGAACTATTGCCGATGTGATAAGCCATCGCCTGCAGCACGATTCGCTGGTCAGGCGCGAGGTAGAGGTGCGTATGCCGACCGAGTTCGGTGAATTCCGCATGATTGGATATACCAATGCGGTCGACAAGACCGAGCATGTAGCGCTGGTGATGGGCGAGCCGAATGCGGAGCGTCCGTGTCTGGTTCGCGTTCACTCAGAGTGCCTGACCGGAGATGTTTTTGCATCACGCCGCTGTGACTGCGGTTCGCAGCTGCATGCTGCGATGCGACAGGTAGCTGAAGCAGGAGAGGGAGTGATCCTCTATCTCAGGCAGGAAGGGCGCGGTATCGGACTTTTGAACAAGCTTAAGGCATACAATTTGCAGGATGCCGGCCACGATACGGTATCGGCTAATGAGAAGCTCGGATTCAAGGCGGATCTGCGCGATTACGGAATCGGCGCACAGATTCTGCGCGACCTTGGTCTGCGTAAACTCAGCCTGCTGACCAACAACCCGAAGAAGATCATTGCACTTGACGGTTACGGGCTTGAGGTTAGCGAGCGTGTGCAGCTGCAGAGTAGTCCACATAAGGACAATATCGCCTATCTGACCACCAAAAAAGAGAAGATGGGGCATATGCTGAATATGAAGGATGAAACAAATGAGTCTTGATGCGCCACATCTGGCCGGCAATGTCGATGCTACGGGTTTGACCGTAGGCATTGTTGTTAGCCGCTTTAATAACGACATTACCGATGCGTTACTATCGGGTGCGGTTTCCGCATTGAAAGAGCACGGTGGGTGCGATGAGAATATGACCATTGTGCATGTGCCTGGAGCATTCGAGATCGGTACGATTGCTGCAAAAATGGCTGACACAGGTCGCTTTGATGCGATTATTTGTCTGGGTTGTGTGATTCGCGGCGATACGGCCCACTTTGATTATGTCTGTCAGGGTGCAATGGATGCCATTGGCAAGGTTGCTCAGCGTGGCGATGTTGGGGTAGGCAATGGTGTGTTGACGCTTGATACACATGAACAGGCGCTGGAGCGTATCGGTGGCGCACATGGACATAAAGGTGAAGAAGCTGCTTTAACAGCGGTTGAAGTCGTTCGGCAGTTGCAGGCTCTGGAGGTTTAATGGCAAATCGTCATATGGCGCGTGAATCGGCGCTGGAAACACTTTATGCATGGGGCTCTGGAGAAAAAGATGGTGGTGCGATTCCCGACTTGATTGCAAGTCGCTTGCAGCATGAAGAGCGCGCCGACCAGGATGAAAACTACCTGCGTGAACTGGTGTATGGTGTTACTGATCATGTTGAGGCACTCGATGACGTGATTAAAACGGCTGTACGAGGCAGAAGCCTGCGTTCGGTGGCCCAGCTTGAGATTAATGTGATTCGCCTAGCTGTCTGGGAGATGCAGAATCGACTTGAGATTCCGTATCGCGTGATTATCAACGAAGCGCTAGAGCTGACCCGTGATTATGCAGGTGAGTCTCCACGCGGTTTTATCAATGGCGTGCTTGATAATCTGGCCAAACAGCTGCGTCCGGCTGAAATCGCTAATAAATAACATTTTTCCATAACCTGAATAGACTCAGGTTGCTTTCGCATTAATAAATAATCAATCGCTCATGTTATACGCGATGCCAGTGCTGTGTCAGACTTCGGTAATGGTTTCCAATGGATTGAAAGAGAGGATTCGCGCCAAAGCGAAGGAGTGCGGCTTTGTACTCTGCCATGTGACCCGTCCCGAGGTGGGGGGGCAACATGCTGATGCACTGCAGCGCTGGACTGATGCCGGTATGCAGGGCGATATGGCATGGATGGCGGAAGAGATGCGCATGCAGCGTCGTAAATCACCTGAAACCATGCTGCAGGGCGTTAATAGTGTAATCACTGTGGCAATCTCTTATACGCCGCCGGATTATTCACTGGATGAAGCAAACGCCCAGAAGCTCGCCGGCGTGATTACTGCCTATGCTCATGGCGACGATTACCATGAAATTATGAAGAAACGGCTTAAAAGACTGGCACTTGAGCTGGATGTGATGCTGGGTGTTCACGATCAACGGGTTTTTGTTGATACTGCTCCGGTACTTGAGCATGCGCTGGCTGCATCTGCTGGTTTGGGCTGGCAGGGTAAACATACGCTTACGATTCAGAGGCAGCTGGGTTCATGGTTTCTGCTCGGCGAAATATTTACCACTGCCATCATTGAGCCGGATCAACCGGCAACAAATCACTGCGGTAGCTGCTCTGCCTGTATCGATATCTGTCCTACACAGGCAATCATCGCCCCTTACGTGGTTGATGCGCGTCGCTGTATCTCCTATCTGACTATCGAATTTGATGGTTTTATTCTGGAAGAGTTGCGCCCCTTGATGGGTAACCGCATCTACGGCTGTGATGACTGCCAGATGGCCTGTCCATGGAACGAACATGCTGCCAAAGGTGAGGGGGCTTTAGTTGATCTCCTCACGCCAAAAGGGGAGAATAATCTTCCCGATCTTGCTAGTCTGCTGCTGCTCGACGAAGAGGCGTTCCGGATTCGGTTCCGTAAATCACCGATCAAACGAACAAAGCGACGTGGTTTGCTGCGTAATGTCTGCATCGCCATGGGGAATTCAGGCAATGTGTTTTATATTCCCGTACTGCTGGATGCCCTGCGTGATGAAGAGCCATTGATCCGGGGACATGCGGCCTGGGCGCTGGCAAGGTTAACTGATCAGGGCAATCGTAAGATGGTTCTGGCAGCGCTGAAACTTCTGTCTGAGCAGGAAAACGATCCGGCTGTTCTGCATGAGTTCATGTCGGCAATTCAAGGTATAAGGGAAGAGTCATGAGTACACCTAAAGCATTTATTTTCGATCTCGACGGCACACTGGTGGATGCATTGCCTGATATTCAGGCCAATGCCAACCGCGCACTGGAGTCACTAGGCTACGAGCTGCGCTTAAGCCTTAAGGATACACAGCCGCATGTCGGTGGCGGGGCACATAAGCTGGCTTCCAATGTGCTAGGCCTTCCAATGGAACATGATGAGACGATGGCGCTCTACCACGCTTTTGCCGATATCTATGAGCAGCATCCGGCCGAATTTGGCAAGCCTTTTCCCGGCGTGATGCATGTGCTCGACACACTCAAAGCCAAGGGGATTCCGATCTCCTGCGTGACCGCTAAACCGGCGAAGGCGCGCATTAAGGTCCTGGACCAGATGGGGCTTACACCTTATCTCACGCTGGCACTTTCCCCGGAAGATGGCTTTGCCAAGAAGCCTGCGCCGGATATGTTGTATGAGTGCTGCCGGGCGATGGGTGTAAAGCCTTCCGAAACTGTGATGGTGGGTGATACGCGCTTTGATGTTGAGGCTGGCTTTAATGCTGGATGCATGGCCGTTGCGTTTGCCGAGCACGGCTATCAGGACGTACCTGCGGAGTATGCTGAGCGTGTCGTTTCCTTGCCTGACTTTACAGACCTACTGAAGCTGCTTGATGACTAAAGTCAGCGGTATCTACGCCATACTTCCTGCTGATCTGGAGATGGCAGATCTGCTCTCAAAAGCTGAGGCGGCGTTGAAGGGTGGCATTCGCATCCTGCAGTTTCGTGACAAAAAACAGGGGTACAAACGGGCAATCAAGCGGGCTAAAGCCTTGCGTGAACTTACGCATCGTTATGAAGCCATGCTGTTCATCAACGATTCGGCAAATCTGGCTGTCGCTGCCGGAGCCGATGGTGTGCATCTGGGGCGTGATGATCTCTCTGATCTGGCTCAGCTCAGGGATCAGGTGGGTGAAAAACTGATTATCGGGGTAACCTGCCGGGCCGATGTGGCATATGCCAAGGCTGTGCTCAAAGAGGGCGCTGATTACGTCTCCTTTGGCGCGGTTTGGGCGACAACAACCAAGCCTGAGGTACCGCCGCTGGGCATTTCCCGTCTGGCCAAGACACGTCAATTGCTTCCTGATGCCAGTATCTGTGCCATTGGTGGCATCACGGCTGATAATGTGGTGCAGGTCAAAGCCGCCGGTGCAAACTGTGCAGCAGTGATTTCAGGGCTGTTTGCCGATAAAGATATTGAGTCAAAGGCACAGCTGCTGACTGAGATGTGGAAGTTGGCGTGACGAGAATTGATGTGGCTGGAGACGGTATGAGACCAGTCTGCCTGACCATCGGTGGCTCCGACTCCTGCGGTGGAGCCGGGATTCAGGCTGATCTGCGTGTTTTCGAGAAACTTGGGGCGCATGGTTGCTCCGCGACTACTGCCCTTACAGCACAGAATCCAAGGTCTATCAGCCGCATTGAACCTGTGTCGTTAGCACAGCTTGATGCCGAAATTCACGCCGTTTTCGACTACTATGATGTGGCTGTGGTGAAAACAGGCATGCTGCTCGATGCTGAACATGTGGCTCTTGTCTCTGCACTTTTGCATCAACGACATAAAGGCAAACTCGTAGTCGATCCGGTCATGATCTCCAGTAGTGGCAGAACCCTGCTCGATCAAGGTGGTGTGGATGCACTGAATCATGCACTGCTTCCGTTGGCAACTCTGGTGACACCTAATCTTGATGAGGCTGCTGTGCTTCTTGGTGGACCAGTTATCGACCCCGGCGAGGCTGCAAAGAGATTGCTCGATCAACTCGGTTGTGCAGTGCTGCTAAAAGGTGGCCATGGGGAAGGGGATGAACTACTCGACCTGTTGTGCGATCTGGATGGGGAGATCACCCCGTTTTCACACGCCAGGCAGCCGTGGGGTGAGGGTCAGTCTCACGGGACTGGCTGTCGACTTGCATCGGCGATTACTGCAAGACTTTCGCTGGAAGAATCACTCTCCGTTGCTGCTGCTCAAGGGGTGGCTTTCCTGCAAAACCGGTAATCGCATAACATATTGAAATTAAAGAGAAAATACGAAAAAGCTTTATTTTATTGGTCATGACGCTATACTGCCCCACCATTTTGCCTGGAGGCTCCGATGATTAAGCTTTATTCCGACCCACACTGCCCCAACTCACACCGCACCCGTATCGTTCTGGCTGAAAAAGAGTTGCCGGTTGATACCGAAGAGCTGGAGTCGGATAACCTTCCTGCAGATTTCGTGAAGATCAATCCGTACGGCAAGCTGCCTACGGTAATTGATCGCGATATCGTTTTCTTCGAATCGTCTGTGGTTAATGAGTACCTTGATGAGCGTTATCCGCATCCGCCGCTTAAACCGGGATCACCTGCCGAGCGCGCTCAGATGCGACTGGCTGTACTACAGTTGGAGCGTGAGCTCTATGTTCTCTACGAAGAGTGCCAGAACGGACGCAAGAAGAAGGAAGCAGTGAAGAAGCTGGATGTCTATTTCGATTCAATGAATGCTTATCTGGGCCGTACAGAATATTTCATTGGTGAGCAGTACACGCTTGCCGATGTGACACTGGCACCGATTTTGTGGCGTCTGCCCTCTGTAGGCGTCGATACTTCCAAGTGGACGCATCTTGAGGCCTATATGGACCGTCTGTTCGAACGCTCAGCTTTTGAGCGCTCACTATCCGAGCACGAGCAGATGCTTCGCGATCTCTGATAGAGGTCAGGTGAAACTGCAAACAGATTAACCCTTGGAGGTTGTGACTAAAGTCATTTAACCTCAATGAACAACAGGCATCATTACGGACTATTAAGAGCAACGGAGAGTTCTTGAGTGTTTGAAGTGCTTCACAAAGGTCATCCTAGTTACGGGCCAGCTACTGAATTTGTTCGTGAGAACTTTCATCGCACCTACGGTGCGGATGTACGCACCTTTATGCCTAACTTCATTCGCATCAAAGATCGTGGTGATAACACCAAGGCTGTGGTGGGTTACCGTGACGCTACTAACGACCCGCTCTATCTCGAAAAATATATGGATGAGCCGATTGAGGTTGCGGTTTCACGCTACCTGGGCGCCTCTGTTGACCGTTCGGAGATTGTTGAAGTGGGGAATCTGGCCGAGGCGATGCCGGGCGATGCGCGCTTGGCAATCATTGGCGCCACCTCCTTTTTTTATACTGCTGGTTTTCGCTGGGTGGTTTTCACCGGCGTGACTCGCCTGCGCAATGCCTTTGTTCGATTGGGTATGTCGCCTAAACAGCTGCTCGAGGCCGATCAACGGCGCTTACCTGAGGATGAGGTGAAGCAATGGGGTCGCTATTACGCTGATGGTGATCCAGTGATCTGTTTCGGCTCTATTCAAGAGGGGCATGATAACCTGCAGGAGTTATGGGCTGCACTGCGCGATACTTGGGCCGCCGCTGAAGAAGAGGGCGAAAAAGTTATCAGGATAAAGAACGACAAATGAGCAGAGTGCTCGAAGCGATAGGGCGCATTGCCGCCGATACGCCGGATCAAATCGCCATTGAGAGCGGTTTTCCCTCTACACCCGTAAGTTACGCAACCCTTTCCTCTCATATCACTGCCCTGACAGATGAACTTCGCAGGCACAATGTCACTACATTGGCGCTGGCTGGCGATAATGGTGCTGGCTGGGTTGTGATGGATCTGGGCTGCCTGAATGCCGGGATTCCGGTAATTCCCGTTCCTCACTTTTTCTCCCCATCTCAAGTTGTACATCTGTTTCATGCTGCAGGAATTGACGGCGTTCTTACAGATAGTCCCGAGCCAATCCACAAACTCTGCGAACAGATGGAATTGGGGCATGTCGAAGCGAAAGAGATCACCCTTGGTTTCCTCTCGCTTTACCTCTTTGTGCTGCCTGAATCTAAAACGCAACTGCCTGAGGATTGCAGTAAGGTGACCTTCACCTCCGGCTCAACAGGGGAACCCAAAGGGGCGGTGCTGACACAGCAAGTAATGGAGCAGGTGGCTTCATCACTGGCAGAGGTGACCGGAGCCAGAAGTGATGATCGGCATCTCTCCCTGCTCCCTTATGCAACACTGCTGGAGAACATTGGTGGTCTCTATGCGCCTTTTCTGGTCGGGGCGACGATCTGTTCGCCGGGGCTTGCAGCTGTTGGTTTAAGCGGCTCTTCAGGGTTGGATGTGAATCGTTTTATGGGCATGCTGATCACCACGAAAGCGACGACATGTATTATGATTCCCCAAATGCTGCATGCGCTGGTGGTAGCTGTTGAGGCGGGTGCTCCGAAGCCTGAAGCGCTGCGCTATATTGCTGTCGGCGGCGCGCCGGTTTCTACGCATCTGCTTGAGCGGGCTGATAAGCTCGGACTTCCTGTGTATGAAGGATACGGTCTCTCCGAGGCAGCCAGTGTGGTTGCCGTGAACAGCAGTGGTGCTAAAAGGCCGGGCAGTGTCGGCAAGCTCCTGCCGCATGCTAAGCTATCCTTTGCTGATGACGGTGAGATCCTTGTGGCAGGAAGCCTGTTCAAAGGTTATCTCGGTGAGCCTCGCTTTGCCGGGAAGCAGTGGCCGACCGGGGATGTCGGTTATCTCGATGGGGATAATTTCCTCTATCTCACAGGCCGTAAGAAACATATCTTTATTACCGCCTTTGGTCGTAACGTTTCACCGGAATGGGTGGAACGTGAGCTCTCTATTGAGCCGGTGATTGCACAGTGCTGTGTGTTCGGTGAGGCGCGTCCGTTTAATGTGGCGGTGATCGTGGCGCGGGGTGGTGCTGGTGAAGAGGCTGTCAGAACGGCTGTGAATGCGGCCAATGGACGACTGCCCGATTATGCCCGTGTATCCGTCTGGCTGATTGCTGATGAGCCCTTTAGTATTGAGGATGGTCTCTGGACTGGTACCGGAAGACCACGCCGTAAACAGATTTATGCATTTTATGAAGAGGCTATCGAAGCCCTCTATAAGGAGTCCTGAATGGCATTTTACGACGAACTGACTGCAGCAACAGAAGTCGAACGTAACGATCTTCTCTCTATCCCTTTTATTCAGATGGGAGCAGCCGGAAAGCTTTCGCTGGAGAGTTATATCGCTTTCCTGACACAGGCTTACCACCATGTGAAACATACCACGCCGCTGTTGATGGCAACCGGCGGTCGGCTACCCGGGCGGCTGGAGTGGCTGCGCGAGGCGGTTGGTGAATATATTGAAGAGGAGATGGGGCATCAGGAGTGGATCCTGAACGATATCGAGGCTTGTGGCGCCGATAAGGAGGCCGTGCGCAACGGCATACCTCATCCTGCAACTGAGCTGATGGTGGCCTACGCTTACGATACAGTTTACCGTAATAATCCTGTTGGTTTCTTCGGCATGGTTCTAGTGCTGGAGGGGACAAGCGTATCACTGGCCACGCATGCGGCCGGCAATATCGAGAAGAGCCTGGGCTTGCCGAAAAAGGCGTTCTCCTACCTTAACTCCCACGGGTCGCTTGATGTTGGTCATGTCGATTTTTATGAGAAACTGATGAATCGCCTTGATAGCGAGGAGGACAGGCAGGCTGTGATTCACGGTGCAAGAATGTTCTACAAGCTGTATGGTGATATCTTTCGTGCTCTGCCAATGATCTCGCTGGAGGAAAGCTGATGGATATCAGAGATAAACGGGTCGTACTGACTGGTGCTGGTGGCGGCATGGGAAGCATTCTGGCCACTGAGCTGGCCAAACGCGGTGCAAAACTTGCGCTGGTTGATGCCAATGCCGAGGCGCTGGAGAAGGTTTCCGCCGGAATTATAGATTCACACACCGTTACTGGTGATCTCTCATCAGCATCAGGGTGTCAGGCAGTGGCCGGGCAGTGCAGCGAGTTGCTCGGTGGCATTGATCTGCTGATCAATCTGGCCGGCTTGAACAGCTTTGCCGCCTTTGAGGATGAGAGTGCGGAGAAGATCGAGCTGATGATGCATGTAAATCTGCTCGCCCCGATGTGGCTGGCTCGTGCCTTTCTTCCCACCATGCTTGATCAGAATTCAGGCCGCATAGTCAATGTAGGCTCCATCTTCGGCTCGATCGGATTTGCCTACTTTACAACCTATTCAGCCACAAAATTCGGTCTGCGCGGCTTTTCCGAAGCGCTGCGCCGTGAACTGGCTGATTCCGGCGTGAGTGTGACCTATATTGCGCCTAGAGCGGTGAAAACACCGATGAACAGCAGTGCGGTGGTACGCATGGGTGAAGCAACAGGCATGAATATGGATGAACCGGAAGTGGTGGTTGAAAAGATTATCGCGGCGATTGAGAGTGATCGTAAAGATGTTTATCTCGGGTTCCCTGAATCCCTGTTTGTCCGCATCAACGGATTGCTTCCTAGAATCGTGGATGGGTCGCTTGCAGCCAAGGATAAAATTGCACGTAAATTTGCCAAAGGAGAGAAGTAACATATGAAAATGAACAGATTTTTTTCGACAGCTGTTGTGGCGCTGTCACTTTCACTGTTTTCAGGTGCTGCTGTAGCAGATGAGGTCGACGATGGTGTGCGTGGTCTACAGGCAGAGTGGGCTATCGCCAACTATAAAACGGCAGAGAATAATAAAGAGGCAGCATTCAAGGCGCTGGTAGATAAAGCTGCGGCATTGAATGCCAAACATGTGCAGCGAGCCGAACCAAAGATCTGGGAAGCGATTATCCGCGCTGGATACGCAGGTGCGATGGGTGGCCTCTCATCTATGACCAATGCTATGCCTCAGATGGAGAAGGGGCGCGACCTGCTGCTTGAAGCGGAAAAGATTGATGCTACAGCCATGGATGGTGCCATCTACACAACACTGGGTAGTTTTCATTATATGACGCCTGGCTGGCCGCTTGGATTTGGTGATGATGACAAGGCAGAGGTTTATCTGACCAAGGCGCTTGAGGTTGCACCGGATGATATGGATGCCAACTACTTCACCGGCGACTTTTGGTTGGAAGAGAAGAAGTACAAAAAGGCAATTCCCTACCTTGAGAAGGTGCTGAGTCTGCCTGCTGTCGAAGGCCGTCCGATCTATTCGGAAGGTCGCAAGGGCGAAGCGGCAGCCAAGCTGGCGATCGCCAAGAAGAAGGCTCATTAAAGCCTGCTAACGTTTTATTGCGATGAAACAGACGGGTGGCTTCGGCTGCCCGTTTTTTTGCTTTCAAAATGAATAATGAATATTGTTGCTCGACGTTCAATCTTCAGCAGCCTTAACTAGGGGCTGTGATCCATTGCAACCACATCCGATCAAGTGGAAGGTTGCCTAAGCAGGGCACTTACTATGAGCGAACAGGGAAAGCAGAAGATTGTAGATGCCGCTAATAAGCGCTTCTCGCATTATAGCTACGGAAAAACGACGATGGCTGAGATCGCGACCGACTGCGCGATGAGCGTTGGCAACCTCTACCGATTTTACAAGAACAAAGAGGATATCGCAGTTGCTGGAACCTACGCCTGCCTGCAGGATAAAGCGGAGATGGCGGAGGCAGTGGCGAGTGAAGCGGAGTCTGCTATGCAGGCTCTCACTCTCTATTTCATCCGTCGCTTAAGACATCTGCACTGCTTTGTTTCGGAAACACCACACCTGCATGAGTTGGTAGAGCTGATTTCTGCCAACCACATGTATGTCATTCAGCATTTCGAAGATCGCGCCAAAGTGGTGATTGAAGGGATGTTGCAGGACGGTGTCGACAGCGGCGAATTTCGTCCGATGAAAACGAAACAGCGAGCCTCAGATCTCTATCATGCTACCAACCGCTACAATATGCCGATGTGCATGTGCCTGCCACTTGAAGATCTGGAGTCCGAGCTGGCAAGCCTGCTGGGCCTGCTTTACGAAGGGCTTAAGGCAGATAGCGCCTGATGAATCGTTTTCTGAATCTGGTTATTAACTGGCCGAAGACGGTCATCGCACTTGTGGTGGGGATAACACTCCTTATTGGATCGCAAATGGCCCAGATGCAGATTGAAACCGATACTGAGGCATTTATTCCGCCAGGCCACCAGGCCACCCTCGATAATGATCGCATGAAGGAGATCTTCGGCACGCCAGATCTTCTCTGGATTGGTGTGGTTAACGATGGTGGAACCATTTATAAGTCATCGTCCCTGCAACTCATCAGGGACATGACTGATCGCATCCGACTACTGCCGGGCATTGTCGATCAGGACGTCACCTCTATCGCCACCGAGGATAATATTCGCGGTACGGCGGATGGCATGGAGGTTGAGCCGTTCATGGAGACGGTTCCTGTCAGTGATGAGGCGCTGAAGGCGCTGAAGCTGACTTTGCATAATTTCGACATATTTGAAGGGTTTATCGTTGCCAAAGATGGATCAGCCGCTGCCATCCTTGCGGAGTTGGAGCCGCATGAGCTACTGACTGGGCGCGGGCTGGATAAGTTCAAGGTATACGAATCTGTACAGATGCTTGTCGATGAAATGGCAGCGGGCAGAGATGAGCAGTTTTATGTGGCAGGCAAGCCCATACTGGAAGCCACATTGGGACTCTATATTACCGAGGATCTGGGGTTGATGATGCCGCTGGTATTCCTTGTGCTCTCCATACTTCTCTATTTTACCTATCGCTCTAAACGCGGCGTGGTTATTCCACTGGCAGTTGTCTCTTTCTCTGTGATCGGGGCGATGGGGATTATGGCTTTTGCTGGTGTGCCAATGTATCCGACCACAACAATGGTGCCGGTGACACTGATGGCGATTGGTGTGGCTGATGCGATTCATATTCTCGGAAAGTATTATGAACTGGTGCTGCTTAACCCGGATTCGCAACGCCGCGAGATTGTAAGGAGTACGATGCAGGAGATGTGGCGGCCTGTGGTGCTCACCTCAATCACCACCGCTATCGGTTTCCTCTCCTTCCTGACCATGGTCATGGTGCCACTACAGATGATGGGTGTCTTTGCAGCTGTAGGCATCATCTATGCGATGGTGGTGTCACTGACACTTGTGCCGGCTATGCTGGTGCTGATGAAGGTCGCAGCTCCCAGGGTGCTGGTGGAGCGGATGCAGCAGGGGCATGGGCTTGAGCATGCGGGGGTGATCTCTACGGCACTGTCTCACCTCGGCAACTGGGTCGGGCGCAATGTCACGGCAACACTGTTCCTCACCAGTTTTCTTATCTTTTTATCTGCATGGGCGGCATCGAAGGTCTATGTTGATGACGCCTATGTGGCCAATTTTCAGAAGGGATCGGCTATCGTAAAGGCTGACCACGAGATTAATAAACGCTTCATTGGTTCCTACCAGATCAACCTTATGCTCTGCGCTAAAGAGGCCGAGGCATTTTACGAGCCTGAGCTGCTGCGGGCCGTATGGGCATTCCAGCAGGAGATGGAGGCCATGGAGATCGTGGGCGGCTCGATCAGTATTGCCGACTATATCCGCCACATGCATAAAGTGATGAATGAAAACAGGTCCAAGATGGCAACCATCCCCGATTCAGCCGATCTTATTGCGCAGTATATGCTGCTCTACTCCTTCTCCGGAGCTCCGGACGATTTTGTCGAAGTGGTGGATAGCGAATACCGCCAGGCCAATGTCCGGCTCTTTTTGAATGTCGGCGTCTACTCGAAGTACCATCTGATGGAGAGACAGATGAAGGAGATGGCCACGCGCCATTTCGAGCCGCTGGGGGTGGAGTGGAGCCTCGCTGGTAACGGCCATATCTCCTATGTGCAGACAGAAATGATCACCGACAACCTGCGCTTCAACATTATCACCACTGTGCTGGCAATCTTTCTGGCTGCCTGGATTATGATGCGCTCGTTTGCCGCCGGCATCTTTGTGATGACGCCAGTGCTGGCAGCAGTGATCCTCAACTTCGCATTTATGGGATTGACCGGCACGACAATTGGCTGGGGTTCGTCGATGTTTACCTCGGTTGCTATCTGTATCGGCGTCGATTATGCGATTCACCTGATCTATAAATACCGAAGCGAGTATCAGCGCTTGCAGGATGAGATACAGGCGCTGAGGCTAACGCTGGCAACGACCGGTAAGACGGTTCTATTCAATGCCGTGGTGGTGGTCGCCGGCTTTATGGTGTTGCTGGCCAGTGCTATGCCGCCCAACCAGCAGATGGGGCTTCTGGTGTCGGCAGCGATGCTCTCCTCCTTTATCGCTACGCTGACTGTGCTGCCTTCACTGATTCTGGCTGCCAGACCGAAGTTTGTATTTAATCGAAATGAAAAACCTGAAAAAGCAGAGGAGATTTGAATGAATATACAGAAGCTGGCTTTGATTACATTTGCTGTCGCTATTCTTACCGGCATGGCGTCGGTACTCTCATATGGCGAAGAGATGAGTGGTGAAAAGATTATGCAGCGGGTGGATAACCGCGATGATGGTGATGACCTGACACAGAAGATTTATCAGAAGCTGATCGATCGCAGGGGAGGTGAGCGCGAACGTTTTATCGTCGCTTTCCGTAAGGATTACGGTAAAGACAGCAAATCAATTTCCTATTTTCTTCAGCCGGCCAATATTCGCGATACGGCATTGTTGACCTACGACTATGACGGTACGGCGCGCGATGATGATCAGTGGCTCTATCTGCCGGCATTGAAGAAGGTACGTCGGATCTCTTCCTCTGATCGAGGTGATTATTTTATGGGGACCGATTTTACCTTTGAGGATATCAAGCAGACCCCTGAACTGGAGGATTATAACTGGAGCTTGCTCGGCTCGGAGGCCGTTGATGGTTTCGACTGCTGGGTGGTACAGGGTGAACCAAAAACTGATGACTTGAAGAAGAATCTCGGTTATTCGAAAACAGTGAATTACATACGTAAGGATATCGATATTTCCATTCGTATCGATTACTGGGACCGGAAAGGGCAGGAGCTGAAACATTTCAGAGCTTCAGAGACCAAGCAGATTCAAGGCATCTGGACGATTACAAAAATGGTCATGTCGAATATCCAGACGGGGCACAGTACTGAGATGGAGTTTACTGAACAGAAGTACAATGAGGGGCTTGGCGATCGTACATTCTCCGAACGTATGCTTAAGCGAGGATATCGCGGTAATTAAACTGGTCACGAAAGGATAAATATCAATTTTACTGCTAATTGACCTGGAAGAGGGGGGGCTTACCCCAAACTGGCGTATGAGTTCAGCGATCAGTGGATAGGCAGAGTGGGGGCCGATATTCTGGCCGGAAGCGGTGGCATGTTCGGCCTGTTTGCTGCTAATGACCGGCTGCATGCCGAATCCGAGCGTAGTTTTTAAATCCATCAAATAATTGTTGTGAAAGGGTTTTTACACTATCATTAGTACATGAAAGAAAAAAGTGCAGCAGCAAACAAACGCCGTCCTCTTGTTCTGAAAATGAAGGATGGCTCTACCAAGCCCATCTACTGCGACGATCATTCTGAGAATCAAGCTACATTCAGGTGCCTGAAATGCGGCCACTTCTTCGGTGAAGCGTGCGTCGGCGGCGAGGATGGGGATAAAACCTACTGTATCCACTGCAAGGGGTTCTATGAGCAGGATGAGAAGCGACGTCAGGCGCAAGAGAAGAAAGCAACTGCCGCGCCATCATTAAAAAAAGCCGAATTGACACTTGCAGCCGTGGGAATTGGCCTGAGTCTTGCTTTTGCCTTATATGTCTATCAAAACAGTGGTGCACCTGTGAATCCAGAAGTGGCGGAGATCATGCAAGTGATTTCAGCTGAAGAGCTGGAGGAGCAGCGCGAACTGGCTGAAGCAGATCGCCAGTTGCGTGAGATCGATCTGGAAATTGAACAGATGTTGCGTGATGAGGATGACGTCAATGAATAACAGGGAATCGGGTTTCACGATGATCGAGATTGTCATTGCCATGGCAATCATTGGCATACTTACATCCACGGCAGTACCCGCCTATCGTATTTATGCACAGAAGAGCGAATTGACGGTGGCGGAAACCAATCTTCGTAACGGACTACGCTATTTCGCTGCAGGAGAGGAGTACCATCCTGCAACAGGGGCCCTCGATGAGCTGGTTCTCTTGGGTTACCTGCCAAACATTCCCAATGATCCTTGGACCTCAAAAGCCCCGGTGGTTAACGGTACCGAAGAGGTGGGTGACTGGTTTTACTCCAATGATGGCCAGGAACTGATTCTCTATGCTTTGAGTGGGCGAGGACAAGTAATCAGGACACCCAGTATGGGGGATGCTGCTCCAGGCACTGCGCAGACTGCTGCTCCTGCTGCAACTGCCCCTGTCTCCAAGGCCGCTGCCAAGAAACTTGCGCGAGCAGCAAGCTGGACCAAAAAGGTAACTAAGGCACAGGCTCAGCTGGATACACTTGCCACCACGCTGGCAAATAGGCAGGCAACATTGGCTGCGGCTCAGGCAGCTTATGCAGCCAATGCTTCTACGAAAAACAAGAAGGCCGTAAGCAGTGCAACCAGTAAAGTTAACAGCACAAACAAAACCATCGCCAAGGTGGGGAGAGATATAACGCGTTGGCAGACAAAATCCGACAAACTTACTGCACAGGCTGCTCTTCTGTAATTGTCCTGTGTGTTTATCACACAAAACCACATATAATTCCGCGCTAGGCTGCATTGCAGTTTCGAGGTGATCATGTTTAAAATAGCTCTGATACTCATTGCTCTCTTTGGGCTCTCCGGCTGTGTCGTTGGTGCCGTGGTTGGAACCGCTGTCGGTGTCGCGGTTGAGGTGGTTAAGGTGCCATTTAAGGTGGGTGGTGCCGTGGTTGATGCGGTCAGTGATGACGATGAGGAAGAGGAAGTTGAGGAGTCCGCTCCTGAAGATGATGAGCTTGCTGCTAAAGAAGCTGAAGAGACGGCCCAGATATCAGACGATTGAGCCTCGCTGGATTAAGGCTTCTTTTTCACTTTTGCGTAGTTTTTTGATTTTCAGCTCAGTTTTCAGTGCATCCGAATGCGTTCCGATATTCTCTGAGAACACAAGCTGAAGTGGTCCTTTTCCGCGCAGGAATTTTGCACCCTTGCCTTCGCTATGCTCACTATATCTGCGCTCCACATCGGTGGTGATGCCGGTATAGAGCTGGCCACCGCTGCAGCGGATTAGGTAGAGGAACCATTCAGGCTCTTTATCAAGCACTCTCCAGCTCCTCTCCAGCTTCCATCCACGCCTCTTCGGTCTCCTGCAGCTTCTGCTCAACCTGCCTGTGCTCAATGGTGAGTGTTTTCAGCTTTTCGGTACCGGCACCCTCATACAGGGCAGGATCAGCAAGTTCACTATCCAGTTCATCCTTGCGTTTGTGCAGTTTCCCAAGTTCGGCTTCAAGCTTTTTCAGTCGGTTGCGCAGTGGCTGCAGTGCCTTGCGCTGTTCGGCTTTGAGGCGACGGTCGTCCTTTCGCGATGGCTGTGCAGGACTCTTCTCCTCTGCATTCTCATCACGCAACTCCAGCAACCATTTTGAATAGTCGTCCAGGTCGCCGTCAAAGGGACTTACAGAGCCGCTTGAAACCAGTATCAGCGAGTCGCAAACAGTGCGTAACAGGTGTCGGTCATGAGATACCAGGATCATTGCCCCTTCAAAGCTCTGCAGGGCCATATTCAGTGCGTGGCGCATCTCAAGGTCGAGGTGGTTGGTCGGCTCATCGAGCAGCAGCAGGTTTGGCTGCTGAAACACCAGCATAGCCAGCACTAGCCGAGCTTTTTCACCGCCAGAGAAAGGGCCGACAGGCGCCAGTGCCATATCATCCCTGAAATCGAAACCACCAAGGAACTTCCTGGCTTCCTTCTCCTGTAGTTGATCATTCAACAGCCGAAGATGCTGCAGGGGTGAGAGTTCATTGTGCAACTGCTCAAGCTGGTGCTGGGCAAAATAACCGATAGATAGATTTCTGGCTCTCTCACAATTCCCTTTTTGCGCTGCAATCTCCCCAGCCAGTAGTTTGATCAGTGTCGACTTGCCTTCGCCATTGGGGCCAAGCAGGCCGATGCGCTCGCCCGGTAGTAGATTGAAGGAAACGTTGGAGAGTATTGTGGTTTCGCCATATCCGGCGCTCGCCCGGTTCAATCGCAGCAGCGGGTTGGGAACCGCACCCGGATGGGTGAAGGCAAAGGAGAAAGGGGAGTCTACATGGGCTGGAGCAATCAGCTGCATGCGTTCCAGTGCCTTGATGCGGCTCTGCGCCTGAGTGGCTTTGGTAGCCTTGGCTTTGAAGCGGTTGATGAAGCTGGTCATATGGGCAATCTGTTTCTGCTGCTTCTCATAACCGGCCTGTTGCAGTGCCAGCTTCTCTGCACGGATGCGCTCAAATGCCGAGTAGTTGCCAGAATAGAGCGTGAGAACCTCATGCTCAACATGGCCGATTTTATTGACGCAGCGGTCGAGGAAGTCACGGTCGTGTGAAATCAGCAGCATCGCGCCACGGTAGTTTTTTAACCACTTCTCTAGCCAGACAACCGCTTCCAGATCGAGATGGTTGGTTGGTTCATCAAGTAGAAGAAGATCGGAGCGACACATCAGTGCATGCGCAAGATTCAGGCGCATCCGCCATCCGCCTGAGAAGTCGGAAACTGGGTTCTCTTCTTTGCCTACTGTAAAACCCAGGCCATGCATCAGTCGGGCAGCGCGGGCACGGGCTGAATACCCATCAATAGCAGCCAGTTTTTCATGCAGGTCGGCAACCTTAATACCATCCTGTTGCTGTTCCGCCTCATGCAACTGAGCCTGGAGAAGGGTCAGCTCTGTATCACCCTGCATAACGTAATCGATAGCAGGCAGTGGCAGGGCAGGGGTCTCCTGTTCAACATGGGCAATGGCAATGTTTCTCTCCATGCGAAAGCTGCCGCTATCCTCTTCCAGTTTTCCCTGCACCATTGCAAAGAGCGATGATTTCCCACAGCCGTTGGCACCGGTAATGCCGACCCGGTCTCCTGTATGCACAGTGAAGCTCATATCACCAAACAGCAGTTTGTTGCCGCGTCTTAAGGATACCTTGTCAAAATAGAGCATGCGGCATTTTAGGGGCATGCGGATGAATTGCATCCATGCATTTTTTTGAGCAGCAGGCAGAGTTATGGCAGCGTTATAGAGAGGTGATTATGTGGGTGCAGAAAACAGTTCGACTGCAGGCTAAATCCAGAGGCTTTCATTTGGTCACGCGTGAGGTTGTGGAGCAGTTGCCGGAGGTACGGGAGTTCAAGGTGGGCTTGGCACACTTTTTCATTCAACACACCAGTGCGAGCCTGACCATCAACGAGAATGCCGATCCGACCGTCCGCACGGATATGGAGGCGCACTTCAACCACTTTGTGCCTGAAAACCAGAACTACTATCGACATACTCTGGAAGGGGATGATGATATGCCCGCCCATATCAAGTCGAGCACGATAGGCTCTTCGATCTCCATCCCGATAAGCAACGGATCGTTTGCCCTTGGCACGTGGCAGGGCATCTATCTGGGCGAGCATCGCGACCATGGTGGAAGCCGTCAGGTTGTCGTTACCCTGCATGGTGAGGCACTCTAATCATCCTGATCGAGTCTGCTGTTTCGATATACAGCACCTCTTATGAACAGGCGAAAATCGCTGAAGTCGTTGCAATGAAAGGGCTTGCAATATCTCTCCACAGAAGCTGTGGATAACTTGGTGGATAGAATTTTGCATATCGTTGCGTGCTATGCCGTTGTCACAGCTGCGATGTCGATGCCTAAATTATAGGCTTGTAGTATTATCTATATATATCAAGCTTTTAAATGTTTATGGATAATGTAAATTATTGCTTGCGGCCGTAACAGACGTGAGTGGTTAGTAAGCTGTTTTTGTCGGTGGATAAGCCGGAAGATCAGAGCTATTTCTCCTACAGTTACAGGCTCTTAAGGCCCTTCGGGCTGCCATGGGCACACAAGAACATCTGACGGGCAGGGTGTTGACTATCACAGTAATTCTAAACCCCAGTAGTTAACTTCGGGTGGCCGAAGAAGACAGCTGTAAAAAAATAGATTCACATCACATGGAAGTGCTGCATATGCGAAACATGGACGTTACCCTTTCGAAGAGAATATTCATTCTGATTGCCCTGATCGGCATGATGCCTGCTGCTGTTCAGGCTGCCGGTAATGAATCAGGTAATAGTTTCAGAAAGGCTAAAAAAGAGCTGGCGAAGATGTATGTTGATCATCGTACTACCTTCTATGCAGGCTGTGAGTTCGGCAAAAAAGGGCATGTCGAAGGGGAAATGTGTGGTTACAAGCCACGCAAGAATGAGAAACGCGGCAAGAAGATTGAATGGGAGCATGTCGTTCCCGCCTGGGCATTCGGGCATGCGCTGCAGTGCTGGCAGGACAAGGTGTGTTCCAACTCAAAGGGTAAACTTTACAAGGGCCGTAAATGTTGCGGGAAGAGAGACGCAACGTTTCGTGCTATGGAATCGGACATGCACAACCTGGTGCCTGCGATCGGTGAACTGAACGGGGATCGCTCCAATTTCCGTTACGGTATGATTTCGGGTGAAAGCCGGAAATATGGTGTCGTCGACTTTGAGGTTGATTTCAAACAGAGGGTGGCCGAGCCGGCAGAATCGGTTCGCGGCGATATCGCTCGCACCTACTTCTACATGGAAAAAACCTACGGTCTGAATGTCGGAAAGAAACAGCGCAGGCTGTTTGCGATTTGGGACCGTAGCGATCCAGTAGATGCATGGGAGCGTGAGCGTAGTCGCCGTATCGCCTTGATTCAGGGCAACAGTAATTCGTTTGTTGAGTGATTGACCGCATAAGCAGGGCTCTCATAGGATGAGTGGGTGAATATTGCAGTATACATTTCAGGGCATGGGTTCGGACACCTGGCGCAGACGGCGCCGGTGCTTAACCAGCTATATCAAAGCAGGCCAACATGCAGGTTCCTGGTTCGCTGCTCTTTGCCGGCAGTTGAATTACGAGCGCGCCTTCATTTCGATTTTGAGCTTGAATCCGAACCGGTAGATCTTGGTGTAATCCAGAAAAGTGCGATAGAGGAGGATCAGGAGGAGTCCATAACGCAGATGCGTGCGTGGACGGCGGACCTTGATGCGAGAATAGATCGAGAGATCACGCTGCTAAAGGCTTTTAAACCTGACCTGGTTCTCTCTGATATCTCTCCACTGGCCTTTCCGGCAGCCAGAGCTTTGGCTGTTCCAGGCATTGGGCTGGCGACACTGGACTGGCACACGATCTATTCGCACTGGCTGGATGCAAATGATCCAGTCATTCAGGCGCTGAAGAGGGCATATGAGGTGTGTGATCTGCTGCTTTCGCCGCCGATGGCGATGGATATGCCGGTGTTTCCACTCAGGCAATCCATTCCTCTGATTGCGGCGTACCCAGACTGGGTCGATTTTGTCGCCAGAGAAGGTAGATGTGCTCTGGTCATTTTTGGCGGCTCAAGCCAGCCACCGTATGACCTCAGTGCACTCGGGAAAATGAGCGACTGGCTCTTCCTGATTCCCGGTGCACCCGAGCATGCACCCGACAATGTTCACTCCATCTCTTTCAGCAACAGCCTGAAAGCGGTTGACCTGATGCCGCATGTTGATGCTGTCGTATGTAAACCCGGTTATGGCATTCTAGCCGAGTGCTGGCGAACAGGCAGACCGATGGTTTGGGTGGAGAGGCCCGATTTTCCCGAGTATCCAATGCTGAAAAGATGGCTGGATGAAGTTTTTCCCAGCCAGGGCATGAGCCGTAGTGATTTTCAAAGTGGTAACTGGCTGGCCATGCTGGAGGGAGCAGTTGCTTCAACCCGCGAGTTTCCAGAGTTGGACAGGGATGGTGCTGAAGTGGCTTCCGATACCATTATTTCCCTGCTTGAGGGGTAAAAAAGCCACATCAGTGCAATGTTTGCATCTGCCAATTGGTTTTTAATCGGCTACAATAAGCCTATGAGAGAAAAGCAGAGGCCGATCTGTCCAAATGTAGTGGACCTTTTCGTGGTGATCATCACGTGTATGGGCGTGCTGTTTCTGGCCTTCCCCCTGTATGCCGATGAACAGCCTTGCGCCAAAGTGGAAGTCTCCAAGGTGGAGTTACCCAAGGCAGAAAAGGCAGTGAAACAGCTCGAAGAAGCAAAACCTGAAAAAAGTGCTGCAGACAATAAGGTATCGAAAGCTGCCAAAGCAGAAGATGGCGATGCTGAAGCTGAAGCTGTCAAACCGGAAGAGCAGATCACAGTCGATATAGAGGCCTTGAAAACACGACTGAAAGAGACTGATGCTATCGGAGTGTTTACCAAGCTGGCCATTCGCAGTGATATCCTTGATCTGGTGGATGAAATAAATCGCTATCGCAAACAGGCCAAACTTGAATCAAAGATAAATGAATTGCGCGCCAGTTTTGATGGTTTGCTGTTGAAAATGGTGGCTCTGCTTGAGGGAGATCCCATCCTTTCCCGCGATCTCTATGTGAGCCGGGAATCAATATGGAAAAGTTTGCTGGAGGTAAAAGCATGAAAAGAGTTCTAATGGCCTTGCTGGCAGTGATGTTCATGATCCCGGCGGCTCACGCCGTAACCAAAGCTGAGGATATTGCCACAACGATTATGCTGCGTGGTCATGCATGCCCTGGCAGAACAGTGAGTAATATCAGTGAACGTGAGGATGGTAGTGGCAATAAAACCATTCAGGCGACCTGTTCCAACGGGGTACGATACCAGATCAATGTTTCGGCCAATGGAAGGGTAACTGTTCAACGTTTGAACTGATTATAAATTAAGAACAGTTCCCACTGGCATGCAAAGCCTGTGATAACCTTATGGCGCATGGCGTGGCGCATCGCTACACTGCCGCCCCAATGAGTACAATTAAGAAAACCCACATCCGCAACTTTTCTATTATCGCCCATATTGATCATGGTAAGTCGACCCTTGCCGATCGCCTGATTGAGGTGACCGGCACACTCACCGAGCGTGAAATGAAAACCAAGCAGGTTCTGGACTCGATGGATCTGGAGCAGGAACGCGGTATTACCATCAAAGCGCAGACTGCAACCTTGAACTACAAGGCCAAAGACGGTGAGGTCTACCAGCTTAATCTGATTGATACCCCCGGCCATGTTGATTTTACCTATGAGGTTTCCCGTTCGCTGCAGGCCTGTGAAGGCGCGCTACTGATTGTAGATGCGGCTCAGGGCGTGGAAGCCCAGACACTGGCCAATGTATATCTGGCCATGGAGAATAATCTCGAAATTATCCCGGTGATCAATAAAATCGATCTGCCGAGCGCAGATATCGAGGAAGCCAAGCGTCAGATCGAAGATATTATCGGGCTGGATGCCTCCTATGCTATCCCTATCTCCGCCAAAACTGGCGTAGGTATTAGCGATGTGCTGGAAGCGGTAGTCGAGCATGTGCCACCTCCTGAAGACAATGATGATAAACCACTGCGTGCACTGGTAGTGGATTCGTGGTTCGACTCCTATGTGGGTGCGGTGGCACTGATCCGCGTTTTTGAAGGCACAGTGAAAAAGGGCGACAGGTTCCGGCTGATGTCGATGCCGACGGCATCCTCCTATGAAGTACAGGATGTTGGTTATTTTGTGCCGACACCATTCTCCACGCCACAACTGGCTTCAGGAGCCGTGGGTTTTCTGATTGGTGGCATCAAAACGCTGGCTGATCTGAAAGTGGGCGATACAGTAACAACGCTGAAAAATGGTGCGACCAAGCCACTGCCGGGTTATCGCGAGCCTAAACCGATGGTCTTTTCCGGCCTCTATCCTGTCGATTCCGCCGATTACAATGACCTGCGTGACTCGCTGGAAAAGCTGAATATGAATGATCCGGCCTTCACCTTTGAGCCGGAGAGTTCTTCAGCACTGGGACTTGGATTCCGTTGTGGTTTCCTTGGTATGCTGCATATGGA
>Ga0316187_10000138_pt1 | contig 47533 bp, 34 predicted proteins | sample CroRivburrow1_MG_FD_204927 | JGI IMG/M metagenome (GOLD analysis project Ga0316187, IMG submission 204927) | Coastal sediment microbial communities from Maine, United States - Cross River worm burrow 1 | ecosystem: Environmental > Aquatic > Marine > Coastal > Sediment | place: USA: Maine...
TTTTGAAGCCGCATTGACCACAGGTTCAGCTCAGGTGTCGGATTTATTCAATTCTTCCAATGGAATTGCGGTGCAATTGGAAGAAACCCTGAACGCTTTTATCAAGGTTGGCGGAACCATAGATGACAGCAAAAGTAGTTTGTCAGACAGGATAAAAACAGTTAATAATTCTATCGGCAGGTTCGACGACCGATTGGCCAGACGAGAAGTCCAATTGCGTGAGCAGTTTGGCCGTATGCAGGAAATCGCGCAGTTGCTTAGCGGTCAAAGCATCGCTTTTTCAAGCCTAGCTGGCTCCATAAGGTATTAATTGGTGGCGTAAGTGGATGAAACTTATCAACAACTCAAAAGTCTGGCAGATCTGACGATGGAACTAAATAAGCTTCTTTCCGATGGTGACTTTGAGGAGATTTTGCAAAAATTGAAAATGCGGCGAAAATTGCTGGATTTGATATCGCCGGAAAAGGTTGCCGAATTAAAAAACCAGCGACATTCTGACGCCATCACAGCAATTATAGAAAAAATTAAATCGTTCGATAAAAATAATATGGAGATACTCGACCAGAGAATTAAGACAACAGTAGACGCCATGTTGAAACTCTCGAAAGAAAAGAAAACAATGAAGGGATTGCAATCCCTTTCCAAGGTCGGAAAAAGACAAATCATTGATATGCTCTATTGATATTTTTAATGAAGTAAACATCCCCGAAGGGATATAGCTATGAAAATTCAAGATTTATACGGCGCGCCATCGCCTCGGAAACCGGACAAGCAATCGTCACTAAATGACATTTATGAACGCAAGACTGATCGCAAACTCGATAAACCTCCAATTATTTTAATGAAAAGTGATCAAGTGGAGATTTCTCCTGAAGCGCAAAAACTGAATCAATCTTACGATGAGATAGGTCTGGCCAGAGAGCTTTTATCAAAGCTGCCGCAGGCTCGCCTCGATTTAATTCAGGAAGCGCAAGCGAAAATCAAAACCGGTTCATATTCCAGTGAAAAGATGGTTGAATCGGCTGCAAAAAAATTACTTGAGAGCGGTGAATTAAAGGGCCTTCTCTAAACGGAAAATCTATCTTATTAGCGCGCCATTTTTAACAAACCAATTCACGCTTTCCGCGCCCTCTCTGGAAACTTACAGGCTCAACTCAGCATGGGGGGACTGTGTTAGAGTCAACGCTCCCTCTCCCGCGCACCCTATTATCCTCAATCATTATCGGAAAAATGCCAAGGCTAATCAGCTTTTGTGAAAAAAATAGCGCCGCAACCCGACGCTGTTCTCCGGCCTTGCCTCGCAGACAGGTTAGCCGAGCAAATTATTTTAAAAATTAATCGATTTAGAAGGCTCTTCTCCGTTTCTTGTTGAAGGGCTTTTTTTATGAAAATCACGCTCAACAAAACAGAACTGCCAGTTGCGTCAAAAGGCGCCCAGACGTCATAAATGCAATTACAAGCGAAGCTGATTCTGGTCATTTTCATGCGCCTTTCGTTTCAGGAGTCAGCAAGGTTTCTTGTCATTTAAAATTCACCGGAAACTTAACTTGCGACAGACCAATAACCTTTGATCCGGCTAAACAAATGCATATACTTCAGGTTATGGAGAAACCAATACAAATACTCGGCGCGCGTGTTCACAACCTCAAAAACATCAATGTCGATATTCCGCGCAACAAACTGGTTGTCATAACCGGCGTTTCCGGTTCCGGAAAATCAAGCCTGGCCTTTGACACACTGTTTGCGGAAGGGCAACGTCGCTTTATTGAATCGTTGTCAGCTTATGCGCGACAATTCCTCATGCGAATGGAACGACCCGATGTCGATGAAATTCGCGGCATTTCTCCCGCGGTTGCCATTGAACAAAAAATTCCGCCAAAATCGCCGCGCTCAACAGTAGCGACTGCAACTGAAATTCACGATTATCTGCGGCTGCTATATGCCCGTATTGGCCGCACTGTCTGTGGCTCTTGTAAGAGAGAAATCAAACAAGATACGGTGCAGGATGCCATCGAGAAAATTGACCAGCTTGCCCCGGAAACAAAAATTCAGATCGTTTTCCCATTGTCTCACCACAAACCTGCTGAACGCGCGCTTGAAATTAGCGATTATAAAACCCGGGGTTTTTTTCGCCTTCTGTTTGGCAAAAAACTGGTAAATATAGATGACCTGAAACCAAGCATGTTGCGGACGAAAAAAATATACATGCTGGTCGATCGACTAAAAACCGGAATGAATGACACGAACCGTCTGGCGGATTCCCTTGAGCTGGCCTTTCGTGAAGGGCATGGTTTTGTAACCGTTTTTGTTGAAAATGAAAAAAGTATGCAATTTTCGCAAAAACTCCATTGCGCCCAATGCAATATAGACTTCATCACACCACAGCCGCGCCTCTTTTCTTTTAACAACCCGCTTGGCGCATGTAAACGGTGCAACGGTTTTGGAGCAATCATCGAATTGGATCTCGACCTGGTTATCCCAGACGACAGCCGCTCGTTACAGCAGGGCGCAGTCGTTCCATGGAATACGCAAAAGCGTCGCGACATTTTCGCTAAAATGATGAACTTTGTCGTTCTGCGCGGCATTGATGTCACTACACCGTGGAGAGATTTGCCCGAAGCGCACAAACAACTCGTCATCGACGGCCAGCCCCCTTTTCCGGGAATCAAAGGTTTTTTTAAGAGACTGGAAAAGAAAAACTATAAAATTGGCGTCCGGGTTTTATTGAGCAGATATCGGGGTCAGGTTGGCTGCCCCGACTGTCAAAAAACCCGACTGTGTCCTGAAGCGCTCAACGTAAGAATTGACCACAAAAGCATTGGTGAATTAGCGCAATTATCCATCGAAGAGAGCCTCGATTTTTTCAAAAAGTTAGAACTTTCGAAATTTGATGAAAATATCGCCGGCCAAATTCTCAAAGAATTGCGCTCACGCTTAAGTTATCTCGTTGACGTTGGTCTTGGCTATCTGACGCTTGATAGAAGAACGCAGTATCTTTCCGGCGGTGAATATCAACGGATCAATCTCGCCACGGCAGTTGGGTTTAAACTGGTTGGCTCGCTATACGTTTTAGATGAACCTTCAATCGGTTTACACCCGAAAGATAACCGCAGACTCATCAAAATATTATTGGCTTTACGGGACTTCGGAAATACAGTCGTGGTGGTGGAACATGACCGTGAAATGATGGAAATAGCCGATTATATCATCGACCTCGGGCCCGCTGCCGGAGAGCATGGCGGGAACTTGGTTTACCAGGGCGCTTATAAGGACATGATCAGCAACGGAACGACCACCCTTACCGCTGATTACCTGAATGGGATACGTAAAATTGAAATCCCGGCCACGCGCAATCCGGGCAATGGTCGATATTTGTCAGTTATCAACGCGCGCCAAAATAATTTAAAAGGCATCACGGTCAGGATACCACTGGGCTTGTTATGTTGCGTGACCGGCGTCTCCGGTTCCGGCAAAAGCACACTGGTTCACGATGTGCTTTACGCCGGCATTGCAAAAACTTTACAAAAATGGGATAAACCAACCGGAAAATCTGACAAGATAGACGGCATTGAATATTTGGACGATATTGTCCTGGTTGACCAGGCTCCAATCGGTCGCAGTCCGCGCTCCAATGCAATCACCTACATAAAAGCTTTTGATGGTATTCGCGAGTTGTTCGCGCAAACCCAACGCGCGAAAATGAGAGGGTTAAAACCAGGCGCTTTTTCCTTTAACACGCCAGGTGGACGTTGTGAACGCTGTGAAGGCGCTGGTGTTGAAAAAGTGGAGATGCTGTTTCTTTCGGATCTCTACCTCACTTGTGAAGAGTGTAAGGGCGAACGATACAGGGATGACATTTTAGATATACGCTATAAAGGAAAAAATATATTCGAAACGCTAAACCTGACCGTTGCCGAAGCTCTTGACTTTTTTCATGGCGCAGGCAAAATAATCAATAAAATACAGGCGTTGCAAGATGTCGGACTCGGTTATTTGCGTCTCGGCCAACCAGCCACCACACTTTCCGGCGGGGAAGCGCAACGTGTAAAACTTGCCTCGCATCTCTCAGACACAAGCAAGCGGCATGTGCTATACATTTTTGATGAGCCAACAACTGGTTTACATTTTCACGACATCGCAAAACTGGTGGAAAGTTTTCGACGCTTACAATTGAACGGACATTCTTTGCTTATTATAGAGCATAACCCGGATGTGATTAAGATAGCCGATCATTTAATCGATCTTGGACCTGACGCAGGAAACGACGGCGGCTATCTCGTGGCTGAAGGAACGCCTGAGCAGGTTGCCGCCAATGAGAAGTCTCATACCGGCGCGTTTCTAAAAGAATATTTAACAAGTATTTAGCTTACAATACGCCACGGCCTTCAATTCGCCGAAATGGATAAAATGTAATTATTGACATACGTTTTAGCGTGGTGAAACAAGCGGGCATTATTCAAAACAAAGCTACTTTATTACAAATTCATGAAGAGAAGCGACTTTTTAGTCGATGACATTTGCAAGGCGTTAATCGCTCCAAACTCAAACAAGAATTTTTCCTGATGAAAAAGATGAAATCAAATACTATTTATCTGGCGGCGTTCGGAGCTATTTTGCTTTGCATCGTTTTAGTGAAAATTTTTCATACCACTGAAATTGAATATATCGCACACCTGCAAATGGAATCCGGGGCGATGGAGATGGTCAATTATTATGAACCGAAACCGATTAATCTGAGCGACACCCCTGCCGAAAGCAAGCTTCAATTACCCACATTTACATCAATTCCACAATTTGGCAGCCTTCCCCTTGGCAATTCGCCCGATCCGATTATCACAATCGCTGTAGACACTGTGGGCGGCGCGCCCGTCTTATATGTTGATAAGAACAATAATGAAGATTTGACCGATGATGAGGATCCTGCCTGGGACGAAGACACACCCGCTTTCCGACAAAAGGAGGTGTTGATTAACGTTGAGTACTTTGATGGCGATGAAGAACATCTGGTGCCATATCCGGTAATTTTTTACCAACATAAAACCAAGCTTCCACAGACAATTATTGCCTACCGCAACGGCTATCGCAAAGGGCAAGTCGCTTTGCAAGATACAACATTAAAAATTGCGATTTTGGACGATGACCTCGATGGCCAGTTTCATCAGCTACAAAACGGCGCTTTGATTGTCGATTTCAATCAAGATGACATTTTGGATGGCACTCTCGATTCTCAGGAACACCTCGCGCTGACTGAACCGTTTTCCTTTGCCGGACAGACCTATCGCGTACGCCGCATCTCGCGTTCAGGTCATGAAATTATTTTTATAAAGGTCGACACCTCGGTCTATAGACAAGAAGGTCTTGGCATTGATTCCAGAGCACCCGCGTTTCGAATAGAAACCCTGAATGGGAAAATCATTGATTTAACCGCCTATAAAAACCGGGTTGTTCTCATCGATTTTTGGGCGAGTTGGTGCAAGCCGTGGCAGGAAAATCTTGGTTCGTTGCAGAATACATATAAACAGTATCACAAAAATGGTTTTGAGATTATTGGTCTAAATCTGGACTATGACATTAAATCTATTCCACAATATATAAAGACTCATCATATATCCTGGCCACAAATTGGCAATGGACTCGGCTGGGACATGCCCCTGGTTGAAATATATGGGGTCAGACAGCTGCCACAAAATTATTTAGTTGATCGAAATGGCATTATTCGAAGCAAAAACCTGCAAGGGAAAAACCTTAAGCGCAAAGTGCGTGAATTGCTCAACGAGTCAAAGGCCGAATAAAAAGTCTAATTTTTGGGGGCAGTTATTCGAGGCGGGTGTTGCCGCAGATTGAATTTAACCAAACGTTTTCTTCAAACAAATGGTTCAGGGGGAAATTAATGTTGCCACACTTGCATGGCAGCCGACACGTCTAAACAAGAATGGTCTGTTCGCGTCCCGACCCAACTGAAACAATGGCGACACCTGTATCAGTCAACTCCTCGATGCGGTGAATATATTTTTTGGCATTATCCGGCAAATCATGAAATTTTTTAATTTCTGAAGTTGACGACTCCCAGCCTGGATAAGTCTCGTATATTGGCTGACAATTTTCCAAAATTCTCATCTCACTTGGAAACTCTGTAATTCTTTTCCCTTCATATTCGTAAGAAACACAAACTTTTATTTCATTCAGGGTGTCGAGAATATCCAATTTAGTCAAAGCAAAGGCGCTGATTCCGTTTATCCGCGCAGCATAGTTTGCGATGACTGCGTCAAACCATCCGCACCGGCGCGGTCGTCCTGTCGTTGCGCCAAATTCATCGCCAAGTTCACGTAAATTAACCAAATCATCGTCACCCATTTCAGTGGGAAAAGGTCCCATGCCCACGCGAGTCGTGTAGGCTTTGATCACGCCGTAAACTTCATCCACAAATGTAGGGCCAATGCCAAGACCTGAGCAGGCGCCGCCGCTTGTGGGTGTTGAGGAAGTTACATAGGGATAAGTGCCGAAATCAATATCGAGCAATGTGCCCTGCGCACCCTCCAGCAATACCTTTTTCCCTGCTTTTATCGCCTGATTCAGGTACAGGGAGACATCTTTAATATATGGGTTAATCAGTTTGTCAAAGTCGAGATATTCGCGGATAATCGGTTCTACGGCAAGTTGCTCTGCCTTATAGATTTTTTTCAGGAGTTCATTTTTTTCTTCAATATTTTTTCGAAGTTTTTGCTCAAATGTATCACGGTCGAGCAGATCAACAATTCTAATTCCTGCGCGGTTGATCTTGTCGATGTACGCAGGCCCGATTCCACGACCGGTAGTCCCTATCTTGTCCGCAGCCGCCTTTTTCTCCCGGGCTCTATCCAGCATTTTGTGATATGGCATAATCAGGTGCGCCAAATGACTGATAAACAGCCTTCCTTTTATTTCAATACCCATGCTTTCCAGCATCTTGATTTCTTCAATTAACGCCACTGGATCGATTACCACGCCGTTGCCAATTACACAAACCGTATTTTTCTGTAAAATACCTGATGGAATCAGATGAAGGACATATTTTTTACCGGCGATTACCACCGTATGTCCTGCATTGGCGCCGCCCTGATAGCGCGCCGCAATATCAGCAGTTTCACTCATCAGATCGATCATTTTCCCTTTCCCTTCATCACCCCATTGCGCACCCACAACGACTCTAACAGACATTGTCTTGACTCCCACAAGGTTCTGTGCATAAAAAACTCCGGCTCAAATTGGCCGGAGTATTAATATGCTACTGGTATTATTTAATCTCGATTGAAGAACAATTAAAAACTTTGAATTGCAGCCTCAACAGTTTCAAAAGTCTCAAAAATGGTTAACAGCTTGGTCACCATTAACAAACTCTGAATTCTATCGGTAATATTGGCTAGTTTTAGATCGCCGCCATTGTTGCGCATGGTAGTCAGGCCGCCGATCAGAATGCCAAGCCCTGAACTATTCATCCAGTTTACTTTGCTCAGGTCAGCGACTACTTTCGCGTTATTGCCGCCAATGAGCTCATGCAATTTTTCGTTTAATATGGCGGCGTCCGGCCCGCCCATTATTTTGCCGGACAATTCAAGAACAACCACATCACCGATATTTTTCTGGTTCATTTTCATAAAGATTATGTCCCTCCAGAAAATTAATAGCGCCCTTAAGCCCTTTTGACTACAGGTTTGCCCTTTTTTGCGCTGCGCCTGTTTTCCCAGACGACAACGATTGGACTGGCAACAAAGATCGAGCTATATGTTCCGATTAAAACACCGGTAATTAAGGCAAAGGCAAAATCATGAATAACTTCTCCGCCAAAAATAAACAAAATGATAACAACCATGAGTGTTGTGAGAGAAGTTACAATGGTTCTGCTTAACGACTGATTGATGCTGGTGTTGACGATTGCCTCATATTTTTCACGCCGCAGAGTTTTAAGGTTTTCGCGAATTCTATCAAAAACCACAATTGTATCATTTAGCGAATAGCCAACAATGGTCAAAAAGGCGGCAATAATAGCCAAGGTCAATTCCAGTCGAAGAATCGAAAAAATGCCCAGCGTGATAGTAATGTCGTGAAAGAGCGCCACGATTGCGCCTACCGCGAAACCGAACTCAAAACGCCAGCTTATATATAATAAAATAAAAAACATTGCGGCAAGAATAGCCCAAATCATTTTGCCGCGAAGTTCGGCGCCAATTTTCGGGCCGACAGTATCTTCCGACAATAGCTGAAACGGATTGCCCGAAATGGCGGTCGATATACTGCTCTTTACCGGATCTGAAATTTCCGAGTCTACATCCTGCTGCTCAATTCGAATCAATATTTCATTTTCGCCGCCAAAGTGTTTAATTTCCGCGCCTTCAAATCCTGCGGCTGATATTGCATCACGAACCTGACCGATCTGCACAGGCTTCTCAAAGCTTAAAGCCATTGAAGTGCCGCCAAGAAAATCAATGCCATAATTGGGGCCGCCATGCAGCGCCAAAGATATCAGCCCGACAAGGATGAGCCCGCTTGAAAAATAGAAAGCAGTTTTCTGCTTTGCTAAAAAGTCTATTTTAACATTTTTTAAAAATTGCATTAAAAAGAATCTCCGCGATTAGATGCTCAATTTTTTCAGAGTTGCCCGACTGGTGAAATGGTCAAATATAACTCTTGTAACAATGATGGCAGTAAACATGCTGGCAAGAATACCCACCGAGAGTGTTAACGCAAACCCTCTAATCGGGCCGGAGCCAAACTGATACAGCACAAGGGCGGTCAGCAGTGTGGTCACGTTGGCGTCAAGAATTGTGGTAAATGCGCGAGAATAACCGCCATCAATGGCCGCTCTAACGGTTTTACCGCTGCTCAGCTCTTCCCGGATTCTTTCAAAAACGAGAACATTTGCGTCGACGGCCATACCTATCGTTAGAATGATGCCCGCCACACCGGGAAGCGTTAACGTGGCATGAAAACCAGCCATAACCGCTAAAATAATAATCAGGTTAAAGAACAAGGCAACGTTTGCTACAATTCCCGACATCCGATAATAGATAACCATAAATATTACAACAAGCGCAAAACCTGCGAGAGCTGAATTTTTACCTTTATTTATTGAATCTTTACCAAGTGACGGCCCAACAGTTCTTTCCTCAATAACTTCAATTGGAGCCGGAAGCGCGCCTGCCCGCAGCTGAATGGCAAGATCTTTTGCTTCATCCATATTGGCCATTCCGGTTATTTGAGCCCGGCCGGAGGGGATTCTTTCTGTAATATTTGGAATCGACACGATTTTGCCGTCAAGCACGATTGCCAGGCGTTTGTTTACATTTGCGCCTGTAACTCTTGAAAATATTTTTCCGCCCTCGCCGGTTAATTCCATTCCGACAACCGAACGTCCGGCCTGAAGTTCACTGCCGATTTGAACGTTGGCCGTGGCTATCATTTTTCCGTCAAGTTCGGCCTCCCTTTTGAGCATATAGAGTCGATAATATTCCTGTTCGCCAACTTGATCCGGATGATTCATAAAAACAAATTCAGTGTTTTCCGGTAAAATGTCTTGCACTTCAGGCGAGTTTAAAATTCTTTCGACAGTGCGAACATTTTTTGTCGGAACGCCAATGTCGCCTCCAACATTTGCCAGAAGCGCATGAAATGGACGCTCTTCAAAAATTTCCTGGTCAACAAGCACCGTTGTGTCTTCAGGGCTATCGCCCTCCTCAACCGCTTTATCTCCACTAAATATAGAGGACTCTCCAAATGCTTCGCCAAGGCTAATTTCGGTATCTTTTCTTACCTTGGCAGTGGCGGAAGAATCTGTCGCGCTTTCCAGGTAATCTTCGCCCTTTGCCATCTGACGGCGCATCGCCCGGTTGATATCATCTAAAATGGAACTGGTTTCCGACTGTTCGGACTCTAATTTAAATTCGAGCAGAGCCGTGCTTCCGATAATGCTTTTTGCGCGATTAACGTCCTTAACGCCCGCAAGTTCAATTACAATTCGGCGCGACCCTTGTTTTGTAATAGATGGTTCTGAAACACCGAATTGATCGATACGATTGCGCAAGACCTCCAATGTTCTCTCAACGGCGTCTTCGGCTTCATCTTTCAAGTCAGAAATCACATCTGCGTCAGACGCCCCGCGTTTGCCAAAATAACGGTCAAGACTCATTCCTTTCTGCTCAAAAACTTGCGGCAACAAGTCGAAGAAATCGAGATTTTCTTTTTTTACACGACTGCCAATTCCATACAATATAGATTCAAAATCCTGACTTGTCTCTTTGGCTACATTGATTAAGAGGTTTGGCAAATCCACCTCGTAAACGAGATAGGTTCCACCCTGCAAATCCAAGCCCAACTTAATTGCATTGACTTCGTGAACTTTAATTTTCTCATCAATTTCGACCAACTTATCGACATGCTCGATCAGGTCATTCAAATTTGCGCCGCTGGTCGAATCAAAGGCGTCGCGCACGCGCAACTCAAGGTCGCTTGCCAACAGAGCAGCTGAGATGTCATCGTCAGACAAGCCGACATTTTTCGAAATTTCAGCGTAGTGCGCATCGGCTCTTTTCTGACTCTGGTTAAGTTGTAGTGTCGGATAAAGAACAACACCAGACCACCCAAGCGCCAAAAGAATTATTAATGTTTTAAAGGTATTGTTCTTTCGCATTCGCGACAGACCTCCACTCTTGCTTCAGTTTGAGTTATAATAAATTATTAATTTTTTGCAGGTTTTGAGTTTCTGAATCAGAAACGATTTTATAAATCCATTTCCTCAAGGCGCCGTAAAGCCTCCCGCGCTACTTTTTTGACAACCTCGACGTTCGCTTTCTCCCCCAAAATCAACATGGTTTCCCGAGTGACAAAATGAACGATTTCTTTCGTAATTTCCAAGATTTACCATCAAATCAACAAACACGAAATATAGATGATGAAGCATACTTTTGCAAGCACATTTTTCACAGAAATTTTACAATGTTGCGGCTTGCAACCCACAAAATCATTGCCTACTTTGCCGTTTGCTAAAAAATGAGCGCTGTGTTGCATGATTATTGGAATAAAAATAAAAAATCAACAGGACAGTCTCCCGCTACAATTTTCCGGGTTTCGGAGTATCAAAAAAAGCGGCTGGCTGGATGTTCGCTGTTTTCATTTTTGCTTGGACAAGATCAAGATTTCATGAAGATTTTAGGCGTGGAAACTTCCTGTGATGAAACCGCCGCGGCAGTTTTTATAGATGACGGTCTGGCTTCAAATGTCATTTCTTCCCAGGAAGTGCATCAAAAGTTTGGCGGCGTCGTTCCGGAGCTGGCTTCGCGCGCCCATATTCGTCTTATATGGCCGGTGGTTGCAGAGGCTATGCAAGAGGCCAGGCTCAAGCCGACAGATCTTGACGGCATTGCGGTAACTTATGGTCCGGGATTGGCCGGAGCTTTACTCGTAGGAATCAATTTTGCAAAGGCTTTGTCATTCGCGCTGAAAATTCCATACATCGGCGTAAATCACATCGAAGGGCATATCTTCTCTAATTCCATCCGTCAAAATGAATTAAGGCCGCCATTTGTCGCTTTGGTTATTTCAGGCGGTCATACGCAACTGGTTCATGTGAAACAATGGGGGAAATATGAAATTGTCGGAAAAACCAGAGATGACGCTGCCGGGGAAGCCTTTGACAAAGTGGCAAAAATGATGGATCTACCCTATCCCGGCGGCCCTTCAATCCAAAAAACTGCAAACAAAGGCGACAGCAATTATATTCAACTGCCGATTGGCAAATTTAAAAATCATGATCTTGATTTCAGTTATAGCGGTTTAAAAACCGCAGTTTTATACCATTTGCAATCACTTGCCCCCGATGAACGCATTGCAAGAAAAGCGGATATTGCGGCGAGTTTTCAGACGGCGGCGGTTCAGGCGCTGATTGACCGAAGTCTTCTTGCGCTTGAAAAACTGCATCTGAAGCAATTGGCCATGGCGGGAGGGGTCGCCTGCAACACCTTGCTGAGAGAAAAACTTAAACTTGCCGGAAAAAAGCATGGCTTCGAATTGTTTTACCCGGATCCTGTTTTTTGCACTGATAATGCAGCGATGATTGCGCGCGCCGGAAAATTTTATTTAGAAAGTGGCGTTCACTCTACATTCGACCTCAGCCCAAAGCCATCGCTTGCGCTATAAACGCCATTCTATTTCATGCAGAAGACTGATTCTTTCAGGCAAGAAATCAGTCTGAATTTTGCAAGACGCCCGAACACGCACTGTTGAGTCAGGCGCTTTAATCAGAAATTAAATCACGGTGAAAAATTGTCGACACTTTCAGACATTTCCCTCAGGACATCACTCAGTTTTGGGTTGGCGGCGCTATTTATCGCTATTGCAATTGCAATCAGCATCTGGGTTTATCGCAACCCGACGCCTCCTGTTTCAAAAGGCTGGCGCGCCGGACTTACGATATTGCGCACAACTTCCATCACTATCATTTTGATGTTATTATTTGAGCCTATCCTAAGCCTTGAATATCAGAATAACGAAAAACCTGTGATCGCTGTGTTGATTGACAGTTCTGCGAGCATGGGGCTTGTTGACCAAAAAACAGATCGAGCGCAGGAATTAAAAAATGTTCTGGCCGCGCCCATTTTTTCCAATCCTGAACCGGAAAACGTTATGGAATTCTATACCTTTTCCGATCAATTGCATGAAATGTTTTCAGCCAGGCCAGACTCGCTTCAATTGACAGGCGACGGCACCAACATCCGGCGAGCCTTGGAAGATTTAGACAACAAAATGACAGAGCGACATTTTACGGCTGTTGTTCTTCTAAGCGACGGCGGCGGCAATTTAGGCGAGAACCCGGCGCGGTTTGCGCAAAAATATCAGGCGCCAATCTTCACGGTGCCCATCGGCGATCCATCAGAACAAAAAGACATTATCCTGACCAATGTTTCAACGAACGAAATTACTTATTCAGGTAAAAAAACACCGGTTGAAGTCTTTGTCAGGAACAATGGCTTTGCCGGACAACGGGTCAATATTAAACTCACCCATAAAGGTGAAACAGTAGATACAAAAACGATTGCTCTGGCAAAGAGCGGCGTCGAACAAAAGGTTCGTTTAAATTTCACACCAACAGGCGAGGGCGCTCAGAAATATCAAATTAAAGCGGGCAACCTGGAGGGTGAATTAACCGCCAACAACAACAAAAAGACATTTTATAGCAAAGTCTTGAAAAGTAAGTTGCAGGTGATTCTTGTGGCTGGCGGGCCAAGTTCGGATTTTAGTTTTTTAAGCAGAACATTGAAGGCAGATAAAAATATTGAAGTTACCGAATATATTGAAAAAGGAAACGGACAGTTTTATAACACCGCCGCGCCAACGCTGGCAAAACTCGACAAAGCTGATTGTTTTGTATTCGTTGACTTCCCGCGCAGCAAATCAAACCTGACGATTCTCTCTTTGTTGAAGAAAAAGCAAGCAGCCGGAACGCCGTTGCTGCTGCTTGCGGGCAAAAATACGCAATATGACAAGTTGCAGCCCATCGGTGAATTTCTTCCTTTTGAGCTGCCTGTGAGAAAAACTTCCGAAAAAAACATCTTCTCAACCATCACACCGCAAGGCGTTCATCATCCGGTTTTTCGAGTTTATGAAGATGATTTTGAAAACAAGGATAGCTGGTCGAGATTGCCGCCTGTTTTTTCAAATCATACGAGCCCTCGCTTGAAAAGCGGAGCGATAACCCTGGCTCAAACAACTGAGAAAAACGTTCAGGGTCAGCGAGCGGTGAACACTGCTATTGTTGCGCACAGTTCAGGAAAGCGGAAGTCTTTTGCCGTTTTGGTTTATGGGCTTTGGCGTTGGGATCTGTTGTCGCGCGGGTTTAGTGAAAACAGCCTTAATTATCAATTGTTCTGGCGCAATGTGGTTCGTTGGTTGACCACTCACGATGACAGCAAACTGGTAAATGTTAAATCGAATAAAACGATTTATCGAAGCGGCGAGGAAGTCAGGTTTAGCGGTCAGGTTTATTTTGAAGATTATCAACCGGTTGACGGAGCCGAAGTTGTTGTGCAAATAAAGAATAGCGCGGGGACGCAAGAGCTGACCTTGAACAACATCGGGGATGGAAGATATGAGGGCGGCTTTCAGGCTTTAGAAGGCGATGATTATAATTTCACGGCGACCGCTCATCTGCAAGGTCGCGTTCTCGGTCGTGACAATGGCCGCTTCTCAGTTGAACCATTCAGCCTTGAGTTTCAAAACACGCGCATGAATGAAACACTTTTACGGCGCATTTCCAGTGTGACAGGCGGCGAAACCTTCCGTCCGCAAGATATTTCCCAATTAAATGAAAAGCTCAAATTTCGTTCAAAAACAGTCATTTCAAACAGTGAATGGGAGATTTGGAAACAAACGCCCATGTTGATGGCTCTCATATTTTTGCTGGCGCTGGAGTGGTTTGTGCGAAAATGGAAGGGAATGCTTTGAGGGCTTTGACGCCACAAATTGCCTGGCGGTAGATGAATTTACTCCACGATATAGTGGCTGGCCTCGTGTTGGACTGCATCGTAGATGACGAAGGTCGAGGCTCCGCTTACCCAGCCCATAATTTCTCCCGGATTGATGACCAGTGTTTTACCTTTTCGGCTGATTTCCAGCCTGTGGTTATGGCCGAAGCAAACAACATCGTGGCTTTGCGACTCGGCTATTGCTTTGCCGATGTTATCGAAGTGATTGACCGCGAATTTCCTGCCGCCCAATTGCAGTTCACAGAATTCACCATGCAGCGTGATATGCGGATAGAGCTGCACTCTTTGCGAAATCCTGAAGAGATCGCCATCATTATTTCCGAATACAATGTGGGTCGGATTTGAAAAGCCTTTGCCCAGTTCGTCAATAATAAAGGGGGAGCAAAGATCTCCACAGCAAATCAGGGTGTCTGCATTTTTGAGCATTTTTAATGCTTTGCGCAGATTTTCAATGTAATCATGAATGTCGGAGAGAATGGCGACTTGCATTTTGATGTTCCAATTTTAAGAAAATAACTGCCGGGCGTAGCGTAGTTTTTTCGCCTTAATTTGCGTCGTTATATGCATTTAATAAAAATGCGCTATTTATGATATTTTTTATTCAAGAGCATTTAATATAGAATTCTCAGCTTTATATGTAGGACAAATCGTTCTCGTTGGTGGCGTACCTTTAGTTGCATTGGCAACAACCACCTTTTCAAACGATCTCAACTGGCTGCCTGTGAAGAGAATGATCTCAGTGAATAGTTCATCAATCTTAATATACAAGCCGACTCTGAGAACCACGATCTACTGCCTGTATCTGGTTACCTTTCAAAACCGGGTCTGTCAGAGGTTCCCGTCTTTACTTTTATTTTCAACCTTGCGCTTTGAGACCCTTAGATTATTCCCCGATTCCTTTTTCTTAACCCGATCCGGCGCTACTTTTCTTGCGCCACGTTGCGGCGGACGTATCCCTGATTTTTCAGGCTTAACAGCGCTTGGTTGGGGTGACTTTGGTGGCGGCGACGGTGGCCTTGGCAATGGTGGCATTGGCCGGATGCCTTCTGGGGGAGGAGGAGGCGGTAGAATGACCACCAGAGTTGGAGGCGGCGGGGGATGTTCTTCGACAATTGGAATATCATTCCGAGCCAACTGCGTATGACATCCCTGAAAACAAACTGTCAGCAAACCGGTCAATACCAAAAACTTCAAAGTAGTTGACATCATTCATCTCCAATTATTAAAATCAGTAATTTCATTACTACTAACATACCTGCAAAGTTTCGTAAATCGAGTGGCTTGCCGACATAACCATGTTTCATTGGCTTGCAATGAATATAGTCAAGGCGCCTGGTAAAATCAATATCATCTCTTATTCAAGGGAGCATCGTCATGCGAAAACATCAATGGTTGACACAAATGCATTCCACAAAACACAAGTGCAGCCATTTTGACAGGATACCTACCTGACTACCAAACCTTTTTTCTCGCAGAATCAGCGTCGAGCTCGGAATCATTTATGTCCGCCGCCGTTTCATGCTTTATTTGTTCATCAAGTTCATGAACCTGCTGAATTATTTCTATCAAAGAGCACCCTGCTTTTGTGAGGGAGTACTCCGTTCTCGGCGGAGTCTGAGGAAAGGTCTTTTTATTTAAAAGTGCATAGTCTGTAAGTTTGCGTAGTCTTTCCGAAAGAACTTTAGTAGATATTCCGCTTATATGGCGTTCAAGAGCGCCGGGTCTTGTGACACCTTCGCCAACGGCCATCAAGACAGATACAGACCACTTGCAGCCAATCACATTTTCGAGTTTGTGGTATTGAGTGCGGTTGGAGTTAGTTAATATTTTTTTCATATTGATTATTCTCAATTTACACCAAAAAGTATGTACATCACCAAAAAGTGCCTACTTGTCTAAACGTTTCCATTTCTATATATTTTCGCACTAATTGCGCTCCGAATACGGTGCGAATATTGAATTGTTTGTTGGATAAATAACAAAAGGAGTCATCATGAGTCAAAGTAAAGCAGTGTTCTATCATGCCGGATGTCCGATTTGTGTGGAGGCCGAACAAAAGGTAGCGAACGCCATCGACCCACATAAATACGATCTTCAGATTGTTCATCTCGGCGAAGAAAAATCCCGGGTCTCCGAAGCTGAAAATAGCGGTGTAAAGTCTGTGCCTGCGCTTGTGTTGGACGGCGCTGCGTTCCATATTAATTTTGGCGCCGGTATTGATGATTTGAAATAATCGCATAAATTATCAATCTTTGAGGGACGGCTGTTTTAACGGCGCGTCCCTTTTTTTATGCCAGCCGCCAGACCGTGGCCTCGAAGTCCGTCGAGTTCACACCATGTATTGCCGCCATCTATTGTTTTGAAAAGCACCGCATCTTCAGCGCCTGCGTACTGGCAATTTCAATATTTTCCCCAGGCTGCTTTTTCCTGTTGAGTCCGATATGTCTGATCCCGTTTAAAAGCAGCCATTGCGTGGAGATAATGCAACTTGCATCCCCTTTTCACCCTGACTTGGCGAACAATGCCGCAAAGCAACCTGCAAAACCCAAATAATATAAGTCGTCGCGGCATAAATTGCAATTTATCGAAGTAACATCATTTTTTTTGCCTTGACGTCGCCGCCAGAAGTCAACTTGTAAATATAAATTCCAGACGCCGCCTGCCTGCCTTGTTGATCATCGCCCATCCAGGTTATCTGATTCCAGCCAATTGCCCGCGATAGCAAAAACCGTTTGACAAGCTGACCTTTTAAATTGAAAATCGTGAGTTCGGCTTTTCCGGTATTCTCAAGAAAAAATCGAATTGTTGTTTGGGGATTAAAAGGGTTCGGATAGTTTTGATGGAGTGCGATTGTCAATGGTGTGGCTTTATCAGAAAATTCGATAGCCGCAATGTCGGGTGTCGGCATTTTGCTTTCATAAAATCCATTGCCGTGGGTGGCGACGCGCAGCATCCGGTTTGACCAGGAGACTGTTAAGTCCATAGCGATAATCGCATCGGGCAACTCCTCCATGTATGGCGCCCACTGCTGACCTGCGTCTTGCGAATAATAGACGCCGATATCATTTCCGGCAAAAACCTGAGTGGGAAAATCAGGATCAAAAACAACAGACCAAGCCGGAACATCGGGCAGACCGCCGCCAATATCTTCCCAGGTCTCGCCGCCATCATAACTTTGAAACAAATGGGAAGAGCCAAAGCCGCCAATTGAAATAAGAAGAGATTGATCATCGCTCGGATCAACAGCAATATCGGTCATAAATCTGTCCGGTAAATTACCGGTGATGAGCTGCCATGTATCCCCGCCATCGTCTGTCTTGTAAACGTTGCCGCGTGTTTTCGATCCGGGGCTGGTGACCACGTATATTTTGTTCGCATTTTGATATGATCCTGCCATTGCAATAGCGGGGTTGTCGCCAAGCGGCTGCCCCTCGTTTAGTCGTTGCCAGGATGAGGCGTCCTTCCAGCTCTTTTTAAAGACATAGTTGCTGCCCGCGTATAGCGTGGTGTTGTCCGCCGGACTAAGAATGAATGGCGCAATAAAATTGGTGGTTGCTAAATTTGTCGGCGGCCCGGTTATACTTCTGCCGTTTTGCAACAAATTAAGCCATTGCCATGAAGTCCAGTAAGTTTTGTTATTGGTTTGATCCACCGCGCTCCAGCCGCCGTCCCCCCAGCTTACAGACTCCCAAAATAAATTCCCATTGTACTTCACACTGCCATTGTCTTGCAGGCCGCCAAGCGCAAAAAGAGAATCGGTTTGCGAACTTGAACTACCATTGTAAAACTGGGTTGTTTGGTAGCCGCGATTGCAATTACGAATTGTAGCGCCGCCATCTTCACTAAGAAATAGTCCGCCATCGTTGGCAAAATAAATGACCTGTGGATTTATTTTGCTGATAACAATGTTGTGGTAATCCGCATGCAATGAATACAGATTCAATCGTGCGGTTTCTTTATGGGTTTTCAGTTTCCCAAATGTTGAGGCGGTTGCAAGATTGCCGCCTCCATTGTCGGAAAAATAAGGCATAGAACTTTGTCCCGCCGCCCAGACGGTATCGGGATTATTCGGGTGTACGGCAACATCGTGCGAATACCAGCCTTGCAGACTGGAGTAATCAGCGGTTGACACAACCTGCCAGGTTTCACCCGCGTCTCTGGTTTTTAGGAGCCAGGTGCCGTCAGTGCGGTTAAAAACGGTTCCGCTATTGCGGCCAATGCTTGCGTAGATAATATCCGGCTGACTCTCGCAAATGGCCAGGCGTACTTTCCCGTTAAATGTTGGAACCTGGGGAAGGTTGGTTTTTGACCATGTTGCGCCGCTATTTGTGGTTCGGTAGACGCCATGTCCGGGACTGCCCATGCCGCCGTAACCAACTACAATCGTGGCAGTATCTTCAGCATGAATGACAAGATCGGTCGCCATCGCCACATCGTACGCCAGTTGCCAACTTTGGCCCGCGTCATAACTGCGCATAAGGCCGATAGTGGTGGCCGCCCAAACCGTTTCAGGTCGTTTGGGATTGATGCGAATCATTTGCACGGCGCGCCCCTGGTCATAAGTCCAGTCAAGACTGGTCGCCCATGTCTTGCCGCCGTCGATGGATTTTAAGATGCCGATGCCGTAGCTGCCTCTGTTCAATCGTTCACCGAGAATACCCGGATGGCTCACGGGATTGCCGTACATTTCACCTGTGCCAATATAGATGATATTTGAATCGCCTGGCGCAAATGCAATTGAACTAACCCCCAGCGCAGGGAAACCGGTGTTGACATACTGCCATGCAGCAGCGCCTTTTCCCCCTGAAAAACTGCGCCAAAGCCCGCCGCTGGCCGAGCCTGCATAAATCGTGTTAACATTCTGTGGGTTGATTGCCAGCGCCAATGTGCGTCCGCCAACATTATGAGGGCCCATCGCCTGCCAAGGCTCGAATTGGGCGTCGTTGGTTGATTTTGTCAGGCGCAATTCATTCCGTTGGTTTTTCGTCTGTTGGAAACCAGGCGCAATGCCAGACGGCGGAATATCCTTATTGGGATAGGCGCGGGCATTGGAAAGAAACTCAAGCGCCCTTGCCGCGCCGGTTGTCTGTTCAGGCCTTTGGGTTTGCGATTGAAAAGTATTGCGGTGGGAAACGGTTCCGCCTAAAGTAGTTAGCCCAACCTCTCCAACTGTTGAGCGGTGGTTTTCAGGCGGACGGTCATTCTTTTTTTGGCTGCATTGGCTAAAGACAAGCAGACAACAGATTACAAAAATATTTGTGAGTCCCCTCATGCTAACTCTCCCTTTTTATCTTGATGAAATCGAAGAGGCCAATCTTGGAAAATGCGATCAAAACAGCACGGGACGCCTCTCATACGATTGGCGAATGTACGCTCTCGCGTGGGAAAAATCAAGATTCCTCTGCCTCGGATATTCAGGGCTGCGTTGTTGCCCGGCAGATTTATTTTTTCTTTTGATATTGTTGCAGGAATGTTTTATGTTTACACATACTTATCCCATCTCGCCACATGGATATCAATTCTAATATGGAGAAGTCATTATGTCTACTCGACAAAATACAATTATACTTCTATTGTTTTCTTCGGTCGTTTTTGCACAAGAGGTGAGAGTTAGCACAGTTTCAGCTCTTGCACCTCAAGGTATTCCACTTGATTCGTATACAGGCATCGGTTTCTCTAATATTCAACATTCTTTAGCCTCTGAAATTGCAAGCGGCAACCCCGCTTCATTGTCCGGCGCCACATCCCTTGCATTCGGTTTAAATTTTGAACTTTCTACACCAATTAACATAGAGCCATTTGACGATTTTGAGATGAACAAACATAATCAGTGGCTTGTTTGCCAGCGCCTCTTGTTTCCTCAGCAGCCATTTCTCATCCTTGGATGGTAAAATGGCTTTTATTTTTTAACTCATTTCCACTTTTACACAAATATGCGGACATAACCGGCGCGCAACGAAAACCTGCGCTAAAGTCACGCTTGCACCGAGGATTTTTGCAGCGCATAAGGTGGTTGGCATCGTTATTCATCCGGGCATATCAGTAAACTCAAGCGAGGCGCTTCCTAAACCTCACGACGCCAACCAGCAGCAACAATATTATAAGCAGGGTCGATAGGGAAGGTTCTGACATTCGGTTCATGGTGGCGAGATCTAAATTGCTATTGGCTTTCAGAACTTTTTCCTGCTTTGCCAGCAAAGCGGCCTTCTGAGCTTCATTTTCAAGAGAAATAAATGAAGTGACGGGGTTCAGAATGTTCGCGCTGAAACTGTTCTTGACAGTCGCCAGCCATTTCATATTTGCTGCGCGTTCCGGATATAGACTCATCTGCTGTGACATAGCTCGCAGAATCAGACCGCTTTTCCAGTCGTGCTGATCCAAAGAAATATCGGCGAATTGAAGCTCTGCGCCGGTAGTTATGATACTCATTTGGTCGTCATCAGCTAAAAATGCCTTGGGGTTCTGAGCGTCAGGCCATGCCAGCGTCTGTTGATTTTGACGTTCTCTGATGTCTACATCTGTCTCAGCTATCGTATGGGGGCGCAACAGCGAAAATGAGTTCAGGTTTCCGGTTGAATCACAAACATAGAACTTGTCTGACTCTGGAAACATGATCTGGTATTCCGCCATTTTTTTAGTGAAGAGAGCTTTGTCTATTTGATCTGTCATCACAATGAAAACCGGGTATTGTTTGGAACCGGATCGGTAGTTATTCATCAAAATTTGCAAAATGCCGCGCTCCAAAAAGAAGCCGCCTTCCCTATGCGTTCCGGCGAGGCGGTTCTCCCACTCTTCGTCGAACGACAACGGTTCAGAGGCAAAGTTCAACAATGTGATTTTGGCGTCGCTTGTGGCAATGGTATTTTTTTCAGGAAACGCTTTATCTTTGCGCCAAAATTGGCGTTGCCTGCGGTCGCATGGATCGAGTTATCGACAATAAAATGGTAAATCGGCTTTCTATAATATTTCGGCAGTTGTTTTTTGATCTGAGCAGGGATAGCCATAACCGTACTATCTTGCGCATAAACGGTTTCCAAAATTTCAGAACCCTGCACATCAACCCGATGACCGTCGATTTCAAAATCAAAAGAATTGCCGTGAATGATCTCGAAACCGGTGTAGCGTGTTTCCCCGGCCGCAAACGGGAAGACTCGCAAATCCAACAAACCATCATCACGGTAGAACAACAAACCAGGGTCTCTGACCGTTAGCTATTTCTCGCATAAAGAATCTCATGCACGATTCAAGCGACCGAGTTAATTTCATCTCTCATTTCTGAGCTGAAATCAACATGCAAGATCGTGCTTTTCGTAAGAAGTTTTGATATAGTGAAGGAATTAGTGTTTGCATCAATCGATTGAATTACAAATTTCTTTTATATAAAAGGCTAAAAAACTCAGACTGATTAAAGTGGAATTGCCTGTAGGAGAAAAAATGCGGCATTGGTTAAGTTTCTTTGTATTTCACTTTATCTTATTTTTTTAATAGCACAAACTATTCAAGCATCTATTTGTGACGCCGAAACAAACCACCCTCTTATTGGTGCAAATATATGACTCTGTTGAGTAGGTTCATTTTTGAGAATTTTAGCAACGTAGATATTGAAGTTAGATGCTATGATTTGTTTAAAAAGCTATTAAGTCAATAGACTCATTAATATCCCAGAGCGCAAAAATATTGTGCGGAATTTGAGTAAATAACACTGGCTTCGGTTATCCCGAAGCCAGTGTTAAAACCCAATTTATCTGATCATCAACATTTTGTTGCTGCTCTTAAATTTTCCAGCTTTTAATGTGTAGAGGTAAACGCCGCTTGCCGCATTTTGCCCGTTGCGAGTATTGCCGTTCCAGGTTATACGGTGAGTGCCCGGAGTTTGAACTTGATTTACAAGGACTGCCACTTCTTTGCCCAAAGTGTCGAAAATCCTCAAACTTACATGTTCCGCCTGCGGTAAATCATAAGAGATTACTGTTCCGGCGTTAAAAGGGTTGGGGTAGTTGGCATGGAGCTGAAATGAAGCTGGAATTTTGGGGTCAGACTGTTGCACGCTGACTGTAACCGGATTGAGCATTATTTTTCTGAATTCGGCCTGACCGGCGTCCAGGGTCAGGTTAATCGAAACAGTGTCATAACCGGACTTGCGGAAGCTCAGGCTGTAGTTTCCAGGTTCCGTAAAGCCCAGGTTAAATTTCCCTTGGCCATCTGTTTTCGTAGTCAAGGCTTGGCCGTTAAGGGTGATATCCGCCTGAGCGATTGGCGCATTGGTTTGCGCGTCTAGCGCCAAGGCGCGGAAACGACTTTTTTGTCTGCCTGTAAAATCGATGGCATGAAATCCCGTGCTTTGATCGGAAGCATAAATATAGCCGGAACTTGAAAACGGAAAGACGCCCCAACAGCCGTCGTAGCCGCTCGGATCACCCGGAAAGGTGTCGTAATAACCGACCAAATCGATATCTTCAGGGTTTGAAATGTCTAAAATTCGCACGCCATGTGAATAGTGCGACAGATATGCGTAATTCCCTTTGATAATTACATTGTGGGCAAGCCAACCAGGCGATGCAAGATACTCATCGAGAAGTTTGGGGTTATTCAGATTGGAGATGTCCCACATTTTCACTGAAAAACCGATTGTTTCTTCAGTTGTCATCGCATAATTGCCGTCTTCAGTTGCCCAGACATTATGAGAATAGCCTCCCTCAATTGGAAAAGGAATTTCTGCCAACATCACCGGAGCCTGCTTATCCTGAATATCAAGAATAACCAGCGAGCTGCGATTGCCGGCGCTTCCATACAAGATGTTGTTCTGTACAAAGACATCATGGTAATAACTAAAAGTTGATCTGCCGGCAACGGTCGGATTTTCAGGGTCGGCCAAGTCCAAAATCAACGCGCCGCCGCTATCAGCATTGTAGCCGGCTATGTAAGCGTAACCGTCGGCGATCGAAATGTTATGCGCTTGGGTGAAATTTGAGACGTCTCTTTTTACCAGGCGCGCCGAATCGGGCAGCGCAGATAAATCGAAAATTGCCAGACCTTGCCCCTTTTCATTTGTCACATAAGCGTAATTTTGATAGGTTTTCATATCACGCCAAATCGAATTTATGCCTGGTTTAAAGTCAACTTCATAACTGGTGTCCTCTTCCACTTTGACAAAAGAAACCCCTGTTCTCAGGCCGACAATGGCATAGTCATTTCCTTGTTGGTCAGTGTATCCCCAAATATCGTTTAAGCTGGTATTGTATTTCACCTGGCCGACAACCGAAGTGTTTAAGCTTTGTGAAAATGCTGTTGCGGAAAAGAAGAGTGTTGAAAAGATGTAGATCAATAACTTCATGATAGATCTCCTGAAAAGTAAGTGTTTATTGCGGTCAAACATTCGTCAGATGTTTCGCAGCGGAAAATTTAATAAGGTTAGTCGTTTCTTGTCACGCATAAAACTATAATGCCAGATTTGCAGAGTCATCCTTTTAAATTCAATAGTCTCAGTTCCTCAATATCTATGACTCTGTTGATTAAGTCCATTTTTAAGAATTTTAGCAACGTCGATATTGAAGTTAAGTGCTGTGATTTGTTCAAAAAGCTATTAAATCAACAGAGTCATCTATATCTATAGAAAAAACGGTTTGCTATTCCAGGCAATCCAAATATATTTTTGCGAACAGTAGTCATTCACTTCTCCCTTCTCAGCTTTTGGCAAAGAAAAATGTAAGGGCAAGTTGCAAAAAGCGATCCTGTGGGTTTGTGGGGAGTAATGAGGGTTGTTTGGATAAAATTCTTGTTGGCGAGGTCGACTGCCTTACTTCTGACGTCAAAAAATAGAACGTGAGAAGCAAAACAGATTCATGGCGACAGCGCCTGATTCATAGATGTATGATCATGACTTACTTCATTGTAATCAATTTGTTTTGCGGCTCGGCTGATGGGGGTGAACATTTTCAATGTAGAACCAAGCGCACTGTTGTTTTTTTATTCAGACATGAATTGGTCGTAGTTTGATAGAATTGCATCTGAACGGCTCCGCATCTTGCAAACTATGAAAAAAGTTGAAATTCATGTCATGAAAACGGCTCGCAAGAATAAAAAATGAACTAGTGACTGGACTTATCTGCATCCTTTTGTATATTAGGAATAATTTATTTTTTTTTGAAAAAATGGAGGTCTTGCATGCGTTTGCAACGAATAGCTGTTATTGCTGGCGACGGCATTGGAGTAGATGTAACAGTTGAAGCAATTAAAGTAGTGGAAGCGCTTAAAGAAAAGTACAATATCCCACTTGAAATAAACCATTTCGACTATGGAGCGGAACGGTATCTGAAGGATGGAACAACCATGCCCGATGAGCAGGTTGAAGATTTCCGTGAAAATTACGACGCTATCTATATTGGCGCCTTGGGCGATCCGCGCGTTCCGGATATGACACACGCCAAAGATATTCTGCTGGGGTTGCGTTTTAAATTAGACCTCTATGTGAATTATCGTCCGGTTAAATTAACCGATGTCAGGCTTTGCCCATTAAAAGGGAAAACCGAAGAAGATGTCGACTTTGTTGTCTTTCGTGAGAACACAGAAGGCCTGTACGTTGGCATGGGTGGCATCTTTAAGAAAGGCACGCCAGACGAGATTGCAACGCAAGAAGATGTAAATACCCGCAAAGGAGTGGAGCGAATTATCCGTTATGCATTTGAATATGCGACTGAAAAGGGTCGGAAGAGCGTGACAATGTCAGACAAGAGCAACGCCCTTCGTTTTGGCCATGATTTGTGGCTGCGTGTTTTTGATGAGGTTGGCGCCGAGTATCCCAATATTGAAAAAAATCACTTCTACATTGACGCTTTAACCATGCAAATGCTCAAACGCCCGGAGCAATTTGAGGTTATTGTCACCTGTAATATGTTCGGGGATATTGTGACTGATTTGGGCGCCCAGCTGCAAGGTGGTTTGGGACTTGCGGCTTCCGGAAATATTAATCCTGACGGAACGTCAATGTTTGAGCCCGTGCATGGTTCAGCGCCAAAATATGCCGGAAAAGATGTAGCCAGCCCGTTGGCCGCCATTCTTGCGGCAGGCTTAATGCTTGACCACCTTGGCTACCCGGAACCAAATGCAGCCATAGAAAAGGCAGTCGTAAAAGCCATCAAAACCAACAATACACCAAAAGATTTGGGAGGCAACTTGGGAACTAAAGCGGTGGGCGACTATATTTGTATGAATTTGTAAGAAAATTAATGGTCACGAAATTTGTCGATATTGCGGCGCTCTTTTTTAGTTGGGCGCCCTTTGTATTTCCGTTTGTCTTCAACTTCCCATTGTTGGAGTAATTGGTATAGCTCTTTGGATTCTTCCGGGATATGCACCTCATGTTCGCGATATAGGTTTTGGGCGTCTTTGTTGGAGATACTTTTATAAACGATATCCAACACGTCAAAAGTGTGATATTGCGAACGCATCTTGAGCTTGATTTCATCGCCTATTTTGATGAGACGGGAAGGTTTAGAGCGAACGTTGTTTACTTTTACTTTGCCGTCTTCACATGCTTTTGAAGCCAGGGTTCTGGTTTTCAACAGCCGACTCAATTTGAGCCATTTGTCAAGACGGATGGACTTGTCTTCTGTTTTTTCCGTAGACATAGCGCAAAAATACGTTGATAGGAGGACAGGATCAAGTTTATACTTTAATTCCGGATTCGGGAGTAAAGTGTCTTTGGCGTAATTCCAAGCATTTTGGCTGCGCGTGATTTATTGCCCATGGTCATGCGCAACGCCTTTTTTATATGTTCATCAACCATTTCATCAAGCGTCGGGTATTTGCTGTTCGCCATATCCGAAAAATCCAGTTGATGTAAATGTTTTTGCATGATGACACTATCTTTACAGGTCATAATCAGCCCCCGAATAACCATGTCTAGTTCGTCCAGATTTAAAGCCCAGTTATAGTTAATTAAAAGGTCATACAGCTCCTCTGAAATCGTATGCGCCGCCGAAAAGAATTTTTTTCTGTTTTTTTCAAAGATAAGTGTTATGATTTCGCGCAACTCATGTTTTCTCAAACGAAGCGGTTCTATTCTAATTTCAACTTTTGCAAAATATTCGAGGAGCTGTAAAAACTCGGATTCGTTGCGTATCTCCCCGTTGGGAAGGTTAGACACGGATGCGATTAACCGAAAGGTCGGACGTTTGCTTCCGTCAGCGCCATCAGGATTATGCAATTGTTGCATCAGGTTTAAGAGGAAAGCGATCTCTTCGCGGTCTAGATTCTCTATTCCTTCAAGGTAAAGTGTGTCTCCATTTTGAATGTTATAGGGAATCAGATTTTTTAAAGATTTTGTGCAAACTTTTCTAAAGAGCAACTTCCTGTCGATTTCCTCGCTGATGATTTTAGCCAACATTGCCGGTCGCGCGCCTTTTTCATATCGAATCAAGACAGGAGATTTTTGCGTTGGCGTATCCTGGTTGTTTATTCTTTCCTGTAGGTCAGGCAAATTAACATTTAATAAGCTTTGGAAATGCTTGACGACATCTTTCTTATTCTTTTCAAAATTTTCCAATTTGCGCAGCGCTTTGTTATGTTCAATTGCGCTTTGAATTGTAAGCTTTAGGTCGACCATGTCCAATGGCTTGCCATGATACTGGAAAACGCCCATTTTTAAAAATTCATGGCGCAATACAATATCCTGGCCGGATATTATGATCATTGGAACTGTTCTGTTTGATTTCAATAATTTTTCAATCATGGTAAATGGATCAACGCTTAATCCTGGCATATTGACATCAAGAATTGTTGCATTGAGTTTCCACAAGTTTGCCTCAAACTTTTCTAAAACTTCGCTCCAACTGCGCGCGATCAGTAAGTTGTGGTCCTTTTGCAAGAGCCTGACCATAAAATCCAAAAAAGTCTGCTCGTCATCTGCAATAAGAAGTGTCGTCATGATGATTCCCTTTTTGACCTAAATCCTGTAGAAATTTCACTATAGTGAAGTGTTGGTGGACGAAATATAACCATCTAACCTGTATTAGGCAAACATGTTGCTGAACTTTAACAGTCTTTACCTGCTTTCGACGTAAGTGAGTAACAATATGTAATTCTAACATAGCTGAATGTGAAATAAAGAATAAGGGGAAATCAGAATCATATCATTTTTGCCATAATTGTATGAATGGCATTTGCCTCGATCTGCTTCTCGGAATATTTTTCATTTAAAATCGCTCTCAGCATACCATGGATTTCCTTTTTGAAACACTACTTCTCACTTTTGAAAGATATTTGAATCTTTACTATACGGTTTTCTCAGGCCAATATTAACCGACAATAATATACGAGCTTTTCGTTTAGCTTTGATTGTTCATTTCCAACAAATTCCTGCTCAAATTCGGGTTGAATAAATATATTTAGAGCATGATGAACTTGTTTTGATTGAGGTAAAATGGAGTGTATCATGCGCCATTCAAATCTCAATTTAAAACAGTATTTGAGTTTTTTGCCTAGCAATCAAGTGATACTGTAATTCTATGTAAAACAACAGCTTACCGTCAAATTGACTGAATTGGCGCCAATGTTGCTATGGAGGGCGCAGCGTCAAGGAAGACGAAATTTAATTAACTGGAGATACTATCATGAAATGGTCAACGTTAATATTAACAGCTATAACCGTGGCTTTGTTAAGCGGGACCGCCCTTACACAGACTTCAGGAGTTCTGTGGATTAAAACGTTTGAACCCGGCAGCTCAGCGCTTTCAGCCGCATCTATTGATCAGGCATCGTTGCTCGCATTGGATGAATTAATGCAGGAAACTGAAATCGAAGTAACCTTTCTTGGCGCTGCTGACAGTGTAGCCTGGTATATGAACGGAAAAAGTGTGCACACGCACATCGCAGAGGCTTGGAATGACGCCAAAAGACTGGGTCGGGCAAGAGCATTGCGCGCCCGCTATCAAAAAGGCAATGTAGGCGTTACACATGAAAACATCGCTGGTGTAAAAGTGGTCTGGTCTAAAAAAATATCACCTGAAAGATATGAGGAAGATTTGACCGACATTAAAAGTCGCAATAGCGCACTGTCTGACAAAATAGCCAAGCTGGAGACCCACCTTGAGAGAATTCAGCCATTGCTTGACGCACAGATAAGCGCCGTTGAAACCAATTCAATCCAACGCAGTTATTTTGACTGGTTTCTGCAAGGCGGTCTTTGGGCATGGCAGTCAGGAACCTCTAAAAACCTTGTTTCACCTTCCATCGCGCTTGGAATTATTATAAATCAAAGCTCTTTCATTTTGCAAGGCGGCGTAACCCCGTGGCAAATGTCAGGCAGCGCCGGCGACCACGCTGAATCATTCGTCTACATTGGTTTAAAGCACATGAAAAATAAAACCTTTGGTATTTCAGGCGGTCTCTTTCGAGGCTGGGAATTTCTTACGGCCACTGATGATTGGTCATTTAAAACAACAGGACTCTCTACTGGAATTATCGTAAAGCATAGTATTTTTGAGTTCAACCCAATGTTAAGCTATTCGAGTTCCGATTCCATTTTTGGACAATCAGAATGGAGATTCGGAACGACTTTAGGACTTAGTATCAATATTAACGAAGCATTTTGAATATAAAGAGCGTAGGCAATTCTTATGAAAAGCTTGAAAAACATTATGGTTTCTCAACTGTTTAGCAAGAAGAAGTCTTATTTATTAGTTGGTGTTTTGGCCATATTTGCATGTAGCAAAGCTGAACTGCCGACTGCAACCTTAACAACAACAACCTTGAGTGTAAATGCTGTAACTGAAGTCGGCGGTAGTCTTGATTCAGCAAAAGTTTTTCTGAATGGAGGCATGATTGGGCATACGCCTTTAAACATCGAACAAGTTAATGCAGGGTTGTATGCCATTCGCGTAGCCCGACCCGGATTCAAAATTTTTTCAGAACAAATCTTCATCGAGGAAGGACTTGACTATAGCATTGAGGCTATCCTCGGAGAGTTGCAGCCGGATCAAGGGCAACTCTTGGTTACTGTAAATCGCGACTCCGCGCTTGTTCAGATTTTTAATGAGGCGGGAGAACTATTTCTCGAAACAGATAAAAACGCTTCCGTACATACATTGTCCCCTGGCAACTACCTGGTTACGGCTGAGGTTCAAAATTGTCCGAAGGCTGAAGCTCGCATAGATGTATTGCCAAATGAAGTCGTTTCGGTAAACCTGTATCTTGCAGATGCAGGAGTTGCTCCAACCCTAAATTTATCTTTTCAACAAGACAGCGTTCTCGTTGGGGACAACATACGAATGTCCTGGAACACAGATGGACAATATGTTATTATTGATCAGGGCGTTGGTTCACGCGGCTCAAGCGGCGCTGAAACCCTAAACTTTGAAACTCCCGGAGCTCGTATTTTTACCGCAACCGCTTATGGCATCAATAATATGACCACGCAAGCCACAGCGCAAGTCGTTGTTTACGACATACAACCTGAACCGCCAACCCTTACCTTCTCAATTGAGCAAGACTCCCTTGAATTTGGTGAAGCCGCAACAATTACATGGCAATCAAACGGTCGACAGGTTATTATTGACCGTGGAATTGGCTCGCGCGGCCCCTCTGGCTCTGAAGAAGTCGCCTTCATAAACCCTGGAACTAAAATTTTTAAAGCAACAGCTTATGGAGAGAATAACCTGTTGACAATCGCCTCGGACTCGGTGTACGTAAAAGAAGCTGAGTTGCCGGAAAATCCCATGGTAATGTTGTCAGCAACGCGCAAAGTGACCATCAACAACCCGGCCACAATCACATGGCAGTCGCAAAATGCCGACTATATTATTGTTGATTATGTGCAAAACGCAGCAAGCAGCGGTCAAAATGAAGTGATATTCACCACCCCCGGCATCAGAATTGTTCGCGCAACAGCGTACAATGCAGCCGGATACACTTCAGCCGCCGACACCATCGAAGTCGTTGAACCGTCAGTTACAACCGTTGACGACATTCTGATATCAACGCAAAGTGTTGTCAGAGCAGATCAAGGCGAGAACGGCTACCATTCTTATGCAGCGGGTTCATTCAATGTAGAAAGCGCAGGCGAATACAGAGTTTACGCCGAAGTTTGGTATAACAGCGGCGACGACCAGCTCAACGAAAGTTATTACCTTGACATCTCTGATAACCTTGGCAACCTTGAGCTGCCGCGCGACCGTAATGCCGGAAACCAAAAGGTCATTGCTGACGACCCCGGTATGCCGCATACAAAAACAAGAGACAGCGGCGTATTCAAATTGAACGTCGGCCAACACCAAATAAACATTCATCATTACGCCAAAATTTCCGACAACTATCCGCAATTGCTCAACGGTTCGATCAATGGACCTGAAAGTGTTAAAATATTAGGATTTAGGCTTGTATACATCGATTGACGCCACACCTTTGCTATAAGCTTAAAAGCCGCCGGGTATTCTTCACCCGGCGGCTTTTTTTTATTCCCTTCACCATACTTCAAACACACATTCATAGCGCAAGCGTTTAAGGCAGACGCGAGCCGCTCCGGCCTCCTAACCCGCTGGCATCAAAACAGGAAAATAAATCATTTTGGGGTTGCGGGAGCCTCTGCGGGTTCCAGGCGCGTCCTCGCAAGGAAGCGCTATCGCGCGCCTTTAGAATCACCGCTCACCGCGGTTAAGCCTGCGGGTTCGCCTTCCCCACTTCAATTTTGATCCGGCGCCTCAGAAGCCTTCGATTGAAAAGTGGAAAACCATAGCAACGGGAAAAATATTCGATGCAAAAGCGCGCTGGTGTTCGTCAAGTAGTCAAATAGCGTTGCATTCAGATTGAATGGCTGTCCATGCCCGTTGACCGTATTGCCGATCTTCCTGTTAACGGTTTGGTCACAGTTGCCGGAATTCAATCAATTCTCTCGCTAAAATTCTTTATGAGGCAATCCGGATCTAAATTTGTAGCAAAAAGTTCTTGACAAGGAAAATCAAAACCATTATATCGGACTAACAACTCTTATTGTCTTTTCTCTTAAAATTTTAGATTTCCCCATGGCCGTTATGCTAACAAAAGGATGTGAATATGCGCTGCAAGCTATGTTGTTTTTGGCTTCAAAGCAAAGCGACGCGCCAGTATTCCAACGGGATATCTCGGTAGCGCTCAACATCCCGCCTCACTTCCTTGGCAAAGTGTTACAAATGCTCACGCGCAGCGGGTTGGTTCTTTCTCAAAAGGGGAAGTCAGGCGGTTTTTCGTTGGGAAGGCCGGCCGAGGAAATTACACCCAGCCAGATTATTGACTCAGTCGACGGATTTAGGTTTATGGATGGTTGCTTTCTGGGCTTTCCCGGCTGTGCCGACGAAACGCCTTGTCCCGTTCATTCACATTGGAAAGAAATTAAACTGTCGATCATGGCCATGTTGGAAAATAAGAACCTGGGACAACTCAGCGAGGAAATGTCGTCAAAGTTGATTTCAATTCAACAATTATTGAATACTAATCCGAAGAAGTCATGAACTGCCCCGCCCTTGAAATTAGAACTGCGAAAACCAAACTTTGTCCGGATTACCGTATAGACTTTTTGGTTCTACCTTGTTGTTTTACGCATGAAATATTTGGAATTTTTTGACCGGCTCACAGGCGGTTAAGTCTATTATTTTTTAAAAATTGGAGTTTTAATATGCTCCCTGAATATGATGTAAAGATTCCCGACGTCGATTACTGGAAAAGCCAGATCAAGTGCCAGAACGCCTGCCCGGTAAATACCGATGCGCGTGGGTATGTGCGTGCGATTTCCGAAGGCGACTACGAAAAGGCTTACTTAATTGCCCGCGCCCCCAATCCACTTGCTTCAATATGCGGGCGTATCTGCGGCGCTCCCTGCGAGGCGGCCTGTCGTCGCGCAGAGCTGGACGAAGCCGTTTCCATACGCGCGCTGAAACGGTTCGTTACGCACCGTTTCGGGGTCGAAGCCGACCGATCTAATCTCGGCGTTCTGGAGACAATCAAAAAATATATATCTACAGCGAACGACGACTGTTCAGGTCTTGAACGATTTGAAAATTATATCACAAAATTCAAGAATGGGCGCATTCCGGAAGACGCGCTGTCCGTCGGGATTATTGGTTCGGGTCCTGCGGGACTGGCGGCCGCCCACGATTTGTGTCTGATGGGAATCAAGCCGGTCATTTACGAAATGGAGCCTGTCCCGGCCGGTATGCTTTATCTTGGCGTGCCGGAATACCGCTTGCCGCGCGACCTCATCAAGGCCGAGGTGGAAGTAATCAAAATGTTGGGGACAGAAATTATTTGTAATATGCAGATTGGCAAAGACGTCACGATGACCGAGCTGCGCAAGAAGCACGACGCTGTGCTCATAGCCGTTGGCGCAAAAAAATCGCGTAAAATTCCGATACCGAACGTTGACGCGCCGGGCGTGCTGGGTGGAATCGATTTTCTGCGGGACGTGGCGCTTAACGAAGATGCCGGTATCGGCAAAACGTTGGTTGTGATTGGAGGCGGCAACGTCGCCTACGACGTGGCTCGCACCCTCATACGTCAAACCGAGTATGACGTCTCCCGAACCGCTCTCCGCCAAAAGGGCGTGCAGGAAGTGCACTTGGTTTGCCTCGAAAGTTTTGAGGAAATGCCCGCCGACACGGTGGAAATAGCGGAAGGTGCTGAAGAAGGAGTCATTCGGCATAACTCATGGGGACCGAAAGAGATTTTGGTCGATGAAAACGGCCGCGCGTGTGGCGTCCGGTTTATCCGCTGCCTCTCTGTTTTTGATGAAAATAAACGATTCGCGCCAAAGTTCGATGAAGAAAACCTGATGGATATCAAGGCGGACAATGTGCTGCTATCCGTTGGTCAGGCTACAGATTTGACATTCGTCGATTCGCAAGACGTGACCTTGACTGAGCGCGGCCAGCTAAAACTTGACGCTGATCTCAATCAGACCGATGCGCCTGATGTGTTTGCGGCCGGAGATGTGGCGACCGGGCCCAGCCTGATGATCGAGGCCATCGCCGGAGGCAAACAGGCGGCACGCAAAATTTATGAATATTTAACGAAGAAAAACCTGACGGCAAGCGTCGTTATTTCCCATTCAACAATCATAGAATATAAAAAAGAAAGCGGCTTTGAATCGATTCAACGCGAAGGCGTTCCGGCGCTGTCGCCTGAAGAACGCAAGCAGGCGATGAATCGGACGGTGGAGCAAGGTTTCGCAGAAACCCAGGCAATTCGCCAGAGTAGCCGCTGCTTTGACTGTGCTGTAAACACTATTTTTGATGGCGACCGTTGTGTTCTTTGTGGCGGCTGCGCTGATGTTTGCCCAGAATCCTGCTTAAAGCTGGTTTCTCTAAGTACTTTAAGCGGAGACGACGATCTGCAAAAATTGTTAGACATACGGTTCGAAGGAATGCAGTTTGAAGAAGGCGGGGCAATCATCAAAGATGAAACGGTTTGTATTCGTTGCGGCCTGTGCGCCGACCGATGCCCTGTGGGGGCGATTACGATGGAAGCGTTTAAATTCAAGGAGGCTTTCGCATGAGTAAACATGATCACGATGAAGACATAAACCGCCGGGATTTTCTCGGCAAATTCGCGGTGGGTTCGCTTGTTGGCGCCGGTTCGATGGCGTTCATAGGCGTTATTCAGTTGCCTTTACCCAAAGTGTTCAACGAGGCACCCAGCGTTTTTAAAATTGGTTTTCCATCTGATTTTCAGGTAAATACCTATAAAACAATCCCCGAAAAAAACGTCTTTGTATTGCGCGATAATACAGGTTTCAAGGCTTTGTCGGCGGTCTGCACTCACCTGGGCTGCATTGTGTCGGAAACAGATTGGGGCTTTACCTGTCCATGTCACGGGTCGCGCTTTGACAAGCAGGGCGCTGTTACGGGCGGGCCGGCTCCGAAGGCGCTGGAATGGTTGCGTGTCAGCTTGGCGCCGGATGGCCAGTTGATGGTCGATTTGAACAGAAAAGTCAACGCCGCCGACGCGCTTGCTGTCTAAGACAAGAATGACTAAAGGTTGGCCGGGCGCTTTGAGACGCGCCTTGAGCCTCATGTTACAAATGAAATAGTTCCTGGAGAAAACGATGCAAAATGATGGTCTAAAGACTTTTGCAGAAAACACCAAGAGCCTGAAACGTTCATTGAAAGAGTCCGTGCGGCGCTATCAATGGCCGCCCAATTCAGATCGTGAAAAGTCTCAGGTTATTTTTCAAAATTTCTTCCTCCACATTCAGTCGGCGCGTATACATAAATTCAGCCTGAAACCTTGGTACACGATGGGACTTGGTCTGGCGTCCTTTTTCCTCTTTCTAATTTTGTGTGTGACCGGCGTTTTGCTGATGGTTTACTACAACCCCACCACTGGTCTGGCTTACGATAACGTTCGGGATATCGGCTTTGTGGTCGCGGCAGGCAAGTATATGCGGAACATTCACCGGTGGGCGGCGCATGGAATGGTGGCTGCCGTTCTCTTGCACATGGTGCGTGTTTTTTACACCGGTTCGTATAAACGAGGTCGCGGTTTCAACTGGCTTTTGGGAATGGCTCTGCTCGTTATCACCCTGATGCTCAGTTATACAGGCTACCTCTTGCCCTGGGATCAACTCGCTTACTGGGCTGTCACGATTGGAGCTAATATTGCCGCTTCGCCGCGAGAGTTAACCGACGCTCTGGGACTGACGCAGTACTTTGACCTGGGCGCCTTTCAGAAGCAGATTCTGATCGGTGGAAACACCGTGGGGCAAGAGGCGTTGACACGGTTCTATCTGCTGCACGTCATGGTTCTGCCCATTATGCTCATCACGCTGGTCGGCGTACATTTTTGGCGAATTCGCAAGGATGGCGGTTTGAGCCGTCCAGACAATGCGGATGAAATCATTTGGCGGGAAGAAGGCGTCGAACTGAAAAATGGCTCCGGTGCCAAAGGGCAGTTCAATTTGAACACCGGCAAGACGTACGGACTGATGGCTTTGGTGCGCGACAAGTCGCCGCAACTCGACAAAGGCCCGGATAATACGATTATGACCTGGCCGGTCGGCATTTGGGCGGAAGTCGCCGTCTTTATGCTCACGCTGGCGGTCATGACGACGCTGGCCTACTTTTTTGACGCGCCGCTCAAAGAGATTGCGAATCCATCGATTCCTGAGAATCCGGCGAAAGCTCCGTGGTATTTTCTCGGTTTGCAAGAATTGGTGTCCTACTCCGCATTTATGGGTGGAATCGGCATTCCTGCAACGGTTCTGGTTGGGCTGGCTCTTATTCCATTTTTAGACAGAGAAAACAATCAGTTTGGCGTCTGGTTCTCCGGCAGCGAGGGCAAACGCATTGCCATTAATTCTCTTATCTTTTCATCTGTATTTCTGATTGCATTTTTGGCCTTTACAGTAAAGGTTGGCTGGTTGCGTAGTTGGTTTCCTGACATACCACAGATCGTGATTGTGTTTGTGAATCCGGGTTCCGTGATGGTGCTTGCGTTTGCCTGGTGGTCGCTGCATAATTTGCGTTTTACAGGTTCCACACGTTTGGCTGCGATAGCGCTTTTTACATGTTTTCTTGCGGGATTTGTAATTCTGACAATTATGGGAACTTACTTTCGCGGGCCAAACTGGGACTTCTTCTGGTCGCCGTCGCAATGGCCGCTGCATTAACGCCCAAGCGGCGAACTTATTTATTACCACAATGACGCTTGAATATATTCGTTGATGGAGAAAAGTAGATGAATCTAAAATTTCAGTATGACCGTTTCTACAAAAAGCTGACCATTGTCGGCAGTTTAACATGCATTGTTCTGTTTGGCCTTGCGGCGCTCGAGGAAAATTTTCTGCGCGAGTGGAAAAATTATCAAAAAGAGTACAAGGGAATCTTGCGCGCAAAAGCCGAGAGCGATACGGAGCAAAGCGCCGCAGAAGAATTTCCAATTCAAATCAATCAGGTTATTCTTAAAGATTTTAACCGGGTAGATCGTTGCGTGACTTGTCACAACGGCGTCGAGAATCCCAAAATGAAGGGTCAGAAACAGCCGCACGCCTCTCACTCCGGCTCCTATATCAAGAATCATGCTGTCGAGAAATTCGGGTGCAGTATTTGTCACGGCGGTCAGGATCGCGCTCTGGCGGTCAAAAATGTCTTTGCGCGCGGAGAAGACGATCACTGGGCTTACCCGCTGCTGCCGCTGCAATACGTGCAATCGTCTTGCGGCAAGTGTCATTTGGCGGTGTTTGATGAGAAGCAAACGCTAACCGGCTCCGACGTCCTGATGAAGGGGCGGGCGGTATTCCACCGTGAAGGTTGCTTTGGGTGTCATAACATCCGCGGAACCGGTGGCAATGTAGGCCTGGAGCTGACGGTTCAGGGTAGCAAAACGAAATTCGAGTATAACTTCCAACACATTGAGGATGAACGCACGGTCGAAAACTGGCTGCTGGAACACTTCATAAGTCCGCAAAAAGTCTCCGGCGTAACGGAAATGCCGCCTGTCAATTTGCCGCCCGATGAAATGGATGCGCTGATCACGTTCATTATGGGGCTTTATCAGGTAAATTTTCCATCCAAATATCTTTCTCTGGACGCGATGGTAGAAATCAAAGGCAAACGCAACCACTTTTCCGCCCAAAAAACTTATGGTCTCATGTGCGCCGTCTGCCACGGTCAAAACGGAGAGGGCAAAGATTATCGCGTATTCCAGGCTACGGTTCCCAAGCTCAACAGTCAGGATTTTCTCTCTGTAGCTTCCCGAAAGATGCTCAGAATGACCATCGAACACGGTCGCGGCGGCAGAAACATGCCTGCCTGGGATCAGACGCATGGCGGGCTCTCGGAAGCGGAAATAGATGGGTTGACAGAATTGATTTTTGCCTGGAAGACAGAACCGCCGAAGTATGCGGACGTCCGCGCCGCCCGCGCAAATGTGGCAATCGGGCGAACGCTGTTTCGTTCACGCTGCGGCACATGTCATGGCGCCAATGGCAAAGGGGGGCTCGGACCATCATTGAATAATCAGGACTTCCTTTCTATTGCAAACGATCGCTTCCTCTACGAAACCATTGTGAACGGTCGGCGCGACACCGCCATGCCTTCCTGGAGCTATTTGTCCAGCAATGAAATCGCAAGCCTGCTCAGATACATTCGACGGTGGCAGACAAAACCTTCGACGCCGATTTCGTTGGCCGCTATCAAAGGTGACGTCAAAAATGGCGCGGAGATTTTCAGGACGATGTGTGTTGGCTGTCACGGAAAATATGGACAAGGTTCTGTGGGGCCAGCCATTTTAAACCCGGACTTTCTGGCAGCGGCCTCTGATGATTTTATTTTACATTCGATTTCACGGGGTCGTGGTTTCAGTGCGATGCGCAGTTGGCGATTTGATTCTCAGGGGCTGGCGCAACTCAGCAATCCACAAATGAAAGACGTTGTGGCATACATACGCAGTCACGAAAACAAAAAACCGCCGACCGTGCATCTCAACCTGACGCCCGGAACCCCGGCGAGCGGCAAGGTTTTATATGAAAATATGTGCGCCGGTTGCCACGGTGATTACGGCGAAGGGAAACACGGACCTGCGCTCAACAACCAGGAGTTTCTTGCCGCCGCCACCGATGGTTTTTTGCAGGCAACAATTGCTTTGGGGCGCTCCGGCACCGCAATGCGTTCGTGGGCAAAAGGAGCGCAAGGCTACGGCGAATTATCCGATGTGCAAATCAATGATATTGTTACATATATTCGAGCCTGGCAGAAAGTCGCGCCAGGGTATGCGTCAAATTAAAAAAACTTGCTAATCATCCATTAAAGGAGTTTCGGCCATGGATACAAAAGATAATGGCAAAAAGGATTGGGGACTTACACGGCGTAAATTTCTGCAGGCCTCGGCTTCGATGTCGGCGATTACTGCGGCAAACGTTATCGGTTGTAAGGGACGCGAACATGAAATCAAAATCGCAAAGCCGAGCTCGCAGTCTCAGACAAGCAATTTTCTGTCGGCGTGCCCATATTGCGGAGTTGGCTGCGGCACGCTTATCCAGGTTGAAGACGGCAAGATCGTCGGGATGACGCCGGATAAGAATCATCCGACCAACAAGGGCATGCAATGCATCAAGGGTTTGACAGCAAACGAGCCCATCTACATCGACCGGTTAACCGATGTGATGGTTCGAAAAGATGTGTGGCAGGAATGGCAAAAACCGGGACATGGCGACCTGGAATTTTCTTCGAAAACAAAGAATGCCTTTGACGACGATCTCTGGGAAATTGTGAGTTACGACGAGGCCAGTAAAATGACCGCCGAAAAACTGGCGCATCTGGTTAAGAAATATGGCGGCAACACTATCGGACTCTATGGGTCGGGTCAGTTGACCCTCGAGGGGCAGTATCTGGAGAATAAGTTTATGAAAGCGGTTCTGGGCTCCAACACAATGGAGGCAAATGCCCGGATGTGTATGACCAGCGCCGTGACGGCTTATTTTAAGACTTTGGGCTCTGACGCGCCGCCCACATGCTACGACGACGTTGAGATGTGTGATTTTCTCTCCTTTTGGGGGCACAACCCACGCGAAGCGCATCCGATCATTTTCTGGAGAGCGGCGGATTACAAAAAAGAATCAGGCATTTCCACGCTGGTTGTCGATCCTCGCCGCACAGGCACCGTGCAAGGCTTTGAAGACGTGAATCCGAACAACGCATACCACGCCCAGATCCAACCTAACTCTGACATTACCTTTCTGAATAACATCGCTTACGTTCTACTGGAAGAACATCCGGACGTCATCGCCTGGGATTTCATGAAAGAACACACTTCGGGCTGGGAAAGCTACGTCGAGGGTATCAAGAAGCGCTATAACCCGGAAAAAACGCGAGATGTAAGCGGACTGGACGTTTCATTCGTGCGGAAAATGGCAGGAGAGTGGGCCAAAGCCACTCGCAAGGGGAATGAACGCGGTCGCGGCGGCGTCTTGACCTGGTGGGGCATTGGTTATAATCAAAGCGTGCATGGACAGCACAATGTAATCAGCATTATAAATTTACATTTGCTCACCGGCAATATTGGCCGACCGGGCTGTGGACCGCATTCACAAACGGGTCAGCCAAACGCGATGGGCGAGCGTCTCACCGGCGGTCTAACCGGACGTTTACCGTTCAATCAGGGCATGAAAACCGGCGACAAGTATAACGAAAAGGGTATAAAGCTTTTCTCCGAAGTCTGGAATGTGTCGCAGGAAAGGTTGAAGCAGGTGGCGGATTCAGCAAATCCGGGGTACGCCATCGGGATGATGGAACGCGGTCTGTTGCCCGATAGCGATCCACGCAAAGTGCGCGGCATGTTTTTGATTTACGCAACCCATATCGATCTGCCGGAAACCAACACATTGGTGCGACCGGCTCTCAATGATATGTTTGTGGTCGTACAGGAGATCTACCGGCACGCGCCAAACAACCTTTTTGCGGATGTTATTTTTCCTGCGGCCACCTGGGGCGAGTGCGGCGGCGTCTACCTGCAATCGGAACGGCGCATGTATGTTACTGATAAAGCGGCGGAACCACCAAAAAATTGCAAGCCCGACATGGATATTGTTGTCGATAAGGGCATTCATATTGCCGAGTTGCTCGGACTTGACGGGCACAAAATTTTTCCATACAGCAAGGATGAAAAAGGATTCTACAACGTTGAAGAAGTCTTTACCGAAATAGCTTTAGCCAGCAAAGGCACAGATTGTGATTTGTCGGGCGTGATTGAAGCCGCCCGACAAAAGGGAGTGGGGCCGCACCAGATTCTGCGCGAAACCCGCGGCGTGCAATGGCCGGCTCCAACCGCAGAAATTGCCCTGGCGGGCGGCACGGCCAGGCGTTACCTGGGTCAGGAAAAAGGTTGGAAGGATAGGCCTTACGGCGCCTTCCGAACGGCTACCGGCAAGGCAAATTTTAAAATATGCGAGCAAGATTACTCGAAGTATCCCGAAGTCATCGAGGCGTTGCGAAAAGTAGGCGTCGATAAAAACTTCCTGTTGATAGATAACCTCTGGCTAAATGAGAAGGTTCGGGACTACGGCCTGACGCCTGAAATGCCGGATTTCGATTATGCGAAGGTCGAGGGAGCGAACGTGCCAAAGGATAAATATCCATTCTGGCTCAGTCTTGGCGTTGTGTATGAGCATTTTCACACAGCAAAAACGATTCGTTCTCCGACCACACGCAGACTGGTAATGGAGCAATATGTTGAGATGCACCAAAGCGACGCCCAACGCTATGAACTGCGGGACGGCGACTGGATTCGTATTTCCACACTCCGGGGCAGCTACGAGGCAAGAGTTTCGCTTGGCTTAAACAGCAAGGTGCGCCCCGCCCGCAATCTGGTGGCGGAAGGTCAGTTGTTCTCGCCCTGGAACTTGTCTGTGGCGGACAGTTCTGACCCGAAAAAAAATAAATGGTTGGTCAACGCCGTTTCGCACAGGCTCTTCGACCCGGTTTCCGGGCAAGCGGATTTCAAAAAACTGGCGGCGCGCATTGAAAAAATTGAGCAAACCGTTTAATTTGTCAGGGAGGTAAGGCATCGTCGCCCGCCATGGCGCAGATGCACTAAATAATGCTGGGATTTTTCAAAAAGCTCAACGCTCTGCTGTCTCAACCCGGACTTCAGTCTTTGTTCGGGTTGTTAAAACACAAGCGGACGCGACGTGATGTTGTGAAGTATTTTGGCCTTGCGCTGGGGGTCTATTTCTTCTCTTTTTTTAAATGGGCTCCGGTCGGTCGGCGATTTCGCTACTTGCGACCGCCCGGCGCATTGGTTGAAGATGAATTTCAACAAAAGTGTATTCGTTGCGGTCTGTGTGGCGACGTCTGCCCAAATCAGTGCATTCGTTTTTTTGAAGTTGGCGCGGGGCAAAAATCCGGAACGCCTTACATCGTTCCGCGCGAACAAGGCTGCATTTTATGCATGAAATGCAATAACGTTTGCCCCTCAGGTTCGTTGCAGCCGTTGGCTGGCGACATTGTTTCAATTCGTGAAAATGTGCAAATGGGCGTGGCCGTTCTTGACGTCGATTTATGCTACTCTTACAACGATCGTATTTGCGGCGTTTGCTATCGAGCCTGCCCCTTGCAGGACGAGGCCATAAAGATCGATGCGTGGGAAACGCCTGTTTTGGTGCAGGAAAAATGTGTCGGCTGCGGCTTGTGCGAGCGAATTTGCTACCACTATCCACAGGCAATTCGGGTGATTTCGCGCAGTGAATTTCAAAAAGAGTGGAGTGCTATTTCCTGATATAAAAAATGTAAGCCTGTCGGCAGATGGAGGCATGCCTTGATTTTGAGTTCTGAATGAACTATACTGATTTGACTAAATCTTGTTTTTTTGACTAACCGACTTAAAAAAGGAATACTGCCGAATCCTGTGTTTTACAGAAGAAAAGCTCTGTTGTCGTTACTACAAATATTCGACAACCAATTAGAAAAACTTAGTCTCCAAAAACTATTATTTCTTTTCGTACAAATACAAAAAAATAATGCTGTTTACAACTTTGTGCCATACAAATATGGGTGCTACTCATTTCAGGCTAACGCCGATTTATTAACTTTGGAAAAATATGGCATTGTATATGAAGCAGACACTGAATGGTTCAGGAAGGATGAGTGCGACTATATCGCAAGCCTCAAAAAGCATGACAGACAAGCCCTTAAGCTTTTGAAGTTTCAGTATGGCGCGAGGAGTCGCGACGAATTAATAAGACTTACTTATGAAAAGTACCCGTTCTATGCCATTAACAGCGTTGTTGCTGAAAAATATCTGTCCAGTCAGGAGATCCTGAGCCTGCAAAAGCATCGATCCCATGCGTCTGATACGGTTCTTTTTACTATTGGCTATGAGGGCATTTCACTGGAGAATTATCTATGTAAGTTGCTGAGAAGAAATATAAAAGTTTTGTGCGATGTCAGGAAAAATGCCTTTAGCATGAAGTATGGGTTCAGTAAAAAACAACTGCAAAATGCTTGCGAAGGCGTAGGAATAATGTACCATCATTTTCCTCAGGTTGGAATAAGTTCGGATAAACGACAAAATCTGAAGACACAAGCTGATTATGATCGTTTATTCCTGAGTTATGAACGCGAAACTTTAGTCAATTCTTCTGACATTCAAAAGGAAATATTGGAGCTGTTAGTACGGAAAAAACGAATTGCGCTAACTTGCTTTGAAGCAGACTTTTGTCAGTGTCACCGAAAAAAATTGGCTGAGGCAATCGCCAATTTACCTGGATTTACTTGTCAGTTTGAACATATTTGATATGACGCGAAAAAAAGTCTTGATAACAGTAACCACTTACCCGCTTCCTTCCAGAAGTTATGATGAATTGGTTTGCACTGCAGGGATATTGGAAGATGGCGCATGGATTCGAATTTATCCCGTGCCATTGAGTTTTCTAAAAGGAATAAGAAGTGATGGAGTTGTGAAATCTTTTAAATACACTTGGCTGGAGCTGGATTTAAAAAAAAGATCTGATGATTTCCGTCCAGAAAGCCATTCTCCCATGGATTATGCTTTTAAAGATTTGAAGATACTATCCTCTGTTGACACGCGGACAAATTGGGCTGAAAGAAAGAGTTTGTGCCTGAAAAATGTCTATACCGATATGATGAAACTCATCGTTGATTCGAAGGCTCCGGGTAACGTTTCTCTGGCGACCTTTAAGCCTGCTGAAATCACCGGCTTTGAAATTATAGAAGATGAGCGTGAGTGGAAAAAAGAATGGAAGGAACAGTTCAAGCAGCTTCAACTTGATTTCAATGAAAACCCTATGCAAAAAAACAATGAGCAAATTCGCAAATTGCCATATAAATTTTATTATAAATTGACTGATGAGCAGGGGAAAAAAAGTCGTTTGATGATTGAGGACTGGGAGAGATTGGGGCACTTTATTGGAACTGCCTGAGAAGTGCAAATGGCGATGAACAGGAAACGCTTCAGAAAGTGAAAGCCAAATATGAAAACGACTTTTTGAATAATAAGGATGTCTATTTGTTTTTGGGGACAACAAGGGAATGGCATTTGAGAAGGGCTAAAAATCCATTCGTGATAGTTGGCGTTTTTTATCCTCAAATTGAAAACCAGATGCGTATTTTTTGAAATCATGAGGGCAGGTTGGCTGCATCTTCACCCTCTACCACATTTTATCCCTCTAACCACATTTAGTCGATATGCATTTTCTTTTTTCAGGCACTTTCACAGACAGCCTTGTCAAACTCACCGATGATGAACAAAAGGCGGGGGCGCCCCTTCTAAACAAAAAAATCTGTGCGCCACGCGCCTTCAGGCCGTGCTGATACAAACGTGACCAAAAAGGAAAAGGTTGAACAATTGACGCCTCAACGCAGCACCTGGTTTAATAATTTGAGAGTTGGGTGGCGCTTGGCTTTAGCCTGTGTTTTTAGTGCGGGAATAAAGGCGTTATTCCTGATCGTGTAGATGTTCCGATTCTGATGCGATAAATGCCACGGCCTAAAGGCACGTGGCACACGATAGCTCGCAGCCAGGCTCCCCGTCGTTTGCAAATCAGCTCGACAAATTCTTCTCAAAACGAAAATAAACGTGTGACTAACAACTCCTCAAGAACTTTCACAAAGTAAACCAACTGGTTGTCTTCCCGGCTCTTGACATATTGCCAGGGCTATTTTATATTGATGCGGCTCAACGGGAAGTTAGCCGTGTAAATGATTTGCTTCTAAGGAAAGTTCGTACATGCCCCACACTGATTTAACCTTTATCACAAACGAGGAACAGAAGAACCTTAAATCAAGGTTTCAAGCGCTTATTAACGACACCAAGCTCTTTGACTGCCTTGTTGGCTACTTCTACACAAGCGGTTTCCACGCCATCTATAAATCCCTCGAAAATACCGGGAAAATTAGAATTCTGATTGGCATAAGCACAAGCAGACAGACTTATGAACTAATGACGGAAGCCAGGAATGACCAGCAACAAGCGCTGCAATTTTCCCATGCGGAAACAAAGCAGGCGTATGCAGGGCTTGTTGAACAGGAGATGGAAAATTCAGAAGATAAACGGGACGTCGAAGAAGGCGTTGCCAGGTTTATTGAATGGATTAAAAACAATAAACTGCAAATCAAAGCCTACCCGTCCAAAAATATTCACGCCAAACTTTACATTATGACATTCGCTAAAGGCGACCGCGACGTCGGCAGGGTGATTACGGGTTCAAGCAACTTCACTTATTCAGGTTTGGTTGAGAATCTTGAATTCAATGTCGAGTTAAAGAATCGCGCCGACTATGAGTTTGCCAAACAAAAATTTGAAGAACTCTGGGAAAATGCCGTAGACGTCAGCGAAAAATACATTCAGACGATTCAGGAAAAGACCTGGCTCAACCCCGACATAACTCCTTATCAGCTTTATTTGAAATTACTCTACGAATATTTTAAAGATGAACTAAGTCAAACTGATGAAATGTTCTCCAGGTATTTCCCGCAGGAATTCAAGAAGCTAAAATATCAGGAAGAGGCGGTATATGACGCCAGGAGAAAGCTTGAAGAATATGGCGGCGTATTCATATCAGATGTTGTGGGTCTGGGCAAAACCTACATTTCGGCCATGCTTGCCGGTCAACTTGATGGCAGAACGTTGGTTATTGCTCCGCCGGTTCTGCTTGAAAAATCGAATCCAGGTTCATGGACTAACGTTTTCTCTGATTTTCATGTAGCGGCAGATTTTGAATCCATTGGAAAACTAGACCAGATAATCCGTAGAGGAACGGAAAAATTTAAAAATATCATTATCGACGAAGCTCATCGGTTCCGCACGGAAACGAATATCACCTACGAAAAATTAGCGGAGATTTGTCGGGGGAAAAGAGTAATTCTGGTTACCGCTACACCGTATAATAATTCGCCAAAAGATATTTTAAGCCAGATAAAACTGTTCCAAAAGGCAAGAAGAAGCACGATCCCCAATTTGCCCGACCTCGAGGCTTTCTTCAATGGCTTGGATAAGAAACTGAGAAAACTCGACCGGCAGAGCGATTACTCAGAATACATACGAATCGTCAAAGAGAACGCCAAAGAAATCCGCGAGAAAGTACTGAAGTACCTGATGGTGCGTCGAACCAGAACCGAAATTTCAAAATACTTCGCTGAGGATTTAGCTCGGCAAAATCTCAGGTTCCCGGATATGGATGATCCGAAATCGCTCTTTTATCAACTTGATGAGAAAGAGGACAAAATCTTTAATGCGACCATCGAACTGATCTCCAGGAAATTCACTTACGCCCGTTACACGCCGCTTCTGCCGAAATATTACAAAGGCTCAATCGATCAGCTTGAGGAACAGTCCCAGAGGAACATGGGCAGGTTTATGAAGATACTTTTGGTGAAACGGCTTGAAAGTAGCTTCTTCGCGTTTAAAAAGTCGATTGGCCGCTTTATCTCATCTTATGAGATGTTCATTAAAGAGTTTAAAAACGGTCATGTCTACATCAGTAAAGAGTACGCGAACAAGATCTTTGAGTATCTGGAAAATGACGACGACGAATCGATTCAAAAATTGGTTGATGCGGGCAAGGCCGACAAGTATGAAAGCGATGAATTTACGCAAGACTTTATCAAAGAGTTGGAACACGATCTTAAAATTTTGAAGACCATCCATTCCCTCTGGCAGAAAATCAAGCGGGATCCAAAACTGCTGACCTTTTTAGATGAACTTTCAAATGCAGATACCTTACAGAACAAGCTAATTGTCTTTACCGAATCAAAAGAAACAGCCGAATATCTGGCAAAGAACATCAACAGGAAGTTTGAGGATACGGCGCTTTGCTTTACCGGCGGATCCGGAGAAGCCACCCGCGACAAAGTTATTGATAACTTTGACGCCAAGGTGAGCCAGCCTAAAGACGAGTATCGCATTCTTGTTTCTACCGAAGTTCTATCGGAAGGCGTCAACCTGCACCGCTCCAATGTTGTTATAAATTACGACATTCCCTGGAATCCGACACGCATGATGCAAAGAGTTGGTCGCATCAACCGGGTCGATACCACCTTTGATAAAATTTATACGTTTAATTTTTTTCCGACCGAGCAATCGAACGACCAAATTAAACTCAGAGAAGCCGCCGAGTCTAAAATTAATGCATTTTTGACTCTACTTGGCGGCGATGCAGCGCTTTTAACCGAAGGAGAGCCGGTCGGCTCGCACGAACTTTTTAATCGGTTGATCTCAAAAAAGACGTTGAGCGGCGAAGATGAAACCGAAGAGAGTGAACTGAAATATTTGCATGTAATCAAAGATATTCGGGACAAGAACCCTGACCTGTTTGAAAGAATAAAGCGCTTGCCGAAAAAAACCCGCACAGCAAAAGCAGACAACGAACATCAAAATTGTCTGGTGACTTATTTCAGACGGGGCAAACTACAGAAATTTTTCATGGCCGACAACAGTCCGGCTGCACAGGAACTTGATTTCATGAGGGCTGCAAGCATTCTGGAAAGCGCCACTGATGATAAAAAGGAGAAACTGCCGGGAAAGTTTTACGACCTTCTTGACAAAAACAAAGAAGCCTTCATTTTTGCCACCACCGAAGAAGTGGCAGAACCTCAAGGAAGGCGCGGTCGGGACGCCGCAGCGCAAATGCTCAAAATTCTCAAAGCTACCGTAAAAAACACGCAACAGTTCACGGATGATCAGGAGCGCTATCTCAAACAAGTCATGGTCCAGTTGGAGGAAGGCGGTTTACCCAAACAAACAGTCAAAGAAACCCTCAAGGCTTTAAACGCACTTAAGCAGGATCTCCTAAACCCGTTTAAAGCGCTGGGCACACTGCAAGGCCATGTCCCTGAACGTTTTTTACAAGAGCACTATGCGGAACAGAATCCGCGTTCTTTTGGCAAACGGGAAGTGATTTTATCCATGTTTTTGACAGGGAAGTAAAATGGACAAGCATCAAGCGCAAAACATCATCAGAGAAACTTTTGAAAAACCTTTTGACAAGGGAATATTTACAGACTTTGTTAAGAACTTTCTCAATGCGATTGAAGATTCTCCTTTTA
>Ga0316187_10000139_pt1 | contig 47491 bp, 37 predicted proteins | sample CroRivburrow1_MG_FD_204927 | JGI IMG/M metagenome (GOLD analysis project Ga0316187, IMG submission 204927) | Coastal sediment microbial communities from Maine, United States - Cross River worm burrow 1 | ecosystem: Environmental > Aquatic > Marine > Coastal > Sediment | place: USA: Maine...
CATCCACACCATTGGTAGGCACTATTTTCAGCCAGGGCATCGGGCCCAGCACCGAACGGCTCCAGGCAGGACCACCCGCCGGCACCGGAAACAACTTGCAAAGCTGGGCTCCTGCGCGATGTGCCCGGAGCATTTCAGTCGGTGTGTGGGTTCCCGGCATGCTGGCCACACCAAGTTGAATCGCGGCAGAAATCACTACCGGGTCCACCACCGGGGAGACCAGGAACCGGGCGCCCGCCTCCACCGATTTCTGCGCTTGCGTTTCATCCAGCACGGTACCGGTGCCTACTACCAGCCCTTCGCGGGCGGAAAAATCCTGGACCAGTTCATAGGCGCCCGGAATGGACAGCGTAAATTCAATGACACTGAAGCCGCCGCGAATCGCCGCTTCCATGGCCAGCGCGGCTTTCTCCTGGTTGTCGGTTCGCAGGATCGCACTGGCTTTTTTGCGGCCGAAATAATCGACAAACGAGTCCGGGGTCACGGTTACTCTCCTTCTGCCTGTGACAGGGTTTTTCGCGCCTGAACCAGGTGCGGCAAATCAACCATCACCCCGTCCAGGGACAGGGTGCCTGCTTCCGGATGGGCTTCGAACAGCTCAACGATCCGGCGCGCCTTGTGCAATTCTTCTGCACTGGGTGTGAAGGCGCGATTGATGACTTCCACCTGCCCGGGATGGATAGCCAGCTTACCGCTGAAACCGTCACGCCTGGCTTCTGCACAGGATCGTTCCAGGCCTTCGTTGTCGCGGAAATCAGCGAACAGCGTATCGATGGCCTCCACCTCCGCGGCGTGGGCCGCAAACAGGCACAGGCTCCGGACCAGGCGATAAGGCTCGGTCCAGTTGCCCTGATCATCGCGACAGCTGATCGCACCCAGCGCTGCGCTCAGATCCTCCGCGCCCCAGGTCAATGCAGCCAGGCGCTTGCCGCATTGTGCGTACTCGCCCAGCGTGAACAGGGATTGCGGCGTTTCGGTGGCAACGGGCAGAATCCGGGTAGAGCCCACCTTGATCTCGTGTTCAGCTTCGTAGGTACCGATGTGCCGGCCAAGCAATTCCACGTCGTTGGGGGAGCGGGTTTTAGGCAGCATGATCCCGTCGGGCCTGGCCGGCATCACCGCGGCAAGGTCCGCGCCCGCTTCACCATGGCCGATCGAGTTCATTCGCACCCACACCTGGGTGGAAGAAGATTGGTCACGTTGTGCAAGGTACTCACAGACCAGGCCACGCGCCTGTTCCTTGTTGGCTGAAGCAACCGAGTCTTCCAGGTCCAGAATCAGCACGTCTGCAGGAATACCCTCACTTTTCGCCAGCTTTCTCTCGCTGTCTCCCGGCACGAACAGCAATGAACGCATCCGGGTCATGCCGCCGGTCTCCGATGCATCAGAGCCGTGCGTTTGCAGGATGCCACCAAGTGGTCATCCTGGTTATAGGCACGGTGCTCAAAAATGACGATGCCGTTATCCGGGCGGGACCGGCTTTCACGCACTTCCAGGACTTCGGTCTGGATATGAACGGTGTCCCCATGGAACAACGGGCGGGGAAAGCGGACCTCGTCCCAACCGAGGTTGGCCACCGTTGTGCCCAGCGTCGTGTCATTCACCGAAATACCCACCATCAGGCTGAGTGTCAGGCAGCTGTTGACGACCCGCTGACCGAACTCCGTGTGATTTCTACAGTACTCTTCGTCCAGGTGTAACGGAGCCGGATTATGTGTCATGGTGCTGAAAACCACGTTATCCGTCTCTGTCAGCGTGCGGCGAATCGCATGGTCGAATACCTGCCCCACCTGAAATTCCTCAAAGTACAAACCCGCCATTCAAACCTCCGCATTTGCCGTTACCTGGACCGGAGTCAGCTTACACCAAAGCCGCTTACCGCCGGAATTTTTCCAGCGGATGTTCGACCAGCGAATACACTGATGGTACGACCACCAGGGTCAACAGGGTGGAGCTGACCAGGCCGCCAATCACGGCTATCGCCAGCGGCCCATTGGTGCTCGACCCTGCTCCCAGGCCGGTGGCGGCCGGCAGGAGCGCCAGGATAATGGTTGCAGAAGTCATCAGCACGGGCCGCATGCGAATCGGACATGCGGTTTGGATGGCTTCGTCGATGCTCATTCCCTCTGCGCGCATGCTATTGGTCAGGTCGACCAGTAAAATCGAGTTCTTGGCGACCAGACCCACCAGCAGCACCAGGCCAATCATCGAATAGATATTGAGTGAGTGGCCACTGAGCCAGAGCGCGCCGACGCCGCCAATGATGGCCAGCGGCTGCGCCACCATGATGATGAGCGGTTGAATGAAGGAATTGAACTGGCTGGCAAGAACCATGTAGACCAGGATCATAGCGGTGACAAACGCAAACAGCATGTACCTGGCAGTCTTACCAAATTCTTCGGAGCGACCGGTCATTCGAACACGATAACCCGCTGGCAGCAACTTGCCGGATATCTCGCGAACTTTTGCGATAGCAGCCGCTTCGGCAATGGTCGGTGTACCCAGGAAGGTTGCCGAATACTGCAGGTCATAACGGGAAACCACGGCCGGCCCGAGGCCCGGATCAAGACGCGCGAGATTATCCAGCCGAACCCGTTCCCCTGATCTTGAGCGGATATAGATCCGGCTCAGGTCCGGCGCCTGCACAAGCTGGCCCTCCCCGGCCTTGAGGCGAATGTCATAACGCTCACCGTCACCGGGCTCGTCGTTGTAGCGTGCGATATCGTATCCACCCGACATCACGTTGACCGCCATGGCAACATCCCGCGAGGTTATGCCCAGGCTGTGCACCCTCTCCCTGGACAGCACCATATCCAGTTGCGGCAGGTCCAGTTGCAGATCAATATCCAGCTGACCCATCCCTGGCTCCCTGTCCAGTTCCTGCTTAAGCCGGCTGGCCAGCCCGGCCACCCGTTCCAGTTCCGGTCCCTGCAACACAAACTGCAGGGGGTCACCACGCTGACCACCTACTATGGGCATTTCCGTCACAAACACTTCAACACCCGGAACGGCTTTGAAGCGATGCCGCAACTGATCCATCATCTCCGCCTGCGACAGGTCCCGATCCTCCCAGCGAGCCATCTTGACGATGATGTTCGCCCGGCTGACCTGGCGGGCCTGGTCCTCACCGATGGTCGCGAAAGAACCGGTGATTTCAGGATACTCTGACAATATGGCTTCAACCTGACGGATCCTGGATTCCGTGTAATCGATACTGGACCCCAACGGCGCTTTGATCGCGACGATGAAACGGGCCTCGTCCTCTTCGGGCATGAATCCCTTGTCGATCTGCCCGAATATGAAGCCGCTGGCCAGAACGGTGAGCAGCGCCGCACCCACGACTGTCCAGCGGTGCGCCAGGCTGAACGCGACCAGGCGCCGGTAAGACCGGTCCATTGCCTGGAACCCCGATTCGATCACCCGGTAGATGCGCCCGTGCTGGCGGGAAAAGCCAAGGTGTCTTGAGCACAGCGCCGGGGTCAGTGTCAGGGAAACGAACAGCGAGACCAGCACGCCAACCGTCACGACCACGGCAAAAGACTGGAAAAAGCTGCCGATGATCCCTTCCATGAAAATCACCGGGGCAAAAATGGCGACCAGCGTCAGGGTTGCAGCAAGCACGGCGAAAACCACCTGCCGGCTACCCTTGCTCGCAGCATCAATCGGATCGGTGTTGCCCTGTTCCCGCTGACGATAGATATTCTCCAGCACGACGATCGCGTCATCTACCACGATGCCAATCAACAGTAACAGTCCGAGCAGGGTCATCGTGTTGAATGTAAAACCGGAAAAATACATCACGGCCACGGCGCCCAGAAGTGAAACGGGTATCGCCGCGGCGATGATCAGGGTGGACGACAGGCTCTTCAGAAACAGCAGGACGACCAATGCGGTCAGCAGGGTTCCCAGCACGATGTGCTCCTGCAGGGCGGTCACGATGTCCTCAATCAGCTCTGCATCGCTGAACGCTACCTGCAACTGCATGCCGGGAGGCAGTTCTGGCAGGATTTCTTCCTGAATGCGGCGATTGACCTCATCCACGATCGCCACCGTATTGGATTTTTGAACCTTGACAATGCCAAGGCCAACAGTTGGACGTCCGTTGAAACTGGCGAACTGGCGGTGATCTTCAAGACCGTCCACAACTTCGGCAATATCTGACAACCGCAGGGGCGCTCCTTCCGGATAGGCGACAATCAGGTTTTCCAATTCCGCCGGCGAGTGGTACTCGATATCCAGCTGGACCAGCTCTTCCCGCTGCCCCCCTACCAGGAACCCTCCCTGGAGGCGAACGTGTTCGGTGGAAAAGGCACCCACGACATCGTTCACCGCAATACCGAACGCTGCCATCCGATCCGGATCCAGGTTGACGCGAATCGTGCGCCTACGCTCTCCACCTAATCTAACTTCTCCAACACCATCAATAGTTTCCAGGCGTTTTTTAATTATATTTCTTGCATACTGGTTCAGCTGCTGCAAGGTTCGGTCACCGGTCAGCGCAAGCCACAGGACAGGCAGTGAGCCGAATTCAACCTTTGCAACCACCGGCGGGTCCGTTTGCCGGGGCAACTCCGGCAACACCTGGTTAACCTTTGCCTGGACCTCGTTGAATGCGACGTCCACTTCCTTTTCCAGGCCGAAACGCACGACGATGACCGATACACCGGGCGCCGAGGTAGACTGGATATGCTCAATACCCGGCACGCTGTTGACCTTGGTCTCAATGATATTGGTGACGCTGGAGTCAATGATTTCCGGGCTGGCGCCGGGAAGAATCGTGCGGATTGAAATCATCGGGAAGTCGATCTCCGGAAAGCGGTCCACACCGATTCGGTCGAAACTGATGATACCGAAAAGCAGCAACACCCCGGAAAGCATGTAAGCAAAGATATGCCTGTTGATGGCAAATTCAGGCAGACTTTTACCCACCGCAGTCATGACGCCCCCATCGGGTCCGCCCGTTGGCGCCTCACTCACGAGTCGCTACCTGCGCGGCAACCCGGGCGCCGTCCGTGAGGTAGGCCGCACCCTCTACCACCACCCACATGCCGGGCTCCAGCCCCTGCCGTATCTCGACCATGCCATCCCTGCTGACACCCGTCTCCACCAGTCGTTGCCAGGCCTGTTCCGACTGCGGTGAATCAACACTATAGACGACATGACCCGCCGGCCGCTCAATCACGGAGGTTGCCGGCACGACGATGGCATCCGGGCGGATATCCACTACCAGGCGGGCCTCTACCGTGGCCTGGGGCCGCCAGCGTCCGGGGTTGGAGAGTTCTGTCATGACGACCAGGGAGCGATTCATTGCCCCCACCTGCGGCCGGATGTAGCCGGCTTTTGACTCGATGATCATGCCCGGGGCAATCGGGCTTTCAAGGTACAGGCTCTGCCCCGCACTCAGCAGGTGCCCCACTGTTTCCGGAAAAGGAAGCTCAACCCGCAGATCGACCGTATCGGTGAGCGTGATCAGGGCGCCACCGGTCTGCACATAATCCCCAACCGACACGTGGCGCTCTTCGACGACACCATCCACCGGTGAGACCAGTTCCGTCTTGGCGAGGCGGTCTCGCGCGATAGCCAGTCTCGCCTGTGCCGCATCCAGTGAAGCCCGGTCAACAGCCAGCTGAGCCTCGGCATCATCCAGACGCTCTTCGGGCATCATGTCCCTGGTTTTGAGATCACGATAGCGTTCTACCCTGCGCTCCTCGTTGGCGATACTGGCCCTGAGCCGCTGGATCTCGGCTTCCGCTTCCTGCCTGGCCAACTCGAAGGCTGTTTTATCCAGCAGGATCAACACCTGGCCCCTCGTCACCTGGCGTCCTTCATCCACCCGGACTTCCGTCACCCGGGCATTGATCTCCGCCGCCAGGGTGGGCGTGTTACGGCTGACAATCCGGCCGACCGAAAACAACTCGGATCTGACTTCAGTGACTGCAGCGGCCTGCACCGTCACCGCCACCGGAGGTTTCAGGATCCGGCCGGCTGTTCCTTCAGGCCCGCCCTCCTGCCCCGGCCCACCGCAGCCCGCCAGCACAGCAGCAAACATCAAAACCGCGGCTTTCATGCGCGCACCTCCGTTGGCAAGTTCATCATACCCCGGAGCAGTACCTCCACCATCTCCCGGCTGAACCGCGGAGAGTGGCAGGCAAATTCGACATCGGGAAACTGCGCCAGCACGTCACGGGCCTGGAAAAAGAAAACGTCAGCGCCCATCAGCAAGGTAGCGCATAATGCCGGATCCAGATCAGCGCGCAGCGAGCCCGCCTGCTGGCCCGCGCGAAAAATGGCAACAATACGCTCGAATATATCTCCGAAAACCTGGTCCACCAGGATCCTGCTACGTTGATTGTCGCCTGAAAACGCTTCCCTGATGATCAGCCTCGATGCCAGCGGATTCCGATCCAGGTGTTGCAGATGGCCAGCCGCAAATTCGGCAAGCCTTGACTCAAATGACCCGGTGCTCGCAGCCAGTGTCTCGACCAGGCCGGAAAGATCCGCGGCGCTTTGATCGAGAATGGCGCGGTACAGCGTTTCCTTGGATGCGAAATGGTGGTAGATGTTGGCTTTGCTGACACCTGCGGCACTGGCGACCTCGCGCATCGAAACGGCGTCATAGCCATTGGTGGAAAACAGCTGAACAGCGGCATCCAGAATGGCCGCCTCACCCGGAGATTGTCGTTGAAAAGCGCTCTTCATGGGGGTCTTCCTTGCTATAACTGACCGTCCGGTCGGTCAGTTATTATCGCGTACTTTTTGGGAATTGAGCATTGACGGGGATCACTTTCCCGCGAAACACCGGCTAGCCGGTGTTTTGAATTCCCAGCGCGATCCCTTTAACGGTGGCCTTAAGTGCCTCCAGCAACTCCTGGTTCTCGCAACCACCTGCTCGCCAATCCCGGAGCATTTCGATCTGCAGCAGGTGCAGCGGGTCGACGTAGGGATTTCGCAGACGGATGTTCCGTTGCAGAACCGGCTGATCATCCAACAGGCGATCGAGTTTTTTCAGTTCGAGAATGCGTTGCTCCGCCAGCCGGAATTCTTCCCGGATTTGCCCGAAAAACCGTTGCCCGGATTCCCCGGCCAACCCGGCGTAACGTTGCCCGATTTCCAGGTCCGATTTACCGAGCACCATCTCGACGTCATTGACCATGCCCTGGAAAAACACCTGGCCATGCAGCAAACTGCGCATCGATTCAAGACCAAACTTTACTATCGCACCATCGAGCGCACTGCCAAACCCGAACACGCCGGGAAAGCCCACGCGGATCTGCGCCCAGGAAAACACCCAGGGTATCGCCCGCAGGTTTTCGATCCCTGCCCCCGACCTGCGCGAGGCGGGTCGGGAACCGATATTGAGGCGTTCAATAACGTCAATCGGGGTACTGCCCCGGAAATAGGCCGGAAAGTCGACATCTTCGTACACAGTGCTGCGGAAAGTGGCTCGTGACTTGCGGGCCATCCAGTCGACGATTTCGCTTTCTTCGGGATTCAGTCCCTGCGAAGCAAAACCCATGCTGTGCATCAGTGTAGCGCCGGCGACCAGTTCCAGGTTCCGCAGCGCCAGGAAGCGAACACCATATTTCTGATTAATGACCTCACCCTGCTCAGTGATCCTGAGAAAACCTTTGACGGTTTCGGGCGGCGCACCCAGGATTCCGTTGACGAGGTTTCCGCCCCCACGACTGACCGTTCCTCCCCGGCCGTGGAAAAAGACGATATCAACGCCGTGATTCTCACCGGCATCCACCAGTTGCCGCTGGGCTTCGTGCAGGGCCCAGCGGGAAGCCACGATACCGCTGTCCTTGTTACTGTCGGAGTAACCCACCATGACCGCCTGGCGGTTTTCCAGACCGGCCACGTGCGCACGGTAAACCTCCTGCTGCAGCAGGTCTTTGATGATGGCCGGTCCAGCCTGCAGATCATCCACCGTCTCCAGCAGGGGCGCAATATCCAGCTTGGAAACCGCCCCTGTATGCGGACATGCGATCTCCGCAAGGGCCAGCGCCGTCAGTACATCATCAGCGCCCTGGGTCATGCTGATGATAAACAGGCCGATTGCCGCGCTGCCAAAGGATTGCCGGGCTGACGATATGGCCCTGAACACGGCCAGTGTCTCGACCGCTTCATCTGTCAACGAGTCCTCGGCAGAACAAACCGGCAGGCTGTCTGTAGCCAGCAAATGAGCCAGGGTCGCCGCTCGTTTTGCCGGGTCTCGTGATTCCCAGTCCGGACAGCCGAGCAATTCACCCATTACTTTACGGTGCAGCAGTGCATCCTGGCGCACATCGAGTGTGACCAGGTGAAAGCCGAAGGTTTCAATTCGGCGCAACAGGCGACTCACACTGAACAGGCCCGCGTGTTCGCCCTTGTTGGCCTGCAAACTGTCCTGAATCAGCCGAATGTCATGCGCAAAATCAACGGCTGCCGGGTAGCCATTCTCCGTGTCATCCAGGGTAGCCTGTAACCGCCCTGCTATCATTTTCAGAAGACAGCGATACGGCATCTCGCGGTGCCGCTCCGGAATGCTGCGCGCCAATTCCGGCATCATTTCCCGGTAACGATTGAGTTGGCTGGTCACCGCCGGCGAGATGCCAATTTCGGGCTCGGACTGGCTCAGGTAGCGGCCCATGCGCCGGATATCAGGCAGGTAGCGCTTGATCACGACCTGCCGCTGGCGAACCAGCGTGTCGAGGATAGTGGTCGAAGTGACATTGGGATTACCATCCATGTCACCACCCACCCAGGAGCCGAACCGCAAAATGATCCGCCGCAGGAAGTCGTCAGGACAGTCGCCGAATTGCGCCTGGTACGCCTGTTCCATCGCTTCGTAGAAAACCGGCACCACCCGGTACAGGATATCGGTGATATAGAACAGGATATTGTCCAGTTCGTCCGCAACGGTAGGCCTCGCATGCGGCACCAACCGCGTCTGCCAGGAAGACGTGATCGCAGCCCGAATGCGTTGCAAGGCCAGGGCTTCTTCACCCGGCGTCAATTCGGGATTGAGGCGCTCTACCAGGCGCAGAACGATATCGTATTCTTTTTCCTGGATGGTGCGCCTCGTTGCCTCCGTCGGGTGAGCTGTGAACACGGGCTGAATGCGCAGCCGGTTGATGGCCTCCGCGATGCAGACGGCACCAGCACCCTGGTCTTTCAGCTGCTCGAGAATGGCTTCCAGGCTACCTTGCTGGGCCGTTGCGCCCGCTCGCTGGTAGGTTCGCCGGCGCCTGATTCGATGCACTTTCTCCGCCAGGTTCACCGCCCTGAGGTAAGACGCGAACGCTTGGATCAGCAGCATCGCTTCGCCAGGATTCAAACCGGCGAGCGCGTCGTCAAGTGCCGCATCCTCACCGTCGCCATCTCTGCGGCTTATCGACGCTTTCCTGACGGCCTCCACGCGTTCCAGCAGATCCGGGCCATGCTGATCCACCAGCACCTCGCCCACCAATGATCCCAGCAAACTGACATCGGCCCTGAGCGGCAGATCCTTTGCAGGAATTTCTACGGTTCTGATGTCGCTCATGTCGTTACCGGGCGCGCCAGGCAGTCTCACCTGTCCTGTTCACAGAACCCGCACATGCATGACGCCCTCGGCGTTCGCAATGGCCTCGACAATTTCCGCGGAAGGCCTGGTTTCGATATCGATGATGTTGTACGCCATGTCACCCAGGCTCTTATTGACCATGTCGATGACGTTCACATCGTGATCGGCCAGCACCGACAAAACAGTACCCAGCACACGGGGCACGTTCTCGTTGGCAAAAGTGATGCGGGAACCGCCATCCCGCGCCATGCGGGTTTGTGGATAATTGACCGAATTGACGATATTGCCGTTTTCGAGAAAGTCTTTCAGTTGCTCCGCCGCCATCACCGAGCAGTTTTCTTCGGCCTCGGCGGTACTGGCACCGATATGCGGAAACAACAGCGTGTCCCGGCGTCCCAGCAGGGCCGGTACCGGGAAGTCCGTGATGTACCCACCCAGCTTGCCTGAATCCAGGGCCGCAAGCACTGCATCGACGTCGACTACCTGTTGGCGGGCAAAGTTAAGCAGCTTGGCGCCAGGTTTGAAACGCAGCAACGCAGCTGAATTAATCATGTGCTTCGTTGGCTCGATGGCGGGTACATGCAGCGTGACGAAATCGGAAACTTTCAGGAGGGCTTCCAGGCTTTCGGTTTTCTGCACCCGGCTGGACAGGCGCCAAGCGGCCTCCACCGACAAGGCGGGATCGAACCCGGCAACATGCATTCCCATTTCCAGCGCGGCATTGGCTACCATCGACCCGATAGCGCCAAGCCCGATAACACCGAGCGTGCGGCCCGCGATTTCACAGCCTGCAAACTGCTTTTTCTCTTTCTCCAACTGTTTGGCCATGACTTCCGGGTCGCTGATATCCGTCATTTCCTGCACCCGGTTCATGCCATCGAGTATTCCGCGCGAACCCAGCAACAGCGCTGCCGTAACCAGTTCCTTGACGGCGTTGGCATTTGCTCCGGGAGTATTGAACACGACGATCCCGCGATGGGTGTACTCACCGATGGGAATATTGTTGACGCCGGCGCCTGCCCGGGCGACAGCCAACACGCTTTCGGGCACCGGTTCACCGTGTAGTTTGTGGCTGCGCAGCACGAAAGCGTCCGGCTCGCTGACATCCGGCCCGACCTCGTATTGCTGCATGGGAAACCGGCTCAGGCCGACCTCCGAAATCTGGTTATAGGTGCGAATTTTGTACATCAGGTCAGTCTCCCTTCACTTTCAGGTAGGCCCATTTCAGCCAGGGCATCAGTTTCTTTACATCACTTTCTTCGATCGTGGCGCCACACCAGATTCGCAAGCCGGCGGGCGCATCCCGGTAGGCACCGATATCGTGAGCGACACCTTCCGAATCCAACAGCGCAACCATCTCCTTGACGTCTCCTGCTTCCAGGTCAACGGTCAGGCAAACACTGGTATTCGAGCGCTGTTGCGGGTCTTGCGCAAGGAATTGAATCCAGTCATTACGGGCAACAAATTCCTCGACGACCGCCAGGTTACGCATACTCCGGCTGATCGCCGCTTCGACCCCGCCCAGGCCACGGACCCAGCACAGCGCATCCAGGTAATCCGCAACACAGAGCATCGAAGGCGTGTTGATCGTTGCACCCCTGAAAACACCCTCGATCAGCTTGCCACCCTTGGTCAGCCGGAAAATTTTTGGCAGCGGCCAGGGCGGCGTATAGGATTCCAGCCGCTCGACCGCTCGCGGGCTCAGAATCAACATACCATGAGCGCCCTCGCCGCCCAGCACTTTCTGCCAGCTGTAGGTCACAACATCGAGCTTGTCCCAGGGCAGTTCCATCGCGAATACGGCAGAAGTCGCATCGCAGATCGTCAGTCCTTCGCGTTCTGAGTGGATCCAGTCGCCTTCAGGCACTTTTACGCCTGAAGTCGTACCATTCCACGTGAAGACGATATCATGCGCCGGATCAGCCTGGTCCAGATCCGGCAACTCACCATAGCCGGCCTCGTAAACATTGACCTGCTCGAGTTTTAACTGGGAGGTAATGTCAACCAGCCAGCCCTTGCCAAAGGACTCCCACGCAAAAACGTCAACCGGGCGAGCCCCCAGCAGCGACCACAACGCCATCTCAACAGCACCCGTATCCGACGCCGGCACAACACCTACCCGGTAACCCTCAGGCAATCCCAGCAGCTCAGCGGTCTCCGAACAGGCTGCGCCCAGCACGCTTTTACCCAGCGCCGAACGGTGCGACCGCCCCAGTGTTTCAACCGAGAGCGCATTGACATCGTATCCCGGCCTTTTGCTGCAGGGACCGGAAGAAAAATTTGGATTGGCCGGTCTCTCGACAGGTTTCATGGCTTCCTCTCTGGCTCATGTTTACGGGTTGAATACCCGTATTTATGGGAGGTGTTAGTTTCGCCTAATCGGCTTACGATAACCAGCCCCTGCTGCCGCTAATTTGATTCTGCATGCTTGCTTGTTGCACTATGCAGGAACCAAGCCGGACATTAATGTTCTTACTAAACATGGCCATCAGCAGCACCTGCAGCGCAGCGATAAGGATGAGCTCCCTTTTCATCCTGTCCCTGCTACTTGGCTCATGCGCCACCACGCTCAATAGCCCGCTGCCGGACATCCCTGAACTGGTCGGCCAGCCTCAACTTGAAATCCCGTCGGTTGAACTGTTGGCAGTGTCTCCGGAAATGAAAAGATTTATCAGCCAGCACGCCCACGTTGGCCGCCGCGAAAAAGGTAAAGCCTGGTCGCTGGCTTACGCGACGATGAACCCTTACCTGCTCAATTTCAATTACGACCCCCAGGTGACGCTGCCGGCGGATGAAGCATTCAGGCAGGGCACCGGCAATTGCCTGACGTTTTCCGCCATGTTTATAGCCATGGCGAGAGAAGTCGGGCTAAAAGCTTACTTTCAGGAAGTCGAAGTACCCCCCAACTGGGAAAATGTGGAAGACAACCTGCTGGTCAGCAAACATGTCAACGCGGTTGCCTACAACCAGGGACTTACTTATACGGTGGATGTCAGCCGAAGAAAAGCACGGGAAATTGAACAGACCCGGCGCCTCAGCGATACCGAAGCCGAAGCGCAATACTACAATAACCTCGGTGCGGAGGCCTTGATCGCCGGCGATACGGCACTGGCCTACGCCTATTTCCGCAAGGGACTGGAAACCTCCCCGCGACTGGATTATATCTGGTCCAATATCGGCGTAATTCTGCGCCGAAATGGCCAACCGGAAGATGCCATGCTGGCCTATCGCACCGCGCTCAGCCTGCAGCCAAACCAGTCGGTGGCGCTGAACAACCTGCTGGTGATGTACAACGAGAACGGCAACGTGGAAGAAGCTGCCAGGATCTCGGCCAGGGTAGAGCGCATTCAACGCAAAAACCCCTATTACGTGCAATACCTGGCGGAACTGGCGATCGAAGAGCAGCGCTATTCAGACGCGATTGCACTGGCCAGGAAAGCCATCCGGATGGACCCGGATGAGTATCGATTCTACTACACGCTGGCGCAGTCACATTACCAGGCAGGCCATCTGGAGCTGGCGCAAACAAACCTGGACAAGGCCCGCGCCATGGCGCCGAATGAGCGGGCACTCGATAACCTGATTCTGCCCGGAGAAGAATTCTGAACCTGGTCCGGCGCGGCTAGGGCGCCAATGAGTCCAGCAACTCCTCCATGCGCTCGAAAACCACCCCCATTTTTCGTTCGTCAGGCAGCGTGGTGATCCGGAAGTGATTCCGGTAAGGCACATTGAAGCTGGATCCCGGAGCGATCAATACGTGCTTTTTCTCCAATAACTCCAGCGCAAATCGCTGGTCACTGAAACCGGGGATCCGATCCGTATTGACGCTCGGAAAAGCATACATCGCCCCATCCGGTGGCCGCAGCTCAAGATAACTGCTGTTCGCCACTCCCTCGATCACGGCCTGGCGGGATTGATAAAGCCGCCCACCGGGTTCCGTCAGTGCGCGGACGCTCTGGTAGCCACCCAATGCGGTTTGCACGGCCCACTGGCCGGGCACGTTCGCGCAAAGCCGCAGCGACGCGAGCAGTTCGACCGCGTGCAGATAGTCGCCTGCGTTCTCCCGGTCCCCGCTGAAGGCGACCCAACCCACTCGATAACCACAAGCCCGGTAGATCTTGGACAGCCCGTTGAATGTCGCACACAAAGTATCATGCACCAGGGTCGCCAGCGGCACATGCCGTGCTTCGCCATACAGCATCTGGTCATAAATCTCGTCTGCAAAAATGATCAACTGGTGCTGCTCGGCGATCTGCACGACTTCTTCGAGCAGTTCCCGCCGGTAAACGGCGCCGGTCGGATTATTCGGGTTGATCAACACGATGCCCCGGGTTCGCGGTGTGATCAGGCTGCGGATTTCCCCGGGATCCGGCTGGAATTCATTTTCCGGCAGGCAGTTGTAATAGACGGGCTGGCCATGATTGAGGGAAACCGCGGCGCTCCACAAAGGATAGTCCGGGCTGGGCACGAGCAATTCATCGCCGCTGTTCAGCAAGGCTCTCAACACGAAATCAATGCATTCGCTGACGCCGTTTCCGATGAAGACATCTTCTGCCGTCACATCGAACACACCACGGTCCTGCTGTTGCATCACCACCGCTTCGCGGGCCGGAAAAATACCTTTTTGGTGACAGTAAGCCTCGCTTTGACCCAGGTTCTCGATCATCGCAAGCCGCATGGTTTCCGGTGTGCGGTAGCCGAACAGACCCGGATTTCCAATGTTCAGCGAAATGATTTCGTATCCCTGGCGCTCGAGTTCCATGGCCCGATGGGCCAGCTCACCCCGGATTTCGTAACGCACACCCTCTAGAATATGATTGGTCTGGATGGCTTTCTTTTGCATGGTCATGTCTACGCTGGCAAAGATTGGAGCATACCGTAATTGTTGACAGCTGCAATTGACACAAGCTAGTCTCAGGGCCATGAATTATTTCAATCACCGCAATTGTATGTGTTGCTGTCGCGCCTGTATGCGCAACAGGCGACCGTGCGGTGTCCTACCCAGGCCTTAATTACCAAAAGATTCTTAAGGATAAACCGCAACGGCAAGCCGGAGCGGAATATCTTCTCGTGTGCTCCGGTCTTGATACAAAATGGAGAGGTGCACGATGAGCCTGAACACAACAATTCGCCGACTGCCAGATCAAGCAGCTGTCCCCGCCCGTCCAAAGCGACGGGTTTACGACAGTGTTGCCGACCTGATTGCCGACCCGGATAACCCCACGCCGATGATCCGCCTGAGCGAGCGGTTTCTTTCCACACCGGATTTTGATGTTTACGTAAAGCTCGAACGTAACAACCCGTTCGGCTCGATCAAGGACCGCACTGCGCTCTACTTGCTTAACGGTCTCCAGTTGAAGGAAGGCCAGGTGCTGGCAGAACCCACCGCCGGGAACACCGGGATTGCGCTGGCCGCGCTGGCCAATGCTCAGGGGACGCGCATCGAACTGGCGCTGCCCGATGGAACGCCGGAGGAAAAAAAGGCCTTGCTTCGGTTTCTGGGCGCTGAATTGCTCGAGGTCGAAGACGAACTGTGTCCGCTGTTCCCCACGGAGGGCGCGCGCGGCGTCGTCAAAAGCATGGTGGAGAGCGCTGCCTACAACGGCAAATACGTCAGCCCCAACCAATACGAAAACGTATTGAACGTGGAGGCTCACTACCGCACCACAGGCCCGGAAATCTGGAACCAGACCGAAGGCAGGATCGATTTTTTCTTCGCCGCATTTGGCACCTGCGGCACAATCACCGGTGTGGCGCGCTACCTGAAGGAGCAGAACCCTGACATTAAAGTGATCGGTGTGGAACCGAAATCCAGGGGACATACCCTCTCAGGCATCAAGAAGGTTTCGAACCTGCCGCCAGAGCACCAACCCAAGATCCTCGATTACTCTCTGATCGACGATATCATTGAAGTCGAGGATCGCGATGCCTACCGGGCGGGCATCCGATTGGCCCGGACAGAAGGCATCATGGTCGGCCCCACCACCGGCGCCTTGCTCCACGCCGCAGAAATCACCGGCGCAACCCACAGCGGTACCGCCGTGGTCATATCACCGGATGATGCCACCAAGTACATCAGCGCTTATTCCAAGTGGCTCGATGAAGAACAGGAGGACCCCTGACGGGATTTCAATCGGCAGGGGCGCTTTTGATGGCTTGCAACACGGTTAACAGCAGGCTGTTGCTGGTCTGTCGTGGCATGTTACCGCCAGCGCAGAGGCTTTCACCAAAATTGACCGGCTGGCCCGGTCTTTCGGCAACCCGCCCGGGCTGATAGAACAAGGCAGGAATCGGATCATCGGTGTGCGAGCCGGAATTGCTATCCGTTGTATGGTCTGCCGCGATCACGATCATGACTCCGGCCTGATCCAGCACTTCCAATGCCTCGTCCACGCACTCCAGGAAGCGGCTCTTGTTCTCAGGTTGCCGGTCATGTGAAAACAGGTCCGGCGCCTTGACATGCACGTAGACCAGGTCGTGCTGGCCGAACAGTTCCAAAACAGCCGTCATCTTGGCTTGCAGATCGGTGTCGGCGGCCGCGGTGAACCGGGCATCCGTCCGGGTTTCAAATCCAACCTTCCTTGCCAGTCCTATCACCGTATTGCAGCCGGCAACGACGGCCGCCTTCAAGCCGTTTTGCCGAACCAGGTTTTCCGGCCTGAATTCCTCTCCCGCACCACGAGTGATGATTCCCGTGGCGGGCAGCTTACCCTCATGCACCCGCAGCCTGTTGACCGGATGGACGCTCAACAGGTCGTGAGCCCTGTCGATGAACAGGTTGATTTTGTCCGCTGTCTTGCCCGCTTCATCGCTGAGTGGCTGGCATCGTCCCACATATGCAGGCATGGCATGATCGCCGGGATCCGTATCACTCACCTGGGCGCTGAGACCGGGACCGGACAGCACCAGCACGCAACGATGTTGATCCGTAGGATGCAACTGTGCCGAGACACTATCACCCAGGTCCATGTGACTGAAGCTGGCCGCCAACTCGGCCGTGTGCTCTTCAATTCGCCCTGCCCGGCGGTCTGTGATGCGGAGCCCTTCGGCGTCTGATTCCAGCGTCGCGAAATTGCAGCGCAGCGCAATGTCGCCCGGTTGCAGGCTGCATCCAGCGCCAGAAGCCTCAATCGGCCCGCGTTTCAGGCGGCCGACATCACCCGGCAAGACGCCCAGCAGTACGCCACAACCGGAATGCGTGTTCGGCATCACACCCCGACCGATCGGATCCACGAGACCATAGCGGCCCAGGCCGGCCAAACGATCCAGCACGGGCGTAGCAGCGAATTCCAGTGGAGTTTTGCCGCCCAGCCCTGCAACCGGAAGGTCACCCAGCCCGTCCAGGATGACCATCGCACATTTTCTGCTCATGGAGGTCAAAAGGCGGTCAATCGCTCATCATCGGGATCAACTGATGCCAGGGCTGCGAATCCACCTGGTCCTGCATCTCGCGGACCACGGTCCCGAACACCTCCTCAGGATCGCCTTTAAAGTGCCTGGCAAGTTCATGCACCATCTGCAGGATGATCTGCTGTGTGGCTTTTTCCTTGTCCTGGTTGGTGATTATTGGCACGTTACAGCGATCGGCCTCGGAGAGCAGAAAAGACTGCAGACTCCAGACCGCATCGAACTTGTTCAGGTAGCGCTTGGCCCGCCGGTGAGGCACTTCCGCACCGCGTCCGCGCAAGCGCGACTTGAGTTCCTTGGGTTTCAGAACGGCCAGCGTCGCGTGTACCACGATTGCGTCGGAATCTTCCGGAAGCCGATCCAGCAGGTCGGGATGGGCATGCACACCCTCGAGAATGATGGGCACACTTTCCTCCATCGCCCGCTGCAAAACCGCCTCGCAGGGTACCGCCAGCAGATCCGTCTGACTGCGGTAGCCATCAGCCACCAATTGGTCACGGTCACGCTCCTTTAGATCCTGGATCGGTAGCGCCTTCCAGGCATTGAACGATGAGGTATGCAGGATCGGCAATAACCGTTTCGGCATCATCATGCGCATCACCTCGCGCAACATGTCGGTGGACTGGATGCGCACGATATCCAGCAAATGGGCCAGTTCCGTGGCAATGGTGCTCTTGCCGGTGCCCACGGTGCCGCAAATCAGCAGAAGCAAGGGCCGTGCACTGCGCTGGAATTGGGACCAGACCAGGTAGCGCCTGGCGGCCTTGCGGGAAACTTCCTGCAGCAGGCAAAGATAAGTCAGGTAGCCGAGTTGGCAGGTTGTCATCGACTCCACGCCGGAAGCCAGCAACTGATCGTAAATCATTGCGGTAGTCTGTTCGGCTTTTTCTGCTCGCATCCCGCTGGACTGCAGGTAGCGCTCATGCTTTCCTCGCGAAAAGGCACTGCTGGTGCCGCTGAGGCTGTTGATTTGAATCCTCGATGGCGCAGCCAATGGCAAGCGATAAGGTTCCAGCGCACCCAGGTGGCCCTGCTGCTCCAGTAACGCGAACACGCGGTCCCTGATCGCCTCGGTGGTGATTTCCTCTTCAGCAGGCAAGCTGTCACGGACCTGGGTTGCCAACTCGAAGGCGTCCTCGAATTGCAGCCCTGCGTCCAGCAAACTGCGGGTCAGAATACCCCGCAAAAACGGTACGCGGGTGTTTTCACTTTCATTAACTACGATTATTTTCAATGGTCTGAGCAGTTTGACCGATCGGATCAGTCGAACCGGTTCCTTGACTTGAGTCATGGAATTATCAGCGGTATTGCCCAAATGAAGCAAGCTTGATCGTTTGCGCGCGGCATTCTGTTCTCTCTGTGCTATCTTCCTTTGCAGTTAATTACCGCGTTGATCTGGCCGGAGACCACGAATCATGTTCCAAACAGCAGAGCTGGGGCAAAAGCTATCTAAAAAGGAATTTAAGCAAAGGGAATTGCCGCTGTGGGAAAACCTGCTGGGATTGCAGCAGACCCTGCGCAAGGAAGGCAAATTTCCTGTCCTGATTGATTTCGCAGGCGTCCGCGGCGCCGGCAAAGGCACCTCGGTCAACCTGTTGAATAAATGGATGGACGCCCGCTGGATTGTCACGCACGCCTATACGGAACCGTCCGACGAAGAGGCCGAGCGACCCACTTTCTGGCGTTTCTGGCGGCACGTGCCTCCCAAGGGGCAGATCGGGATTCACATGAGCGGTCGTTATTCCCGGCCACTGCTGGATTATGTGCATGGCAGAATTTCTGACGTCGAATTCACGCACGAACTCGACCGCATCAATGCTTTCGAGAAAGCCCAGGCTGACGACGGCGCCATGGTGCTGAAATTCTGGATGCATATCAGCCGGGACGTTCAAAAAAGACGACTCGAGTCGCTGGAGAACGACCCGCTGAGAAGCTGGCGCATGTCCCCGGAAGACTGGAAGCACTGGGAGATGTACGACAAGTTCATCGAGGCCGCCGAGCGGATCATTTCCTACACGAATACCGGCCATGCACCGTGGGAAATCATTGAAGGAGCAGACTTCAACTACCGAAGCCTGCGGGTCGGTGAAATCCTGCAGCAGCGACTCGAGCGTCACCTGATGACCCAGCAAATCCGGGCAAAGTACCTTGCTGAATTGCGCAAGGAAGTGAACGTGACACCCAATGAGGACGCGAACGCCGATGACTCGTCTCTGAGCCCATTAACGATCATGGACGGACTGGACCTGTCACTGTCCCTGGAAAAAAAGCAATACAAAGAGAAATTGGCCTACTACAAGGCAAGGCTGGCGCACCTGCATCAAAAGGCGGTCCGGCAGAAAACCTCGACAACGCTGGTATTCGAAGGTCCGGACGCCGGTGGCAAGGGTGGCTCGATCCGGCAGATCACCGGCGCGCTCGATGCCCGGTATTACAAGGTTTACCCGTTCGCCGCGCCCACCGATATCGAAAATGCCCACCACTATCTCTGGAGATTCTGGAACTGTGTACCGAGGGCCGGGCGAATGACCATCTTTGATCGCAGCTGGTACGGCAGGGTCCTGGTCGAGCGGATCGAGGGATTTGCAGGCGACGACGAATGGCGTCGCGCCTTTGCAGAGATCAACGAGTTCGAGGACCAGCTGATTGAGCACGGCGTGGTGTTGGCCAAGTTTTGGATGCACATCAGCAAGGATGAGCAGTTGCGCCGCTTCAAGGCCCGCGAAGTGACGCCCCACAAACGCTGGAAGCTGTGCGATGAAGACTGGCGCAACCGTGAAAAATGGGATGACTACGCCCTGGCGGCCCATGAGATGATCCAGCAAACCTCGGTGCAGAACTCGCCGTGGATCCTGGTCGAGAACGAAAACAAGCTATTCGGCCGGATCAAGGTGATCAAGACTCTGTGCGATGCGCTGGAAAAAGCCGTTGGAGACTGATCGGCCTTACCCCCTGATCGGGCCGGGTGACTCCCCGCCATTCTTTGACTACAACCCCCAGGGCCGTGCGCCCGTCCTGCTGGTCGCCGATCACGCCAGCCCGTTTTTTCCGACTGCCATGAACCAGCTGGGACTCGCGGACTGGGTGCTGGAGCAACACGTGGCGTGGGATATCGGCTCTGACAAACTGGCCCGCTGCCTGGCTGATGAACTGGACGCACCGCTGGTGCTGGCTGGCTTCTCACGGTTGATTGTTGATCCAAACCGGCAGATCGCAGATTCCTCAGCCTTCGTTGAGATCAGTGATGGAATTGCCATTCCCGGCAATATGAACCTGGGCGACGAAGAAAAAGCCCTGCGCGTTCAGTCGTTCTACCAACCTTATCATGACCGGATAGACGCGCGACTGGATGAATTCAAACAATGCGGTATCGTACCGGCCATGATAGCCGTGCATACCTGCTCACCCGAATTCGACCGGGTAGTGCGACCCTGGCACATCGGCATCATGTGGGACAAGGATCCACGAATCCCCGTTCCCGTTCTCCGCCATTTTGAAAACATGGACGAAGTCTGCGTGGGCGACAATGAACCCTATTCCGGGCACCACCCGCATGATTTCACCATTGACCACCATGCCGAAGCTGCCGGACTGCCCCACATCGGCTTCGAAGTGAGGCAGGACCTGGTCAATACCGAAGCCGGCGCACTAAAATGGGCGGGCATCCTCGCAGACGGGTTGCGAGACGTTCTCGCCGATAACCAACTGTACCGGGTTCTTGAAACTTAGCGGATCGCGGCCAGTCGCCGGGCGGCCTCGTGCAAGGTATCGTCATTCTTGGCAAAACAGAACCGGACAATCCGCTGTCCGGGCGGTTCCTGGTAAAACACGGAAACCGGGATAGCCGCGACTTTGTGTTCACGGGTCAGTCGCGCTGCAAATTCCCTATCGGGCTCGTCGCTAAGCCCGCTGTAGTCGGCCAGTTGGAAATACGTGCCTTCAGACGGAACAAAGTTAAATCTAGTTTTATCTAGTAACTTACAGAATATATTACGTTTTGTATTATAAAAATTACTCAGTTCAAGAAGTTTGTCGGGATAATCCCGCAAATAGTCCGCCAGCGCGTACTGCATCGGGGCATTGGTGCTGAAATTAATGAACTGGTGAATCTTGAGCATTTCGCTGATCAATTCTTCCGGCGCCACGCAGTAACCTACGCGCCAACCGGTGACAGAATAGGTCTTACCGAACGAGGAAATGCAATAAGCCCTGGCCGCCAGGTCCGGAAAGCGAAGCAGTCCCAGGTGGGCTCGCCCGTCAAACGTGATGTGCTCGTATACTTCGTCCGATATCAGCTGGATATCCCTGCCCTCGATCACCCGGCGCAACTGGTGTATATCGTCTTCACTCCAGACCTTGCCGCTGGGATTGTTCGGGCTATTGAGAATGATCAAGCGGGTCCGGTCACTGATTTCGCCTGCAACCCGTTGCCAGTCAATCGCAAAATCAGGGTACTGGGTGGGAATGTGCCGGGTAACGCCGCCATTCAAACGGACGCAGGGTGCATAAGTATCGTAGGACGGATCGAAAACGATCACCTCGTCGCCCGGATGAACACAGGCTGTTATCGCACAATAAAGGGCCTCAGTCGCACCCGGGGTGACGACTACCTGACGCGCCGGGTCGACCTCGCAGTGATACAGCCTGCTCACTTTTTTAGCGATCTGCTCCTGCAGCGCCGGCACCCCGGCCAGCGGCGCATACTGGTTATGGCCATTATTGACATGCCAACTCAAACGCGCCATCAGTTCAGCAGGGCCGTCAAAATCAGGAAAGCCCTGCGAAAGGTTGATCGCACCATGATCTTCCGCCATTTTGCTCATGACACTGAAGATAGTGGTTCCGATTCCCGGAAATTTACCCATGAGATACCTACCAGGCCTTTTAACATTGCACCAGCTATCTTATCCTGAACGATTGTATTAAACCTGTCTGCACCCGGGGGTCGACACCTTCCAGTGAAAGCGCTGTTGTTACAATTTTTGATATCCACTCGCCAGAGTTTCAAGGACCTCTTGCCGATCATCCTGGTCATCAGCTTTTTTGAACTGGTGGTGTTGCAGCAGGGAGTTCCGCACTTTGGACAAATCCTTGGCGGCGGGCTGATGGTCCTGCTGGGACTCAGCCTGTTCGTGCTGGGCCTGCAAATGGCATTGTTTCCATTGGGCGAAGACATGGCCTACAACTTCGTTCGAAAAGGAAACCTATGGCTGTTACTGCTGTTCGCATTCACACTGGGGTTTGGCACAACCGTTGCCGAGCCGGCGCTGATAGCGATCGCTGACGAGGCGGCCTCGATTGCCGCCACGGGCGGCGTCATTGAAAACACCGATGAAGCCCGCGAAAGTTACGCCACGGGCCTGAGGCTGGTCGTCGCGCTCGCCGTTGGCTGCGCCCTGCTGGTCGGAGTCATCCGTATTCTGAAGGGCTGGCCGGTGCAGTACCTGATCATCGGCGGCTATATCGCAGTGGTAATCATGACCGCCATCGCGCCGGATGAGATCATCGGTATTGCTTATGATTCCGGCGGCGTCACCACATCCACCGTCACGGTACCGCTGGTCGCCGCGCTGGGAATTGGACTGGCAAACAGCATCCAGGGGCGGGATCCCCTGATTGACGGCTTTGGCCTGATCGCCTTTGCTTCACTCACGCCAATGATTTTCGTCATGGCCTACGGCATGTTGTTCTAGGGGGCCTGCATGGACGCAATCGCGCATTTTGGTGGCACCGTACTGAGTCTGATCAGGGATGTACTGCCCATAGCGGCCATCCTGATCGGATTCCAGCTAGTGGTTCTGCGTCGCCCGATTCATAACCCGGCAAGGGTTTTCGTGGGGCTGCTATTCGTGCTGATCGGGCTTGCCCTGTTCCTCGAAGGCCTCGAACTGGCGCTTTTCCCGTTGGGCCGGCTACTGGCGGAACAACTCACCGCGCCGGCTTTCGTCATCGGTGAAGGCGCCGAGATGATCGTCGAATTTGCCTGGACTGACTATTTCTGGGTTTATATCTTCGCCGCGGCGATCGGTTTCGCGACCACCGTTGCCGAACCCGCACTCATTGCCGTTTCGATCAAGGCTAACCAGGTTTCAGGTGGCACGATCACCGTTAACGGCTTGAGATTCGCCGTGGCGATTGGCGTCGCTGCAGGTGTCGCGCTTGGCACGTTCAGAATCGTCACCGGAACCCCGCTGCATTGGTACATCATCAGCGGCTACGTCATCGTCATCCTACAGACACTGGTGGCTCCCCGAGCCATCATCCCGCTGGCCTATGACTCCGGCGGTGTAACGACATCAACCGTAACCGTGCCGCTGGTGGCTGCACTGGGCCTGGGACTGGCGGAAACCATTCCGGGTCGCAGCCCGCTGCTGGATGGCTTTGGCCTGATCGCTTTTGCCAGCCTGTTCCCGATGATCACGGTGATGGCCTATGCCCAGATCAGCGAATGGTTGACGCGCAGGGAGCGAGAGGCCTATTCAGATAGTGAAAATTAAACTTAGGTAAGAACGAGGAAATACCATGCATTTCAAACTGATTGTAGTAATGGTTGAGGACCACCATACCAGCGAGATTCTCGCAGCAGCCCGCGAGGAAGGCGCAACCGGGGCGACCGTGTTGAACCAGGCCAGGGGCGAGGGTCTCAGCCCGGCCAAGACCTTCCTGGGGCTGAGCGTTGGCAACCAGGTGGATGTGTTGCTGATGCTGGTAGAGGAACACCTGAGCCGGCACGTTCTGGAAAAGATTGCAGAAGTCGGCAAATTCGACGAGACTTCCGGCACCGGAATTGCTTTCCAGGTCGACGTGGAAGATGCGATTGGAGTCAGGCACCAGATCAGTGCGCTGACAGAAACCGTGGAGGACAGGATATGAAACCGCTGAAACCCATTGTCAGGGTGGCAGAAGTAATGAAGAGTGACGTGGACATCGTCGATGGCATGACCACGGTCACCGAGGCCCTGCAAAACATGAAATACCCGGAAACCCGGACGATTATCGTGGACAAGCGGCACGACGATGATGAATTCGGCGTGGTCATGTTTCGCGATATCGCCAAGCGCGTGCTGGCCCCCGACCTTTCGCCGCAACGCATCAACATGTACGAGATCATGTCAAAGCCCGTCATCAGCGTCGATCCGCAAATGGATGTCCGGTATTGCACCAAGCTGTTCGACCGGTTCGGGCTCTCGCGCGCACCAGTGATCGAGAATGGAAAGATTATCGGGCTGGTCAGCTACACAGACATCGTGCTCAAAGGCGTGATTGGACAGGATTAATTAATGGTAGCGATTCTTGCAAAGGAAGACCTCAAAAGGAGCATCCTGAAAAGGCTGGTCTACTCGGTTGGCAAGGACACCGACTTCGCCGTTCCGCATGACTGGTTTGTAGCGCTGACCCTGGCAGTGCGGCAGCGCCTGATGGACCGCTGGATGGCTACCACCAAGCGGGTTTATGAATCAGACGCCAAACGGGTTTACTACCTGTCCATGGAATTCCTGATTGGCCGTCTGCTGGGCGACACCATACTCAACCTGGGCATGGAAGATCTTTGCAGGGCGGCCCTGGCTGACCTGAATATCGACCTGGATGAAGTACTCAATGAGGAACCAGATGCAGCGCTGGGTAACGGCGGCCTCGGACGCTTAGCCGCCTGCTTCATGGATTCGATGTCCACGCTGGGCATAGCGGCCTACGGCTACGGGATTCGATACGAGCATGGGCTGTTCCGCCAGCACATTGCCGAAGGCTGGCAAATCGAAGAGGCGGAGGAATGGCTGATCCAGGGAGGTAACCCCTGGGAACTGAACCGTTCCGAGGCTCGTTACCTGATTCCGTTTGGTGGCAGAGCGAGAGCCGACTCGCCGGATGGCCAATGCTGGATCCCCAAAGAACAGATTGTGGCCACCGGTAATGACATGGCCATTGCCGGCTGGCAGGCTAAGCATGTCAATACCTTGCGCCTGTGGTCAGCCAAACCTGCCCAGATATTCGATCTCTCGGAATTCAATGAAGGCAACTATATCGAAGCCGCACAGCACGAGGTCCTGGCCGAGACGCTGTCCAGGGTTTTGTATCCGGATGATTCTACGCCACAGGGAAGAGAACTGCGGCTGAAGCAGGAATATTTCTTCACCTCCGCATCGCTGCAGGACCTGTTGCGCAGATTCCTGAGCACGCATGACAATCTCAGGGCATTGCCGGACCACGCCGCTATCCAGCTGAACGACACACACCCGGCGATCGCGGTACCGGAACTGATGCGCCTGCTGGTTGACGGGCATGGCATCGCCATGAAAGAAGCGTTTAAAATCACCCGCGGCTGCATTTCCTATACCAATCACACGCTGCTGCCCGAAGCGCTCGAGCGCTGGCCACTGGATATGTTCCGCTCGGTGCTGCCGCGGCATTTGCAGATTATCGAACGGATCGATAAGTTCTGCATCCAGGAGATCAATACCGGCGAAACCGGCGTAAAACCGGAAGCCGTGTGTGCCATCGACTACCATGACGGCAACGGCGGATCGGTCCGCATGGGCAACCTGGCGTTCATTGGCAGCCACAAGGTGAACGGGGTTTCGGCTTTGCATACGGACCTGATGTCACAAACCATTTTTCATGATCTCAACCGGGTCTACCCTGAGCGCATTGTCAATATGACCAACGGCATCACGCCGCGCCGCTGGCTGTATAACTGCAATCCTGAATTAACCGGCCTGATAACTGCCGCCATTGGCGAAGACTGGGTCGGTGACCTTGAGCAGCTTACCCTGCTTAATGCATTCGCTGATGACAGTTCATTCCTGGATGCATTCGCTGCAGCGAAGAAAAGCAACAAGGAACGGTTGGCAGGGAAGATCAAGCAATCAACAGGCATGACTGTCAATACTGACGCGATGTTCGATGTTCAGATCAAGCGGATCCATGAGTACAAGCGACAGTTGTTGAACGCCTTGCAGATCGTTGCCCGCTACCAGGCCATCCTGGCTAATCCGGATGCCGACTGGCTGCCGCTGGTGAAGATTTTCAGTGGCAAAGCCGCCCCCAGTTACCACACGGCCAAACTGATCATCAAGCTGATCAATGATATTGCTCAGAAGGTCAACAATGACCCGGTCGTTGGTGACCGTCTGAAAGTGATTTATGTCCCCGATTACAACGTCACGCGGGCAGAAATCATCATTCCCGGCGCCGACCTTTCAGAACAGATTTCCACCGCGGGGATGGAAGCCTCCGGCACCGGTAACATGAAGCTTGCGCTGAACGGCGCACTGACCATCGGCACGCTCGACGGCGCCAATGTAGAGATCATGCAGCATGTGGGCGAAGACAATATTTTCATCTTTGGACTGACCGCTGAGCAAGTGGCCCAGCGCCGGGCCGAAGGTTACCAGCCGATGCACATTATCGAGGAAAGCCCGCGGCTGGAAGCCGCACTGATCGATATCAGCAATGGCGTATTCTCACCGGACGACAAGAACCGCTACAAATCGTTGCTGGATAACCTGTATCACAACGATTATTTCATGATCGCGGCTGATTTCGATGATTACCTGGCCCGGCAGCGTGACGTGGGCGCCGCTTATCGGGACAGCAAGCGCTGGTTCCGGTCCGCCGTCATGAACACTGCCAACGTCGGGTTCTTTTCATCTGACAGGACCATTCGTTCATACGACCGGGAGATCTGGCACTCGACACCGGCTTTGCTTAATCAGGACTGAAACCTCAGAACAACGCCGGCTAACGGAGGCAGGGTAAATCGCAGACTGTGCTCCCTGCCGTTAAACCCGACATGCTCAGTATGAAGATCGCCCCGGTTTTCGACACCTGAACCTCCATAGGTCAGTGCATCGGAGTTGAAGATTTCCTGGTACACACCGGGTGCAGCAACGGGAATACGATAGCCGTCACGCGCTACCGGGGTGAAGTTGAGAACGACTGCCAGCGATTCGTGCTGGCCCCGGCGCAGGAAAGAGATCACCGACTGCTCCCTGTCATCGCCACTGAGCCATTCGAAACCACGAGCATCACAATCCCACTCGGATAGCGCCGCGTGTGCAGACTGCAACCGGTTCAGATCTGACAGCATGGCGCCAACCCCAGCCGGCAGGGGCTCATCACTGCGCTCCCAGGAAAGCGCGGTGCCCGAATTCCATTCTTCCATCTGGGCGAACTCCCCGCCCATGAACAGTAATTGTTTACCCGGGTAGGTCCATTGGTAGGTATACAGTAATCGCAGATTGGCGAACCGCTGCCAGTCATCACCCGGCATTTTCCCGAAAAGGGAGTTTTTCAAATGCACGACTTCATCATGAGACAGCGGCAGCATAAAATTTTCATGGAAGGCGTACAGCGGCCCAAAAGTCAGCATTTCCTGGTGAAACTTGCGATGCACCGGCTCCTTTTTGAAATAATCCAGCGTGTCATGCATCCAGCCCATGTTCCATTTCAAGCCGAACCCCAATCCGCCAGCAGTAGTATCCCGGGTCACACCCGGCCAGGCGGTGGACTCCTCCGCGATCATCACGCAGCCCGGGCACTCGTGACCAACCGCCTCGTTCAATTGGCGAATAAAATCGACGGCCTCGAGGTTGGTGTTACCACCGTAGCGATTGGGTAGCCACTGTCCTTCTTCGCGGGAAAAATTCAGGTACAGCATGGATGCCACCGCATCGACCCTCAAACCGTCCAGATGAAACTCTTTCATCCAGTAAATCGCGTTGGAAATCAGGAAACTGCGGACTTCATTCCGCTCGTAATTGAATACCAGTGTGCCCCAGTCCGGATGCCCCGCCTTGATCGGTTCGTGGTATTCATAAAGGGCCTGGCCATCAAAAGCCGCGAGGGCGTGGTCATCGCGAGGGAAATGGGCCGGTACCCAGTCCAGCAGGACACCGATACCATTCTGATGAAAATGGTCCACGAAGGCCCGGAAGTCATCTGGCGATCCGAAACGACTGGTGGGTGCAAAATAGCCGGTGGTCTGATACCCCCAGGATTCATCCAGCGGATGTTCCATGATCGGCATCAGTTCGATATGCGTAAAACCGAGGTGCTTCACATAAGAACACAACTCTTCAGCGGCACGCCGGTAACCCATGAAGCTACCATCTTCGTTACGCCGCCAGGAACCCAGGTGAACTTCATACACTGACATTGGCCGTGCATGCCAGCCGCCGGCGCCTTTGGCCTGCTCCCAGTCCTGGTCACCCCAGCGGTGTTGCGGGTCGCCGGTGATCAGGCTGGCCGTACCGGGACGAAATTCACAGGCACGGGCAAAAGGATCGGTCTTGATGTGCAGGTCACCGGTCAATGCGTTCCTGATCTCGAAGCGATAGTGGCCCTGGCTGATTCCTGGTATGAACAACTCCCAGATACCCTGGCTTCGATGCAGGCGCATGGGGTGACAGCGGCCGTCCCATTGATTGAAATCCCCGATCACGCTGACCCGGCCGGCGTTGGGCGCCCAGACGGTAAAAAGCGTTCCTTCCACGGAGTCGACTCGATGAGGTCGCGCACCCAGCAGTTGCTGTGCATAGCGGTGATGACCCTGGTGAAAAGCGTCCATCTCGGCGGCCTGCAATTGCGGCCAGAAACTGTAAGGATCGATAAACCGGACTTCATCACCACCATCGGTTTTCCGGATCACGTGGTAATGAGCAGCAACTTCCCCGGCAGCAGCGCAGCATTCAAACAGGTCGGTTCCGGGGATGCGCGACATTGGCCTGGATGCATCCTCGATCCACGCCTGCCGAGTCCGGGGCAGAAAACAACGAAAGACTTCCTGACCCTCCCATTCATGCCGTCCAAGGATGGCAAAGGGGTCGCCATGCCTGCCCTCCGCCAGCTGCCGGACCCCTTCACTTTCTGCATCCACGGTAAAATCGGAAATTGTTGACCTGACCACTCTTTTTTCCTTATTTTCGCTGAATTGTCATCACCAAATACGTATGATGAATGTAGCACAGACAGTAATGGGATAATCCATGAATCCAAAAAAATCCGGACGTTTTGTCAGTTCGCTAACGCGCAGCACGATGGCGATGATCATGGCTGGTGGCCGCGGCTCACGGCTGGAAGACCTGACTGCAATCAGGGCCAAACCGGCCACGCCGTTCGGCGGAAAATTCCGCATCATCGACTTCCCGCTGTCCAACTGTGTCAATTCCGGCATCAGGCAGATATTCATTCTGAGCCAGTACAAGGCGCATTCGTTGATCCAGCACATCCACCGTGGCTGGGGTTACCTGCGAGGCGAATTCGGGGAATTCATCCAGATCATACCGGCCCAGCAACAGATTGACCTCAACTGGTACAAGGGCACCGCTGATTCAATCTTTCAGAACCTTGACCTGGTTCGCGAGCACGCCCCGGACCATGTTTTGATTCTCGCGGGCGACCATATCTACAAGATGGATTATGGCCCGATGATCGCCCAGCACACCGAAAACAAGGCAGATATCACCGTGGGCGTGATCCAGGTACCGCTGCACGAAGCAACCGGTTTCGGCGTGATGACGATCGATGAAGAAAATAAGATCATCCAGTTTAATGAAAAACCCGTCAACCCACAGCCCGTTCCCGGCAATCCGGATGCAGCCATGGCGTCGATGGGCATTTACGTTTTCAACCGGGAATTCCTGTTGGACATCCTGGAAGAAGATGCCATAGATCCTGAATCTGAACATGACTTTGGCAAAAACATCATTCCCAGGTGCATTGAAAAGTGCCGTGTCTTTGCCTACCCCTTCCATGATGTCAAAACGCGCGCACAGAGTTATTGGCGCGATGTCGGAACCGTTGACGCCTATTTCAGGGCCAATCTCGAGCTGATTTACATCCACCCGGAACTGAACCTCTATGACGACAAGTGGCCTATCTGGACTTACCAGGAACAACTGCCCCCGGCCAAATTCGTGCTGGACGACTCGGGACGCGTCGGCATGGCGACCAATTCGATGGTCTCCGGAGGCTGCATTGTGTCCGGCGCCTACGTGCGCCAGTCGCTGCTTTTCTCCAGCGTGACCGTCGACGAGGGCAGTGAGGTCATCCAGGCCGTGGTGTTGCCGCAGGCGCACATTGGCAAAAATTGCCGCATTACCCGGGCCATTATTGACAAACGCTGCGTGATCCCCGACGGGACCGTGATCGGCGAAGACCACGCCGAGGATGCCAAACGCTTCACGGTCACTGCAGAGGGCGTCGTGCTGGTCTGCCCTCACATGCTGTAAGGGTCAGTTACTGAGCAATTTCCTGAACCGTTCCACGTAGAGCTTTCCCTGCTCTTCCCATGAATAGTCCACGCTCATTCCGTTATAGGTGACCTGTTTCCAGCTGTGCTTGTTGGCGTAGAGATCCAGCGCCGTATTGACGGCCCACTTCAGGCCGTTGGCGTCATAATCGTGAAACACCACACCGGTTCCCTGGCCGGTTGCTGCGTCAAAATGCTGAACGGAATCAGCCAGGCCGCCGGTTGCCCGAACCACCGGCATCGTGCCATAGCGCAGGCTGTACATCTGGTTCAGGCCGCAGGGTTCATAGCGTGACGGCATCAGGAACAGGTCGCTGCCTGCCTCGATGCGATGCGCCAAGGGGTTGTTGAAACCCTGGTAAAAATAGACGCGGTCGGGGAATTCGGCCTGTAACCAGTGGAAAAACTGTTCCAGGTCATACTCTCCATTGCCCACGACCACGAGAGAGAAATCACGAGCAGCAAGCAGGCCAGGCATGGCCTGTTGAACCAATTCGATACCTTTTTGATAAGTCAGGCGAGTTACCATTCCCATCAGCGGCCGGTCGAACCGGTATTCCATGCCCAGGTCCTTCATCAGGGCCTTCTTGTTCTCTTCCTTGCCTGAAAGCTTCTTGCTGGAATAAGGGAAAGGAATGAAGGGATCCGCTTCCGGACTCCATTCGTCGTAATCCACGCCGTTGAGAATTCCGCTGACAGAGCCTCCGCGGGCACGTAAATGATGCTCGAGTCCCATGCCGTATTCCGGCTCAAGAATCTCCCTTGCATAAGTGGGGCTGACCGTCGTCAGCAGATCAGCATGCAGGACGCCCGTTTTCATGAAATTGACCCGGTCTCCGGCGAGGTCATCAGCGTCCAGCATCGCAACTGAATCGGCCAGTCCCGTTTCGTCCAGAATTCCGGCAGCAAAAACTCCCTGGTAACCGATATTATGAATCGTCAGGGCCGAGCGAGTATTGCTGAACAACTGGTCCCAGCCATAAATCGTTTTCAGGTACAGCGGGACCAGGGCAGTGTGCCAGTCATGACAGTGGACGATATCCGGCGCGAACTCCAGCCGCTGACACATCTCAAGGGCCGCCCGCGACAGCAGGATGAACCTGAGGTGTTCTTCGGGCCCCGAATACAGTTCTCCGCTGCCGTAAAGCTCGGGGCATTGCAACAGGTGAATCGGTGGTCCCTGCGAGTCGGAGACCGCCCTGACAATCCGGTATTTGAAAGTGCGGCTGCCGAGCGTCAGCTTCATGCCCTGCATCAGCGGAATCTTCTCGATTTCCAGGCCCGAGGTATCCATGAAGGCGTAATGCGGTATCAAAACCCGGATGTCGTGACCCGCTGAATGAAAGTAGGCCGACAGTGCGGCGGTCACATCCGCAAGCCCACCGGTCTTGGCCAGTGGTGTCAGTTCCGAACAAACAAGGCAAATCTTCAGGCGGGCGTCAGTAGGCAAGGGATTTCCCCGTTTGCAGCATGGTGAAAGATGATATTTTAAGGCCAGCGAGGGTAAGGAATCGAGTTAAAAATGCAGAAAGAAAATCGCGTAGGACTGATGATCGAAGAGCAGGTGGCCAGGGTCGAACTGAATCGGCCAGACAAACACAACGCGCTGGACCTGGATATGTTCCGCGCAATCGTCGCAACACAGAAAAAGCTGGCTGCAGAGAAATCCGTCAGGGCGGTGGTGATTTCAGGCCACGGCGTTGATTTTTGCACCGGCCTGGATATCAAGGCGCTGATGAAAGACCGTTCAGGCATGCTTAAGCTGTTGTGGAAGTGGCTGCCCTGGCGGGCCAATCTGGCCCAACAGGTCAGCGTAGGTTGGCGCCAACTGGCCGTACCGGTATTCGCGGCCATTCATGGGCGTTGCTGGGGAGGGGGCCTGCAAATCGCCCTGGGTGCGGATTTTCGATTTGTCGAACCCGGTGCTTCACTGTCCATTATGGAAGGAAAATGGGGCCTGATCCCCGACATGGGCGGAACACTGGCACTGAGCGAACTGACGCCCAGAGACCACGCCATGCTGCTGGCCATGTCGGCACAGGAATTCAGCGGCGCCAGGGCGCTGGAGCTGGGGTTGGCTACTTGCGTCACCGATGAACCCTTTGAAGCAGCCATTGCTGCAGCATCGGAGTTAACAGAACGGTCTCCCGATGCCGTGGCAGCGGTCAAGCGCCTGTACAGGAAAAGCTGGAATAGTGGCTCCGGCAAAGCGCTTGCCAGGGAGACGGCCTACCAGATCAGGATTCTCAGCGGCAACAACCAGCGCATTGCCGTAAGCAGGCAACAGGGTGAGGATATTGCCTATAAAACTCCGCCCCGCTGGTAATCCCGGGTTCAGGCCGGATTATTCTCAACCTGGCGAATAAACTCGCCGATTTTTTCCCAGGCTTCACGCGACTCCGGCACTTCGGGATAAAACAACTGCCAGACATGCAACAAACCCGCCCAGGATTGCAGACGGACTGGCGAACCCGCTTTTCGGGCTTTATTCACGTATCGCCGGGCGTCATCCAGCAGCATCTCGGCTTCACTGACCTGGACCAGCATCGGTGGCAGGCCGGAGAGGTCGCCAAATACCGGCGAGACCAGCGGGTTCGCTTGCCGGCACTGGTTCTCGAAGAAGAATAGCCAGGACAGGATCCATCTTGGAGTTTTCAGCAACCTGCCGAAGATCGGCGCCAGCATGTAATCGGTTCGGAGATTATTGCGGATACTGGGGGATGAATAAGTCGAGTCACAGAGTGGCGACAAGGCAACCACGGCATCCGGCGCCCTGAGGTTTTCATCGCGAACCCAGGCCGCCATCATCAGCGAAAGGTTTCCACCAGCGGAGTCTCCACCGATGAACAGGCGCGATGGCCTGGAATGTCCTTCCGGGCCATTTTCCAGAATCCAGCGATATGCCGCCCGGCAATCTTCGATCCCTTCGATACGCCGGTTTTCCGGCATCAGGCGATAATCGATGGCCAGCACCGCTGCGTTGGCCACCTCGGAGAACTGGCTGGTGGCGCTTCGGTGGCTGTTGGGGCTACCGGCAATGAATCCACCGCCGTGCAGGTAAAGCACGCGCCGCGACGAATCAATGCCAGGGGCCAGTACCCATTCAGCCGGCAGGCCGTCTATCTCCACCGGCACAAACCGGGAGGTGAATTCCTTTCCGTTTGGCATGTTTTCCATGAAATTGCGGGTGAACAGTAAGAGTTCCTTGCGAGACATGCCCTTGACCTGCTTTTTCATGGCCAGGAACTCTCTCACAACAGACTGGTGCTCCCCGCTGGGACCTTCGGTACCGGCAAAACGCTCCACGCCCGCGGGTTCGATGGGCTGGTCGAATACAGAGAGCTTTTCGCCATGACGAATCCAGAGTCCAGCCAGCCAGCTTGCCAGCACCAAAAAGATGAGAACAGCTAATATCCACATATCAGTCAGCTTCCACGCAGGCCCGGAACGCTTCATCCAGGATTCCGAGGCCCTCTTCCACCTGTTCTGGCTTGATCGTCAGCGGCGCCAATATCCGAATCACGTTGCCACGAACACCGCAGGACAGGAGGATCAACCCCATTTCGGCGGCCTTCAGTGTCAACGCCCGGGTCAGGTCCGCATCGGGCCGGTTGACATCGCCCGCGGAAACCAACTCCATCGCGACCATCGCGCCAATGCCCCGGACGTCCCCTATCACTTCCGGGAAATCCTCCTGTAAAAGAAGCAGGCCGGCCTTGAGGCGGTTTCCCAGTTCAACGGCGCGGTCGCACAGTGACTCTTTTTCAATCACGTCCAGCACTGCCAGTCCAGCAGCGCAACCCAACGGCGATGCAGCATAAGTGCCACCCAGTCCGCCCGGTTCGGGTGCGTTCATGATGTCAGCCTTACCAACCACGGCCGCCAGCGGATAACCGCCGGCAATACCTTTCGCCAAGGTCATAATATCGGGCTCCACGCCATCGTACTCGGTTGCGAACATTCGACCTGTTCGTGCAAAACCTGTTTGTATTTCATCTATTATCAATAAGATTCCATACTTATCACATAATTTACGCAAACTTTTCAGAAAGCCATCGGGCACCGGGTAGAATCCGCCTTCACCCTGCACAGGCTCGATGATGATCGCGGCTACACGGTCAGGCTGAATATCGTTTTTGAACAGCTGCTCCAGTGCTTGCAGCGAGGCTTCGGCGCTGACACCCAGGTATTCCGCGGGAAATGGCGCATGATAAATTTCGGGAGTAAATGGCCCAAACCCCTTTTTGTAGGGAACGACTTTGCCGGTCAGCCCCATGCACAGATTGGTACGGCCATGAAAACCTCCGCTGAAAGCAATCACGCCCGGTCGCCCGCTTGACGCGCGGGCTATCTTGACCGCGTTTTCTACCGCTTCTGCCCCGGTCGAAACGAAAATCGCCCGCGCATCGTTAACCGGCACGATTTCGGTCAGTTTCTCGGCCAGTTCGACCGCATTGGAATAAGGTGTGACCATAACGCAGGTATGACTGAACGCATCTACCTGCCGGCTGACCGCAGCAACGACTTCAGGGTGGCTATGGCCGGTGTTTACCACGGCGATACCGGCGCCAAAATCCAGGTAACGATTGCCCTCGGCATCCCACAGTTCAGCATTGCGTGCCTTTTCGATGTACACGGGCAGCATGTTTCCCATACCTCGGGCGAACACCTGGTTTTTTCGTTCTTGCCAGTCGTTGTTTTTCATAACTCACTTTCCGTTGGATCAACCCCCATTGTCCAGCACTTTTCATTGATCGGAAAGCCCAATCAACGATTTTGGCTGTACCAACATGCAAGTGCTGTTAGGCTATAGCGCCAATGGATTTCGTAATACTCATAGCGGGGATCGCGGGATTATGGCTGGGGACCGAACTGACGATCGGCGGCGCCCTGGCGATTGCGCGCCGGCATCAATTGTCCGAATTTTTTGTCGGGCTGGTGATCCTGTCCATCGGCAGCGACCTTCCGGAGCTGGCAATCGCGGTGGATGCAGGCATCAAGGGCCTGATGGGACAAGACGCGTCAGGCGTCGTGATCGGATCATCGGTAGGCAGCGTCATCGCCCAGATCGGGTTCGTGCTCGGGCTGGGCGCGGTGATCTCTTGCCTGACCTTGCCTAAATCATTCGTGCTCAAACACGGCTCCGTGCTGCTTGGGGCCACCGTTCTGCTATTCCTGGTGGCGCTGGATGGCCACGTATCCCGCACGGAAGGCCTGATACTGATCACCATGTACATCATCTACGTAACGGCGCTGATGAACGGCAGCACTTCACCCGAGGAAGACCCCATCCGTCTCGCGCACGGAGGAATCCGTTCGTGGCTCCTGCTGCTGGCCGGTCTGGGCACTGTTATCATCAGTTCAGAGATAACCGTCAGCTCTGTAATCGACATCGCAAAAACTTTTGAGATCAGCGAGGCCCTGATCTCGGTACTGATCATTGGCCTGGGCACCAGCCTGCCTGAGCTTTCGATCTCCATATCAGCCATTCTCAAAAAGAGAACCCAGATGTCCGTGGGCAACATCATCGGCAGCAACATCCTGGATACGCTCCTTCCCATTGGTATCACCGCGCTGATTACGGGAATGACTTTCGAACGGCAGTTGCTGTACTTCGACCTGCCGTTCATCTTTGTACTGACGGCTGTGGTGCTGGCATTCTTTTATATCAGGAAAGGGGTTACCCGGCCTGAGGGCCTGGTCATCCTCGGTTTCTACTTCACCTACGTGGCCGTCAAGCTTCTTCAGTTTTAGGCGGCGATTCGTCGCACGAATTGATTTCCACTATCCGCTCGCTGTAATGACCATTGAAGCGGGTTCTTCCGCTCAGGCTATATGCGCCGATATTGCCGAATTCCAGATGATCACCCGTTTGGATACCCTCTGGCAGTTCAACCTCGCCCGGCAACACATCCGAAGCGTCGCAAGTCGGGCCATACAGCTTGAATGAAACCAGTGAACCCGCCAGGCGCTCGCCGTTGCGGTACGCCCGGACCGGAAACCGCTGATGACCTTCAAACCGCAGCTCCCAGAAAATGCCATACATGCCATCGTTAAGATACAGTCTGCGTTCTTTTCGCAACAGCACTTCAACAACCGCGGAAAGGCCCGGAGCAGACAGCGCCCTGCCCGGTTCTGCCATGATCGCGCCACTCTCCAGCATGGGGAGTGCGGTCAAAGTCTCGCTTACGACCCGGAAATACTCCTGCAGCGGGGGTGACTCAAATCCCGGGTAGGACCAGGGAAACCCACCGCCGATATCTATCAGCCTCAGCTTGAAATCGACAGTCGCGAGCACTTCTGCCGCCACTTCGATGGCGTGCCGGTAGGCCTCGGGTGCGGTCACCAGTGTACCCACGTTGAAAGCGAGCGCTGGCTCCGCCCCGGTCGAACGGATCCGGTTCAGAATTTCGGGGATTTGGGCGGGAGAAGCCCCAAATTTGGAAGACAGATCCATCATGGCCGACTCATGGCTGACCGCCATCCGGGCAAATACCACGCATTGATCAAGCGGGATTTCTGACGCGAGCGAATCTATCCGTTCCAGGTCATCCACCATGAAATGGCGCACTCCGTAATCATGGAACGCTTCGTGTGCGGCGCCCCTCAGCGCAACCGGAATCATGAAGTAACAGGTAGCACCCGGGCAGTTTGCCCGGACCAGCGCGATCTCGGGAACCGATGCACAGTCGAAATGAGCGACCCCCGCCTCGTTCAACAGTCTGATAATCGCCGCCTCGTCGTTGGCCTTGACAGCGTACAGCACCCTGCCGGGAAACCCATTGACGAAAGACCTGGCTGCCTGACGATAAATATGGGGGTAGATACAATAAACCGGCTCCCTCGGATTGAGGGATCGGAGCATTTCGCTTACGCTGACGAAGGAACTGGTTTCCGTCTCCATAATGCGAGAGGATACAATCATGAACCGCTTGCTTGTAGTCTTTGTGATAACACTGATGCTCGCAGCCTGCGCCAGCAAACCGCTGGTCCCTTACACCACAGACTCTCCACCGCTGGTTCTGGTTCCTGCTTCTGTGGCCGGGATCGAAGATGGGCGCGGCCGGTTTCGGGAAATTACCTGCGCGGTACTGGACGACCATGGTGAGAAGCTTCCGCATTATCGGAACTGCGAACAGGCGCTGACCCGGGTCGGTACTGAACCAGTCGGCACCGGTCAGCCGGTTCACCTGGGACAATCGAAGAGAAACCTGATCGCCGCCATGGTTCCCGGGATTGGCTGGGAGTGTTTCGAATCCTGGCTCAATTACGAAAACGAGTTTGATCACCACGTCGAATCATTTGGGTACAACGCCTACATTTTTTCCGTAGACGGAATGTCGGGAACGGCCACCAATGCCCGCATGATACGCGATGCGATCATGGGGCACGCTGAAGAACTGCAGGAGCAACAATTGGTCCTGATCGGTTATTCGAAAGGCGCACCTGACCTGCTTGAAGCAATAGTCACCTACCCGGAAATTCACCGTTATATCGGCGCCATAGTCAGCGTGGCCGGCGCTATTGGTGGTTCGCCACTGGCAAATCCGGCCAAGGAAAGTGACCTTGGATTGTTGAGGCACATTCCCGGTTCCGACTGCACGGAAGGTGATGGCCGCGCCGTGGAAAGCCTGCGGCCAGCCGTGCGCCGTCAGTGGCTGCAGGATAATCCCCTGCCCGCTGACATTCGCTATTACTCGCTGGTAACCTATCCTGATCCCGAGCAGATCTCTTCGGTTCTGAAGAGCACCCACAAGAAACTTAGCGCCATCGACTCACGTAACGACAGCCAGGTCATTTTCTATGACCAGGTGATCCCGGGCAGCACCCTGCTCGGCTACCTGAATGCAGACCACTGGGCCATCGCGGTACCGGTAGCCGAAGCCCACCCGTTCATCGGCCGCCATTTCGTGGACAAAAATGAATACCCAAGGCAAGCTGTTTCCGAAGCCTTATTGCGTTATATCGAGGAAGAGATGGAGAACAGCGGCCAACCCTGAAAAATCGGCGTAATACATGAAATCAAAGAACGAAATCGTAAAAAACTGGCTGCCCCGGTACACCGGACGCAAGCTCGAAGATTTTTCCAGGTACGTCATCCTGGTAAATTTTGGAGATTACGTCGAGCGCTTCGCCAGGCATCACGGGTCGGAAATCATCGGCAAAGCCAAGCCGATGCCCAATACCAGCGCAGATGGCATCACCATCATCAATTTTGGCATGGGCAGCGCCAATGCCGCGACAGTGATCGACCTGCTGGGATCGATCAACCCCAAGGCGGTTCTGTTCCTGGGAAAATGCGGCGGTCTGAAAAAAAAGAACCAGTTGGGCGATTTCATCCTGCCGATTGCCGCCATCCGCGGAGAAGGAACCTCCGATGACTATTTCCCACCCGAAGTTCCGGCGCTGCCTTCTTTTGCATTGCAAAAAGCCATATCCACGACCATCAGGGACTACCAGCAGGATTACTGGACCGGGACCGTTTACACCACCAACCGCAGAGTCTGGGAGCACGACGAAGAGTTCAAGGATTATCTCAATTCCATCCGGTGCATGGGAATTGATATGGAAACGGCGACCATTTTTTCCGCGGCTTTCGCCAACCAGATCCCGGTAGGCGCGCTACTGCTGGTCTCGGATCAACCGATGGTGCCCGAAGGGGTCAAAACCGCCGAAAGCGACCGGAAGGTCAGTGACAACTACGTGGAACTGCATCTGAGGCTCGGTATTGCCTCGTTGAAGCAACTGATCAATAAGGGCGATACGGTCAAGCACCTGAAGTTTTAATAGTGGCGATCGTTAGCGGCTGATTTCCTCATCCAGCAATTGCAGGACCATCCTGATTTGAGCGATAGCCAACTCGTATGTCTCCAGTTGGTTTCTTTTCAGAACTTCCAGCCTGTAATTGACGATATTCAGGAAATACGGATCACGCATCACGCTGTCATAATCCATGGGTGTTGCCGACTCATTGAACTTGAGATCCTCAAAATGATGAAGATAGTACGGACGCAGGATGTCGAAGGTCACCTGCGCATCAACGTCATGCCCCCCATTTAACCGTTCATAAAAGTGATCAAAAACCAACGTAATACCGACCCTTAAATCCTGGTTACTGATGGATTGCAGCCCCACTGATTTGAGTGTTTCAAAAGCCGCGGTATTCAGATTGGTGATTCGTATGCCGTAGGCCGTGCCAAACAAGCGGTCCATCGACGGATCATAGGGTGGCGGCGACGGGAACAGTGCCAGCAATTCACCCATGTCATCAGCCCCCTGCCGAAACGCCTGCAGGTTCGATTCCAGCGCCGCGAGGTCTGTCTCCAGTCCGTAGCGGATTTCATTCAGCAGCGCAATCTCCTGTTCACGCTGAACCCTGCTGTCGTTCCAGTCCGAAATAGCCAGGGCGATCAGGATACCCGCCACGATGAGCAGCAACTCGCCCATGCCGTGGCGCCAGTTCACCGCCCGAACCACTTTTGCGGGACGCGCCACGCTACTGGTATCCGATCAGTACCGCTATCACCATCGAGAGACTGCCCAACAGCAGTAACTGCAGCATCAGCGGCCAGATAAAGCGGAACCAGCGGCCATACGGAATGCCGCAGATACCGAGGATACCCATCAGCACCGCGTTGGTGGGCACGATCATGTTCATGAAGCCGTCGCCCATCTGGTAGGCCAGCACCGCGACCTGGCGGCTGACACCAACAATGTCGGAAATCGGCGCCATGATCGGCATGGTGACATAGGCCTGGCCCGAACCCGACGGCACAAAGAAGTTCAGTATGCTCTGGATGAACAGCATGCCAACCGCTGATATTTCCGGCCCCACGGCAACCAGTGGCTGCGACAGACCATTGACGATGGTATGCAGTACTTGCCCGTCACTCAGTGTAATTTCGATCGCACGTGCGAATCCGATCAGCAGCGCGGTACCAATCAACTCACCCGCGCCGCCGATGAAATTGATCGCCATGTCATCCAGAGACATCCGGTAGATCAGCCCGCAAACCAATGCCAGCGCGAAAAATACGCCGCCAAGTTCGACGAAGTACCACTGGTGCACCTTGATACCCCAGACGACGATAACCAGCGCGGCCAGTGTAACCAGCAGCACCAGGCGTTGGCGGCCGGAAATCGGGCCGGGTTCAGGCGGATCTGGCGGTTGGGCCTCCGGCACATCGGCGACCAGCGAACGGCCAGGATCGTTGCGGATCATTTTCGCGTACCGCAGGACGTGGTAAAAACCGAGTGCAAAGAAGGGAAGAAAAATGGCAAGGCGGTAAGCCATCCCGGAAACCGGTGTCAGCCCGGCGACTTCCTGGGCCACCAGGACCGTGAACGGATTCATCACGGCCGTGCCATAACCGATGCCGTAACCGACCACCATGATGCCGACGGCGGCAACGGTATCCATGCGCATTCCGACGCACAAGGTGATCAGTATTGCCACCAGCGGAATGTATTCTTCGGCCATGCCAATGGTCGAAGAACCCACTGCAAAAGCCAGCATGCCCATCAGGATCAGCAGGGCCGGCTGCCCACCGAAGCGTTTCAGGATTTTTGCCAGCGCCGCATCCAGGGCGCCGGTGGCACGAATGACGGCCAGCGCACCGCCAATGATGAAAACGAAGAAAATGATGCCCTGGGCGGATTCCAGGCCGCGCGGAATGACGGTGAACAGGGAAGTGAGCGGCAGCGCTTCGGTATCAGGAATGACCGCGTAAGTGCCGGGCACAACGACCTCGTGGCCATGGTCATTCATTTCTGTTTGAAACTGACCGGCCGGCAGAACCATGGTCAAAACATAAGCCAGCAGGATCATTCCGTACAGCAGGACCAGCGTATGGGGCACCTTGAGCTTATTAAACATGTTCCTGCCTCACCCGCTTGACGAACCATGCCGCAAAACCCAGGAACACCAGGAAACTAACAGTACTTACCAGCCAGTCAGGACCGAGCCAACCGGTACCGAATCCTGCCGGCCGCGCGCCCTGGATAAATGCAGCCCCGGCAATGGCCACTCCGAGCAATCCCTCACCTCCTACAAAACCGGAACCGAGCAGCACGCCCCTGTCCCGCCTGCCGATCGCCTGTGCTTCGTCCCGTGAACTGCGTTCGAGCCATAGCTTCAACATGCCACCGAGAAAGATCGGCGTCATCGTCGAAACTGGCAGGTAAACCCCCACTGCAAATGGCAACGACGGAATTTTGAACAGCTCGGCTGCAATCGCGATGCCGGCACCAATAGCCACCAATCCCCAGGGCAGATTCTGATCCAGCACACCATCGATCACCAGCTTCATCAGCGTGGCCTGCGGCGCAGGCAACTCCTCGCTGCCAAACCCGAAGGTGCCGGCCAGCAGTAACACGGAAAGACAGACGAAAGTCGCCGATGTCAGCACGCCAACCAGCTCTCCAATCTGCTGGTTTCTGGGCGTCGCGCCCAGCAGATAGCCGGTCTTCAGGTCCTGCGAGGTATCACCGGCGATGCTGGCCGCGATCGCAACGACGCAGCCTATGGTCAGTGCCGCCGCCTTGCCGTAAATATCGGTCCAGCCCAACACCAGGAAGATACCTGCGGTGCCCAGCAGGGCCGCTATGGTCATGCCACTGGTTGGATTGCTGGTCACTCCAACCAGGCCGACAATACGGGAAGCCACCGTGACAAAAAAGAACGAAAAGATCACCACGCATACGGCAGCGACCAGCCGCTGCAGGTTATCCTGCAACGCCTCGAACGGCGCCGGCAAAAACGTCAAAGTCAGTGCGATCAACAAAATCCCGATTCCGACCAGCTTCAGTGGCAGGTCTCGGCTGGTCCGGGGAGACTGTACCGCTGCTCTGCCTGCAACACGCGCCCCTGCCTCCGTGGCGTCAATGCCAGTGACGACCTCTGAATCCACCCGCCCCTTCAGTTCTTGCGCGCCAATTCGGAACGATTCGATCATGACCGGCAGGCTGCGCGCCAGTGTGATAATTCCGGCTACCGCGACGGCCCCGGCACCGATGTAGCGAACATAACGGGTCCATATCTGTGAAGCCGACATTTCGCTGATGGTCATCACCAATTCAGGGTACATCGGCGGGCGCCCCTCCCCCCAATAGGCGATCACCGGGATAATGATCAATGACGAAAGCAGGCCTCCTCCTACCATCACGGTCGCTATCCGCGGACCGAGAATGTAGCCGACGCCAAAAAGAGCCGGCGATAGGTCCATGCCTAGTTCACCCTTGTTCAAAAACGGAATGCGCAGGTGCGCCTCGTCGGACAGCACCTTGGCCCAGCCCGTCAGTGTCTTATAGAGCGCCCCTGCACCCAGCCCGATGAACACATTACGTGCCTGGTTGCCTCCCGCCTCGTTGGCCACCAGTACGTGGGCGCAGGCCGTGCCCTCAGGATAGGGAAGCTTTCCATGCTCACGTTCGATCAGGAAACGGCGCAATGGAATCATGAACAATACGCCGAGCAATCCGCCAGCCATGGCCAGCGACGTCATTTGCAACAGGCCTGGATTCAGACCCCATAAAAACAGGGCTGGCAGCGTGAAAATCACACCACTGGCCACCGAACTTGACGAGGAACCCACCGTTTGAGCCAGGTTTGCTTCGAGGATATTGGCCGTCCCGCCCAGGCTGCGTAGTGCGTGAAATGCCGCGACAGTCATCACTGCCACCGGGATCGAAGTGCTGATGGTCAGGCCGGCGCGCAGGCCCAGGTACGCATTGGCCGCACCAAACAGGATGCCGAAGACGATACCGAAAAACAGGGCCTTGACGGTAAATTCATGGGGAGATTCGGTGGGCGCTACATAAGGGGTGTACACCTCACCGTCGGCCAGTGGGCGATTCGCGTTTTCCGGCAGGCTGGCCTGCGTTCTGGACTGCTCCATAATGCTCCCGTTAATGATCGTTGTGTTTTCGGGTCCCGGGAAGGATACCACTGAGAGAGCTGTCCTGTTGGTGCCTGAGAACCAGCCGCCCCTCCGCCCAGGCGCCGTCAAAATCCATCGCCCAGATGGTTAGAACGGTCTGCTCTCCAATGTCGCCCGGAGTAACGCCCCGGAATGCCAGACCTTCGGCGTCAAACTCCAGCCAGCCAGGCAGTTCTCCACCCCCTTCCTGTTCCACTTCGAAAGTCATGACGTCACCCTCATAGGGACTGACGAAAGTATTCCCCGAAAGGGCAAAATCGAAGGCTTCACCCGGTGGCAGAAAACGATCGCGGGGGCGATGATGTAAACGGGGAGGAAGGTTTTCACCCAGTTCCTCCTGCTTACTGCGGTAGCCTTTGCCCACTTGCCATGCGACCGCCAGCCAGATAACCGAAAGGACTACGTTCAACAGCGCAAACTGGCTGACCCCGAACTGGAACCAGTTCAATCCAACATAGATCATGCCCGCTTGTCCGAGGTCGCCAAACCGCCAGAAGAAAGCCTCGATGGTGGTCTTTCCCTCGTATTTCTGAGCAGCGGACAAAGGCAGGTAAAGTGCGTGGCGGGTCGTGTTCATCAGGGAATAATCGGTGGAGTTCTCCATGATCTTCACCAGCCGGAACAGGCTGAAAATGGGGATGAACGCCACCAGCCCATATCCGAGTATCGCAATCAGCGGCAACACCAGGACTGCGCCCCTGACTCCAATCCAGCGGATCACCCTGGCAACCAGGAAAACCTGGAAGACCAGGGTCAATAAATTTACCGTAAAAAAGAAAGTGCCGTAAAAAGCAGCAATCAGATCCGCCTTGCCAAGCTCCGAGCCCGCGGCGACGGCTGAATCTGCATAACGGATGACCATTTCCGCCAGGATGTATTCACCAGTCGTATTGACCCAGTTCAACAACACGATGAGCATGGCCACCAACAGCAGGTACCGGTCCGTCAGCACTAGCGTAATGCCCCCCAGGGCGCCACCATCCGGTTTATCGTCTTCCGCGGAGTGCTGACTGCGGGATCCCGGCGGTACAGAAACCCTCGCCCAGTGGACACAGGGAATCGTAAAGGCCAGCAGGACCATTGCCATCGTCAACAGGGGCCAGGGGCCTGTGATCGGAAACAGTGCGCCACTCATCCAGGGTGCCACCAGGCCACCCAGCGTGGCGCCGATCATGATTAACGGAAACAGCCGCTTGCCGCTTTTAACGTTGTAACTGTCGGCCGCGAATGCCCAGAATTGGGCAGTAATCAGGACGTTGAAGATTCCCACCCAGACGTAATATGCGAATCCGATATCGACACCTACCCGCCCGAGCCCGAAAAAAACGACCAGGTTGACCAGAAAAAACAAGCTGACATAGCGCGTTAACTGCTGCTTTCCCAGGTGCCGGAAAGCGATCCCGTACAACGGAACGAGAAACAACAGGATCAGTGCTGTAACCGCATAAGCGTAACTCTTCATTTCCGCCGATGAGCTGGCCAGCAACAAGGGTTCGCGAATGGTCTTCAGAATGTAGTAACTGACCATCATCAGCAATGCATAGGTAAAAAAAGCGACCACGCTGCCCCCTTCTCCCGGTCGGAGGCGGGTGAACCGGTTCAGAAAGCGGTCCAGTGAGGTCAGCCGGGTTGGCCAGTGTTTCATGCACGAGAGACCATTGGTGGTTTGCAGGATAAGACCACAGGGGCCTGCAGACTTCAAGGATGCAAATGGGATTGATTTCCATCACCGGCCTTGAAATCCGTCCGTATCGGGCAAATTTCAGAGACTGGTCAAAAATCCGGAGCACATACCGAAATGATGAGAATTCTGCTTTTCCTCGCGACCAATGCCGCGGTGCTGGTGCTCATCAGCATCGTCTTCCAGATATTCGGTTTCGAAGGTATCCTGGCCGAAAACGGCGTCGACCTGAATCTGCAGGCCCTGCTGGTACTGTCTGCCGTCATTGGGTTTGGCGGATCATTCATTTCATTGGCCCTTTCCAAGTTCATGGCCAAACGATCGATGGGTGTGCAGATCATTGAACAGCCGCGGAACAATACGGAGCAATGGCTGCTGACGACGGTGCAAAGGCAGGCCGAGGAAGCACGCATCGGCATGCCGGAAGTCGGCATCTTCAACTCGCCGGACCCAAACGCCTTCGCCACCGGCTGGAACCGCAACAAGGCGCTGGTCGCGGTCAGCACAGGCTTGCTGCAGAACATGAAGCCGGAAGAGGTCGAAGCCGTGCTCGGGCACGAAGTCTCGCATGTAGCCAATGGCGACATGGTGACGATGGGCCTGATCCAGGGTGTCGTCAACACCTTTGTCATCTTCCTTTCACGCATCATCGGACACGTGGTCGATCGGGTGGTGTTCAAGACAGAACGAGGATATGGCCCTGCCTACTTCATTACTTCCATAGTTGCGCAGATCTTCCTGTCGATCCTGGCCAGCATGATCGTCATGTGGTTTTCACGCCGGCGCGAATTCAGGGCTGATGCGGGTGGCGCAAACCTCTCCAGCCGGCAAAAGATGATCGACGCTTTACGCGCGCTGCAAAGGAAGGCGGAGCCCGTCGATTTGCCCGGGGAATTCGCCGCATTCGGGATATCCGGTAGCCTCGGGAGCGGCATGAAGCGGCTTTTCATGAGCCATCCGCCACTGGAGGAACGCATATTGGCACTGGAATCGGTGGTGTAGACTGCAGCCATGACCGGTAAACGCCTGATCGTCCACTTCCTGTTTCTGCTCCTTTTGCCGGTGCTGGTCGCCTGGCTGGGCCTTTCGGTAGCAGCAGCCATCGGGCTGGTGATTCTGGCGCTGTTGTGGCGCTGGGCCATCTCGATGAGCGTGTGGATCGCACCGGCCAAAGTACCGGAACTCGAACTCGAAACCATCTCCGCCAGTCACTTCGTCGAGAAAGTGCGTTGGTGCATGGACAGGCTGGGAGTTCCGTATGCTGAAAGGCCGGTGGGTGGGGCGCTGGGCGCTTTTTTTCTCGGCCGGTCGGTTCCCGTATTGTGGTTTAAAACTGGCGCCGTCCGCTCGTCCATCGGCAATTCTGCCGAGATTCTTCGATACCTCTGGGGTCGCTATTCGGCAGAGCGTCCGGAGGCCGCTCAATTCCTGCAACCGACAGCTGAGAGACTTGAATTCGAGAATTCTCTCGACCGCTGTGGTGTCGACCTGCAGGTATGGGTGTACTTCCACGTGCTGGATGACCCCTGGCTGACCAAGCATGCATGGGGTTGTGACAATCCAGCCATTCCTTATTGGCAACGCCTGCTGCTCAAAGTACTGTTTCCGATGCTCAGTTTCCTGATCAGGAAGTCTTTCCAGATCACTCCGTCGCGTTACCAGAAAGCAGTCGAACATATCAACGCCCAACTGGCGGATGCGGAGTCGAAACTTGCCGATGGCAGAAAATCGATCCTCGGAGGTGACGTGATCAATTACACCGACCTGGCCTTCGCCTCGATCATGGGCTTGTGGCTGCAACCGGCTGGATATGGCGGCGGCAGGGCAGACGCGGTTCGAGTTGAACGGCACCAGTGCCCCTCGGCCATGGTCAAGCAGATCGAAGCCTGGAGCACTGCCTATCCCCTGGCCACCGGGTTTATCGAGCAGACTTACCGGAGCGAGCGTTAAAGTAACTGGCGACCGGCATCGGCAGGAACAATGCGAAGAAACCAAAAACCAGGATCGGCATATATTCGGCGCCAAACCAGTCCATTCCGATACCTACCAGCAACGGGCCCAACAATGTGCCCGCGCCCCAGCAGGCGGTGAACAGGGTCGTCGCCGTGGCCAGCATGGCTCCTCTGAAGCGTTGTCCCACCATGATCACGCCAAGTGCATAAATCATGCCTTCAACACCGCCAAACACAAAGGCATAAACGTCTGCGACCCAGGGAATCCGGATCAACCAGGGCATCAGCAACAGGGCGATCATGGTCAGGAACACACACAAGGCCATCAGCCCCATTCGATCAACATGATCAGCCAGCCAGCTGATCGGCATCACCAGAATCATTCCACCCAGGCCGACTGCCGTCAGCAGCCACAGACTCACACTTTCCGTCAACCCCAGGTTCATCCCGAATATCGGGAAAAAGGTGAGCATCGATTCGGCGCCGGCAGCATAGACCACGTTTGCCACCATGACGGTGGGCGCCAACCAAAAAATCTTCCATAGCCCATCGGTCTGCTCTTCGGCATAGCCCATCTTTCGGTGTGTAACCACGAACAGGGGTATCGCCGCCAACAGGATCATGGCCGTAGTGGCATAGAACGGTGCCATTCCGTCCGAGCCCGTGAGAATCAACAGCAAGGGACCCATCGCGAAGCCGGCTGCGCCAACCGAGGAC
>Ga0316187_10000140_pt1 | contig 47486 bp, 46 predicted proteins | sample CroRivburrow1_MG_FD_204927 | JGI IMG/M metagenome (GOLD analysis project Ga0316187, IMG submission 204927) | Coastal sediment microbial communities from Maine, United States - Cross River worm burrow 1 | ecosystem: Environmental > Aquatic > Marine > Coastal > Sediment | place: USA: Maine...
CATCAATTTTCTACCACCGCCGAGCAGGTCGGGTGCGACGAAGGCGCCCAGACTCGGTACGAACACCAGTATACAACCGGCGATAATGCCGGGTGCCGCGAGCGGAATAATCACCTGGCGCGCGACCATGATGCGGTCGGCATACAGGTCGTGGGCGGCCTCGATCAGGCGGAAATCGAGTTTTTCCAGGCTGGCATAAATCGGCAGTACCATTAGCGGAATATAGGTATACACCAGGCCGATGCCGACCGCGCCGTTGGTGTACATCATGTCGAGGCTGTCATCGATGACGCCGAGAAACTTGAGCGGTTGTTCGATCACCCCGTCGGTGGCCAGGATCAGGATCCAGGCATAGGTGCGTACCAGCAGGTTGGTCCAGAAAGGCAGCGTGATCAGGAATAACAGCATGCTTTGCGTGCGCGCATTCTGGCGCGTAATAAAATAAGCGACCGGTAAACCCAGTACCAGGCAACCGAGCGTGGCCAGCGAAGCCAGTACCACCGAACGCCCTATAATGTTCAGGTAGGTAGCATCGAACTGCAACAGATCATCGAAATCTCGTTCGTAGAGAATCTGGATGTAGCCTTCGAAGGTAAATCCTGCATCGACCCCGCCATAGGGATCGGCTTCCATGAAGGAAAACACTAGCAGGATGAACATCGGCAGAATCATGAATACGCCGATCGTAATCAGCGCCGGGGCAAGTCCCAGCCAACGGCGGGTAACAGGATTACGTGGCAATTCCATCAGTCGATTAGCATCCTTACCGCATCCGCAGACAGCCCGACCCCGACCAGATCGCCTGCGGTAAAGCGGGCGTGACCGGTCAGGTCGATTTGATCGCGCACCGACAGGGTAATATCGTCACTGATCGCGACGCTGTAGCTGGTGTCGGTACCGAGATAAACTGCGTCGGTGATCCTGCCCTGGACTTCACCGCTTTGCGCCAGTGAAATTTTCTCCGGGCGAATCGCCAGCGTGACCTTGTCACCTTTGTTATGCTGCGCTATCGATTGCACCTTGAACGACAGGTCATTGCTCACCCGGCAATTGGCGAAATCGTCTTCGATGCTGCTGATTTCGGCTTCGAGAAAATTGGTATCGCCGATAAAGTCGGCCACAAATCGATTTATCGGCCGCTCGTAGATGTCTTGCGGACCGCCGATTTGCTGGATCTGACCTTCGGACATGACGGCGATGCGATCGCTCATGGTGAGCGCCTCCTCCTGGTCATGGGTCACGAAGATAAACGTGATTCCAGTTTCGCGTTGCAGGGTTTTCAATTCAACCCGCATCGCCTGGCGCAGTTTCAAATCTAGCGCGGACAAGGGCTCATCGAGGAGTAACACCTTGGGTCGAGGGGCGAGGGCACGCGCCAATGCAACTCGCTGTTGTTGTCCGCCCGATAGCTGCACCGGTTTGCGGTTGATAAAGCGTCCCATCTTCGCCAGTGCGAGCGATTCCTCGACCCGTTTTGCGATATCCGCATCATTATGTCCCTGCATTCTGAGGCCGAAGCCAACGTTTTCGCCGACGGTCATGTGTGGAAACAGGGCATAGTGCTGGAATACGGTATTGATCGAACGTTTGTGCGGGGGCAGGTCCTCGATTTCTTCGCCGAAGAGGAAAATTTCACCTTCGGTAGGCATTTCGAAGCCGGCGATCAGGCGCAACAACGTGGTCTTACCACAGCCAGAGGGTCCCAGCAGAGTGAAGAATTCGTTGTCGTCGATTTCCAGTGAAACACCGCCAAGTGCGGTCACCAGGTGATCCCCGCTACCGAATTGCTTGACGACATTGCGCCCGCTAACGGCGATGGATTTGTTGGTTTCTGTCACGCCCTCTCACTCTTTATGTAATTTTCGATGTTTGTGATCACATCGTTGGCGTAATATTAAACCCCAGATCAGGGATAATAGAAAGTACTGATTAACCATGATCAGGCTCCGATTTACTAGTCCAGTTCGAGGATTGATTTTGCAAAAATACGATGCGGCTATCAGCGGCCAGATTAGTTGGGTATATACGCAGGACCTTGATTCGACGGCCTATTTCTACGCGAATGTGCTCGGCCTTGAATGTACTCGCGACCAGGGCACGGCGCGAATATTTGCTACCGGTGACAATGCCTGGATTGGGGTCTGCCAGGTATTCGCCGATCGCGTAGTCGAACCAAAAGGGGGCATGATTTCGATTATTAGCGACGATGTAGATGCCTGGTATCGACGACTTGTCGATATCGGCTTAAGTATCGACCAAGCGCCGCATCGCCTCGAACAGTTCGGCATTTATACGTTCCGGATAAAAGATCCCAATGGATACCTGATCGAGTTCCAGCAATTCGTTGACGATGTCGCTGTGGTTATAAGTTGATCTCGGGGCGATGGTCTTGCGGGATAACTGTCTTACGCAGTAACGCCGATCAACGATACCGCTCGCTATTGCGGCCTGCCGCTAGGCTGTGTCACGTTCGAAATCTGGTCCCGGCATCAGGCGATGGGCGTACAGGTGCTCGTAGTGCGGCAGTACGATTTCGTATATTTCCTTGACCCGATCAGGCGCCTCGGAAATATCGATGTACTTGCGGGGTTGTGCTTTCAGGCCGTCTGAATTGCGCAGGTTGGAGTGCCAGGAACCACCATCGTACCAGCTGACTTCATCACGCTCACCGGGCTCCCAGCTAAGCGCTGCCTCGATATAGGGGACCCCGACTGCAGTACAGTAGGCCTCGACGATGCCTGGGGGGTTCTCCAGTAAATCGTCGCTGTCGATGACTGGAGGCGCTTCGCCCAGTTTGTCGGCGAGCCGATCGAACAGAGCGCGCTGTTCGACAAACGCAATTTCCTTCAACACGAAATCAGGCCAGTTCCTGTACATCGAGGTGGCGACCTTGGCCGGATCCCGAATCAGGAAGCTGTGATTGAAATTATCGAGAAACTCGTCCGTCCAAAGGTGTTCTATGTAATGCGGGAAATCCTTCGAAAACACGGGCCCCCTGGCGGCGGCGGCCTGCAATTCCTGCCAGACAGTGTCGAAGCTGAGTCCCGCGGTGCGTGGCGTGTCGGGTTTGATGCGGGGCCAACGCGCATCCTCGCCCTGATACCAGGCTTCGCCAAAGGGTTCATGGAAACAGGTCATGTCGCCGCGCATGCGCATCATCCATTCAAATGCAGTCGAGGTGGAACGTGGCGTCGCCCAGAGTACCAGTATCTTGTGCATGGATAGTGCCTTACTGTAATGATGCCAGTAGCTGCCCATGGCTACCGATTGGTGCGGTACCCAGGGTTTTGTAAATACGCCAGTAGAGCGCGGTGTCTGATGAAACTATGGGTTTGCCGATTTTGCTTTCAAGCTCGCGATCCAGCGAAACGATGCGTTGTGGCAAACCATCGGCTCTGCGGAAATTCGGCATTCCGTTGACGACTATGGCATCTACATCGGGAGCCTGCTCGGCCACATAGGCCATCGATTTTTCGGCCAGGTCGCCATCGAAAATCCAGATACAGTCGTTGCATTCCTGCTGGGTTTTAAAAAATCCCATGTCGGTGAAATTAGCGCAGTAAACCAGGTCGAATCCGGCTGCTTTCAGAAAACGCGCGTAACCATCACGCCAGTCGGGCCAGTAGTAAACCGAGTTCAGCGCGATGCGCTGGGCGCCCATTTCGCGCAAGGCTTCAACCACGCAGTATCCGGCCATGTGAAACGGGGTTTCATAGGTGTCACCAATTCGGTTGCAGATGTCACGGATTTCGTCCGGGGTCGTACCCTGGCAATGGACCCAGTTGGTGCCGACCTGGCCACAGACATCGGCGCCGTTGTTCGACATGCAGTTGACGTACTCTTCCAGCAAGTGAAAATTGTCGACCCGCTGCGACAGCTCATGCGCATAGTCGGGCACGTGCAGCATGCGTCCGTGGACGCCGACATTGTCCGCGCTGATGCGCAGGAAATCGCTCGGGGCGGCGTCAAAATCATGCGGTGGTGAGGTAAAGCCTACCTGGTAGGTGAAGAGCTTGTTCTGCAGTATCTTCCAGCGTTCCGGTTTCATCTGACCTGCCTCGTCGGGGTAACTAGTCGAGTGATGTATATCTCTAGTCTGCTATCAGATCAAGCATAATTGGCAGTAGCCTTATTCGAAGCGAACCAGGGTTACCTCTAAAGCAAAAAAAAAGCCAGGCGGTTAAGCCTGGCTTTCTAAAATCGATTTGCCAAAGTATTGGCAATTCAATTAGACAGGAGTGATGTCCTCAGCCTGGGGACCTTTCTGGCCCTGGGTGACAGTGAACTCTACTTGCTGTCCTTCAGCCAGGGTTTTGAAGCCTGTGCCTTGAATTGCACTGAAATGTGCGAAAACGTCGGGACCTGATTCTTGCTCAATAAACCCAAAACCCTTTGCTTCGTTGAACCATTTTACTTTGCCGGTTGTCTTGTCAGACATAATAATGTGTACCTATAAAAATATAAAAAATAAACCTGTGACAGGTGATATCGCCAGATACCAGGCCTTAACTTATTGACTACAGAACGAGGAAACACTTCGAGAAGAGGGAATAAAAATTTAGACATAGGATCGAGCTGAAACGAACTTTAGCTGACTTGTTAGCAATGTCAACAACTTATTAATCGTAAAAAAACTATCATCCATAGTCGCGCTCCACCAGCGCGATACGGGTTTTATAGCTTGAATACCACTTTTCCATGCCCATTTGCTGCGCTAGCCGATGTTCGGCATGCGACTTCCATAGCCTGATCGATTCGAGATCGGACCAGTAAGAAACAGTAATACCTAAATCTTCACGCACCGATTCGACTCCGAGAAATCCGGGTTGCTCGGCTGCCAGTTCGACCATGCGGGTGGCGGTTTCGGCGTAACCCTCGATATCAGCGTTGCGCTCAGATGAAAATATGACCGCATAGTAAGGCGGCGCGGGCGTTTCGGCAATAAGGCTCATGTCTGCTCCGGTGTGTGGGAATTTAACAATCCAGCAAATCTGCCAGCTGCAGGATGCTGGTCGCATGCAGTGTGTTCGCGGACCAGGGGGCAACGTTCTTGGGCTCGGCGCGACCATACTCGAAGGGGCGCTCGATGTAAGCAGTTTCCAGGCCACATTCGCGAGCTGACTCGAGATCGCCATGGTGTGCCGCGGCGAGCATAACCTGGGCGGGCTCGGCGGCAAAGGTACGCACGACACCGAGGTAAGTGTCAGGATGCGGTTTGTACTTGTTGAAATTCTCCGCGCTCAGGATGCAGTCCCAGGGTATCGACGCATTTTTTGCCATCTCGGTGAGCAGGCCGATATTGCCGTTGGACAGTGAACAGATTATATACTTCGATTTCAGGCGTGTAAGCCCTGCTACCGAATCCGGCCACGGCTCGAGTCGGTGCCAGACAAGGTTCAGATGCTGACGTTCGGCTTCTGGCAGTGAGTCCAGGGCAAAGTCATGCAGAATCTTATCGAGGATGCGGCGGTGCAGATCATCGAGGATTACCCATTCATCCCGCTCCATAACTTCAGCCATCGCGGGTTGATACCCGGCCCGCCAGGCGAGGGCAAACTGGTCGGGATCGACGCCGAGATTCATTGCGGCTACCTCGCGCGAGACCGAGCCATGCCAGTCGACCACGGTACCGAACACATCGAAGGCGATTACCTTGGTCCTGCCTGCTAATTCATTCATAACCATCCCTTCATGCTGGAGATATTACTATCCGAACTGCGATTGCTGACGCAGGTCACCTGCCTGCCATAAGTAGTAAACTACCAGGCTTTGCCCGGTAGTGCGAAAACCATGTGGTGTGTTCGATTCGACATAGATAACATCGCCGACGCCATGCGTGTGTTTCCCGGACGCGCCGACCGTGAACTCGGCTGAACCGGCGAGTAAGATATAAACTTCTTCAGCCTCATGTCGATGGCGTGGATAAACGATTTCCGGACCCCAGATAGCGATGCCGGCGCGAATGCGTTCGCTAACGAACGGCCCCTGTCGACCGATTATTTCGGTAAATCCGTAGCCGGCGAGCATTGCATCCGGGACCAGGCCTTCCTCTTTCTTATAACTCTGCTCCCAGCGCAGTCGATTTTTATGACGCTCGAACACAGCCAACAAGGCCTGGGTTCGCGGATGGGCAGATGCGCTGGCAAAGCCCAGAAAATCAGCGGCGGGCAGGTAAGCCGGTGTGACCGCCTGCCAGGTTTCTCCCCAGTCCCGCAACGACGCCCTGAATCTTTCGATTTCGGGATGCGGGTGGTCAAGCGCAAAATCGCGTACCGCGTCGAGCAATTCCAGATCGTCTAGTTGCACACTCATATTATTCCTGATTGCCCGGGGCTTGCTTGCTACTGTGCGGGCGGAGAGTCGGTAATACCGATACTCTGCTTGACGTCGTCTACCAGGCTGGTGCGACTTTCCTCGGGGGCGAAGTACCAGATCAGGAACCAGCCAACCAGGATGGCCATCGCCATGAACCTGATAAATGAAGAGACCTTTTCATTGGCCTTGAGTCGCGCGATGCGGGTGCGATTGGTCGTATAGGCGCGGTAAAAAAAACCAATGACCCTGAAGAAGGGGCCGTAGAGAAATTCTATCCACCTGGAATAAGGTTCTTGCACGATAACTTTTGTGGTTGCTGGAACATAGTAAGCTGTAGGATCGACCCGGCATTCTACCTTCGGCACTGCTCTATTCATAGAAGAGTCGGCCTTTTTAGAGCGTTTTGGTATAGGTACTGTGCTTGCTGGTAACGGGTGAGGTCTAGACCCACTGGCCGGCTTTAAATAGCAGCATCAACCCGACAGCGATCATTACGCAGCCGGCGAGGATGTTAATCCCACGGATTGCGCGCGTGTTTTTAAACAGCAGGCTGGCGCGACCGGCCAGCCAGGCGTAAACCAGCTTGGCGCCACCGACGCCGATGATCGCGATAATGATAATGATCAGCGTATCGGTCGGGGTTATCAGCGACAGGTCGATAAAGGCCGGGAAAAAGCCGAGGTAAAACAGGATTGCTTTCTGGTCGCCGAGGGTTATCAGAAATCCGGTCAAAAAACTTGAGCCCAGTGACGACTGTTTAACCGCGTCGGACTTGCGTGCCCTGGCGTCTGCGCGCCATAGTGATATGCCGAGCCAGACCAGGTAAACGCCGCCGATGTATTTGATCAGCGTGAACTGCTCTCCCATTAGCTCGGCCACCAGGGCCAGGCCATAAACCGCAAGTAAAATGAAAATAATATCGGCAATGACAATGCCGAACGCGGTGAACATGCCATGGGTGAAACCGAATGCCGCCGCGCGCGCCGACACCGCGAGTACGCTGACGCTGGGAATAACGGCGAGCACGATCATTGTCCCCAGCAAGGCAAGGACGCTAGCCAGGGAAAGGGAAGATTCAAGCATGCTATACCTGAGGGTGCTGCGCGCCGGGAGTTACCCGGCTGCAGAATTCAGTCGGTGCGGGTCATATCCTGTCCGCAACACATTGGCGATTTGATCATGCCGTGTCCGTCGGGACATTTGGATACCTGGATTTCGTCGCCACTGTCAGTGGTAATACTGCCGTGGTCGAGTTCCTGGTCACAGGTCCCGCAGGTCATCGTGCCGATGCTCATGCCGCAGGCTTCACATTTGTAAACTGCCATGGATAGTTCTCCTTTGTGGGTTACCGGCGCAGTTTAGCAGTTTGCACTCAGCTGTGCTGCTCCGGGCCGCAGCCGCTGAGGCGAGGTTAATGATCCCGCCCCAGCTCCCGCGTCAGTTGCGCCGCAGAAATCTCGCGGCAGCCACTCGGGTTCTGTCCTGACCAAAGGGGTGAAAAATCACCGAGATTCCTTGCCTCCGCAGCGCTGCGCAATGGACCGATCGCGGTTGCGGCAAGGGGGAAGACCGGAACCTGGCCAAGCGGACCTAGCTCGTGTATTACACGGTTGACAATAGAGCGTGCCGGGCGCCCCGAAAATCGATTGGTAAGTGCGGTGTGCACGGCTCCGGCATCCTTTAACGCGGCACGGTGGACCGGGCTGGTAGTGGCTTCGTCACAGAGCAGGTAGGCGGTGCCGATCTGTGCCGCGGCCGCCCCCAGCGCCAGTACCGCGGAGACTCCATCGGCGTCGGCGATTCCTCCCGCGGCGATAACCGGCAGGCTGACCGCCTTGATCACTTGAGGCAGCAGGGCCAGGGTACTAACCTGGCTGGTGATGTCCGTGCTGAGGAACATGCCTCGATGCCCGCCGGCCTCGACGCCCTGGGCAATGATCGCATCGACTCCCTGCGACTCGAGCCACCTGGCCTCGGCGACAGTCGTTGCACTGCTAAGCACTTTCGCACCCATCGCCCTGACGCCTTCAAGCAAATCCGGCGCGGGTAAACCGAAATGAAAACTCACTACCGGTGGCTCGAATTCTCGAATTACATCAAGTGCTTCGCTACTAAACGGATCACGGCGCGTTGCTGGCGGAATTGAATTCACGTCGATTTCATACTCTGCATAATAGGGCGAAAGTTCGGCCCGCCAGGCTGTTTCGCGTTGTTCGTCGGGTGTCGGCGGAGTATGGCAAAAGAAATTGACGTTATATGGTTTATCACAGCCAGCCTTGATCGCGGCAAGCTCTGCGCGCAAAGCGTCGAGACTCAGCATCGCGCAGGGCAGCGAACCAAGCCCACCGGCGTTGGAAACCGCGATCGCCAGCGCGCTGTTCTGCACGCCGGCCATCGGTGCCTGAATGATTGGTAATTCGAGTTTGAGCAACTCCTGAAATGACGCGGTCACTGATTCTACGCTCCGAGATCGTTTGCGTGTTTAACTAGCTGGCCTAACTGGCTGTCACTGCAGGGGGTAACAAAGCGACTCATTTTTTCGGCCTGAGAACTACCCCAGATCGATATTCCCAGCAGCAATAGCATGATCGCAAATAACACCAATGGTTGCACCCTGGCGGCGTTACCGTATTGTACCTGGTGCGACGTAACACCTTTTCACCGGGTAACGGATTCTGGCCCAGTTTCTCTACTGCGGCGTTAGCTTTACCGCGCTCGGGAGCCGCGCTTAAGCGCACGCGTAAACTGTCGCCCAGCCATCCGGCGATAGCGCTGCTCGAGGCTCCGGGCACAACCTTGACGGTCAGCCTGGTAACAGGGGAGCTATCACACAAGTCAGCCATGGCGAGTAATTATTTTATCGAGCTGGTCGGCGAAAGCCTTCCGATCACCGTGGTTCAACGGTGCCTGGCCACCTGAATCGATGCCGCTGGAACGTAACGATTCCATCAGGTCACGCATGGTCAGTCGAGCCTTGATGTTGTCCGTGGTGTAGAGTTCTCCACGCGGATTTAATGCCTGGCCCTGGTGTTCGATGATTTCCGCTGCCAGTGGAATGTCGCCGGTTATGACCAGGTCGCCTGGAGCGAGTCGTTTGACTATTTCATTATCAGCGACGTCGAATCCCGCGGCTACCCTGAGGAAACTGATGTGACGTGATGGGGGAACCTTGACGACATGGTTGGCGACCAGCGTGAGACTGATCCCGGTGCGCTCTGCTGCCCGAAACAGGATGTCCTTGATCGCATTTGGACATGCGTCGCCGTCAATCCAGATCTTCATTGGCTATTCCCGGTTTTGCATGGGTGGGTGATTAACCTTGCCAAAGGAACAGAAAACGCGACTGTCGCCGGCTTCAGGATTTAACGGTCGTTCGCAGGATTCGTATGCGTAGTGGTACTGGCAGACGGTGACTTTCATGCTGCGACGGGACCGAGGTAGAGTTGTGTCTCGTACTGGAAATCAATGACACCATTGAGTGCAAATTCTTCGAACAACGTGGCCAGCGCGGCGACCAGGGAAGGGTACTGCGGTGAATCTTCAGCGGGGCAGTAAGAAGAAGACTTCAGGCGGCCGAGCAGGCCTGAAAACGTCAGCTGTTGGCTGTTGTCAAATCGCAGTAACTCCATATGTCCATGGTCAAAAAATGCTGCGATGTCACTGTCGGTCAAATTCATATGGTTAACGACGCCATACTCCGGGACATAGTCTCTCAGGGTGGCCTCATAGGCGTGTTGGAACGGTTGACTGACTTTGCGCTTGTTCCAGATCAGCGCCAGCTTGCCGTCGGGTTTGAGGATGCGTCCAAACTCGGCTTTTGTCGTGGTGCTATTGAACCAGTGAAATGCCTGGGCGGCGGTTATCAGGTCGAGCGAGTTATCCGCGAGTCCGGTGCGTTCGGCGGGCGCATCAATACTGGTGAAATGCGGATAGTCAGCGAATAATACCTCGGCAGCCTCGCGCATATTGGCGTTAGGTTCGATGGCAAAAACCTTGAGTCCCTGGTCCAGCAACAATTGGGTGAAGATACCGGTGCCCGAGCCGATGTCCGCAACCACGGCGCCTGCCTCGAGCCTGGTTTTTTGTAGCAGTGTTTGTACCAGCGCTGATGGATAACCGGGGCGGAATTTCACGTAGGCTTCGACGCGATCGGAAAATCTCTGCGTATAATCTGTCATGTTGATAAGTGCATCTGCTCTTGGATCTTTGTGCTGGGTTAATTGCGTTCGATTTCAGCTACCAGCTGGCGGGCTAACTGTTCCATGCGTTCCAGTCCCACATCGGCTTTGTGCAGAAAATCGCTGTCGAATCGATCAGGATTCGCCCAGTACCTGCCTTTTATGTCGCAGCGCTTGGCAAGCTTCGACAGGCCTAGATCGGTCAGCTCGAAGCCGAGTTCGGTCCACATTTCAGACAGTTTGGCCTCCCGCGCATGATCCTGCAGAGAGGTGTCTTGCAGAAGTCGCAGGTAGGCCTGGGTTTGCCGCGCGGCGATAACCACGGCACGTAATGCTGCGATGGATTGCCGTTGGCGTTCACGATTCGCTCGACTGAGATTGTTTAGCCACTGTTTGAGGTGCTTGAACAGCTCCCACAGGCTGATATCGGTTAACACCGCCATGTCAGATCCATACCGCGATCACCCGGGGTGTCCAGTGTTCGTCAAATAACCCCGGTTTATAGGCAAAGTTTATCGCATGGTATTTCATGTGATCCCCATGATATCTGAATCATGAAACTCGATACTAATGTACCAGGTAATCAGCCAGGATCTTACTCGAGACTGACATAGCTGTCCTCGTGGAAGGGAGGGGCGCAGACAGCGAAGAATACAAGATCGTCCTCACCGGTATTAGTGATCCTCTGTGGTTTGCCGGCCGGGATACGCACCACGTCGCCCGGTAATACATCGCAGGGTTCAAGATTATCGACTTCCACGCGACCGTTGCCGGAAACGATTATATAGCGTTCGGTTATGTCATCGAGTTGATGCCATGCCGTGGTTACGCCCGGCTCGACCCTGGCGCGCGCAATTGAAACCAGTTCGTCGCCCCTGTCATTGGCAACTTCGGTGATATGACAGCGTTCGGCGGTTTCGTACTCCCGTGCCAGATCGGCTCGCTTTACCTCCGATAACATATCTGTCTCCAGTTGTTGCGGCTGACACTCACCTGGACCAAGTCCAGGTATCCCTATACATAAAAGCCACTATAACCTTGACGCCCATATGGCCAGTTTATGCATCATTGATTTCTGCGAAATCTGATCCTGGGGAATAGGCTGTATAACTTTATCGTGTACCAGTAGCCGATAAATATACTCGATTTTCTCATGCGCGGAATCGGTGGCTTCAAATTCGACAACACCTCTTTTTTCGCCATATTTCACGCCTTCGACAAGTGCTTTTTTAAGCATTTCTTTTTCGTTTTTCAGTTTCTTCATGAGTTGATCTGACCTCTAACGCTCTACAATAGCCGGACTTTGCTCGGCGCCAACCACCTGCTAGCTGACCTAATTCCGTTCATTTATTTTGCGCAGTAGTTTTTTATATTCACCGAACTCCTGCAAACATTTTTTTTCTTTTACCAGGGTTTCGAAATGCGTTACCAGCCTTTGTGCTTGCGACGCTGTGAGTGAAACGCTTTTTAAAGCCCGGGAAAGTTTCTCGCGAATAAACCCCGAATATGAACCGATGTAATTCAATTCGATGTACCTGATAGCGAGCTCTATGCAGGCATCGTCATTTTCCCTGACGCCATCGCAAACCCGGTAAAGTGTTTGCCGATACTGCAACCAATTGTACCTGTCTGGCAAAAACTCTGGTGCCCCAGGCTCCGTAGCATCTTCTCCGTCAATTGAAAAACTACCACCCAGGTTCTGATGCATTTTGATTATCTCGTCTTTGGACCAACCGGGGGGTACCCCATGGTATTGTTCTAATGGAATTGACTGATTGGGTTTTCTACTCATAGTCAACTAACGCTCGTTGCCACGAAAAAGTGCTCGCACTGAGAAAATTTTGACCGACTGCATGAGCCTGTTATACGCAACTGTGCTGCTCACTCATTGTTCATATAGATGAATAATGACAAAGAATAAACGATTAGCGCGTAATAGATATTGTTATATTTTTTTCTAAGTGAGTTACCCTTTTCAGTGAAATCGTCAGTGTTCCAATATGGAAGAAAATTATTCAAGACAACTTCCCTTCCACCTTTCACCTCTTTTTCCAGACGAAGTCTTACAACGATTGCCCCCAGGAATAGTGCAATCCCGACTACCAGGAATAACAGGCCAAAAAAATATCTAGATATATCCATTGCCATAAACCTGGATGTTTACGTAGCGCTCACGTGAGCGGGCGGAGCAGTCGTAGCCTGGGGCAATCCGACTGCATACACTTGTCAGGCGGGATCCTAAGCAACATGGAATACTTCTTTACTGGCCGCTGGATGAAGCCAGATAAATCGATCAGCGCCTGCTTTTCTATAGGCCGCTTTGAGTGTTGAGGCAAATTTATCGCTGAGTAACACAATTACTTTTTCAAACGCATCATTTGGGCTATTAGTATGAATGAATATATTGATTTCTCCAGATCCAAAATCGTGCCCATCGACTTCATGCTCGCTACCAAGTTCAAACGTAAGTTTTGTTTCGAGCTCGATCAGGGCATCAAAATCAAAATTCTCTGTCACCGGGAATTGCAGCACTAATTGATACTTCATGATTTTAAATACCGCTCAACAGCCAATTTTTAAGGCCTTTGGCCTTTTAATGCATATAAGTGGGTGCAACAAAATAATCTTTTGTTGTTTTGGGAATGTTGGCAAGGATCTGATATGAATCACTATTAATTTTCTATTGATTCCCGGGTTTGATTCAACTGGCCAGCAGCCGGTTCTATTTGCGCTGGAGCATCATAGCGAGAATCGTATTTTGCTGCCAGCCAGGCATACGCAAATTTGATTTGCGCCGGGCAAAATATTTCAGGATACTCGCGGCTTCGAGTTTGCCGGGACGATCTTAGTGCAAGTACAGCCTGATCTGGTTTCTCTGGATACCCTGCGGCAGCAGCTCGCGGCAGTGTTGCCTGATGAAAATCTCTCCCTCGGGATTCCTCCCGCCTGTTATGCCGATGCCGGTTTGCTGGCGCTGGAACAGCGCGCTGTTTTTCAGCAAGGCTGGATAGCGCTCGGTCGCGTGGACCGATGGCCTGGTGAGGGTGATTACTCGGCGCTGGAAATTGGCAGGGTGCCGCTTATCGTGGTGCGTAACAAGTCCGGTGAGTTAAAGGCTTTCGCCAATTCCTGCCGTCACCGCGGCAGCCAGATTCTGACCGGTGACGGCAACTGTAAAAAAATAAAATGCCCGTTTCACTGGTGGACTTACGACCTCGATGGCAGGCTCAAGGTCTATTCGCGTATGGAAAACGCGATCGACTTCAACCCGGATGAATTCGGCCTGGTGGAATTTCCACTGCTTGTCCGTGACGGGTTTGCTTTTATCAGCTTTGAGGATGAACCGCCGTCAATCGATGCGTGGCTGGCGGATTTTACTACCTACCATGAGCCCTGGGAACTGGACCGGTGGAAAGTCACGCGAGTGCGGGAATTCGAAGTCCAGTGCAACTGGAAAACCTTCATCGAAGTGTTTAACGAATACTACCACTTGCCAATGGTGCATCCCGATTCAATCAACTGGCTTTACCCGGAGCCGGACGCGGTTGATGCAGTCAGCGGTCAGTTCACCACCCAGTTCGGCGCCACTGAAGGCGCTGCGGCATTGCTGGAAGATACCCAGCAGTATGCCTTGCCAGCCGCGCAAGGACTACAGGGGCGGACGGCCAAAGGCACGCGTTATACCTGGATTTATCCGAACCTGACTTTTGCCCTGTCGCAGGATTCGATGTGGATGTACCAGGCATTTCCATTGTCAGCGGATCGTTGCTGGATCACGCAGACCATAAGCTTTCCCGCCGAATCGGTTGCACTTGGTGATTTTGACGAACGTGCCAGGCATTACTGCGAGCGCATCGACGCCGCTCTCGCCGAAGACCTGCCATTTCTGCAGCAACAACAGGTTGGCTTGAATTCGAAGTTTGCCCGTCAGGGCAGGTTCGCCGCGCTGGAACCGAGTGTCGGTAAATTCGCTTACTGGTACGCGCAACAATTATTACAACATCTGGCCTGATCATTACAGGGTAACTATGAGTCTTGAAATCAGAAAAATCGTACGCTACATCGATGAAACCTATATTGAAGGCGGTAAGGCCGCCGATCGTCCCTGGGTCATGGTCGCGGTTGCGGCGGTGATCAAAAATCCATGGGCGGGGCAGGGGTTCGTCGAGGATTTACGCAGCACTATCCTTGAGTTGGCACCTCCGCTCGGCGAAGTCATGGTGCCCGACCTGCTCGCTACCATTGGTGGGGCGGATAAGGTCGAGGCTTACGGAAAGGCAGCGGTGGTTGGTCTCAACGGCGAAGTCGAACACGGGTCGGGCATGATCCACACACTGCGCTTCGGTAATCAGTACCGGGTTGCCGTCGATGGCCAGGCTTTCCTGAGCTTCACCAACAAACGCGCCGGCGCCGGCACCGCGATTACCATTCCGATGATGCACAAGGACGACGCGGGGTTTCGCTCGCATTACCTGACCCATGAGTTTCATATTCCCGATGCCCCGGGGGCAGACGAAATTGTGATTGCCCTCGGTGCCGCGAGCAGTGGACGACCGCACCATCGTATCGGCAATCGCTACATGGACATGGAAGAAATGCAGGTCGACCAGACCGGTAAATCGGTTACCGATTAGGCGGGAAGACTGGTATTACGGCATGTATTCAGTCATTCCCGCGAAAGCGCACTACTGTCCGGAATAAACAACTAATCGCAGCTTCATTGTCGTCCAAAGGCTATCTCGGTTGAAAGCCTGCAAAAGGCGCTCCCAAACGGCATGCGCCGTTTGGCCCATCCATGGGATCGCTTGGAGCTCGGCATCCATGCCTCGCTACACTTTTGCAGGCTTTCACCCGAGATAGCCACCTACCACTGTAAGGGGAAACCGGTGAAGCCCCTCGCGCCGTAAAGGCCGGGTGCTGAAAAAGCATTGATTTTGACGGGTCGGGCCGCAGGGACGCGGCCCGTGGCGAGTCGAGACAGGGATGTCGAGTCTCGCCTTGCCCGTTAAAATCAATGCTTTTTCAGGAAGCCGAAGGCCACCCGGTCAGGCGCGGGGGGCTTCACCGGTTTCCCCTTGGGACGCTTTCCAAAATCAAGCCCATATGGTGCGAAACACAGGTATGCTGTTGGTTTTTCAACTTTAAAACGAGCAGTAAAGTTTTATTCCAGACAGTAGTGCGCTTTCGTGGGGATGACAATAATCAGTGGTATTAATGCGCCGAGTCAGATTTTTTCTGGCGCTCTTCCTGCAAACCTTCTTTTGCGGACTGGAAAAAATCGGTCACGATCATGAGGCAAACAGCGACCACGATAATGACGAAAGGCAGTTCCGAGATCGATGCGGCCAGGCCGAGGACGAAAGCCAGAAAAATGCTGACTGCAATAGCTCCGGTAATGATGTTATCCATGGCGTTCTCCGTCGGTTAGTCGCATTAGTATAGGGAAAATTAATCGTTCAGTATATCGAGCAGCCAGCGCGTGCTGCGAAACAGGCGCGCATCGTCGCCCTTCGCACCCACCACCTGGACGCCGATCGGCAACCCCTCGGGGCTTTGCAAGAGCGGAATATTGAGCGCAGGCGTGCCGCAGAAGGTCCAGATCGTATTCATCACCGGGCTGCCGGTGGCGTCCAGACCCGCCGGTGCCGGGCCCGGGGTCGCGGGTGTCAGAATAGCGTCATATTCATCGAAGATTTCCTCGAGCAGCAGGTCGTAGTCCTGCATTTTTGCCAGCGCGTCATCGTACTCGCTAGCGCTAACCTGTTGACCGCGCTCGATCATTGCGCACAACACGGCGCTTAACTGGGCCTTGCCAGTGTCGTATTCTGCGGCGAAGTTGCGCGCCAGGTCGGTTTCCATCACCCTGCGGTGATCCTCGTGCAAGCCGGCAAACGGCGCGGGCAGGTCGAGAATATCGATAGTCTTTTCCTGGCTCGCATTGACCGCCTCGATTAATTCGCGCAGGCCGTCCTTGGTCACCTGATCGACCTGGTCCCAGACCGGGCTGCGCACGAATGCGAAATGCTGCTCGGCCGGGACCTCCTGCGCCAGCACCTTGCTGATGCAGGGTGGGGCGATCGGGGTCATCGCGCTATCCTGGGCATCGTAGCGCATCAATACGTCGGCGATGAGCGCGAGGTCTTCGAGACTGCGGGCAAATACGCCGATGGTATCCAGCGGTAGGGATTGCTGCAGTACGCCGTGACGCGAAATGCGCCCGAAACTGGGTTTGAAACCATACACGCCACAGTAGGACGCCGGGCGGATGATCGAGCCGTTGGTCTGGGTACCGACGGCCAGTGCCACCATTGCTGCCGAGACCGCCGCGGCCGAGCCGCTCGATGAGCCACCCGGGGTGTGTGCGGGATTGTGCGGGTTGCGGGTTTTACCGGGCGAAAATACCGCCATCTCGGTGGACACGGTTTTGCCGAGAATGATTGCGCCGGCTTCCTTTAACAATGACACCAGGCTAGCGTCCTGCGTTGGGCGGCGTCCCTGGTGCAGTACCGTGCCGCGCTCGGTCGGGTAGTCCGAGGTGTCGATGATATCCTTGATCCCGACTGGCAGGCCGTGCAACGGTCCAACCTCGAAGCCACGGCGCCGGTATTCATCGGCCGCACGGGCCTGCGCCATCGCCACGTCGCGGTCGAGGTGCACCCAGGCGCCGATAGATTCCTCGAGTTCGTCGATACGCGCGAAACAGGCCGCGACCAACTCCTGTGAGCTCAGCAGGCCTCGTTCGATTGCCGCGCGCGCGTCGCAGGCGCCGAGCAGGTTTGCTGTAGCCGGGTTGAATTTATCCATGCTTCAAAGTCGCCTTGCGCGCAGTCTACCCGGGTCCAAACAGGTAGACCGGCAGCCATAATGCGATCCCGGGGAAGTTATACAGCAGTATCATCGAGAAAATGATGATCGCCAGGTAAGGCATAATGCCGCGGAAAATATCCATCAGCTGGATATGCGGTGGCGCTACGCCTTTAAGGTAATAGGCAGCCATCGCCATTGGCGGTGTCAAAAATGACGTCTGCAAATTCAGCGCCACCAGGATACCGAAAAACAGCGGGTCGACATTGAAAGTTTCCAGCATCGGCAGGAAGATCGGCACGAAAATGATGATAATTTCGGTCCATTCCAGCGGCCATCCCAGCAGAAAGATTATCGACTGCGCGAGTATCAGGAATCCAACCGATCCCAGGTCCAGTGACAGTACCCATTGGTTGATCAGCTCGTGACCGCCGAGGTAAGAGAACACCGAGGCAAAGGTCCAGGAGCCGACGAACAGCCAGCACACCATCGCCGAGGTCTTGGCGGTCAGGTAAACTGCCTGTTTTAAACGCTCCCAGTTGAGCGAGCGATAGCAAAGCGCCAGGAAGAGCCCGCCGAAGGCACCGACACCCGCGGCTTCGGCTGGCGTCGCCAGGCCCATTAAAATGGCACCGAGTACACTCATGATCAATAGCGCCAGTGGAATAAACGAGGTTGTCAATTCCCAGGCAATCCTGCCGAATGACGGCACATCTTCCTCTGCAGGTTTCGGCGCCAGGCTCGGATTCAAGGTGGCTCGGCCGACCACATAGACCATGTAGAGTCCGGCCAGCAGCAGTCCCGGGAACATGGCCGCGGCATAGAGACGCAGCGGCGATATTTCCGCGATCGCCGAGTAGACGATGAGCATGATCGAAGGCGGTATCAGGATGCCGAGACAGCCACCGGCACAGATAACGCCGGCGGCGAAACTCTCGTCGTAATTGGCCTTCAGCATGGCCGGGAATGCGAGCATGCCCATCAGCGTAACCACTGCGCCGATGATGCCCGATGCGGTGGCGAATATGGCGCAGGTAAACAGGGCAGCGACCGCCATCGAACCCGGCAGGTGACGCGCTGCCATCTGGATACTGAAAAACAGACGATTGACTATGTTGGCCCGTTCGACCACATAGCCCATAAATAAGAAGAGTGGGACGGCCACCAGTACGTCGTTGGACATGACCGAAAAGGTATTCTGCACGAACAGGTCGAAGATTCGATTATCGAATATGGTCTGCATGCGCTCCGCGTCATAGTAGGCGTAGTAACCAAAACCAAGGCCCATCGCGATCAGGGTAAAGGCAATCGGAAAGCCCAGCATCACCATGAAGATGAACAGGCCGAGCATGAAGACGGCGATGACTGGATCAGACATGACCTTCCTCCTGCAGTCTGCGTAAATCTTCCTGTTCGTTCATCAGCATGGTTTCGGTTTCCTGAACGTCGTGCAAGCGGGGAGGCCAGGCCCCGGTTTTAATGCAGATAACACAGCGCACGGCCTCCGCAATACCCTGCAGTAGAACCAGCGTGCCTGAAATCGGTATCAGAGTTTTAAAGAAATAGATTTGAATCCGCGACGGACTGCTCCAGCTCACTTCCTTGTAAAACCAGGAATCCGCGGCAAAACCGTATCCGTAGTAGATCAATGCCAGGGCGCCGGGCATCAGGAACAGGATATAGAGCGTCAGGTCGATCTTGGCCTGGGTTTTTATTTTCAGCAGCCGGTAGACGACATCACCACGCACATGCGCATCCTGCGACAGGGCGTAGGCCCCGGACATCATGAATAGCGCGCCGTACATTTGCACACTCATGTCGAAGGCCCAGACCGTCGGGGAATTGAGCACGTAACGCATAAACACTTCGTAACAGGTAGAGAAGGTCAGGATCACGATACACCAGGCGAAGGCCTTGCCCGTCCAGGCGCTAAGGCTATCGATAAAGTGAAGAATGCGAGTCATCATGGCATGTCACCGGGGTGTCAGTCAGGAGTTTGATACACAAAAAGCGCGGGCGGTATTAAATAATACCGCCCTTGCTGACTAGCTTTTTCGGCCGTTACAGCTTGCCAAAGTAATGTTCGTAGGCACCCTGGTAGTTTGGCGAATTATTCAATGCATAAGCGCCGTGCCGCTTGGCCCAGGCCATTTGCGAATCAATAACCTTCTTGAAGAAAGGATCGACCTTATTGAATTTCTTGACGATCTTGTCCCATGCCTTGAGCTGATCACTCATGACATCGTCAGGGGTACGGTAAACGTTGACGCCGAATTCTTCTTTCAGCCTGACGAGATCCGCGGAGTAACGCTCCATGGCTTTCCAGGCCATGTCGGCGGAGGCTGCTTCAGAAGCATATTCGAGGATTGCCTGGTGCTCTTTCGCCAGCTTGTCGAAGCGACGTTTGTTGAAAATAATTTCGAAGCATTCCTGGGATTGGTGAAAACTGCCCAGGTGGTAATGCTTGGATACGTCCTGCATGCCGAAATCCTTATCCGAAGTCGGGTTGTTGAATTCGGCCGCGTCGATCAGGCCGCTTTTCATCGCCGGCTGAATTTCACCACCAGGCAATTGCACTACCGACATACCCATTTCCTGCAATACGTCTGCAGCGAGTCCCACGGTACGATACTTGAGGCCTTTCAGCTGGCTGCTCTTGGTGATGTGCTCCTTGAACCAGCCCAACGGTTGCGCCGGCATCGGACCGGAGAAGAAACCGACCAGGTCGAGTCTAAGCTTGTCATACATCAGTTCGTAGTAAAGCTCTTTACCGCCACCGTACTGGATCCAGCCCATCAGCTCGTTGGCTGACCAGCCGAAACAGGGGCCGGTGCCAAACAGCGAGGCCACCGGGCTTTTTGAATACCAGTAGGCGGTAACCAGGTGCGCGCCGTCGAGTACGCCCTTGTGTACCGCGGTTTGCATCTCGGCAGTCTTGACGACCGCGCCCACGCCGAGTAAGTCGATCTTAAGTGATCCACCGGACATTTCGTTGACGCGTCGGACATAGTCCTCGGCGAATTCAAGGAAGATACCGCCGCCCCAGGCAGCCTGTACCTTCAATACGACGGGATCGGCGGCGACCGAAATGTTGGGGAATGCTGCTGCTGCCGCTCCGCCTGCAATCGTGGCGGCGCCGGTAGTTAGAAATTTTCTACGTGATGTGGTTGTTTCGCTCATAACGGGTTTCCTCATTTTTGGTAATAATTGTGGCAGGCGATATTTATTATCGAGTCAATGACGCATGAAATGTTGTTCCTGCGGAGCAATATTTCGAATCTCCTGCACCTATTTGTTGTTGCTATGCGGATGACTGGAGTCGGGATTAAAGCATATCGATCTGTATATTGTATACCAGATTATTCGATGCTGGATGTGCCCCCGTTCTCGACCGCCATCGCAGATTTAATGTGCTGGCCGAGTATATTGTGATCAACACCCGAGTTACAGCGTTTTTTGCCCCGGGGTTAAATGTCTTACTCTGGTCAGCCCTAGGCGACGCGGTCGCCGGGTTCTTCACCGTTAAAAATTGCCACCAGGTTGTCGATCGCCCTGAAGCCCATGGCGTCACGGGTTTCCCGGGTGGCGCTGCCGATATGCGGCAACAGGAACACGTTGTCCAGCTGCCGGTAACCGGGGTGTATCGCATCGGGTTCACCGTTGAATACATCGAGACCGGCGGCCGCGATGTCGCCTGCCTGCAGCGCGGCCACGAGGGCGTCGTCATCGATGACGCCACCGCGCGAGGTATTCACCAGGATAGCGTCGTGATGCATCAGGGCGATAGTTTCGCGGTTCAGCAACCCCCGCGTCGCATCCGCTGCCGGGCAGTGAATCGACAGCACATCGATGTTCGCCAGCAGTGCTTCCACACTATCGTGGTAGATCGCATCCCCGGCCTGTTGCGGGTCCAGCGGTTTGCGATTGTGGTAATGCACCGTCATTTCAAAGCCGCGCGCGCGGCGGGCCACCACCTGGCCGACTCGACCCAGGCCGAGGATACCCAGGCGCTTGCCGGTGATCTGTCGGCCAACCATGAAGGCCGGGCTCCAGTCTTGCCACTGTTGACTGCGTACCAGGCGTTCGCCTTCACTGGCACGACGCGCTGCGCCGAGCATGAGCAGTATCGCGATTTCGGCAGTGGCATCGGAAAGCACATCGGGCGTGTTGGTTACGATGACCTGCTTTTGTCTGGCCGCCGCGAGGTCGACATGGTCGACGCCGACGGAAAAATTGGCGATCGCCTTTACGCGGGCAGGTAATTGCGCAATGGTCGCCGCCGGGAACTTTTCAGTATGGCAGGGCAGAATTGCATCTGCCCCGGCCGCAAGCTCCAGTAATTCATCGGTGCTATAGAGCTTGTCATCGGGGTTGAGAATAGTGGCAAAATTTTCTGCCAGTTTTTGCTCGACCGCAGCGGGTAGTTTGCGCGTTACCAGCACAACCGGTTTATTACTCATGTTGTTTTCCTTGCGGGGTTAGGTTGACTGCGGACTATTCATCTCGCGGTATAACGACAGTGACATTCTACCGGTTACCAGCGCCGCGGCAACCAGCAGTGCCCATAGCAGCCACTTCTGCCAGGGTAACTCGGCTTGCGCGGCGAGTCTGGCCGTGCCACCGGATTCCTCGACCGTGAGGAGGGATACCTGTGTGCCGCGTTGCCGGGCCTGTTGCAGACTACCTTCGAGTAAGCCGTTCAAATCGGTGACCGGTACCTTGCTTTCATAGTTGCCCCAGGCCAGTGTATAGGGTCCGCTGTCATCGCCCAGGAAGATGACTTCGTATTGTGGGTAATTCAGTTCGACCCGGGGTGGTGTCGTTGAGTCCGGGTTCAAACTGAACCAGATCCTGGTGAAATTTCGGCGCGGCAAATTGAGCGGCTTACTGGGTTTGACTTCATCATCGTTGATATTGTGCTGGCTGAAGCCGGAGTAAATGCGTTGCCGGGTATCGAATTCCGCGACACCGGCATAGAGGTCACCGTTGACGACGCTATGCGACGCGGACGGAATAATACGCATCGACTCCGCGTTAACCGCCGACGGGAATTCAAAAAAGAAAAATTCCCCCTGCTCCTGTTGGCTCAATGATGGCTCAATTTGATAGGTTAACCCGGGTGCCTGCACGGTTTTCCGGTAGTAACCACGGACCTGTTGCAGCTCGAATCGGGTGACCGCATTGACGGGTGACAGGCGCATGTATTTTTGATTGCGCGGAATGCCGTTGATGCTGCGCCAGGCGTTATCGTCCGATGTCTGGTTGGTCAGGGTTTTGCGTTTTTTGAGTATGCGCAGGTTATCGAGCTCATTGCCGACTTCAATCTTGAGTTCGAGTAATTGCTCCGCGGGTTCGTGCAGCCACTGCAGCTCGATTCGATCAAATCCGGGGGTGTCATCATCTGGCGCCAGTTCTATCAGGTAATCCTTGCGTACCGATTGTACCGGTATTGTTTGCGTGGTCTGGAGTTCCTGTATCAATCCCTGTTGCTGGCTTTGTTCGCGCGTGGTAACAACCTTAGATTGTTGTCGCTGAAAACTGCTGAATTCGTGAAACGGCAATACCAGTTTGTGTTCGCTCACCGTTCCCGGCGTGCGCATTATTGAATGGGGTAGCTGCTTGCCATGCACGTTGAAGACGGCCAGATCACTAAGCCCGGCATCCGTCAAAGTCAGCATGACATCGAGCGGCAACTCGATGCGCTGTAATGGTTGATCGGATTCGCTGAGCAGTGCCTGGTAAGCGTAATCCTGCCGGGTTGTAGCCGCCCCTGCCGGTCCGATCAATAGCAATATCAGGCAAGTGCAGAGTAATCTAGGCATGTGATGGTTCTTCCGTGTTTACGTCAGGGTGTTTTGCTGGAATCGGAGAGAAATAGCCGGTGGCAACCAGCAGGCTGCCGACCACCAGGAATGACACGATTCGTTCCACCGTGCCGCTGGCGCCGAGATCGACGAAAAACATTTTCACCAGCACGATACCAACCAGGGCGGCGCCGATGATCCATAGCGGGCGAGTAATGCGGCGTGACGCAAACAGCATCGCGCCCATGCCGATTACGGTCCACAGGATTGAAATTGCAGATTGCACCCGCGTATCGACTGACATCGCCGACAGGTCGAAGCGAATATCGAGATAGTGGTGCATGCTACGTATCAACACGGCACTCAGCCAGATGAAGACCAGCCCGCCGAGGATGATCAGAATATGCTCGCGCTGCACCGTCATGGCGGGCTGTAACAGTTGCAAACTGGCCACTACCAGCACAAAGAATGCAATCTGTGTGAGATCAACCGGATTGAGGAACGGGAGGTAGGGCAGGGGTGCCGGGTCTCCGTTGTTAGTTAGATTGATGATCACCGACCAGAACACCAGGAACACTGACAGCGTCGCGATGATACTGAATTGCAAACGCTCGCCTAAACGCTGGATCGCCGGGAACAGTGCTGCCTGGGCGGCGCGCATCGCGAATAACGGCACCACGGCAAATATGGCGTAATAAGCTTTACCCGCTACCTCGAGTTTATGTTGGAAGATCCATACCAGTTCTATCGACAGGATAAGCGCGGCGAAAAATACGAAGCCGGTATGCGACGCGATGCTGATCCATCCCGGCCAGGCCACGGTTTCGAGCTTCTCGATCAGCCAGTAATTGAGCGCGAGTACTGCGACCCAGAAATATAGATCGGGTGACACCAGGATATGGTTATGATCAAACAGCGAATACAGCGCTATCAATGCCAGTACGGGTAGCAGCAGTGCCGCGTTAATGGCTGCCGGCATCCAGTTCCACGAGCGCAGGCGGTCCAGGTAAACCAGCACCGCTGCGGTTGCACCGAATAGCACCAGCCAGGCGACAACCTCATTTTTTATATATTCGTCGATCTGTATTAACGCGCTGACCAGCCACCAGCCCATCGCCCAGATATAAAACGCAATGTGCAGTAGTCGCAGCCTGAAGTCGGCGGCCTGTTGATACAGCATGCGGGCGGAAATAAAAGCCCCCAGTGATATGAAAACGCCGCCGAGGAAGGCGGGGTTGAACCAGATCGAGTTGCCGACATCGTCGATATTACGCAGAAAAAATAATACCCCGGAACCCAGCTGTAACAGGATCGCAAAACACTGCGCGTAAAAACGCTTCTGCCGAATCGATACCCACAGAATACCCGCGGCTTCCAGTGCCCAGGCCGCACTGCTCCAGTGTCCATCCAGCGCATAGGGTATCGCCAGGGTAGCGAACACGACACCGATGGCAAGCATCGCCTCGGCCAGCATGCGAAATTCTTCGCCAACATGTTTCCAGGCGTAGCGCGCCAGCAGGATATAGTAAAACCCCATGCCTGCCGAAGCCCCGGCGATACCGTAATCGAGATGGCGTAACATCACCATCAATAAGCCGGATACGATAACCGGGGTGCCGAATACCATGCTGCCGTCGACGAGTCCGGTTAAATGCTGTGGCTGGCGTAATGCGTAGAGTACGCCAATCAGGCTGTACATCAGGAAGAACAGCAACAGGAACCCGCCGGCCGGCAGTAAATCTTCGGGGCGGTAATCGAAGGCCACCCATAACACGAACACGCCGAAGGTGAACATGAACCCCAGCAGATTGAGCGCGCGCCAGGCACGAAACCAGGCGACTGCGAATACGGCTGCATTCAGCAAGCTGTAGTAACTGAACAGGCCGATGTAATTGCCACTGCCGGTCGACGCGAGGAATGGCGCCAGGAAACCACCCAGCACGGCATAGATCGCCAACGCCTTCGAGTCCTGCATAATGGCCAGCGCGACCGTAAACGCGGAAAAGAATACCAGTAGCGTAAATGTCAGCATCGGTGGCAGCAGGTCGGCCAGTCGAAAGGCGGCGAAGATGGTGATATAGATCACGCCGATGCCACCGCCTTGCAAAAGTAAGCCGTACAATTGCTTGCGTAAACGCAGGCGCCAGCCGAATACCAGCAACGCCATTCCACCGAGAGCAGCCCCCATGAAACGGAATTCGATGGGTATGCGCGAGTTTTCGGCCGCGTATTTCAGCAGGAAGGCGACACCGAAGAACAGGATCAGGATGCCGATGCGGACGAAGATATTGCCATCGGTGAAATAGGCAACCACCAGGTTACCAAGGCGTCGTATCAAATCTTCAAAATGATCGACCGGATTTTTCGCGCGGGGTTGCGGCTCCGGGGTAACGCTCGCGGCGATGGGCGGCATATTTGCTGCAGCCGGGACTGGTGTCGGTAATATTGTTGTCACGGGGTCCGCTGCCCCGGTCGCCTCTTCTTCCGTCGATGGTGGCGGCGTCATTTCGGGTTCGGGCGGCGTTGCGGTCATGACTGCTTCGCTGTCGGCCGGACCGGGTGCTGCTGCCTGCGTCTTAAACTCCGCCAGCTGTTCACACAGACGATCGATCTGCTGTTGCAACTGGTTGAACTTACGGCGTGAGGTCCACTGCAATGAAATCAATGCCACCAGCAGGCCGATCAGTAAACTTTCCTCGGTACGAAAAATTGACGCAGTCAGGAAAATCGCGATTATGGTGGCGATGAGGGGAATGAAGGACATATCAGAATTTAATATAGCAGCCCTGCGTGACAATACTGCGAATGCCCTGGATAGTGAGCGGTAAATAGTATGCGCGATATTCTGATCATCGAAGAACCTGCTGTATGACTGATTCAATTCGTCAAGGAGCATAGTGACAAAGGCCCGCATAGCAATACTTTTTGGATAAAGTATTGGATATTGATACCAGGCAGTCCAAATAGTGAGTCTTATGGTGAAAATTAACCACGCTTCATGGCAGGATCATCCCTACTGGTGGGATGCCGGCCCTGACAATCAACCGCTCGAGCTCGAGCTGCTGGCAAAACCAGTTGAGGCGATGCCAGCGCACACCGATTGTGTCGTTGTCGGCGCCGGTTACAGCGGCCTGTCAGCCGCACTTACGCTGGCGCGCGCGGGCAGGTCGGTAATAGTGCTGGATAGCTCGCAACCCGGTTATGGTTGTTCCGGTCGCAACGGTGGTTTGATCGGGCCTTCCTTTCATAAACTGGGCCTGTCCGGCCTCAGGGCAAGGCTTGGGGAAGCCAGGGCCGCCGCGATTATGCGTGAATCCATGGATATACTCATTTGGCTGAAGCAGTTTATTAAGCGCGAGGGGATCGAATGCGGGTTAGCCGAGGTGGGGCGTTTCAGGGGAGCCGTAACCGTGAAGAGCTATGACGAACTTGCGCTGCAGGCGCAAGGTTTGCGCAAGCTGGTCGATCTGGAATACGAAATGGTGCCGCAATCCGCGCAACTAAACCATATTGGTAGCGATTATTACCAGGGCGGAATTGTCTACCACCAGGATGGCCACCTGCATCCGGGGCTGTATCTCAAAGGTCTGGCCAGGCTCGCGCTTGAGGTCGGGGTACAGATCTTTGCCCCGGCCAGGGTAGAACAGCTTGCAGCGACCAGCGATGGCTTTCGCGTCAAGCTGGGAGCGGCTTCGATCGATTGTGGTGACGCCATGATCGCTACCAATGGTTACACCGATCCGGCTTTTCCTTACCTGCGCCGCAGGGTGATTCCGATCCGCTCAGCGCTAATTGCCACCGAGCCGCTGACGGCGGATCTCATGCGTGAGCTCAGTCCACAGCAACAGGGCTTTGGCGATACCAGCCGACTGATGCCATATTATCGTCCTGCGCCCGATGGTAGTCGCATGATTTTCGGTGGGCGAGCATTAAACCTCGCGGATCGACCGGAAAATTATGCCCGGGATCTGCATCGACTGATGACACGGATATTTCCTCAACTGCGCACCACCGGTATCAGCCATGCATGGTCCGGGACCGTCGCCTACACCTTCGATCACGCGCCGCATATCGGTCGAGTAACCGAGGGACCGATGGCGGGTGTCTACTATGCCATGGGTTACTGCGGTTCGGGTGTTGGTCGTGCGAGCTGGTTCGGCCGCAAGGCGGCTCTAAAGATGCTGTGCGACCCTGAAGGATCAACCCCGCTGGATGACCTCACTTTTGCAACTCGCCCATTGTATTCGGGCCGCCCCTGGTTTTTACCTGCGATTCTCAGGTGGCACAGCCTGCTGGATCGCTTTGGTTACTGAGCCACGGGCCAGCCGGATCAAGAAGCGGGTTGCGCCGTATCTATGCATGCGGTAAGTTTTTTTCTATGCGAAGAGGGTGGCGATAATGAATGATAACCTGAACTACAAGGGTTATTCACAGACGCAGCGCGGCGAAAGCGACGAGATCCTGGTGCGCACGTCGAAGGGTACGGCCTGTGGTGAATACCTGCGGCGCTATTGGCAACCAGTCGCGTTAACCAGTGAAGTGGAGGATGTGCCTGGACTCGTCAAGGTGCTCGGCGAGGAGCTGGTATTGTTTCGCGATAAAGCGGGGCGTTACGGACTGGTGCATAAGCAATGCCCGCACCGGCGTGCGTCGATGGAGTTTGGCGTTTGTGAACAAAATGGAATTCGTTGCTGCTACCACGGCTGGTTATTCGATATCGATGGCAGCATTCTCGAGGTACCCGGTCAGCCGGAGAAGATTGCCGAACTGGTCAGGGACAAAACCACGCTCGGCGCCTACCCGGTGAAGGAATACCGCGGGTTGATTTTTGCCTACCTGGGGCCGATCGAAGATATGCCGGAGTTTCCGCTTTACGATACGCTCGAAATCGAAGGTCAGACGCTGGTGCCTTATCGCGCCGACTACAAATGCAACTGGTTGCAGGTGCTGGACGCGATTCTCGACCCTATCCATACCAGTTTCCTGCATTCGCGCATGAGCCGCGCGCAGTTTTCCAAAGGCATGGGTGAAATTGGCGAACTATTGTTTTACGAGCGTGAAATGAGTTTCCTCGGAGCTAACGTGCGTCGTGTCGGAGACAATGTCTGGGTGCGGGTCAACGAGCTGGTATTGCCCAATTATACCCAGGCCGGCGCCGCGTTTTCCGCCGATGGCACCAAACCCATATACTATGGGCGTACCGCTTTTGCTCGCTGGGTGCTGCCGGTCGATGACGAAACGACCACGGCCTTTGCCTGGGCGATCTTTGGCGAGCGCGCCGATCCCGAGGAGTACAATACGCCGGAAGGACCCGAGCTGATCGAGCAGGGCGAACCCATGGATCGCAGTTATAGCGAGCGACAGCGCTTTCCCGGTGACGCCGAGGCGGTTGAGGGGATGGGGCGCATCGCCGATCAGAAAATGGAACACCTGGTGCCGAGCGACAAGGCGATCATCTTGTACCGTAAGAAATTACGCAAACTGTGTCGTGATCTCGAAGCCGGCATTAAACCCGATCACGTTACCGGTATCTGGCAAAATCCGATCCCGACCTACGGTGGTGACACCGTGTTGCGTATCCCCGCGGATGCGGTGGATGATAGTAGCCGGCTCATCGATGCCGGCGAGAAAGTCATGCATATACAGTTCGAAGCCGAGGCGTTGGCCGGTGTTACCCGTGACCAGGCCGTGATCGATGCTCTCAAGTCACTCGAGTCCGGATTCAACTCATGACGATCAAGCTGCATATCAAGAATAATCACGCGGGACCGGATACCTTTCCGTCGACCCCCGAAAGTGAACCGGTATTTACGATTTCGCGCGAAAAGTACCAGCAGGCAGCGCTTGATTTTCCAGAACTGGCCGCGCAACTCGAAGTTTTCGTCGACTGGGATACCGATCACTGGGCCGAATCAATGCGCGATACCGAGGTTTTGCTGACCTGGAACCTGCCGACGGAAAACCTGGCTGCCGTGGCGCCGAAGTTAAAGTGGATTCATTGTATCGGTGCCGGGGTCGAACATCTGTGTCCGATGGACTGGGTGCCTGCAGGCGTCACCATTACCAATAACAAGGGAGCGCATGCCGATAAGGCCGGCGAATTCGCGTTGATGGCGGTGTTGATGCTGCATAATAAGATGCCGGCGATACTGAGCAACCAGCGCATAGCAACCTGGAATTCATTGTTTTCGACACCGATTGCAGGCAAAACCGTGGGCCTGATCGGGGTCGGCAGTATCGGTGGTGGAGCGGCAACGCAGCTCGACAAGATGCCGCTGCATATAATCGGTGTCAGCCGGCACGGCAAGCCGCACCCGCATGTGCATGAAATGGTGGCGATGGATCAGCTAGACGCGGTGCTGCCACGCATGGACTATATTTTTGTGTCCCTGCCGTCAACCCCTGAAACGGTGGGTTTGTTTAATCAAAAAAGACTGCAATCCCTGAAGGCGGGTGCCGGAATTATCAATGTCGGCCGCGGCTCTACCTTTGATTACGATGCGCTGGCGAACCTCCTGGCCAGCGGTCACCTGTCGGGAGCTGTCATCGATGTTTTTGATGCAGAACCACTGCCACATGATTCACCCCTGTGGGCAGCGCCGAATTTTGTCGTGACACCGCATGTGTCCGCCGACGATGGTGACAGTTACGTGCCGATTACACTCGAGTTATTCTTCAACAATCTGCAACGTTATGCCGCTGGTGAGCCATTGTTGAACGTGGTGCGACCCGAACTGGGGTACTAAATCACGACTGTATTAAACTGTACGCTCCTGAGAGCGGGAAAGTGACCGTTTTTTCCGTCCCGATGGTGCTTACACTGAGCGCCTAAACCGGCAGGGTCGGAGTTTGTTCGGGCCGGGGCTTGTTAATCAGTTCGAGGATCGCGCGTACCGCGACCGCGAAAATAATCAGACTGCCCCCGATTATTGTCCACCGTGTCGGCACCTCGCCGATAAACAGCCATACCCAGATCGGTCCGAGCGCAAATTCGATCAACATGATCAGGGTCACTTCGGCGGCCGCCAGGTCTTCCACCAACAGGTGGTTTCGGAGTGGCTTTTCCCTTCAGGTGCATTTCCCTGGCATTCTCAGGGAATATTCAGGTTGCCTGCCTAGAGTTGGAAATTCCTGGGATATCTGCACTGCAGATATTTAACAAAAATGGAGAAATCAAAATGAATATTAAACTGAAACAATGGTTAACTGGCATGATGACTGTTGGTCTATTGACGACCTCGTCACTGGCCCTGGCCACTTGGGGTCACGATGATGATGACGACGACTATGATCACAACCGCCTGACCGTTTGCGAACGCAGCGCCAATAAAATGGCTCGTTCCTGTCGTAACGAGATAAAAGAAGAGTACTTTGCGACCACCGCCATGTGCATCAACCTGGGCGATGCCGAAGCGCGCGAAGCCTGTATTGATGAGGCCCGGATAGCCCGCAGCGAAGATAAGGAACTCTGTGGTGAACAGCGTGAGGCACGTAACAATGTCTGCGAATTGCTGATGGAGAATCGCTATGACCCTGAAGCCTTTCTGACGCCGGGTGATTTTGAACCAGAACCGGGAGTAACAGGGGCTACCAATCCCTACTTTTCCCTGGTGCCGGGACATACCTGGGTATTGCAAGGTGTTGGGGGTGATGTGGATGAAATCGTTGTCGTCACGGTGACCGACGAAGTACTCACACTGTTCGGGGAGGATGAAGATGGAAATCCAACGGAGGGTGTAAACTGCCGTTTGGTGGTTGATATCGCTTTGGAAGTCGATGATGGTGAGTTTGAAGCCGTCGAAGTAACTGACGACTTTTACGCCCAGAACAGGAATGGTGACGTGCACTATTGCGGCGAAGTCGCTCGTAACTTCGAGGAGGGCATGCTGGTCGACCTTGACGGTTCTTTCATGGCAGGACGCGATGGCGCCAAGTCGGGGATCCTGATCAAGGCAAACCCTGCTACCTCCGGTGACGGAAGCGCCCATCGACAGGAGTTTCTGCTAGGAGAAGCCGAGGACGTTATCCGCTATGTATCGGTGAGTGCCGACCAGGGGGAAGAGTTCGAGGGCGAGCCATTGGTAAATCTGAACTATCCCTGCAATGGAGCATGTGTCAAGACAGAGGAGTTTATCCCGCCGGAGCCTGATTCGGGTGAGTTCAAGTACTTTATAGATGGTACAGGTTTCGTGCTCGGTGTCGCCCTTGAAGAGGGAGAACCCACGGGTGAACGTGAAGAATTGCTGTGCTCGGGTACTTCACTGGACGTTCTGGACAATTGCAATGATGAAGCAATCATCGATGAAGACACCAGGGATTTACTGTGTGAGCTGTCCCCGGTCGCATTTTGTGATTAGAGTATAAGTTTAAACCACAACGAGTCAGGCCTCTCCTCGGGGAGGCCTTTGCTCGTCGACTAACTTGCCTTCGAACCTGATTCGAACCGGCCAGTTGAATCTTTACGGCAGTATCATTTAGTGACCAACTATTTCCGGATAGTAAACCAAGTCTTTCTACAGTAATGGCAGGCGCCATCCCGTCATTTGCGGTATGAGGTCTCTGCCAGTTGCAGGAGCGCAAAACATATCTCCCAGTATTAGTAACCACTTAAGATAGCAACCAGATTGAATCTCAATTAAAACTATTTGAATGCTTTTGGGTTAATCTTAAGCGAATCCTAAGATTCGGGGGATAAAACGACGGGATGAAAATTCTTGTTGTCGAAGATTCGAGGAAACTGCAAAAGTCCCTGAGCGCGGGATTGCGTCGATTGGGATACGCGGTTGATATCGCCGGTGACGGCGAGGAAGGAACAGCCTTTGCGATAACTGGCAACTACGACGTTATCGTACTCGACCTGATGTTACCCAGGAAATCCGGCCTCGAGGTATTGCAGGAAATCAGGCGTTCAAATCAAAGCCCCGAGGTGCTAATTCTCTCGGCCCGCGATCAAACCCGGGATCGAATCGAAGGGCTCCAGCAAGGCGCTGACGATTACCTGGTGAAACCGTTTTCCTTCGACGAGCTGCACGCGCGAATCCAGGCGCTGGTGCGGCGCAGATTCAAGCAAAAATCTCCGGTGATATCGATTGGCAAGATTAAGATCGACACCTCGCTGCATATTGCATACCTGGGCGCTGATTGTTTCCCGCTGACACCGACCGAAACGAGCATTCTCGAGTACCTGGCGCTTAATCGCGGTCGGGTAATCTCGCCCGATAGATTACTGAACCAGATTTACGATTCCAATTCGTATTCATCAAAAAACGCAATCGAGGTTCATGTCAGCGGCTTGCGCAAGAAGCTGCGCGCGCAGGGCGTCACCGATTTAGTCGAAACTCGGCGCGGCTTCGGTTACCTGATCAACTAAAAATCCACGTGCGCTCACTTAGCAAAACAATAACGTTCTCGACCATCCTCTGGGTAGCCCTGATCCTGGCGATCGGGCAAATTGTCGTCGACCGGGTGGTCGAGAATCTCCTTCTCAGCCAGTTTGATATCGCACTGGAATCCAAGGCGCGTGCGCTGGTTACGCTCACCAAGTATGACGGTACAGAAGTCGAACTGGATTTTGCCGATGAATTCATGTCTGAGTTCGAGGCGCTCGAAAATCCCGAGTACTTTGAACTGTTCCTCGGTAACGGCAACCTGCTGGAAAGATCGCATAGCTTCGACGGATATCCGGCATCCAGGTTCAGAGATCAAATCGATGAGGTTCTTTTCTCCGATCTCGAGCTGCCTGATGGCAGGGCTGGCAGGCTCGTTGCAATCAAGTTCATTCCGCAGATCGAAGACAAAGACGAATCACTGCGTACAACGATTGCGCTGGAAAATCGGCCCAGGGCAATACTGCAGCTCAGCCGAGAACGTAAAACCCTGGACAGCGCTATCATGCGTTTCCACTTGCTGATCGCCGGGATCAGTGTAGTAATACTGATTGCCGTCATGCTGAGTGTTACCCGGGCGATCAGGCTGGGACTGGAGCCGCTGATTCAAATCAAAAACGAGATCAGCCAGATCTCACCACGGACACTCGATCGCAGAATTACCGCGCAGGGACAACCCAGGGAGCTCGAGCCGATTGCGACGCAGTTTAATCTGGTACTGGTCGAAATAGAAAAAGCGTTATATCGAGAGCGTGAGTTTTCCTCCGATGTGGCGCACGAATTGCGTACCCCGGTTACGGAAATACGCTCACTCGCGGAAGTCGGGTTGCGCTGGCCGGCCGAAAAGGATATTAGCAGCTATTTTGCCGACATCTATGATTCGTCCAAACGGCTCGATCGATTAATCGAAAACCTGCTACAGCTTTGTCGCAGTGAAGAAGGGGGTATTGAGCTTGATGTTAAATCGGTAAAACTGGATGAGATTGTCGAAATGGTCTGCCTCAGTCTTGCCGAAGAAATCGCAGAAAAAGACATTGTTATCGAACCCGCGCTAGCACCGATGCCGGTGGTTCTCACCGATCCCCAGTGGCTGAAACCGGTATTGCAAAACCTCGTATTTAACGCAATATCGCACAGCCCGGAAGGGTCGACGGTAACGCTCAAAGCGATCGCGGATGCCGGTACATGCGAGCTTGAAATCGAGAACCCGATGCAAGACCCGCTCTCCGCGGCTGATCTGGAGAATATATTCAAACGCTTGTGGAGAAAGGATAGCGCCCGGGAAGCTGGACGTCATGCCGGCATTGGATTAACCCTGGTGAAATCGTATGTCGATTTAATGCAGCTGGAAGTAAAGGTCACAGTTTCGGACAACCGCTTTTGTATCGTGCTCTCAGGCATGAAAATAGCCTGAGACTCCCGGTCGAACCTGGCAGACTCACAAGCGTCGAAAAATCCTGCTTTTTAATGCCCAAACTTAAGCCAATCTTCAGGTAAGTTCGCTAAAACTAGGAACATGAAAGTACTGTTGGTAGAGCATTCTTCTAATTCGAAGATTTCGCTGGGCACAGGGCTGGAATCACTCGGTTATGCGGTCGACGTGGTTGCGGATGGCGCCGAGGCAATTACCTTTGCGTCCTGCAATAATTATGACATCGTCATCCTGGACCTGATGCTGCCAAAAGAATCGAGCTTGCTGGCTCTGCATGAAATCCGAGAACTGAATCCTGACGTGGATATTCTTATCCTGTCGACGCCTGGGCAAATCCATGACCGGGTGACAGCCTTGATTCAGGGTGCTGATGATTACCTGGTAGAACCATTTTCCATCGATGATTTGCACGCCAGCATACAATCACTGCTGCGACGCAAGGCAGATTCTGAGCCAGGCCGGGATTAAGTTTCGGTGGCAGCCGATGCTTCGACCCATCTCAATCGTTTGTTCGAAAAACAGTTGAGGCTGTGTGATTGTGAGCATGGCGTAATCGAGTTAGTGATTAGCGAGATCAAACTTTCCAGCCTGCTCGACAGGGTATATCGGAATCTCACATGCACGCATTGCTCTGTGTTACTTGCAGGTCGGCGCTCCCGGTTATTCCGACGCACGAAGCGGCATTATCGTGAATGATGTATCCTGCGATAGAACCGGGGATTCAATTTGAGGTTGGCGCGATGAATAAAATATACTGGATACTGGTTTGCCTGGCTTTGACTGCCGGGGCGGCGGCTGCGATTGGAAAAAAAGACGTCAGGGCTATTATCGAAGAAGCTTATCCCGGCGCCAAAATTACCGAAATCGAAAAAGAGAAATACCAGGGCAAGAAGATTTACGAAGTCGACTTCAATCACGACGGCAAGAAGCTTGAAGCCATCATCAGCCTCGAGGGTGAAATCATCAAGGTGGGGATCGACGATTGAGGTCTGTTTTTGCGCACAAAAAGACAGTAGTGCCCGTGGTCCCAGTTGGAATCTGTTTGACTGGAAGACACTGCGAATTCGGTTTGCAAAAATTGTTTTTCGTTTGCTATGCTTTTGTCAGGTTTTGTAGATCCCCTCAACTATAATTTTGATAAGACTGGATAAAACCAGATCGAAGCCGGAACTTGTCCGCACGAGTCTCAAACTTCAGGGACGATGTTAGTCCACTAACCTGAAGAAAAACTGAGGATCGATCCATGCGAAACCTGTTAGTCATCATTTTTATCGGCAGTCTGCCTGGCTTCTCGCCGGCCATGGCCGATGAAAATCCCGCCCTTGATTATTCATTTACGATTAGCCTCGAAAATAGTGAAATCGATAATCTAAGCCTGGGTGATGACTCGCGGGTCGATAAATTGACCGTACAGGACTATGAACTCGAGCTCGCGCTCGAGTATACGGTTAACGATAATCTTTACTTTTTTCTCGTCGCCGGGCTGGTCGATGAAACCGAAACGGTTAAACCGGTTGATATCGTAGATGAGAGCAACGGCCTCGAGCGTAAACAGATTGGGGTGGGCGTATTTTTTGGCGAGGAAATTGCGTCCGAGTTTATTCTTGGTCGGCGGGAATTTGTCAGTGCCAGTGAATGGTGGATCTGGTGGGACGAAGAACTGGATGCGATCAGCCTGGATTCGGCTTACGGTAATTTTGAGACCTTGATTGGAGTCGCCGAGGAGCAGTGGAAGGTATCTACCGACGATGATTTTGTCGACCCTGAAATTGACGGGGTCAGGCGTTTCATAGCCAGCCTGAGCTGGGAGTTTGCTGAAGATCAGTCCTTGAATTTCTATTACCTGGATCAGGACGATAATTCCGACTCGCACAATGTTGGAGACTTCGAGGACTTCGATAAGCGGGATGAGGCAGATGGTGATCTCAGCTGGAGCGGGGTCAGTTACCTGGGGGAGTTCGATTTGGACAAACTTGGTGAGATTGAAGTCGAACTGCATTATTCCAGGGTCAGAGGTGATGAAACATTTTACGAATTTGACGATCCTGAGGGCGGCAGGTCGGAGGTTATCGAAAAAGGCGACAGTCACGTTAGTGCGCAGGCCGAGAGCTATTTGCTGAGCTGGTCGCCCGCTCAGCTGGAAGACTGGTCTTTCATGGTTGGCAGGGCGCGCGGCGAGGGCGATAGCAATCCCGAGGACAATCGGAACGAGTCTTACCGACAGAACGATCTGCAGGGTGATTCCGAGGTCTTTGGCGAGCTGTATCAGCCGGAGATTTCAAATCTGATAGTGCAGATGTTTGGCATCGAATGGGAGGCGCACGAAGGTTTCGAAATCGCGTTGATGTACTATGACTACGAACAGGATGAACGTAGTGATGAGATTGCGGACGTCACTATCGAGGTCGACCCGACCGGATTGAGCAGCGACCTCGGCAGGGAGGTCGATCTGGTCGTTACCATCGAAGCATTTGACAGCCTGGAGCTGGTGCTAATCGCTGCCCGGTTTGAGGCTGGAAAGGCTTATGGAACTTACGATGGTGAAACCAGTAACTTGCTTTCATTCGAGCTTGAATACGAGTTTTAATTCCACCTTTAACCGGGTTGTTTGCTAATGAACTGACGGGCTCAAACCCGAGATGGTTACCATGAAAGTTTGCTGGTTATCGAGGCGCAGGTTAACGTCGAGTTTCATCACCCCGGCCAGTGCCTCGACCAGGGTTAGCCCTAGGCCTGAATGACCGCTCTCTCCCTGGATTGTCTGTTTGCGCCAGAAGCGATCTTTCATATGCAATATATCTTCGGGCTTCAAATCGATCGATGCGTTTTTGACTTCAAGCACGACGTTGTCATTGCGGATTTCGGCGGTGATCTCGATCTCGGCATTGTCCGGGCTGTAGCTGACCGCGTTGATGAACAGGTTGCTCAGAATCATGCCAAGCTTTTCGCGGTCGGTGTAGATGACCAGACCTTCGGGGATGTGTGTTAGCAGGGATTTTTTGGCGCCCTCGCCATTGATTGCATGTTGCCAGATTTCTTCGCAGTATTGAGCCAGTTCGATATTCTCCGGGTCGGTGCGCAACAGGCCCGCCTCGGAACGCGACAGCTCCAGCAGCGTGGCCACCATTTTCTCCATCTGCCCCGAGATTTCCCCGATATCGTTGAAAAACGAAACTACCTGCTGCCGATCGTCTGGCACCATCCTGGCAACTTCGGCCAGGGTCTTGAGTTCGGATAGCGGCGTGCGCAATTCGTGCGCGGCGTTGGCCGAGAATCTTTTCTCTCGCTCAAACGCGGACTGCAATCGCTCCAGCAGATGGTTTAGCTGATTTTCGATCGGCGCTATTTCCATAGTTTGATCGCCTTCATGATTTAACCTGGCATCGAGGTTCGATTCGTCGATGGTACTGACCTGTTTTGCGAGATAAGACAGGGGTGACAAACCACTACCGACCAGACGCCAGATCAACAGTCCCGATAGTAGCAAGACGATGACGATAACGCCGAAGATGGTGCTACCGATTGCAAACAGCGTGTCATCGAGGGTTTCGCGTTCCCGCGCAAACACCATCGTGATCGGCTCGGCTGGTGGGATTACGGCTCCGTAGCCTGGATCTTCCACGTCATCTTCTACTTCGACCCGGGGCATGAAATTGATTTCGATCAGGCGTCCAGCTCGGCCGTCGGGTAATATCATATCGGCAAACTGGTGGCCGCCAGGTTCTGTTCCAAGACGTGGCAGGTCAGTCTCGCCCAACGATGGCGACTTGATCAGCAGCTCGACACTGTTCTCCCATAACTGGTAATACTGAAGTATCTGGTGCTCCTGGAATTCGAGCATGACGCCATCCTCGGCAAAATCGAACTCGAGCCCTTCCTCGTCGAGTTCCGTCAGCGAAATCATGGCCTGGGCCTTGTCATACAGTGCGTCATCGAAGACTTTTTCTACATGGCCGGCGACGCGTACATAAAGGAATACAGCGGCTATCGACAGCACCATGATCATGCTGGCGATGATGGTGAAATTCAGCTTATTGCGAATCGAGTACATGAATGGCTACTCGACCAGGTAACCAAAACCGCGACGTGTTTTGACCAGCCTGGGAGCGCCCACCAAATGCAGACGTTTGCGCAGCGAACTGATGTGGGCTTCAACCGCATTACGGGTCACGTAGCTGCCGGCATCGTAAAGCTGGTCGATCAGTTGATCATGCGAAAACACCCTGCCTCTGCGTCGCGCCAGGAACTCCAGTAACTGGTACTCGTGAGGCGTCAGCGCGACCGGCTGGTCGTCGAAAACAACCTGGCGTGCTACCGAATCGACCTTTACTCCTTCAATTTCGATCACCGGGTTCTTAATCCCGGATCGACGTCGATTGAGTGCGCCCAGTCGTGATACCAGTTCGTTGAACGCGAACGGTTTTACCAGGTAATCGTCCGCGCCCAGGTCGAGGCCGCGTACACGATCCTCGGTCTGGTCATTGGCGGAGAGGATTAATACATGACAGTCGTTGCCCTCGCTACGAATTTTTGACAGCACTGTCAGGCCGTCGATCCTGGGCAACATCAAATCGAGTACGATGACGTCATACTGGTTGGTCGCAGTGTAAGATAGCGCCTGTTCACCGTCGAAAGCCTGGTCCACGGTAAAGCCGTGCTTCCTGAGACCTGTCGACAGCGAGCGTTGCAATCGCTCCGAATCTTCTACCAGTAATAGTTTCATAATTTGCCTACCGTTCCTGTGGAGTATACGCCGGCTGTCAACAGGCTACACTTTTCCGCGGGCAGCATTGCCCTGATAATAGGCAGCCTAGAAAAACTATCTGAATTTAAGCTGAAGATTGGTGGTCGGGTTAGTAAAATGGGATGGCTATCAAACAAACCAAAGCTGCGCTAGGCTTGTCGGCTGGTTAACCACTTTGCGGTTTACATGCAATCAATGTCAGGACTGCGCCCTCTGTTGCTGCTGATTTTTCTCGGCAGTAGCTGGGGTCTTTATTTTTCGCTGTTGAAAATTGCCGTTTTGTCGGGCATTTCCTATGTTGGAATCCTGACCCTGACAACCGTTGGCGTTGGCATCGGCATGACCGCGATAGCATTGCTGCGTGGTCGCAAACCAGAGTTCAAACTGCGGCATATCATTTTTTATCTTGTTTGTGCGCTATCCGGGTACCTGCTACCGATGATCGCGGAACTCCTGGTTATAGCGCACATGCCGGCCGGCTTGTTGACGCTGATCGTCAGCATTTCGCCGTTAGCCACGTTGCTGATTGCGTGGCTAATGAAAACCGATATTATCAATCTGCCCAGGGTGGCTGGTATCGTACTCGGTGCTTTCGCTATATTCGCGATACTGTTACCCGATGCACATATTAGTGCAGAAGTTGCCTGGCACTGGTTGCTGATAGCCCTGTTCGTGCCGGTGAGTTACTCGATCCACCACAATTTCGCCGCGCGTTGCTGGCCCGCGGGTTCCGATTCATACCAGGTCGCCTGTGGCGAAGCGATTTTTGCGAGCCTGATACTGATAATGTTTTCACTGTTCAACTGGCAATGGCGGGATGTGCAATCCTGGAACCAGGGCCATAACGCTATTTTTTTTATGGCTGCAATTTCGTTGGTCGACATTTATATTTACTTTGAACTGATCCGGCTCAAGGGGCCAATTTATACTTCTCACGCAAATTATTTCATGGTGATCAGTGGCGTGCTGTGGGGGATGGTGATGTTTGCCGAGCGCCCGAGCCCACTGATGTGGATTAGCGCGCTGTTGCTGGTCGCTTCGTTGTACCTGATCGGCAAGAGTAAATTGAAAGAGGATAAGCCGCATGCGCAGGAAAATTGATTTGAGTTTGTTGGTGGGCGCGGTGTTTGCCGGATTCACGGCGTTGGCAGGCGCCGCCGGGTTGCCCCTGGTCGATGCGCACATCCATTACAGTCATGACGCCTGGCAGCGTACGCCACCACCCGACGCCGTCAGGCTGCTGCGCAGCGCGGGTCTGAAGTATGCTTTCGTTTCCAGTTCGAGTGACGAGGGTACCCAGAAGCTGTACGAAATTGCGCCGGAGCTGATCGTGCCGGTGTTACGTCCGTATCGTAAACGCGGCGAAATCTCGAGCTGGATGTATGACGAAACCGTGGTTTCGATGCTTTCCGAACGGCTTGCCCGAAACTACTATGCCGGCATCGGCGAGTTTCATGCCTTCGGCGAGGATGTTGATTTACCCGTGCTGCAACAGGTGATATCCCTGGCCCGGCAATACCGGATATTTTTACACGCCCATGCCGATGCGGATGCGATCGAACGTATCTTTGCCAGCAATCCCGATGCCCTAGTGATCTGGGCGCATTCGGGTTTCGAGTCACCTGCAGAAATTGCGCCAATGCTGGAAAAGTATCCCAACCTCTGGGCCGATCTCGCCTTTCGTTCCGAGCATTCGTTCAACGGTATGGTCGATGCAGACTGGCAGGCATTGTTCGAGCGTTTCCCGCGGCGTTTCCTGCTCGGCACCGACACCTATACGCCGGAGCGCTGGTACTACGTGGTCGAGCATGCAGACTGGTCGCGCACCTGGCTCGGTACCTTGCCGGCCTCGCTTGCCGAAAACATCGCTTTTCGCAATGCCGAGGCCCTGCTGGCGCGCGTGGGCAAATGATTCGTTTTTTATTCATTGCCAGCCTGCAGCTGGTCAGCCTGCCTCTGCTCGCCTGTGATTTTGCAAACGGTGAACGCGTATCGCCAGGCGATGGTTTGATGCTGCATTACCGGATCAAGTCACCCCCGCTCACAGTAGCGCAACATTTCTCGATGCAATTTTTGCTCTGTCGTGGCGAGTCGGTGCTGGCAGTCGAAGGTTTCAAGCTCGATGCGTTAATGCCCGCGCACGGCCATGGCATGAACTATAAAGCGAGTATCGACTTGCTGGATGACGGCCTGGTCGAAGCCAGCGGCATGTTATTCCATATGCCGGGTCAATGGCGGGTTACCGTGAACCTGAGTTATGACGGGGTTGCACGGCAAACCCAACTCGATTTTGAGATCTGAATGTTTCGCGTTGCTATACAGTTATTATTTTTCACCACTGCTGCGCTCTTGTTCGGTAGGGCTGGTGCAGTTGAGTTTAACGCTGTCGAGCGTGAACTGATCGCACAGCACGGCCCCTGGCCCATGCAGTTCGCGGGCGACAGCAGTAACCGGGTTTCCGAAAACGAGCAGGCGATCCGGCTTGGTGAAGCGCTGTTTTTCGACCATGAACTCGGCATTGACTCGAAGTTCAGTTGCGCCAGTTGTCATGACCCCGGCAGGGCTTTCACTGATGGCCTGAAAACTGCTCAGGGCAGGGTGCGGCTGGATCGCAATACGCCGAGCCTGTTGAACCTGAAAGCCAATCGCTGGTTCGGCTGGGGTGGCGAAAACGATTCCTTGTGGGCGCAAAGCATTCGCCCGATTCTGGCTGCCGATGAAATGGCCAATCATCCCGACCACGTCCGGGAACTGCTATTGAGCCGCCAGCGTTATCGACAATTTTACCTGCAGGCGTTTGCCGCCGAAGTCGGCAGCGAGACCAGTGAAAAGGTACTGGTCAATGTCGGCAAGGCGCTTGCCGCTTACCAGGAAACCCTGCTGAGCCTGCGTTCGAGCTTCGACGATTTCCGTGACGCACTGCTTGCCGGCGACCAGACAGCGATGAGTCGCTATCCTGAAAGTGCCCAGCGTGGCTTGAAGATATTTATTGGCGAGGGACGTTGCAACCTGTGCCACCTTGGCCCCCGCTTCAGCAACGGTGAGTTCGGTGATGTTGGTATCCCGTATTTCACCGCTGACGGTGTTGATGCCGGCCGCTACGGTGGTATCCAGCAGGTCAGGGCTAATCCCTATAACCTGCTCGGCAAATATAACGACGGTGATCCGGGGCAAAACGCGGTGAGCAGTTCGCATGTGCGCCAGACCCATCGCAACTGGGGTGAATTCAAGATTCCCGGATTACGCGCCGTGGCGGCGACCGCGCCCTACATGCATAACGGTAGCCTGCCGACCCTGCGTGACGTGGTGCTTCACTATTCACTGCTCGATGAAGAACGCCTGCACACCGATGGCGAAAAGATCTTGCGGCCATTAAATCTGAGTAATTCCGAGGTTGACGACCTCGTAAGTTTTTTACAATCCCTGGGAGATGAGTAGTCATGCCCGAGCGCAAGTTGATCGCTGTTGGCGGATTTCAACACGAGACCAATACCTTTGCGCCACACCTCGCGCCATTCGAGGCCTTCGAACGTGCTGACAGTTGGCCCGGTTTAACATCGGGTGACGCTCTGTTCGGGGCGATGGCTGGACTCAACATTCCATTGTCCGGTTTTATCGACGCTGCGCAGCAGTCAGGTTATCGCCTGCATCCGTTATGCTGGTGTTCGGCCGAACCGAGCAGCTACGTCACGCGAGATGCTTTCGAACGGGTCGCGGATATGATTTGCAGCGGGCTGCGCAGCGGCGACCCGGTTGACGCGGTCTACCTCGATTTACACGGTGCCATGGTGGTCGAGCATTACGAGGACGGTGAAGGCGAATTGCTGCGACGGGTACACGATATTGTCGGGCCGGCAATGCCGATTGTCATCAGTCTCGACCTGCACGCGAATGTTACCGAACAAATGGTCGACTGCAGTGACGCGATGTCTATCTACCGAACCTACCCGCATCTCGATATGGCGGTTACCGGTGCACGGGCGCTTGATATGCTGTCAACCTTAATGGGAGGCCAATCCCTGCATAAGGCGATGCGTAAAATTCCGTTCCTGTTTCCGTTGAGCTCGCAATGTACCGATTTCGATCCCTGCAAGGCGATTTACGGTCAGCTTGATGAAATCAGCCTGCGGCCCGGAATCGAGAATGTGGATTTTGCGACAGGTTTTCCGCCGGCCGATATCGCCGAATGCGGCGCTGCCGTGGTCGCTTATGGTGCCGATGCGCAAACGGTCGAAGCGGCGGCGGAACAGCTCTACCAGCAAGTGCTGGCCGCCGAGGCCGATTTCAACTTTGAATTGCTGGATCCCGATACCGCCGTGCTGCGGGCAATGGCAAATACCACCGACAAACCGGTGGTGCTCGCCGACGCACAGGACAACCCGGGTGCGGGCGGTACCTCCGATACCACGGGTTTACTGGAGGCCCTGGTTCGTAACGGTGCGCGGCAGGCGGTGATGGCGGTTTTGTATGATCCTGAAGTTGCCGATATGGCGCATGCTGCTGGTATCGGCGCTGTGCTCGACGTGGGTTTGGGTGGGAAATCCGGTTTGCCCGGGATCGATCCATTTGAGGCGCGTTTCGAAGTCGAAACACTTGGCGATGGTCATTTCACTTATACCGGTGCAATGAACCTGAACTCGAAAGCGCAACTCGGCAACATGGCCTTGTTGAGAGTGATTGATGAAGCTTCGGAGATTCGAATCGTCGTCGGTAGCTCACGTTCGCAATGCCTGGACCAGGCGATGATCCGTCATCTCGGCATCGAGCCGGGTGAACAGAAAATCGTCTGTGTCAAAAGCACGGTCCACTTTCGTGCCGACTTCGACCCGATCGCGGCTGAGACCCTGGTCGTGATCGCGCCCGGTATCCATCCCTGCAAGTTGGCCGACCTCGATTATCGGAACCTGCGTGCCGGCGTTCGCCTGGAGCCCCTGGGACCGGTGCATCAAGCCTAGTAAAGATCGAATTTTTCCAGGTTTGCCCGGAATCGTTCGCGCAAGGTTTTATCCTGCGAGAGTGTTCGGACCATCCCTCTACCCTTTACTTGCTTATCCAACGCCTTGATTTCGTCCGCCAGTTCTCTGGCCCTTGTTACATAGCCCTGTTCCATCATCACATCGATCAGGTAGAAACGGCACAAGGGTGAATCGGGCTCAACATCGATGCCTTGTTGAAAGCGGTGAGCCGCAGTTTCATAATCCCCCTGAGTTTGCGCGATCTCACCGCCGAGCAGGTAGTACCAGTTAGGCAGCACCGGACACAATTTCAACATGGTTTGCTCGTGCTGGCGGGCATTTTCGTAATCACCGACATAGATCAGGCAAAAAGCCATCAACGCCTGGATTTCGGCATTGCCGGGCTCGAGCTCAACTGCCTTGCGGCAGTATTCCAGGGCCTGAGTGGGTTTGTGCCGCATCAGGTGAATCAGGCCGCCAAGGGTCCAGGCTTCCGAGTACAGGGGTACGAGGTCCAGCGCTCTTTGCTGGGCCTTTTCAGCTTCGACTAGTGAATCCTCCGGTGAGTTGCTCCAGCCACTATACACTTCCTGCCAGTGAGTCCAGCCCAGCGCCACCCAGGCATAGGGGTAACCTGGGTCGAGATCGATCGCCTGTTGCGCCATGCGACGCGCTTCGAGGATGTTTTCGCGGATATAGGTATCCATTAAATCAATCGCCGACAGGGTTAACTGCCAGGCTTTTATATTGTTGGTTCCGGTTGAACGGTGTAGTGCCATATCACCGTCGTCGAGCTGTACCTTCATCGCCAGCGCGATGTTCCTGGTGATTTCATCCTGTACCGCAAACAGGTCGTCGAGGTCGCGGTCGTAGCGTTCGCTCCAGCAAATTTTTTCATCCCGTGAATCGATCAGTTCGGCGCTGACCCGAATGCTGTTACCGCTCTTGCGCACGCTGCCCTCGAGGATATAGCGCACGTTTTGTTGTTGCGCGATATTGGGGATCGGCGCGTGTTGGTTCTTGTATTGCAAAACCGAGTAGCGCGAAACCGTGCGCATGTGGTCGAACCTGGACAGCGTGGCGATGATGTCGGTGGTGATACCATCCGCGAAATGATCCTGCTCCGGATCGTCACTCATGTTTTCAAACGGCAGCACCGCGATCGACGGCATATCGTCGACAGGTTCGACCAGGTCGTTGCAAAGGCCAGCCTGTAGCAGCAGTTCAAAATAATTTTCGGCATCCTCTGCGTACTCGAACGGCAGGTACTCTCCCCAGAGTTTGCGCCATACCTCGACCGACGATGGATAAGCGGACATGTTTTTACGCGCGTTTTGCAGGTACAGCTGCATTTCCTTGTGCGCCAGTTCTAGCTGACCACTGCCGGCCAGGCTGGCGGCGATTTGCGCGCGCACGACATTGGGTGGAGTTTCGATCGAGCGAAAGGTTTTGACTGACTTTTCGTATTCCCCGCATATCAGGTATGCCTCGCCGGCGGCCCAGTATGCGCCTGAACTGTACGGATCCAGCTGTACTGTCAACCTTGCGCATTCGAGTGCTTCGTCGTAGAGCCGGGTCAACATGCATACCTGCGTCTTCGCCGCGTAAGCTTCGGACGCGTTCGGGTTCAGCTCGATGGCCTTGTCGGCATGAAAATCTGCTTGCTCTAAATCATGAGAATAAAGCAAGCGTTCGGACAGATAGGCGTGTACCCAGGCGTTATCCGGTGCGAGTTCGAGTGCTCTTCTCAAATGATAGCCCGACAGTTCGCTGGATTTCTCTCGATCATCGGTCCAGTTTTCGTAGCGGTAAATTTCATGAATCATGCCGAGTTGCATGTGCGCCTCGGCATGGTCCGGATCGATTTTTATACACTGTTCGAACTGTTCGACCGCGATCGCCAGTTCCTCGGGACTGAATTTCCCGAAGTGGTAGAGACCGCGCAGGTAAAGATCATAACTCTTCAGGTCTTTGGCCGGTTTTCGCACCGCCGACAGTTGCAGCGTGTGGCCAACGCGGCCACTGATGGTGGCGGCGATGGTCTGGCTGAGTTCCTGCTCCAGGTTGAGCACGGCATCCGCTTCGGCGTTGTACTGCTTGCCCCACACCTGGTTGCCGTCCGCTGCCTCGACCAGCTGTGCGCTAATGCGTACCTTCTTATCCGATTTTCGAATACTCCCCTCTACCAGGTAATCGACGCCCAGGTCTTCGCCAATTTCACGCGACGACTGGATGCTGTTTTTGAAGGCAAAGCTCGATCTTTGCGATTTGACCGAGAGCCCCTTGAACATGCCCAGGCTCTGGATGATGCCCGCGGTAATGCCATCGCTGAAATACTCCTGTTCCGGATCGCCGCCCATATTTTCGAATGGCAGCACCGCAATTGATGGAATTTCATGGGCAACTTCATTCAGGTAATCGCAAAGTCCGGCTTGTAGCAATTGATCAAAAAAGACATCAAAGTCTTTACCACTTTGATAATTTAAATTATCACTCCATAGCGAACGCCAGGCATCCTGCGAAGCCGGCACCCTGGGCATAAATTCCCGTGCCTTGCGCAGGTATTCAGCCATTTCAACCTTGGCTTTATCGAGTTGTCCGAGCCCGAGCAGACAAACTGCCGTTTGCGCATGCAAGCTGGGCGGCATATTGGGTATCGTACTAAAGGCTTCTATGGCTTTTTTGTAGTCGCCGGCACAACGATATACTTCGCCCGCGCCCCAGCCTGTGTAATTGTGAAATTGATCGAGTTGCATACCGAAATCTGCCAGTTCCACAGCCTTGTCGCTATCACCGGTGGCAACGAGATTGGTTGCTTTGGCGATATATCCGTCGGGCAGGGTCGGGTCCAGTTCGATGGCACGGTCGGCATGATACAGGCCTTTTTCGTAGTCCCTCGAAAAATTTACACAATCACTCATGATAGCGTGTGTGAACGCGTTGTTCTGATCCAGTGCCAGCGCTTTTTGCACGTAGTGTTCTATCTCGGACCTGGTTTGTTTCCGGTCATCGCACCAGTTTTCGTAGAGCAAGGATGCTGATACACCGGCGACGAAAGCATGTGCATCAACGTTCCCGGGGTCTATCTCGATACACTTCTTATGACATTCGATAGACTTTGCCAATGCCTCAGGATTGTGGTGATCGTAGTAGTACCAGCCACGCATCAGGTAGTCGAAACTTTTCATATCGGATGCCGGTTTCTTTGACGCGATGATTCTGACCTCACGGCCAATGCGACCGCTGATCGCGCCGGCGATATTGCGCACCAGGTCTTCTTCGAGCTCGAATAATTCATCGAGAGGCTTGTCGTAGCGTTTGCCCCAGATCTGGTTGCCGGTGCTGGACTCTCCGAGTTGCACCGTAATCCGCACCTGGTCCTGGTGTTTCCTGATGCTTCCCTCGACGATATAGGGAACGTCGAGTTCGTCGCCGATTTCACGGATAGATTGTGTGCTGTCCTGGTACGCGAAACTGGTATGGCGTGATTTAACCGTGAGGCCCCACGAAGAGCTCAACGTGAGGATGATGCTTTCCGTTATGCCATTGCTGAAGTAGGCCTGTTCCGGATCCCCGGATAAATTATTGAAGGGCAGTACCAGGATGGACGGATGTTCGCTGGGCTCGCTCGAAGCAGTCCGCGGCCCCAGTTCTTCCTCAAGCCCCGCTTGCACCAGGTAATCAATGATTTCCCGGTTGATCGCGGGATCGGCGAAAGGCGCGTTGTCGCGAGAGTAAGCCAGCCATTCGTCGATGGTTCGAGGCATGGATGACATACTTTCGCGGCAATGCTGCAAGAAGCCTTTTAGCGTGTCGCGCGCTATCTCCATGCGACCGAGCCTGATATTAGCCGCGATCTTATAGATTT
>Ga0316187_10000141_pt1 | contig 47484 bp, 27 predicted proteins | sample CroRivburrow1_MG_FD_204927 | JGI IMG/M metagenome (GOLD analysis project Ga0316187, IMG submission 204927) | Coastal sediment microbial communities from Maine, United States - Cross River worm burrow 1 | ecosystem: Environmental > Aquatic > Marine > Coastal > Sediment | place: USA: Maine...
CATTGCTGCTTTGCTCATTACCTCAAGCCTCTACATCAGGCGGCAACCCCTCATATGGCTAGCCATTTTTTGGTTTTTTATCAATCACCTGCTTGAATCAACATTTATTCAGCTAGAGATGGCCTTTGTTCATCGCAACTATCTTCCCTCTATTTTTCTTTTTCTACCCATAGCCTGCTGGTTGACCAAGCTAAAAAAACCACAATTGAGTCTAATAACCCCGGTTTTTATTTTAATGGTGCTATTTCTAGCCAGCTGGAATAGCCGTGCAATCGTATGGAGCGACCCCATAAAATTCTGGGGGGATAGCATAGAGAAATCCCCCGGCAGCCTCAGGGCCTACATCAACCTGGGGGTTATTTGGGACATCAAGAGTCAACCTGCCAATGCCATGGAGATCTTTCAACAAGGAGCAGAAAATGCCTACGATGAAAATCGTGTGGCCTGGGCATCGCTCTACTGCAACATGGGCATTGCATCCATGCATCTGGAGCAGTATGGCCCTGCCCAGATGTATATGAATAAATCTCTCACCTTCTCATCCATGCCGGATTGCCTGATCAACATGGCCAAACTCCAGCTTAAGCTTGGAAACCCAGGCATGGTCATACGACTGATGGATGAACTGGCCAGAACCCGACCACGCCATCGAAAGCTTCATCTGATGAGAGCCAGAGCCTATCTCGCTGTTGGCCAAATAGCAGCAGCTCGCATGGAACTACTTCAGGAGCTTGCTCTCTTTCCTCAAAATATAGAAGCCAAAAGTCTGTTAAAAATAGTTCATAAATCAAATTTAAGTAAATAAACCCCTCACTCAGTAACCAGTGCTTTTTACTTGGTTTTTATTTATTCATAATCCCTTTATCATTGCGCCTGATTTTGAGCGGATACCTAAGCAGAATAGTAGGTTGCAACTGTTTTTATTTCACGTCAAAATAACCCTTTGTTTTGTCAAGTATAGGATTTAGCGTTAAATGCCAAGCAAGTTTTTACACCTAAATATCATTCTTTGCTATTCCCTATGAATGATTCAAACTACATCAGTACAAATAACCACTACAGTGAAACCAATCTCCGCATGAAAACCAAACAGACCGCACGGGACATTACCGCTGCACTATTCCTGCTGATTGCCTTCGTCGCTTTTTTTATCCCTGCCACAGCATTGGCAGTAGATGATGAAAACTGTCTCATGTGCCACAAATACGCTGGCTTGGGGCGATATGCCAAAAGTGAAGAGCAGAAGGCTGTTAAGCGCATTTTTTACGTCAATGAAGAGCTCTTCAAGGCCTCCTACCACGGCAAGCTCAGATGCAAAAGCTGCCATAGCGGTGTCGAGGAGATCCCTCATACCGATGTCAAAAGCGTGGACTGCGCCACTGACTGTCATCTAAACGATCCATCCACTGGACGGGATTTCTCACACAAACCAATCGTAGATGACTTAAGAAAGAGCGCCCACGGCCCAGATGGAGCAAAAAATTCTGACGACATCAAAGATCTGCCCAAATGTAAGGATTGCCACAGCAACAAGCCTTACCAGATCAGTGTTGATAAAGAATTGAAATCCATGCAGTTCATCAAGGTCTGCCTGGAATGCCATGAGTCAGAAGAGTGGACTAATCGCTTCTATAAACACATGTTCTACCGGGCCCAAACCCGCAGACCATCTAAGCAGGTTGTCGCCCTATGCAGTAGATGCCATGCCGACAAAGAGAAGATGGAGCGACATGACCTGGATGTAGTTGTTGGCTTTAAAGACACCTTCCATGGCAAGGCTATCGTCTATGGTGACGAGGATGTCGCCAACTGCCTAAACTGCCATGCGCCTTATCAGCTGGGATTTTCACCTCATCGGATAACCTCTCGCACAGAGAACTCCTCACCTGTCCATCCTGACAACAAGCTGGAAAACTGCCAGCAATCAGGCTGCCACGCAGGTGCACAAGAGGCCTTTGCCAGTAAAGGTAAAGCACATCCATCCAACGTCGTGGTTGAACGTGTAGATGAAGATGGCGTAACCATCTCTCAGGAGGAACAGGAGTTTCAGCGCTGGGTTCTCGATATAATTGCACTGTTCTATAAAATCTTGATCATCGCCGTAGTTGGAGGATTGGGATTCCACCGCTTGGCCGATCTTTACGCCACACACAGAGAGCGCAAAATTGCTCTCAGAGCTGCAAAATTGGGGAGGCATTCATCATGAGCCACGGCAAAAATGAAAGAATGTTTGTTAGGCTCACCAAGAGCCAACGTATACAACACGTCATACTCTTCGTCTCCACTGGTCTGCTGATCCTGACGGGATTCATGCTGATGGGCGAACGTTGGGTCATCGATATGTTTGGCAGTGCAGGTAATGACATCTTCTACTGGCGCGGCATTGTGCATCGGGTAGCGGGGGTTGCTGTGACATTGGTCTGTCTCTACCACCTGGGCTATGTTGTTGTGCAGGAAGAGGGGCGCAGCTGGATCAAAGATATGCTGCCATGTATGAGTGATGCTACCTTTGCAGTACAAAATGTCAGCTATATGCTGGGTTTCAGAGAGGCTCGGCCAAAAATGGAGCGTTTCACCTATCTGGAGAAAGTAGAGTACTTCTCTGTCTACTTTGGCATGTTCATCGTGATAGTAACCGGCACCATGATGTGGACTGAGCAATACTGGCCAAAATTCTGGCTTGATGTGGCAGATGCCTTCCATCTGGGCGAGGCCACTTTGGCTGCACTTGCCATCATTATTGGGCATATCTTTTCAGTACATTACAACCCTCATGTCTACCCTATGAACAAAGCATTTATTGACGGTAAGATCTCAGAAAGCATGATGAAAGAAGAGCATGGGCTCTGGTATGAACGCGAGCTGGAACGACTAGCCGCAGAAGAGGCAGAAGCCACATCAGAGGGGACTAGCAACAATGCATAATCATCACACCGATATGCACCCTTTTAAACGGTTGCTGGTAGACATCCTGATGGCAGGTATATTCATCTCGCTTGCCGCCTTTGCACTCTGGTTGCTTTGGATCACCTTCTTCCGTGCCACCTTTGATACCGGCTTGGTTACGTTCACCGACCAGACAGAACTGGAACGCATTGCCACCGGTGCTGGCGTCTCAACCGAGCATTTTCATAATGTTGACCAAGCTGTATTAGAAGGCGCTGAATCTCTCTCACTCTGCCTGAAGTGCCACGGCAACTATCCTCACTCAAAGGCACCTGATGTGCGGGCTTTTCTTAATGCGCACGCCTTTTTTACCGCCTGTGAGGCCTGCCACATCAGACCAATGGACGGTAGCAATATCGCCTATAAATGGCTGAACAAGAAAAGCGGCATGGAGCTAAGCAAGCTTGAGGGTAAACCAGGTAGTTATGGTGCCATGATTGTACCCATCGCGGTTAATGAAGAAGGCATCGGCCGACGGCTGGATGAATCTGCCGATCGGCAGTTCATTGAAGAGTATCTCGGCTTACGATCAACCTTCAATGCTGACCAACAGGCGGAGGCAAAAGTTCGTATCCATAAAGAGATCTCACAAAAACCCATCTTCTGTGATGAGTGCCATACAAAGGATGGTATTCTGGACTTCAGATCACTTCTCTACTCACCCGTTATTGCAAACCGCTTGGAGACTGGCGAAGTGGCGAGTATGATCACCAAGTACAGCGAGTTCTATCTGCCAACAATGTTTGACCCAGCCTCGAAAGTCAGAGGCCGCAGAAACAGACCGCAGGAATAGCAACAATCCTAGGGGAAACCATCATTTAGATGGTTTCCCCTGTTGCTAAAATTAACATCCCTATTCGTACCGATGTAATCCTATTCCTAGGACAATTGGGCAGAAAAGACATTTGGCTAAAATAAGGCATGGCGGTGTGAACGCACTATTGGCAACTAAACCTAATAAGTGGCTATTGCCGCTCCTGCTGACAATAGCATTTCCTATTGTCGGAATAGCCGAAGAGCCAGACCCCTGGCCCATGTTTCTCCACAACCCACAGCACAACGCCCAATCGACCTCCACCCTGGCACCACCACTTGAGCCACTCTGGGAGTTTGATGCAGGAGACCTCATCTACGCCTCACCGGCGATTGCCGCCGGAAAGGTTTTCATTGGCTCACTCTCAGGTATCTTCTACGCCGTAGATCAACAGACCGGTGAGCCAGTCTGGAACTTTGAAACCACTGATGAGATCACCTCCTCTGCAACCGTCAGCAACGGTAAAGTCTATTTTGGTGGCAAAGATGGCACGCTCTATTGTCTGGATGCCACCGATGGCAAGCTGATCTGGGAGTATAAAACCCAGGGCAAGATTGTCAGCTCTCCCACCCTGGTGGACAGCATCGTCTATTTTGGCTCTAACGATATGAGCATCTACGCTGTAAAGGCAGATGATGGCAGTTTTATCTGGTCGACCCCCTTGGCTAAAAAAGCCTCCAGCGGGCGCGGTATCTATGCCTCACCAGCAGTAGGGCATGGGTTGGTCTATATAGCCCGCAAAGGTTTTAAGGTCTATGCGTTGGATGCCAAAGATGGCCACATCGTGTGGGAGTTCAAAACCCACTCAGCCAACTATTCCTCACCTGTACTTCAGGGTGACACCCTCTACGTCGGCAGCTATGACCGCAACCTCTACGCACTGGATGCAAAGACGGGCAAAACCCGCTGGCAAGCCACGCTAGACGAGTGGGTCTACGCCTCACCCACCCCCTTTCAAGGCGGCATCATGGTGGCCACCAAAGAGGGCATCGTCACCGCATTCAACAGCACAGATGGCAAACAGCGCTGGTCGCATAATCTCCGCGCCCCCATCAGCGCCACCCCAGCCGTCACCCAAAATGGCATCGCCTTTATTGCCAATGAGTATGGTGAGCTAACGGCGATTAGTACAAAGAACGGGCAGCCCATCTGGCAGGAAACACTGCCCGATGATGGCTTTCACTCCTCCCCCGCTATCGTGGGTGACCGGCTCTATATCGGGACTATGAATGGCTATTTGATGGCTTGGGGGAAAAGGTAATAACGCTATGAAAGGCAATTTAATGCAACAATTTATAATAACCCTTTTTCTCTCCCTGCTATTTTCACCCGCTATTGCCAGTGAAAACCTGAATATCTATCCACACTGGTCAAAAACACAGGATAAGTGCCTGGAGTGTCATGAACAAATACCCGAGCGCGGAGGAAGAACAGCGCTTCGCTTTAATGGCGACATCAACATACTGTGCAACCGCTGCCATGCCACAATTTCAAAGGATAAATACATTCATGCAACCGGCATGGTTCCACCTCGAACCATGATGGATAAGATGCCGGAACAGTTTCTTGGCGGGCTTAACGCTGATAACCAAATCACCTGTGCCGTCTGCCATGAGATGACTTACCAATGCTTAAGCAAAGAATTTTACCGTAAAAAAGAGAACCGTCTCTTTCATCGTGGCGCTCCCTATAAAAACCGGACGGATCTCTGCTACAACTGCCACGACAGATCCAAGTACAAAAAGCTCAACCCACACAATCAGATCAATGATGAAGGTGAACTTAAGGAAGATATCTGCACATACTGCCATGACATCACGCCTGACAGAAAACATGTAAAAAGCATTGCAGATGTTACTTTTAATCAGGATCGTTTTGATCAACTCTGCCTGCGCTGCCACACCGATGATGCCTACGCCGTAGGTTGTGTCATGGGCTATGAAGATGACGGGGAGCCGATCTACCACGCAAAGGCACCTGATGCGAAGATGGCCAATAAGATCATCGCCTCCGAGAAGGATGTCATCCTGCCTCTGGAGATTCTTACCGGCAATGTTTTCTGTGGCACCTGCCACAACCCTCATGAGCTGGGAGTTCAAATCAGCGATCGCGCTGACGCAGGTGCCGACTCACACAAACGTCTTCGCATCAGCAAAAATAACGCGGGCATTTGCCGCGGTTGCCACGATACAAAAGATATAAAGAAATTTCAGCTGCCCTAATTAGCCGACTCAATATGACAAAACAGATGTTACCCATCAGACCGCACACGGCGCTCTCGTTCATACTGGCCAGCCTGCTGCTCTTCACCCAACAGATCAGCGCCGCCCCCAGCAGTGACCTGCTGCTGGCGGAACCCGTCAGAGTCATCGAAGGCGGTGTCAAACTCGGTCTGCGCCATCCCAGCAATGTGGCCATGACCTCCGATAACCGCATCCTGGTACTGGACGGTGTCTCCAACCGTGTCGTCGCCTACAGCTATGAGGGCAAATTTCTCAGCAGCTTTGGCAAAGGCGGCACCGGTGAAGCTGAACTCAGCTACCCTCTGGGCATGTGCCTGGATGCCCAAGACAACATCTACATTGCCGACTCAGGCAATGCCCGTGTTCAGGTCTACGACCAGAACGGCAAACACCTCCAACAGATCAAACTGCCCCAAAGCAAACAGCAGAAAAGACCTGACCCTACCGATGTAGTCGTCGACAACCAACGCCAACTGCTCTATGTCGTCGACAATGAAAACCACCAGGTACTGGTTTACAACCTGCAAGAGAAAAAGTTCATCCACACCGTGGGGGGCATGAGCCACAAAGAAGATGGCTTTCGCTGGCCCTTCTCCCTCTACATCGACCAGAAAGGGGTTGTCTACGTGGTGGATGTCGTCAACACCCGGGTGCGCACCATTCTGCCTGAAGAGGGGTTTGCAATGGGTGGCGACATTGGCCGCTGGGGTGTCGAAAAAGGCGAGCTGTTCCGTCCCAAAGGGGTTGCGGTCAACGCCAAAGGGCAGATCTTTATTGCAGACTCCTACCTGGGCGTTATCCAGATGTTCGGCCCAAAAGGAAAATTCCAGGCCGTACTCAGTGATGACAAAGGCAAGGTCAAACGCTTTACCACCCCCACCCGGCTCTACTTTGATAGCAACGGTCTGCTCTATGTGGTCGAGATGTTCGCCAACCGCATCAGCGTCTTCCGTGTAAAATCATGAAACAGCTGAAATTGATCTGGCTTTTACCGCTGCTGGCGCTGCTTTTGGCACCAGCTACCTCCTGGTCTGCGCCTCAAGGTGGGCAAAACTCATCCAAAGAGTGCTCCATGTGCCACTTCCGCTGGATGGAGGATTTTCTTGAAGATAAAGGGCAGAACTATCTGCTGGAGATTCCCGAGGAGCGGGCTGTATCAAAAGAGATGATGTGCTACAGCTGTCACGATGGATCCATCACTGATACTCGTTTCCGCGTATGGGAAACCAATAAGCACAAAGCGGGCGTTGTGCCCTCTGAAAACGTCACTATTCCCGAAGAGTACCCACTGGATCTCGATGGCAAAATGCAGTGCGTCACCTGCCATTCGGCGCATGGTGTAGATACCCGCATCACCATGGAGTCTGCCATATTCCTGCGTGAACCTAATATTGCCTCATCCATGTGCCAAAGATGTCACAAAGACAAAAACACCGGCCCCAAAAAAGGCAACCACCCTATCGATGTTGAGTTTAAAGAGTTTCCGGAAGAGGTTATCCAGTCAGGTGGAAAAACGGGTGCGAATAACAGTGTAATCTGCGAATCCTGCCACACACCACACGGCAGCACTAATGATGATTTTCTGATCATACCCAACAGTGAAGCGACCCTGTCACAGTCCATGTTATGTGAAGCATGCCATGGGGTATCACCTGATCTGACTAGCGATAAAGCGCTACGACGCTACACCCATCCAGTTGATGTGGAGCTACCCGAAGAGGCCGATTTGCCTGCCAAGTGGGACAATGGTGAAACGCCTTATCTGGGACAGGGCAAATACGTCAACTGCCGCACCTGCCACTCCCCCCACAACGGCACTGATGATAACCATCTGCTGGTACAGTTTGTAGGTGGCGACCCACTCTGTCTAACCTGTCACACCTCAAAGGAGTCGATCTATTACACCCGGCATGATATCAGTGAGTCATTCCCTGAAGATCAAAACTCTGCCGGAGTAAAAACCATTGATAAAGGGGCATGCAACGCCTGCCACTTCATGCACAAAGGACAGGGGCCAAGAATGTGGGCCAGAGATCCCATCAAAGACTCTATTGATGAGATGTGCACCAACTGCCACAACAAAGAAGGTATCGCTAAAGAGGCGCTCACCGGAAGCAAGACGCACCCGGTCGGCGGCACACTCAAAAATGCACCTGAATCACTTCCACTCTTTTCCGCAGAGGGGAAAAAAGCCAAAGATGGCGAAGTAAGATGCCCCACCTGTCATGATGTTCACCGCTGGGCTCCTGATTCCTTCAACCCAGGCAACCGTGAAGTGCCCGGCACCGGAAACAACAGTTTTTTACGCAAATCTGTTACTACAGGATCACTTTGCCAGAGCTGTCACAAAGCCCAGGCAGCCATTGCCGGCACCAAGCATGATCTGAGATTGGCTGCACCTGATGAGAAAAACTTCAAAGACCAAAGCCTCAAGGAGACCGGAGTCTGCGGTGCCTGTCATGTCCCGCATAACGCCAATAGAGATAAATTATGGGCTAGAGATACTGGCGCTGGAGTCGAAATCATTCAGCGCACCTGCAACAGCTGCCATAAAAAAGGCGGACTAGCCGAAGACAAAACCACTGGCAAAGAGAGCCACCCCTTGCAACTGCATGTTGACAATATGGATCCAGCTGCAAAAGATATACTGCCGCTCTTCGCCAAAGGCGGGATTAAAAGCGCTGATGGTTTTGTCAGCTGCGCTTCCTGTCACAATGTTCACCAATGGGATCCATCGACTACAAAAGCACCAGGAAATATGAAGGTGGAAGGCGATCGCATGACCAGCTTTCTGCGCCTTCCTAATGATGACTCTGCCAAACTCTGCTCCTCCTGCCACCAACAGAACATTAACGTTGTAGGCACAGACCACGATCTAAGCATTACAGCGCCCGACGAACGCAACATGGAGCAACAAACAGTCGCTGAAGGCGGTGTCTGTAGTGCCTGCCACGTCGTACACAATGCCTGGGGTAACGGCTTATGGAGCCGCAGTGTCGGGCTTGGCGAAAACCGCAATGAAGCACGTTGCAGCGGCTGCCATTGGCGCAGAAAATCTGCTGCAAAAAAGACTTTGCGCGGCCCCAACCACCCTATGAACAAACGCGTGGATGAAGCAAAGGCATCAATGCAGGGTGAAACCACATCCTTCTACAAACTTGACAACAACACCAAGGCCAAGGCTGGCTATATCTATGACAGTGAAGCCAAGGTTAAAACTGAGTTCCCACTGTTTGCACGGGACGGCTTCCGCACGCCAAACGGCGATATCAGCTGCCCAACCTGCCATAATGTTCACGTCTGGAATCCTGAAAAAGCAGGCCCAGGGTCAGGTGAAAAAGATCAAGAAGGTGATGGCAGCAATAGCTTCCTAAGAAAATCCAATCTACCCAATTCACAGCTCTGCACAACATGCCACTCACGGAAAGCCTTCATCCAAGGTACCGATCATGACATGTCCATCGCTGCACCTGGGAGTAGAAACAGGCTTAAACAAACCGTTGCCCAAAGCGGCATGTGCAGTGCCTGCCATCTACCTCACGGTGCACAAAAAGATGGCTACCAACTTTGGGGACGTAATCCAGGTAAAGGGAGCGAGCTCAAACAGGAGCGTCTATGCCTGGCCTGCCATGCTGAAAATGAAGTGGGTGATAACAAAATTGTGACTAATTTTATTCACCCCAGAGAAGTCACAGCTTCTGAAGCACGCAAGGTTGGGAGCAAACAGTACGCCCCGCTTTTTGACAAAGATGGCAATAAATTACAGGCCGGCATCATTACCTGCTCAACCTGTCACGAACCACATATCTGGGAACCTAATAAGGATAAAGCAGGACCAGGCAAGCGCACAGAAGGCACTAACAGAAACAGCTTTTTACGCTTTAAAAGCTCAAAGAACATCTGCCGTAATTGTCATGGAATAGACAGCCTACAAAAGTTTAAATATTTTCATTCAGCCCGCTCAAGAAAAAATGGGATCAAAGAGCCTAAGAAATCAAGGCCTCAAGGACTCATTGGGCGATAAAGGTTTTTACATCAAAAACAGAGACTGAATTTACTACTGCTCAGCAACGGAATAGCCATGAAGCCAATAACTATTGTATTGATCACGATCTTATCTCTTTTTTTTATCGCTACAGAAGCCCAGGCGACCAATCGTAACGACAAACAGCGCATTGTCACTCACATTCCAAAAGCAGCCAAAGAGTACGACATTACCCTTATCCATAAATTTATGGACCTCATTCTTAAAGGCGATGAACCTGGCGCTCGATATCTGGCAACGGATGGCGGTAGTGATGACGAGGTGGAACACACCAACTACTCCAGCGAAAAGATTGCCCGGCTCAATATATTTAATAACCCCAAAGCAAGAATTGATGCCATCTACTACTATCAAGACATCATTACAGAGTTCAAACACCTGCGTTATTACTTTGTAATTTATGAAAATGGGCAGCACCGATACCCTGAAGTGATGAAAATAGAAATGATTAATTTCGATGACCTATTCTATCTCAACCGTTTTTGGGCACCCCGATAACGAAAAACGCATTTAAATACTGCAAAAAGCAAGCTTATCAGGAGGTGTTATACTTTTTGTAATGACCGCAGAGATAAACAATGACTAATAAAACACCTCCCCCTCCTATCCTGGTGCCGGTAGATTTCTCGCCTCATTCAGAAGAGGCGCTACTATTTGCTGCCGATTTGGCACATCGCCTTGATGCTCCCCTGATCATACTCCACGTAGTGCATGACCCCGGTGAAGCACCCGGATATTACACACAGAAAAACCCTGAACATCCTCACAGAATTGCAGACATTGCAGCTGATATGATGGCTGATTTTATCAACAGGATCGCCAAGGAAACCCCGGGGCAGAGCAATATCTTGCAAGCCACTACCAAACTGATTACCGGCCTACCTGTAACACGCATCTTAGAGGTAGTAGAACAGTGCAACCCACAAATGGTCATAATGGGGAGTAAAGGAAGAACAGGCTTAACCCACCTATTATTAGGTTCCAAGGCGGAACAGGTGGTGCGCCTCTGCCCTGCCCCAGTTACCATCATTAAGAAAACGGATAATAAAGAGTAGCATTATGTCCTGGGGCACCATGGGCATCCAGTTACTCGGAGGACTTGCTCTCTTTCTGTTTGGCATTGAACAGATGGCTGAGGCTTTAAAAGCGGTCGCCGGGAAAAGAATGAAAAACATTCTGGCCCGCCTCACCGCCAACCGTTTTATGGGTGCCATTACCGGTGCTTTCATTACGGCCATCATCCAATCATCTTCAGTTACCACGGTGCTGGTGGTCGGTTTTATCAGCGCAGGACTGATGTCTTTGGCACAGTCCATCTGCATCATCATGGGCGCTAACATTGGCACCACTATCACCGCTCAAATCATTGCCTTCAAGATTACAGAAGCCTCCATGCTGATGGTCGCAGTCGGCTTTGGCATGTTGTTTTTTGTAAAGCACGAAAAGGTCAAACTCTATGGCGGTATATTAATGGGGCTAGGCATGGTTTTTCTTGGTATGACAGTGATGAGTGATGCCATGGAGCCTCTGCGTGATTACCCGCCTTTTCTTGATCTCATGATGCACATGGGCAACCCATTTATCAGCATATTGATTGCTGCTGCCTTTACCGGTCTGGTGCAATCCTCATCTGCCACCACGGGTGTCATCATTGTCATGGCTACCCAGGGGTTCATTACCTTGCCCACAGGTATTGCTCTCGCTTTTGGTGCCAACATTGGCACCTGTATCACCGCCATCCTAGCCTCCATCGGCAAACCCCGTGAGGCCGTTCGAGCCGCCATGGTACACGTCCTATTCAATGTCTTTGGTGTACTGCTATGGATTGGATTTATTGACCACCTGGCACAGTTTGTTACCTGGTTCTCTCCCAGCTATGAAATGTTAACTGGCGCAGCAAAAATGGCTGCAGAAACACCCCGTCAGATCGCCAATGCTCACACTCTATTCAATATTGCCAACACTCTTATTTTCATTGGCTTTACTAGCCAATTTGCACGCATTGTAGAGCGGCTAATACCAGACAAACCCATAGAAGAGAGCACCTTCACAACACCTAAATTTCTAAATGAAGAACTCATCAGCACCCCCTCTCTGGCACTGGATCGCACCCGCCTTGAAATTGGGCAGATGGGGGAACAGGTAAAAGCAATGCTAGCGCGGGTGATGCCAACCATTCTCTCTGGTGATCGTGGCGCTCTTAATCAAATTGCCACAATGGATGATGCCGTAGATATTACCCACGGACACATCATTACCTACCTGGGGCAAATCAGTAAGCAATCGCTAACTAACGCACAAACCCATGAGTTCACAACCTTTATGGGCGCAGCTAATAATTTAGAAAACATCGGTGACATCATCGAAACCGACTTGGTAGAACTAGGCCACAAACGACTCGATGAAGATGTAACCATCAGCCAAAATACCCAAGAGGTACTCATCAACCTGCATGAGACAGTTTCAAAAGCAACAGACTTGGCCATTCAAGCAGTAATAGAAAACAATCTTGAGGCTGCGCAGCAAGTCATCACTATGAAAGCCAGCATCAACCGACAAGCTGATGCTGCCGCACTCTACGAAGCAAAGCGACTCATCGCCGAAGAACCAAATCGTCTCCAAGCCTATACCATAGAGATGGATGCCATCGAAAAACTAAAACGTATTTACTACTTTGCCAAACGCATGGCTACAGCAACCATCCCTGATAAGCAAGCGAAAAAAAGCAACTAACATTGTCACCTATCTAAAACTCACTAAAAGATATGAATCGTACAACTCCATATGGGGTGTCGCATCCCTATTGCTGCACATTCTGATTAAAAATCACATCTTAATTTTCAAATCTCCATAACCGCGATATCTACGCGGTTAACCAAAAACCCAATCAAGTTACACTGTTATTAGTGAGGATTTATAACCAATTTTCACTGTAGCTGTACTTATCAAACAGATAGCATCTAAATGAATAAAAATGGAGCAACAAATAACATGAAAAAAATCATTGGAATTACAAGTATTCTTGCAACACTAGTAGCACCTTCCGTATTTGCGGCTGGAGCAGTAGATGGGGGCTGCCGTGAGGCAGATAGAATAAACTTAGAGGATGCACTGGGGTATGGTGCCTCTGGCGCATTGGCAACAGTTCAAGAAAGGCAACAATTTTCTCTAACAGAATCATGGGCAGCTGCACCTAAAGATCTTAACAACGTACATGTTTATGTAGGGTCAGAGACACCAGCACAGACGAAAGCACAGTTCATCATAAGTACTGCTAACGGTGTTTTCATATCACCCCAGATAAATCGGGACAGTGACTATCGTGATGGTAATCATTATTGTTTTGAGCTTGGCAACTCTCTCAGCACCACACCTAGAAATGAAATATTAGATGTTAGTGTGCAATTTATGAAAACCGAAGGAGAAAGCGTACGTATTAGAGGCTTAGGCTATAAAGGAATAAATGAACACTTGGTAGGCTATACTGTTATGGATTATCTGGAGCCATCTTTTGATTATCCTAAAACCCTTAATTTTGATATTCAAAATGGTTACAACGATTACATGCTTTATGCCGCCGCACCGCTATTTTCATTTGGGATTAATTTAACTCTCATTTGCGACGATGGATCGACTCATTATTTAACCCCTGATCTTTTAGAAAATTCGATAGGATTAAAGTTAAACATTGGGGGACTATGCACTGCTAATTCCCAATTAGAAATCACCAGCAGCATGATGTCAGCTAATGAATATTGGTTGCTTGGCAAATAACATTTAACTGATGATAAAAAGCCAAGGCTTTTCTTTTGCCTTGGCTTTTTATACAGTTAAGCATTCAATTCCTTAATTAAATATACTCTATGGATAGCGGATCTAAAGTAGAAAAATCCACCTAACTCACATCCCCACTTCTTTTTTCATCTTCTCCTGTGGTGGCATTGGCGGCACCAGCAGTTGCGGATCAACCCGTGCTTTAAACAGGTTCATACGCCAATCCAGATGGGCACCCGTTACACGTCCAGTTGCGCCGACCTCAGCAATCACATCACCTTGCTTGATCACTTGCCCCTCTTTAACCAAAACACGACTCAGATGCAGAAATGATGATGAGAGGCCATGGCCATGATCCAGAATCAGAGTGCCACCTGAGAAGAACATGTCCGGATGAGCCATCGTCACCACACCAGCTGCAGGAGCTTTTACTGGCGTGCCCGTAGGCCTGGCGATATCCACCCCAAAGTGTGGGCGCCTGGGTTTGCCATTCAGGATGCGCTGGCTGCCATAGACACCAGAGATACGACCTTCAACTGGCCAGATAAAATCTACAAGAAAATCCGTCCGCGGATCATCCAGCTCCCTAGCCTTGCGTGATATCGCTGCCTCTTTACGAATACGCTCGAGATCTTCCTTCGTTCGGGGTGTCACCTTGCGTTTTGGCAGCCCATCGATACGCTGTATTTTATACTCACGCTTTGCCACTTTGAGCACCTGTTTGGCCATTTGACCATCTGGGTAACTGACCTGAACCAATGATTCAGCAGCGGCATCACGCCCAAACCCTACCAGAAACAGACCTGCTTCAGAGACCCGCACTGACTTTCCATCCACTTTCACAATGGCCCCAGGGCGTGTTTTTCCCTGCACCAGGCCTCCCTGACTGAAGGTGCCAGTGAATGTTAGATCCGGTTTCGCCCCTGCCCAGAGCAAGCCAGGCAATAACAGGATAGTCATACATAACTTGAGCATTTGATTCATAAACTTTCAGGCCGCTTTCCCATAATAGTAGGACAACAAGTATCTCTTATTTCTGCACAACACATAACCCATGCCGGGAGATGCATGCCGTTTCCCAAACAAAACGACCAATTTTAAGCTACAATCGCCTTCGCCTTAAATCAGCCATCGATCATCATGCAAGCAGACAGCACAGCCTCTCCAGCCGAATCTACAACTATCCGCAACAGAGATTTCAGCTGGCGTGAACTGATCGAAATGATCAAAAGCCACAAGCATGAGCTGGTGATGGCCAACATTATCGCCATCCTGGGTGCCGTGGTAAGTGTACCTATTCCGCTGTTTATTCCACTGTTGGTCGACGAGGTTCTACTCAACGATCCTGGAAAATCCATTGAGGTCATGAACTGGCTCTTTCCAGAGAGCTGGCATGGCGCAGCACTCTATATCACCGCCATTCTGCTGCTAACCCTATTTTTAAGATTGATTGCCCTGATCCTTGGCGTCTGGCAGATGCGGCAATTCACGCTGATCTCCAAAGATGTCATCTACCGCATGCGCCGTGCCCTGCTGATGCGCCTTGAGCGCATCTCCATGGCGGAGTATGAGACCATGGGCAGCAGCACTGTCGCCTCACATCTGGTCACCGACCTGGATGCTGTCGACCAGTTTATCGGCGTTGCCACCAGTAAATTCCTGGTGGCGGTACTCAGCATTGTGGGCACCGCCGTCGTCCTGCTCTGGATGAACTGGCAACTGGCGCTCTTTATCCTCATTCTCAACCCGATAGTCATCTACGTCACCACTGTTTTCGGGCGCAAGGTCAAAAAACTTAAGCGCAGTGAAAACAGCGCTTATCAGGCCTTTCAGGAAGCTTTGGGCGAAACACTGGATGCCATTCAGCAGATCCGCGCCAGCAACCGCGAGCGCCACTACATCCACCGCATCATCGATCAGGCTGGTGAAATCCGCCGTCACTCTGCCGCCTTTACCTGGAAAAGCGATGCCGCTGCGCGCCTCTCCTTTGTCATCTTCCTGTTTGGCTTTGACACCTTCCGTGCCGTCAGCATGTTCATGGTGCTCTACTCCGATCTCTCCATTGGTCAGATGATGGCCGTGTTTGCCTACCTCTGGTTCATGATGGGGCCGGTGCAGGAAATCCTGGCCATTCAATACACCTACAATGGTGCCACTGCAGCCCTGGAGCGAATCAACAAGCTGATTCGGGTAGATCTGGAGCCAGAACACCCCCATCAGCAGAACCCCTTTGCAGATAACCCAACCACCTCTGTAGAGCTGAAAGAGATCTGCTTTGCCTACGGCGACGGCCCTCAGGTACTGGACAATGTCTCGCTCAAAATTAACAGCGGTGAAAAGGTCGCCCTTGTCGGTGCCAGTGGTGGCGGTAAAACCACATTGGTGCAGGTGCTACTGGGACTTTATCCAGCTAAATCAGGCGAACTCTATTTCAACAATATCCCCGTCACAGAGATCGGCATGGATATAGTCAGAGATAACGTGGCAACCGTGCTACAGCACCCTGCCCTGTTCAATGACACCATTCGTCAAAATCTAACATTGGGACGAGATGTATCGGAAGAGGAGCTATGGCGTGCTCTTGAGATTGCCCAGCTCAGCGAAACCATACATGAGCTGGAAAAGGGATTAGAGACACAGGTTGGGCGTTTTGGCATCCGTCTCTCAGGTGGCCAACGCCAACGCCTGGCCGTCGCACGAATGGTACTGTCAGACCCCAAGATTGTAATTCTGGATGAGGCAACCTCAGCCCTCGATACCTCTACCGAGAGCCGCCTGCACAGCGCTTTGCAAGAGTTCCTGCATGGCCGCACCACCATCATCATTGCGCACCGGTTAAGCGCCGTAAAACAGGCAGACCGGGTGCTGGTATTTGAAGATGGTCGCATCGTGGAAGAGGGTCGACATGATGAGCTGATCGACAATGATGGCCTCTATGCCTCGCTCTACGGACGGCAGGAACATTAACCCAGTTACTACTTAACTCTCACCCGGTATTTCAAAGTAAAGCTTGGATCTGGCGTACCGCCAAAAGCAAAGGTGCCCGTCGTTGTCACCTTAACGCTGGTAATATTGCTGTCATAACCATCCCCATCTGGCACAGGGGTATAGTCATAAACATAGGGGCCTGGTGAAGCAGTGCTGGAATAAGTCACTGCACCTAAAGCCAATGCTGAACTTGTTGTACCATCTGTAAAGCTCACGCTACCCGTCACATAAAACTCAACCGAAGTTATATCAATTGGATCAGTGGAAAATACGCTATTGGCATCTGGGGATGCATCACCAGAATTACTTGGCGAGATCATATACTCAATAACTGCACCAGGAATGCGCTTTGGACTTGAACCTCCATTGATTGGATCTGATATAACCAGCGACATCTTGGTTACCGTAATGGTTGGTGACCCACCGGCAAACCAATCCGCATTGTTACCGCCATCAACACTGCTGGTTGGGGCGATAGGTTTAGCCACAGTGGAACCCGAGGCATTGGAATCGGTTACATCCAAAAATTCTAGCGTGCCTTTGGCTCCTGTCAGATCAAGATTCCATTGAGTGCCTGGGCTGTCTGAGACAAGGTTAATACGATTATCGGCATCTAGGCCATCCAGGGTAAAGGTGCCGCCAACCGTTTGGGTGGCGGTGTTATCAAACGTGAGAACCACATCAGTAGCATTGCTGGTGCTATTGGATACCGACAGGTTGTTAAAGGCGGTGGAGCCGGTGAAGCTATGGTTGGTATCCGCATCTAAGGTGACGGTGCCGGTACCTGTTAAACCAAGATTACCGATGGAGTTAGTCCAATTCCCTGCCAGGGTAATGGCATTGGCCCCAGTTTGCAGTTCCCCATCGGTAATGGTTAGGTTGCCATTAACATCCAAAGCATCTGCTAGGACGATGTTGTCATTGGCATCCTCTGCATTATCATTTTCAATCACTAAGTGATGAAAGCTTTGTCCCGCACTAGTGATGGTTTGGCTCGCATCGACAGCATCTCTGCCATAGAGTGTTACGGTAGAGGTTCCGGGGGTTACCGTGCTCTCGAAAAAATCAATATCACGACCGATAGTGATGTTGGCTGAGCCTAGGTCAAAATACCCCCACGAGTCAGCGTCGACACTCATGCGACCATTGATAGTATGGGTTCCGGTAGAAAAGAGTATTTTTCCACGATAGGCACCGGTTGCTGCGTAGCCCAGACTAATGCCACCAGAGGTGCTTGTTGTGGTTAGGTTATAGCCGTTGGTATCCAGTTTCGCGGAAGTGGCATCATCCACAGAGCTAGCACCGCCGTGGATATAGACGCGAGGAACACTCCAGTGATCGGTCATTTGAACGGTACCATTGGTGGAGTAACCGAAATACAGCAACGGCGATGCTAGATCCAGTGCCTTTTGCGTGGTTGTCACGCCATCGGGGGGATAGACATAGAGGAAACCCTCTATATCAGACGTTCCTAGCTGATCAATAAAGTCATTGCTGATACCGGTAAGTTTGAAATAAGTTCCGCCTGCGTCAGTTATGTCTGCGCCAGTCCCCAGGATGACTTTCTGAGTGGTTACATCGTCAATTCGGTTTGATGTGACACCATCGGCTATTTTTAATATATAAAACTTATTGTCATGCCAAAATGGGTTTTGAATATCACCGTTGGCACCTTGAATCCATGTGCCGGTGGAGGTGAGTATGCCTGTGGTATTGGCAATCAGCATGTCGCCATTGACGGTAACCGTTTGCCCGTTATCGATTAAGGTACCGTCGGTAACAGTGATGCTGCTGGCGGTAAAGGCATCTTGCAATGTCCAGCCACCGGTGGCATCACCAGAGTCAAAGACCACCGCACCAAAGGCATCACCATTTGAGGTGATAGTTTCGCCGGTATCTACCGAGGTAAAGGTGGTGGTGCCCGTGGAGGTGAATACCGCTGCGGCATCGTTATCCCAACTGCCAGAGACATTAATGGCAAAGGTGCTGGCAGTGAAGGTGCCGTTGATATCCACATCGTCGGCGTTAACGATGGCACCGGGGGCAAAGGTGTCTCCAGTCCAGATGAATAGCTCTTTGCCTGCGGTAACGGTGAGGTTGTCACTGCCATCGGTGGTGTAGAGAATTTCCGCATCACTATAAGCGCCTAGGCCGGTGGTGAGGTTGGCGTTGGTGAGCGAGCCAGCATTGTCGTGGCGGACGATTAAGCGATCCTGATAAATATTTAACCCTGCTAAGGCATTGCTATCAGATACTGTCACGGTAGTGCCGTCACTGGCATGGCCGTCGATGTAAGCGATCATTACATCACCTGCACTTACTGATGCATTAATGGAGTACGCACCACTTGAGGTAGTGTCCGTGCCAACACTACTACCGTTGACGATCAGTCTAACCGTTGCACCATCGGCAATAGTCGTTGTGCCTTCATCGGTATAGACGGTACCTGAGATAGCAACGCCAAGCGTAATCGCAGCGTCGGCAATACCATCGGTGGTGGCAGCATTACCCGCAACATCTTTTGAGAAGCCAGCGGTGACATCCAAGGTATCTGCACCACCTGTTGCACCATAACCTGCTGTGCCTTCCAGAGCCGTGCCTTTGGCACCTGTCAGCACCAGAGTGAGGGTGGTGGCATCGGTGACTGTCAGACTGGTGATGTCGCCTACCACAAAGGTAACATTGGCGGTGGTGGCGTTATCACCGTTGATATCCCAAACGAACTTGCTCCAGTCCACGTAAGACTTAATGTCAGTGCTGGCTGCGGCAATGGTGGTGAAGTTGGTACCGGTGATGATCAGTGTATCAGCACCTGAGCTATAACTGCTCGAGGTAATAGTGTCTGTTGGGGCAACATTGTCCACCTGAAAATTTTCTGAGGTGGCGGGCAAGAGGCTGTCTACCGTGCCGTCATTTAACGTGAAGCGAATTCGTACGTCGGATTGATCTATACCGGTCAAGCCGGTGACATCAGCATGTTTGGTATTGAAGGTAAAGTTGTGAGCAGTAGCTGCCCCAAAGGTACTGGCTGACGTAAAACCGCCACCGCCATTATCATCCCAGTTGGCTGATAGCGATGCTGATGCATCCGCATTTGTTGGCGCATTCCAGCTAGCGCCACCATTCACTGAATACTCGAATGTATTCAGGGTGATGCTATCTGCATTTGAATCTCTGACCTTCCAGTTGATCGTTAGGATGCCATCGCCGTTGTTTGATTGGCTTATCTGAGCTACCGGAATGACATTGTCTTCGGTGTAGCCACCGAACGGATAACTGTTAACAGAAAAGCCATTTTCATATGAACCCATGTCACAGTCGAGAGAGATTCCGCCGTTAATAGGCCGCGTTCCACCCCTCTGGTCGAGATTGTTAACAGGTGCAGCGGCACAGGTTGCGGTGTTGGCGGTATCGATGGCGGGGCTTCCAGCCTGCAAGGAATGGGTCTTGGTCAGGCCTCCGTTGTCTGCCAGGGCATTGAGCAACGGATCAGCCGATAGGTCGTTGGTCTGAGCAGTAAAACAGGTGCCGTTGTACTGCAGGTTGTAGTCATTTGAGGTGACATTTACACAGAGACTGGTACTGGCGGTTGATTTGGCAATAATGGTGTTCTCTACCGTCACGGTTCCCGCGCTTCTATAGATCGCCTCACCGCTGCCCACCGCACTGTTGTTGTAAAATGTAGAGTTTTTAATGGTAGCGTCAGTTGATTGGTATATGGCGCCACCTTGGTCACCAACCGTATTGGCAGAAAAGGTAGAATTGGTGACATTCAAAACACCTGTACTATAGATAGCACCACCATCATGGGCGCCACCAGAGGTAAAGTTGTTTGAAAAAGTTGATGAGCTAATCGTGGCGCCACCACTCCCACTATTAATTGCACCACCAAGTCGGAGGCCTTCATTTGCATCAAATGAAGAATCAGTAATCGTCAGAGCAACACCGGCGCCAATATAGATAGCACCACCCGCATCAGCACTGTTACCGCTGGCAGTAGCACCTGAAAGTTCTAGTGCACCAGTGGTATAGATCATGCCGCCATAATCACCCGTACCCGTACCCGCAGCATTATTCGTAAAGGTATTGGTGCCCGTAATAGTCAGTGAATTGGTAAAGTTTTCAATAGCACCACCCACACTCAATTGAGCCTGGTTATCTGTAAAGGTGACATTACTCATCGTGCCGCCGTACATACGAATGGCGCCACCGCTATTCGCAACCAATAAATTGCTAAATGAGCTGTCTGATAGGGTTAGTACATCGGTAGTATCAAGCAGATAGATGGCACCACCGCGACCCGCATCAACAATAGTGTCATTGCGACCGATAAAAGTGGTGTTCGATATTGTGAGGCTACCCGTACTGTAGATGGAACCACCATAATCATTAGAGGCTGCACCCGCACGGTTACCATCAAAGGTATTGGTGCCCGTAATAGTCAATAGATTGTCAAAGTTTTCAATAGCACCACCATGACTCACTTCAGCCTGGTTGTCCGTAAAGGTGACATTGGTCAAAGTACCGCCGTTCATACGAATGGCACCACCGCTATTTGTAGCCCCAAAGTCGGTAAATGAGCTGTCTGATAGGGTGAGCACATCTGTGGTATCCAGCAGATATATGGCACCACCCCGACCAGCATCATTTGTACCACTGCGACCGGTAAAGGTGGCATTAGATATTGTCAGGCTGCCCGTACTGTAGATGGTTCCACCATAATCAGTAGAAGTTGCAGGTGCATAGTTACTGGTAAAGGTGTTAGCACTGCCATTGATGGTCAGCAGGTTGTCTCTGTTATAGATCGCACCACCATGAGCATAAAGTACGTTGTTGTTGGTGAAAGTGACATCTGTCAGCGTACCGCCATAGGAGGACATCGCCCCTCCATAGTGAGCAGCCGAGCTGTTAGAAACGGTTGAACTATCCATAGTGACCGCCCCACCTGAATAGATGGCACCACCATATCTGCTGTTTGCAGTAGAGCTACAGCTATCGATAATACTGTCGTTTATGGTGATATCACTGGTGGCATTGATACAACCACCATCTGTGGTGACCTTACCAAACTGAACCTTCACCGCTTCGATGGTGACAGCACTGCTGTTTGTTACGTGGAAGATACGATCTACCGCTGATGCTAGATCAGTGCCTTCTTGAATAATAGTTGAGCCAGAACCCGCACCGACAATATTTACATCATCGGTAATATCGAAGTCACCCAGCGCATTAGTATCATCAGTACCGTTAAGGGTGATGGTGTAGGTGCCCGCAGGGATGTTAATTTGATTTAATCCCGCAAAATCATTTGCGGCCTTAATTGCTTCACGCAATGAACAGTCACCTACATCACAACTACCATCATCAGTATCTGCAGTTTTAGTTACAGTGTAGCTTGGGCCTATAAAGACCCACTGTGGCGAACTGCCAGCATCATCGTTATTACTGCTGTTGATACAGTTGGTACAAGTAATATCATTCGTTGATGCAGTCGAGTCGGAGACATCAGCATAGCTAATTGCCTGTGCACTGCCAGTGACATCTAGATCAAACTGGGTTGTACCATCCACTGAGGTAATAATGACCTCATTGGTAGCTGATCCGCCGTTGATGTCTAGCGTACCGCTTACCGTATGGGTAGTGCTTTGCTGGAATTTGAGTACGCTATCCGCAGTGGTTGCGGTAAAGTTTGTGGTACTCATGGCATCTACAAAACTCACAGCGTTGGCACTGCCATTAGTCACGGTTAGATTATTAAAGGCATTGCCACCACTGGTAATGCTTTGGGTGCCAGTACCAGCAAAAGTTACGCTGCTGGTATCTTCATTAAAGGTGCCGCCAGTCATATCCCAATCACCGGAGACTGTGATGGTGTTGCTACCCGCTGTTAAGGTGCCATTGATATCCATACCGATCGTACCGATGCTATTGCCTGGTACGAAGGTATGGCTAGCCGGTATAAATAGTTCGGTTGCAGCTGTTACCGTGAGCGCCCCTCCCGGAGCACTGAAGAGCATCTCTGCTGCAGGCGAACCACTATCAGCTGTATCGAGCAGTGCATTGGTCATGTTGCCGCCGTTATCATGGCGTACGATCAGGCGGTCTTGATAGATAGCTAGATCTGTAATGTTGCTACCGCTTGATACCGTAACGGCAGCGCCATCTTCTGTTTCACCTTCTAAATAAACCAGTATTGTAGAACCGGCTTCTGCTGTGGCACTGAAGCTGTACTCTCCGGTTCCATCCGTCTCATCTGTACCTTGCGCAACCCCATCAACATAAAGACGTACTGTTTTGGCCGGTGAGGTAATGGCAGTTGTGCCTTCATCTGAATAGACAATGCCGGAGATAGTTATTACGGGAAACCAATCAACATTATTGCCGCTGTCGACACCGTTTGTGGGGGTAATCGGTTTGTGGGTTGCATCAGAGAGTGAGGCATCCGAGTCCTGTACATCCACATAGTCGATGACTTTGATAGCGGCGGGTTCTAAGTCCAGGCTCCATTGGCTGCCTGGGTTGTCTGACACCAGATTTATCCTGTCATCGCCATCCAGCCCGTCCAGGGTAATGGTGCCGTAGATTCTTATGGTGTCCAAATCATCAAAGGTTAGAGTAATATCGGTTGAGTCATTGGTGCTGTCGGTGGCTGATAAATTATAGAAGTAAAGACTCATACTGCCGTCGATGTTGTGGGCAGTGTTTGTGTCGAAGACAATGGTGCTGGTTCCGCGGGTGAAAGAGCCGAAAACTATGTCCCAATCGACTCCTACATAAACAGTGTAGGAAGCTGGATTGAAGTCGCCGTCATAGAGTTGCAGGGTGCCATCTACATCCAGATTGTCGGCTAAATGGATGTCGTCACTGCCGAAAGCGCTTTCGTTAAAGAGTGTGAGGTTGTAAAAACTTTGTCCGCCGCTGGTGATGGTTTGGTCTGCGCCCAAGCCATTAAGCTTAACGGTTGAGGTGCCTTTGGTGAAGGTGGCACTGCCACCCATGGTCCAATTACCGGCTACGTTTATGGTACTGGTATTTGCATTTAGATTACCCGAGCCAGAGAAAACCAAATCGTTGCCGACGGTTAAATCATAATTTGAAGTGGAGTGAGTATCCAGGGTACCGTAGGAAAAGGTAGCGTTATTATCTGCGCCGGTATCATCTTGCAATGTCCAGGTGGCACCTGTACCTGAGCCTGCAACTTCAATGTTATAAAAGTTACTGCTGGAGGCGGGGGTAATGGTAAAACTTCCCGAGGTGTTGGTGAAATATACCAGCCCGGAAGAACTGAACGTACCACCGCTGGCGTCCCAGTTGCCTATAACATCAATCTGATTAGTGCTCGCGGTTAGAGTGCCGTTAATATCAACATGATTGGCGTAAATATTGTTGCCCGGTGCAAACTCATCGCCCGACCATACATAGAGCGTCATACCGGTTCCATCAACGTCTAGCTCACCAGCGGTGACAACATAGACTGCATTGAGTTCTGTGTCTCCATCATTGCCTGTGTTCAGGTCAGCTATGGTGAGGCTGCCTGAGCCATTATCAAATTTGGTGATGAGTGTGTCGTCATAGATGTCCATGGTGTTGATGGAGTTGCCGTCGGTTTCGGTTACCGTTGCGCCGACATAACTGCCGCCATCTATGTGAACGGTGATAATGTTGGTTGCCGCAATGGTGGTTTCGAAGCTATAGGCGCCATTCGCATCGGTGGTGGTGGTTTGTGCGCTGCCGCCATTGATGAGTAAGCGAACGGTTACTCCAATACCCACATTGGTGGTGCCTTTGTCGCTGTAGACGGTTCCACCGATGGTGTCACTGGCACCCCCGCCGACATATTCATATACCCCCATATCGTAATCTGCCACACCATCACCCAGGCCTGCGATGTCTTGGTAACGGGAAGTGCCGACAATGTCGGTACCAGGTGCATTGAGAGAACCACCGGTGTCCATGCCAGGGCTGCTTGAGGCCCCGCAACCACTTACAGGATCGTTGGTGGTGTAACAGAGTTGGTAGTTGCCTGCTGTTGTTGCTGTGGAGCTGTTGGCCTGCTGTAAATCGGCAAAAAGTGGATTTGTACCATCGATGAGGGAGGTGACCTCTGTATCGATGGAGCCTGAATATTCATCACCTGATCCCGCATCAGTATTACCATAGATAAGGGTGTTTCGAAGGGTTTCTGTACCGCCTGCATAGAGACCGCCACCGGTGCCGTGAGAATAGTTACCAGCAATGGTTGAGTTGTGTAGGTACAAAGGACCAGCATTGTGGATGCCTCCACCCCAATAGGATGCACTGGTGTGTCGGTTACCGGTGACCAAACAGTTTGTCAGGGTAGCGGTAGTCGATGTTAGACGCAGACCACCACCCGACTTTATAGAACTGTTGCCCTGGATATAGCTATCTGTAATGGTGGTGGTGCCGCTGCTGCCAATGTATGCTCCGCCCCCATATTCGTCTGAGCTATTGCTGTTGATGGTGACGCCATCAAGGATGTTGCTGCCGGAACCTGCACGGTATAAACCACCACCGGAACCTTTTGCGGTATTGCCATTGATGGAGCCGCCGGTCATGGAAAAATCGATGCTATTAATGCCTGACAGAGAGATCCCTCCACCATAAGAGGAGTAGTAGGCGTAGGTGGTGGCGTTGCTGTCAAAGGTCGTGTTGCTGACGGTGAGGGAAATGTTGCCTCCGTTAGCATTCAAATAGAGTCCACCGCCACTTCTGTATGTGCTGTTGGAGTCAATCGTGGAGTCACTGATAGTAATCGAAGCACCCGGTCGAAACCCTGCCATATAGAGCCCGCCACCATAGCCACTGGTGCCATTAGAAGTGTTACCGGTGATGGTGGCACCGCTGATGTCTAGATCGGTAATATTTTGGGCATAGATGGCACCGCCTCTTTCATCCGTTGCGACATTGTTGGTATAACTGCCGCCAGTGATGGTGAGTGTGGAGCCGGATGTTGACGAATCATAGATATAGATAGCCCCCCCGATATCGGCAGCGGTGTTGCCATTCCAGGTGCCGCCGGTGATATCAACAGGCGAGTAGTTGAAGGCATAGAGCGCCCCCCCTTCATCGGTGGCTACGTTGGAGGAAAAGTCACTATTGGTAATGGTAGTTGTCTGTGATGAAGAGCGGATAGCGATGGCGCCGCCATCAAGCCCATCGTTACTGGTAAACGTAGAGTTGCTAATAGTGGTGCCATAGCTGTTGTTGTAATAGAGATGTATCGCTCCACCACCATAGCTTGTAGAAGTGGCGTAGTTATCATCAAAGTCGACATTGTCAATCGTGAGCGCTGCTGAGAGGTAGTAAGCGTAAATACCGGCACCGTAAGAGGCTTGGTTTTTATCAGCGGTGAGACCTATTGTGCTGTTTTGAACGGTGGCCGTTGCTCCGCTTATGTAGATTGCGCCACCTGATGAGGTAGTTTGATTACCTTTTAGAATGAGGTTTTGCAGCGTGGGCGCGGCGTAACTGTTTATGTATATACCACGGCTGGCTGATCCACCGTCGTAGGAGTTGTTGATGGTAAAACCATCGATAACGGTTGAAGAGGTAATGTTGGTGTCGGTAATGGTAAGAACAGGGGTATTGGCTCCGTCACCAGCAAGGATTGCTGTGGCACCCACGTCAGAAATTAATGTGATGTTGTAGTTGGCATCCGCCGTTTGGCCGGTATCACCGTCTATAACGATCTTTACCGCATAGGTTCCTGCTTGTTCTACACGGACAGTATCGCCATCGGCTGAAACCAGTGAAAGGGCACCCGGCAGGGTACAGGTCGTATTACCTGAAGTGAAACAGCCTGTGGTAACAGTTCCAGTGCCTATGTTGCCAACATAATAAGTGGGAGTGTTGTTGACCTGGAAGTCTTCAGATGTCACTGGGGCGGCACTATCATCTGTACCATCATTGAGGGTAAAACGGATCTGTATATCAGACTGGTTAACGCCAGCCATTCCAGTAACATCAGCATGATCGGTATCAAAGGTAAAGCTGTGAACTGTTCCTGTCCAATCGGTGGCACTGGAATAACTGCTGCCGTTATCTTCCCAGTTCGTTGATAATGATGTGGATGCATCACCGCTGGCAGGGGCACTCCAGCCAGCGCCACCATTAACAGAATATTCAAATGTGTTTAGGGTAACACCCTCTGTTTCAGCATCTTGTGCACGGAAGTTGATGGTGATAATGCCATTAGCTCCCTGTGTGACTTGAGCTGCTGGAATAACATTATTTGCTGTGTAGCCACCGATAGGTGCGGTATTGGAAGCAGGGGTATAATCTATGACTGCATATACTTCCGTGACTCTCATGGCCGAGGGGCCAGTTCCAATACGATCAACAGCGATTTGAAGATTGTTAAGATCAGCAAGATCCAGCGCCCCACCAGCCGAGTCGGTGGTGTAGGATGTGGAAGATAAGAGTGTGTAACTTGCACCCGAAGCTACAACAGTAGAGCCCTTCCATACTGTGGTTGCACCATCGGTCATATAGCCAATATCGGCACTGTGGCTTGAGCTGGTGTTCCTGACATACGCATGGAAGGTAATGCTGTTAATTGTGGCACCTCCAAGCCCAGTTGGGTCATCCATATCCACCCAGAACTTGACTGTCGGACCGGTACAGCATCTGCTTGCATAACTGGTATCCCCATCATTGCTATCGAGGTCAGCCGCCCAGGTGCCAGTAACACTATAGCCACCAGGGTTACTGGCATTGCCTGAGGGATGCAGTGTCAGCGTGCTGCTTCCCGCATCTGTGCTTGCAGTTGGCACATTCGAAAGCGTACTAGTATTGCTCGAATCGTCCGTTGTCTTAATGGCAAAATAATAGGGGGTGCCAGCACTCAGCCCCGTTACCGTAAAGGATTCACCTGTACCTGCAACACTGGGGGATGACTCACCCGTAGCCTGGCTCGCATTATTGAAGTCTGTGTCATTGGTGATATTGCTGGTGGAATAGCGAACATCATAGCTAGAGGCTGTCAGCACATCGGCATCGTTGCCGGGGGCCGTCCATGTCAGTTGAATGCTGCTTGAAGTGGTTGTCCCAGTGGCCAGATCACTTACTGCCTCAGGCGCGGTAATATCACTCAGAGCCGCATCTGCAACACCATCGGTGGTGGATGCGGTGCCAACTGAGTCTTTACTAAAGCCTGTAGTAATATCCAGCGTATCAGCACCACCAGTCGCCCTGAAATCGGCATTACCTTCAATTGAAGTTGCTTTAGCACTGGTAAACACCAAAGTTAGTGTTGTTGCATTGGTAACAGTAAGGCTGGTGACATCTGCTTCAGCAACACTGATATTGGTCGTGGTTGCATTATCACCATTCACATCCCAGCTGAACTTGGTCCAGTCCATGTAGGTTTTTACATCGGTGCTTACTGCATCAATTGTGTCAAAATCGGTACCGGTAAATATCAGAGTATCGGTTGAAGCATTGTAGGTACCCGACGTGAAGGTATTAGTTGGGCCAGCAGCTACTTCATACTCATAGGCACCAATATCACAATTGCTATTTTGAGGGCGGACTGTATTACGCTGGTCTACATCGCCTGTTGCTGCTGTACATGATGCTGGGCCACCATCGACTGCAGGGCCTGAAGAGATGGCATGTGTCTTGGTTGGGCCACCGTTGTCAGCCAATGCTTGAAGCAAAGGATCAGTGGTCACATCTCCTGTAGTCGGTGTAAAGCCACAATAACCTCCATGGTCGATGTTGTAACCCGTCGATGTTTTCGCTGACCAGCCACAGTGATCTGCTACAGAGTTAGAGGTATTGGCTGTATAGATACTTCCTTCAGTGGTAAGGGTATCGGCAAGTACCGCACCACCAGAGTTACCACTGTTGGAGCTGTTGTTATAAAAGGTGCTGTATTTGATGCTGGTGGTGGTACCACCACGTATTGCACCACCGCCAGAGTTTGAGCTATTGCCGCTGAAAGTGGAGTTGGTAATGGTTACAGTGCCATAGCGTGCAATGGCTCCGCCAAGACCACCTGAAGTGCTATTGCCATCAAATGTTGAGCCATCGACGGTAACATTTGCAATAGAGTTGATGGCACCGCCATCACTTGTTGAGGTATTGCTACTAAAGGTAGAGTCTGTGACTGTGAGGGTACTGGCATTGACATGTAGGGCACCACCTTTACCTGATGCGGTGGAGTTTGTGGTAAAGGTTGAAGTGTCTATTGTGGTTGTGCTTAGCCCGTATATTGCGCCACCATCGCCTCCAGTGGTGAGTTGATTACTGGTAAAGGTACTACCGGTTACTGAGACCGTAGTGGGGGAGTAAATCGCACCACCCCTGGCACTAGCATTTGTAGCTGTATTGGAGGTAAAGGTGGAATTGGTGACAGTTACTCCTTTTGACTGAATGGCACCACCACCGTTAACTGATGTATTTGCCGCGGAGTTATTGTTAAAGGTAGAACCACTGACGGTAACTGTAATTGTTTGATCAGAAAAAATAGCTCCACCGCGTCTGGCCTGACAATATGAAAAGACACTATTGGTTACAGTGATATTCTGATTTCTCATAATCACACAGCCGCCGTCAGCGCTAGCACCGGCATTACCCTGGGTCAGGGTTATATCGGTAAAGGCCATTCCCGCTGTTGTCCAGCCGGTATCAAAGATACGGGATGCATTATTGCCATCAATGGTTGTTGTACCAGAGCCAGCGCCTACAACATTTAACTTGCCATTATTACTGGTAATCTGCCCAAGGGTTAAGATATAGGTTCCCGCAGGTACTTGAGCTGTATCCTCGCCTGCACTTGCAGTGGCGGCTGCTACGGCATCACGCAGGGAACAGTCAGTATTGCTGCCGTTGGTACAATCACCACCATCATTTTGATCCGCTGTTGTTCCTACATAGTAGGTAACTGCAAAACCAGCTTGCGGCACAAGAACAAATAACAGGATAAACAGACTCAGCACATTTCTGAAACCAGTAGGCAAACACAAGCCCCTGGCCATCTCAGGCCATATATCTATAGATTTGCGTATTTTTTGTTTACGCCAATTCATCCAATATTTACCTTGAGTCTACACATATATAGTTACTCTTTTAGCCAAGCCATTGCACCATCCATAGAGGTTTGATCAAACTTCATACGGAACCGTACATAAACACCTTTGCTGGTAAAATCACTGCCTGAGAAATCATCATCTCTAAACCCAATAAAATTGTAGCCAAGACTCACCCAGATATCTTTATTAAAGCGATAACCAAGCGAGAGTCCTGAAGAGAAGTCAAACTGATTGATATCCCAGGCATGCAGAACACTTGCACGAGCACCAACATCCCATTTACCTGAAAATCTATAGCGTGACTCAATCCCCACAAGATCGGTATAACCACTGTATTTTTTCTTATCAATAGTGTCTTGTGCGAGTTTAAAAGCATACTGTAGTGATGACTGCCATAGACCACTGTGTCGGTAGCTGGCATTTAAATTATTAATAACATTCCAATTTGAGCTATCGAAGTCAGAGCCCGTAGATTTATTGTGAATAAGATCCAGCTTGTCCAGCACAATCCATTTGGTATTAGCCGGACGATAGGCCAGGCCTAACCGCAAGTCACTATTCAGTGTCTTACTGCCTGTAGTTGATTTACTACCATTAACGCTTAATGAAGCCATTAAACCAAGGTCATTTGATGGCTGCGTTTGGGCTGATGTAGCTACGCCCCAGGTGTCTTCATTATCAGATTGACGCAATTCAAGGCGAGCATTCCAGATCCAGTCACCTGGGGTATAATTTGCACCAAGTGTGTACGCAGAAAAATCATTTGTTGAACCACTTGAAGTAGGCACATTCGTATTAAAAGGTGATAAGGATTTATCACTTAACGTAACGCTTCGCTCTGTACCGCCATCAAAGCTCCACTCTTCATTCAATTGATAGCGTTGGCGAAAACCACTTGTCATTGTTGATGTTTCACTGACATCAGCCGTATATTTTCTGGATAGTGTGGTAAATGACTCCGCATCTTTCCAAAGCTTCTGCTTAAGCCCAATAGATGTAGTTCGTGTTTTTCTATCATCACCCGTAGTCCACTCATGCTCTCCAAATAGCGTAACTTTATCTGTAACAACATAATCTGCGCCAACACGTGTTCTGGATGGAAAATCAACACTCTTCTTATCACCTAGCGGCATTTCATGTTCAACTTTGAGCCTTAGCTTATTATCTAACATTGCATAAGCAGCCCCGGCTGTTAAGAGTCTTGATCTTTTTTTAGTGCCATCACCCAGTTTATCTGTAACTGCCTTCACGCCACCATTTAGTTGGAGACTATCCATATAATAAGTAGCTTTTGTATCAACATGGTCTCTTACTGCCTTGGTCTCAAGATTAGTATCCTTGTATGCGGATACATTAACTTTTAAATTATCAGTAATCTTGTATCCTCCATCCACACCAATCTTACGTGTTCCAGACTCTGACCCGTTTGTCTGACCAACTCCAAATGCACCTCTCTGCTCTTGCACATACCCTCTTGCATTCAGATTTCCACTCTTGTGATCAATCTCTGCCAAATAGGCCGTGCCTGTTGCACTATTTGTATTATCACTTGAATCTGTTTCCGCAGTTTCCACATGCAACATTGTATTTTTATTAAATTTATATGTTGCATCAACACCCGTTAATTTTGCTTTGCCCCCAACTCGACCTTCATTAACATGCGTAACACCAACCGTTAGCTCTTCACTCATTTTCATTTGAATGCGGCCACCATAGGTAAGCTTACGATCTGACTCATCAAATGATTCATATTTCACAATTATGAACACTGGATTTAAGTCATCATCCCGGTTAAATACAGGCTCGCGGAATGATATGGTGCCTGCATCATAATTAATATTATAATCTGTATGTCTTGCCATTTCGGTTGATGAAACAATAATTTCACTTCTAAACCGGTCGCGTACCTCTATTATTACTTTTTCTGAATTCATGACCAGATTATCTCTGGATAAATTATATGGCCCGGTAATTCCTTCTCCTCTCATTTCATCCTTTACATAACCATGATTTGATTCACTTGCAAAAACCACGACTTCATAGGTCTCATCACGATAACGGGATTTAAGCCCGGTAAGACTGCGACCGTAGGGAGAAAGCTTGGTTTTATTTAGTCCGGTTTCATAATCACCAAACATGGCATAGAAATCATCTTTCTCAATCTTTATATAGAGCTTCTCACGGCTGACAGCATCATTACGTTGAGTGGAGCTATCACCATACATGGTGTAGTAAGTACCAGGGTCAATGGTCTGATGCAGGCTATTGGTTTTTTTCTTGGTATTATCATAGGCCACAGTGAGTAACCATTCACCTTTGATCTTACCTTTAGCATAGAAAGCAATGCGGTCATCGTTATACAGATGTTCTTCAGCTTCAATGCCGGATAATGGCTCAGCATTTCCACTGATTGTGTTGTAACCCACGCTGCCTTCTGCCAGACCCACTAAGATCCAGTCACGAACATGTGGCTGTATTGTGGCCGCTATTTTATGCTCACCATTGACCAGTGGCAGCATTATAGAAACATCACCAGATTCAGCTGTAGGCTCAAGGTAGATTAAGGCAATACCATCCTTACCAACCTTATATGTATGTCTTTCAGCTGCCGCACCTGCTAACTGTTCAGTATTGTATTCTGTAGTAGATTTTGCACTGTACGGGGAGCTTACATGGTATTCACCCAGGGTATCCTCACGGGCAGGCGCACCATCCTTGTCTGTGAGATAAACTGCAATGGCAGGAGGCGTCTTGCCATCTGCCAGCAACACTGAGCGCTCAGGAACAAATTCCGCATGGACAGGTGGGCCTGAGTAATGAATAACTCGACTCTCTCGTCTTATCTCAGCGCCCTCTTTGCTCTTTACAATAACATCCAGTCTGTTATCACCATCAATGATACTTACCCCACGCCAGAGACTAAAGGCAACTGTTCTTGCCTTATTTTTACGTGAATATTCGAAATTAACCGCTGGAACCGACTCACCGTTAAGTATGACAACAACCTTCTCTTGAGGTGAGTGCTTGACTCCAATATGGATTGCTGGAATGGCTGGAAAATGACCATCCTGAGGAAATATCCAGTCAAACCCAGGCTGCTGCTGTTGCAACCAAACAGCATCGTACTCCTGATCAACACTCTTATTTTCAGTGGCCTTAGTGACATCCTCTGCAGGCTGACCTGGGCGAACGCCTATTGTCTCTACACTACTTAGAGCAGTTTTTTGTTTGTCTGCCTTGCCACCCTTTTTAAGCATCAACACATTTTCAATTGGTGCAATTTTCAGATTATTTTTTGTAGGTGCATTTACCATCAACATAGCTTTGCTGATCAGTTTTCCTTCTGCTTTATTAGGGTCAATATAAGCACTAAATTTAATGATGCTACGTTGATCTGCAGGTAAATCACCCAGGCGATAGGTCAATATGCTTGAAGGATCTTTTGGATCAGCAATAACCTTATCATTCATCAAGCTGCTGCCATTGTGGTATTTAGCACCATCTGGCAGCACAACCATAAGTCGAGCATTCTTAACCAGCACCACTCTATTATCCAGTTCAATCTCAAAATATTGTAAGGTTTGATCTGCATCCACATGGGTGCTCATACCCAGGCTGACTTTACCTTTCGGAATAGCTTTCTGAGCCAGATCAAAATCAACCTGCCATAGGCTGCCACCCTGAACATCCACAAATCTGGAGAAACCACCTTCTGAGACATGGGCATCTGGGCCCGGATTGGAAATCATGTATTGATCAGGCAATGTATCAAGGTCTAGCTGAACAACATGGGTGCCAGGCTTAACACCCTCAAAGTGATACATGCCACGCTTATCAGTCAGAACATAGGTGCCATCCTCCATGAAGATACGCACACCAGATACACCACCTTTATCTTCTGCATCTGATTCAACTCCTTTAATCGCCACACGCCCCATCAACACTGCATTGCTGCGCATAAAATCTTCTTTAATTTTTACTTTTGCTGTGGCGACATTTGAGGTAGCAAGGCCAGCATCTGCTATCGCATAGGCCGTGTTAATTGCCTCCTTCTGGCGCACTGCCCCCACACGAGTAACATAGGTCACAGTAGTTGACTCAGATACTGCAAAGTTACCCAGATCAAACGTTAAGGTTCGCCCATCATCGGCAATAACCGGATCAGAAATGGCAACACCGTCCCTCTTTGCCGAACCCTTTTCATAGCGAAATCCGTGAGGCAGCACATCTGTAAGTGCCATTGCCACCAGGGGATTCAATGCACTCGTATTTTCAACGGATACCTGATACTGCAAATAGTCGCCGCTTGCCACTGTGCTTTTACTTGCAGTTTTTTGCACATAAATATGAGTTGTTATCAGGTCAGCAGGAATATCTATATTTAATGGCGGCCCAGCCACAATGGGAAATATTTCACCCCGTGAACCAAGGTTGATTGCAAATGGCGCACCTGGAAGATTTTGGATCTGAGCTGTACTTACAGTTGATGGAATAGCATGACCAGATCCGGGGGGAAGCGTTACATCCAAGCGATAATTACCAGGTGGAATTAACGGGAACCTATACCCACCGTCAGCCATAATATAGTCTGTTCCACCGCTATCGGTTACCGTGCTGCCTGTCACTACACTGGATGGAAAAGCACTGAGGCCATCATCACCAAATACTGTAGCGGGCAATCCTGTAGCAGTATTGATTAAATCAACAGTAACACCATTTAAAACCTTACCCGTGGTCGTATCGAATACCACACCATATGGATCAACCAGCACAATGGTTGTAGTGGAGTCTGAGACATCATACTGATCCTCATAGACCAGTTTTATCTGATCATTAACTACCGAACCTAGACTTCCATTATTATCACTAGTACTGCCATTCCTAATGGTAGTGATATAACCAAGAAACACACCCGTATTAATTCCAGTCTCTTTTAACCGCAGAAGCTCACTGTCTGAAGAAGATGCTGCACCTTTTGGACCAATGGTTACTGAAACAATAATTGTATCTACTGCATTACTATCATGATTCTGATCTGCATCATTAACCTCAAGAAACATGGTTTGACCACCACGGACTGCACCTGTCGAATCGAGAGTTAGCGGATTATCCGTTACATGCGCACCACCACCTGGAACTTGAGGTGGAGGAACATCAACAAAAACACCTCCTCCACTATCGTATTCAGTAATAGGAACCTGAACAGGCAAGCCAGCACCACCAACCTCATAAAACATCAGATCAGTATCCGCCTCCGTGCGCCCTTTAACTGTGGGATCAATACTCAAAGCAGCAATATTGGCACTGTTGGCCCAATACTCAAGAGGAATATTTAGATCACCACCATTTAAACTTGTTGGTAATTTCATGTAGAGCTGCAGCGTTAGATTTGCACCAAATGCAATATCAGGCAGCGTTACAATGATAGCACCTCCAATATCTGCCACTGGGTAACCACCATCTGTTGTAACCACAGTGCCTGAGGGCAGCTGAAGCCGCAGCTCACCACCTGCAAGTGCATTACCACCTGTATTTGTAATAGTGATATCAGCAGTTAATGTTTCACCAGCGAATACATCCCCTGGCGATGAAACAAAAGTTACAGCAGCTGTATTAATACTCAGCACAGTAAACTGATCGACATTTGAATCAAAACTCTCAACCCCACCGGCACCAATAAAACTGGCATGCGCCTGATTGCTAATCACTGTACCTGGAGCCGTTGCTGCATTTACTTCATAACCCACTGCACAGCAGACAAGCAAAACATAGATTAATACTTTTCTTAGGAAAGAGAGGTTGTCTGTGTTACTTTGATTTACGGGACAGCAGGCACTGTACTGGTAGGAAGAGAAAAATGTCGGGATGAATGATCCCACAACGTCTGAGAAAAGACGTTTTGTGATTGAATGAAGACTAGCGTCTACAAACATAGAACACAGCTAGCTTATTACCTTAGAGTTATCCGCACTGTTATTTCTAAAAAAATCTGAGTGATGCTTCCATGCATCACTCCAATGCGAAATTTCTTAGGTAAAGCTTACTGTATTGTTACCCGAAACCTAATAGTCGCGGTCTCACCGGCATCTAAGGCGATGCCAGATACCGTGACTACATTGGTTCCAGTAACATTCCAATCCACACTGATTCCATTTACCACACCATCATCTGCATTGGTGTACTCTGTATAAGCACCAGCGCTATAGTCTGGATGCGAAACTACAACACCCTGACCTGCTGTAGCATCATACTGCGTATTAAATGCCAAGGTGCCATTCGTAACAATCTCAGTATTCAGGCTGTCTGAAAAAGCAATATCAGTTGCTGTTGCAGCACCCCCACCATTCGTTATTGCGATTTGATACTGAACTACTGCACCCGGAATGCGTTTTGGATTAGTGGTATTGTTGAATGGATCTGACACAATCGTTGAGCTCTTGGTGATACTCAAGCTGGCTGTCGCAATCTCATAATCATCCTGACTTGAGTGCTTGGCATCACGGCTGGCATCATTGGCACCACCACCATCACCATCAACATCAGCAAACACGATATCTACACTGCCTTCAGTATCTGCACCAGCCGTTTCAGTGAGCGCGCCACCCAGGGTGCCAGCACCGTCATTGGTACGGGCCTCAGCAATGAGCCAGTAGGATGCAATATCCCCATCGCTATAGCCTGTGTTGAAGTCTGTGACAATATAGACCTTAATACTGGCATCAGCCGCTAGTGCATTGATATGAGTATCTGTATCAGACACTGCTTGATAGCCAGCACCGCCCGCCGTTTCAACATATATCTCGACAGTATCACCATCAATATTATCAGTACCAGCAAAAGCCGCCGCACCACCTGCAAGCGCAGCAGCGCTTAAACTAAAGTCTTGTGATGTATTACCATTATTGGTTACGGTAAAGGTCATAACGTTATCATTAGTACCAGGAGTAACTGAAATCGCAGCACCATCATCAGTACTTACAGTTAAATTGACCTTGTTATCAACAACAAACTGATAGTTGTTACTCGTCGCTTGAGGCTGATCAACCGTAGCAACTTTATAGTCAACAGTAGCCTGGTTGCTGATCGTGGTACCAGAAGCTGTACCTGCTGCCATAGCATTTCCCGCATTAATTCCTAACAGTAGAATCACCATTAAGAATCCAGTCAGTCTTGGACTGAAGTATTGTATTTTCATTGTTTTCTCCTAAGAAATTTCACCTTAGTAAAATCAATATCCAGCGACATTAAGCCACTGAACAGATACAAACCCGACACCATTTCACCACTCCGGCATCGGCCTTCCGCCAAATTCCACTTGACGCCAACCTCCTGTCTTACTTCACTACAAAACTCAATTCTCATTTGACTCTGACCCGATAGCCCACCTGTCCACTGCCTTTGGGTGCTACCGGGTTATTTAGTATCCAACGGATATTGGTGTAATCAGATTCAATAGCTGGACGTTCTGTACCATCTGACATCTTTACAAGCAGGTTTTCTGGCGCATCAAACTTTTTACCCCCATCTATGGAGAACCTGATTTCAGCATCCTGCCCATAGGCAGAATCAGCGGTATAGAGTAAGTCTTGCTGAATAGGATTATTGATCACCACATCAGCCGCCTCCTCTTTGCCATTATTGACATAGCGGAGAATGTAGATCACCTCATCACCTGGAAGAACACGCGTGGGGGCAACACGCTTAACAATAGTCTTTCCATTCTCATCTTTAATCTTGATCTCCTTTTCAGCAATCATCTTTAATTCGATAGCTCCCCCATCCGCCAATACCGGCATACCCACCAAAAAAGTGAGCATAAAAAATAGCGCACTTAATATTCTAAAATGTGACATGGTTCACACTCCTCTCTTTATAAATAAAATAAAATCGCACTTGATTTATTATTCGCGGTCATAAATATCTATACACAACTTGCCAATAATCAATACATTCCAGTACCGTTTCTTACTTCTTATGCACCTAAAAGCAACCCTTGCATACCCCATAAATACTCTTCTCCATTACATTACATAAACCTGAGCTATCTTTTTGTATAGTCACAGCTTTTTCCAACACAGCAACACAATCACCAGCCGCTTATTGCTGGTAAAAAATGCTTCATCCATAAAGAGTCTCTGCTAAAAATGGGTATACGGGGACATCAGCCAAATACCCATACGCTTTATATCGGCATTTAACTATCTAACTTTATTGAGGTTTTTTAAGAGATCAGATTTACAAGCATGACATTTGTCATGCTTGTAAACACACCAAGGCAAGGAACCAACTTGAAGGGCACCCACGTACCAATATGGCACTAGAAAATAACAGGATACAGTTCGGCTTTATTTTAAGAACAAAAATTGAATATAAATAACCGTATTTATATTCAGTACCCGGCTAACACAAACAATTTTTAACCAAATATCCCTTTTAGCATGAAGAAGAAGAGCATTGATAAAAAGGCACCAACAGGAAGTGTTACTATCCATGAAACAAAAATTCCACCAATTACTCTTAGATCAATGGCCCCCACACCGCGTGCAAGCCCTACGCCAATAACAGCGCCTACTGCAATGTGGGTTGTTGAGACAGGTAGACCGGTACGTGAAGCCATAACAACCGTTGCAGCTGCAGCCAACGTAGCACAAAAACCACGACTTGGTGTTAGCTCAGTAATTTGTGTACCAATGGTCTGCATGACTTTGTAACCCATCGTAGCCAAGCCAACCACAATACCGATACCACCAAGCACTAAAATCCAAAGGGGCAGCCCTGATTTTTGGGCTACCATACCACCCGACTGCACAATACTTACAACCGCAGCTAATGGACCAATACCATTTGCAACATCATTGGAGCCATGCGCAAAGGCCATTGCACAGGCTGTAAATATCATCATGGGAGTAAAGACTTTTTCGACACTGGCAAAATGGAAATCACGGTCTGCTGTAGGATCCATTTTTACCTTATTGATTAACACCCAACCTGCAGCAGCAACAGCCAACCCTATAATCGCTGCCAAAATAAAGCTCATACCCACAGTGAGATCTATATTGAGATGTTTTAAGCCCTTGAATATTGTCACCAGCGAGATAATAAAACCGACCAGAAAGACATAGATCGGCCCCCATTTCTTGGCATTTTGAAAAGGATTGTCTGTATTAAGGATCAATCTACGGATACTGATCATCAATAAAAAAGCGATGGTTCCACCCAGCATGGGCGAGACAGCCCAGCTGGCAACAATTTGCCCAATCTTCCCCCAATTAACCGCATCTACGCCAATACCTGCAACAGCAAAACCAACAACAGCGCCAACAATGGAGTGGGTAGTAGAGACCGGCCAGCCTTTATGTGAAGCAATCATTAACCAGACTGCGGCAGCCAACAGTGCTGCCAGCATGCCAAACACCAGTATCTCTGGCGTATCTGCAATAGAGCTGGGATCAATAATTCCTTTTCGGATGGTTTTGGTAACATGCCCTCCAGCCAGAAAGGCACCTGCAAACTCAAAGATCGCGGCAATAATAATGGCCTGCTTGACCGTAATTGCCCCCGACCCAACCGAGGTACCCATGGCATTTGCCACATCGTTAGCACCAATGCCCCAAGTCATATAAAGGCCAAAAATCACGGCCAATATGATTAAGATCGTCCCGTGTTCAGCTAGGATTTCCACAATATTTCCCCAAAATTGAAATTAGCGCGCAATGAGCAGACGCAGACGGTTGCCGACTTTCTTAGAATAATCTGCCAAATCTCCCGTCCACTCAATCAGCCGATACCACATCATGACGGAGACAGGATTAATCTCATCTTCATGCTGGAACAGTATTCGGGTCAGCTGTAGTTCCAGCTCATCGGCTTCATCCTCAATCCGACTCAATTCATCCACCATGGCCTCAACCTGTGTGGCTTCCCGCCCTCTAAACCCCATCTCTAACAGCTCATCCAACTCTTCAATCACCTTGGCAGACTGCTCACATGCATCAATGCAACGTGCAGTCAGCAGCATTAAAGGTTTCTGCATTGGCTCTGGCACCTCCATCGGGCGCTCTACCAACAGGCCTGCAATATCCTGGGCAGTATCTGCAATGGAGTCCTGCATCTGAAGCACCTCTAGCAGGTCACGACGGTCTACTGGCATAAACAGGCTTCTGGGCAGGTTAGTCCGCAACTTGTTCTTGATGTGATCCGCCTGATCCTCAGCTTCATAGATCTTCTCTTTGATTGCTTCAACCTCATCCTGATTACCTGCAATCAATGCCTCATAAAGAGGAACCACTAGGCGTGCGCACTCAACCGAACAACGCATATGCTCTTGCATAGCCTTAAAAGGTGAACGCTTAAACAGTGCAGCAAGCGGGTTGGTAGTCGGCATATTTTCTACTCCATCACTTAGGGGCGTGGAAATAATATTTGCCCAAAATTGGGTTGTATTTTGATGATCTGATTGAGCAAAACTGCAGTGCCAGCAGTGCTACTGTGAAGATTTTGTGATTGGAGATCATCCAAGAGCTGCCTTGCTTAGCGTGAGCAGGAGCGGTCGCTGTGCCTAAATTCAAGCATAAATTTGAGTACACTATTTTTCCCCGCCTCTTAATTGGAATTTATCCAAAAATTCCCAACATTGTACCAAGAAATCTCAAATCTCTTCAGTGAAGCTTCACTTTAACTTGGGTTAGTCGTACAGTGTATTCCTAACGCGATCAAACACACGGGCACCAATGGCAAAAACGCTGATCATAGACTCGGCAGCTGGCAGGCAAACACCCTTCTTAAGAGGCATTCTTACCCGCTCTTTGCAAGCTGCGGGGCTATCTTTTGAAGACGCCTTCAATACTGCATCATCCATCCGGCAACTTTTAACTGATAAAGCAGAGATCTCCACAAGCGACCTGCGCACACTCATCGCACAGCAGCTCGAAGAGTCTTACGGCAAAGCAGCCGCACAACGCTATCAAACACCATCCCACACCCCTGCCACCATATTGGTGGAACGTTCAACCCTGCAGAGCATCCCTTTTTCCAGAGGGGAGTTGAGGCGTAGCCTGGAATGCTGCGGGTTAACCGAAGAGGGAGCCACAGAGGTCGTAGCCAAAATCTATGATTACCTCATCAGCATTGGCACAAAACGCATCAGTTCACGCGAGCTAGGGCTTTTGACTCACCGCTATCTCAGAAGAGAGCTAGGCACCGATGCCGCAACGCGCTATCTGGTCTGGACTGACTATCACCACGGCAATCGCCCTCTTCTGATCTTGATTGGCGGCACACCTGGCTGTGGAAAAAGCACCATGGCAACAGAGCTTGCCACCCGGCTTGATATTGTGCGCACCCAGTCAACCGATATGCTCCGTGAAGTAATGCGCATGATGTTGCCAAATCGCCTGCTGCCCATACTGCATACTTCATCATTTGACGCCTGGAAGGCACTACCTGCACCCACTGAGTCACTTACAGACCGTGATGGATTGCTAACAGATGGCTATCTCACACAGGTAGAACTGCTATCTGTAGCAGGGGAAGCCGTACTGCAACGCGCTCTCACAGAGCGGGTTTCACTGATACTTGAAGGCGTGCACATGCACCCCTCTTTTCTTGACAACATTCCAAAGGAAGAAGATGCCATTGTAGTACCCATCATGCTTCGTGTTTCTGATAAAGATCTTTTGCGCCGACGTTTTAAAGGGCGCGGACAGCAAGCACCCAACCGTCGGGCTAAACGTTATCTTGATAATTTTGAGGCTATCTGGCGATTACAGACATTTCTAACAGCAGAAGCTGAGCGCGCTGACTTTAATATTATTACCAACGACAATAAAGAAGACGCTCTTAGTGACGTCATGAAAGCCGTCATCGATGCTCTGTCCAAAGATTTTTCTGGCACGCCTGAAGAGGTATTCGTATGAATCTACGCTACAAAGGGTTGATCATCATCCTTGACGGCCTGGGTGACCGACCTTGCGCATCCTTAAATGGCGCCACACCTCTGGAAGCAGCTCACACTCCACATCTAGATAAATTAACCACTGAAGGGCTATGTGGCATGGTGGATCCGCTAACTCCCGGCGTCCCCGTCTCCACTCATACCGGCACAGGTATCTTACTTGGCCTAACACCCACAGATGCAGCCCGACTCTCACGCGGCCCAGTTGAAGCTGCTGGAATTGGGCTATCCATGGCACCCGGAGATATTGCCATCCGCTGTAATTTTGCAACGCTAAAAAAGAACAACAACCACTTAAGCGTCATAGACCGCCGGGCTGGGCGCATTAGTGAAGGCACAGATCAATTAGCCAAGATTCTACAAAACATACCTGTAGGAGATGGCATTACAGCAACCCTTAAGCCTGCCACACAACATCGTGCTGTATTAAAATTATCAGGGGAAGGCTTATCAGAAGCCATCACAGATACCGACCCAGATGACACTTGCAACCTCAATAAAACGCTGCAATGCGCTCCACACAACCCCAATGATGCCGCAGCTATTCGAACAGCAAATGCAATCAACTGTTTCATTGCAGAGGCATATAACCGGTTGGAAAACCATCCTGTCAATCAGCAACGCAAACAACAAAAACTACTGCCTGCCAATGGCATCATTACCCGTGGTGCCGGGATGTTGTACAAAAACCGCAACATTATTAATTACCTGGGACTTAAGGCCGCACTAATAGCTGGAGAAAGCAGCGTTTGCGGCCTTGGCAAACTGTTTGGATACACAGTTATTACAAAACCCGAATTTACCGCGCTTGCTAATACTGACTTAGCAGCAAAAGTCTCTGCTACCCAAGCTGCTCTTGAAAATCATGATGTAGTCTTTCTGCATCTCAAAGCACCTGATATCTGCGCACATGATCTAATGCCCGCTGAGAAGTGCAACTTCCTTGAGCATTTTGATAAAGCACTGTCACCACTGCTTTCTGACGATCTTGTAATTGGAGTCTCTGGCGACCACTCAACAAACTCCATCTATGGTAATCACTGTGCTGACCCTGTTCCCACACTGCTTCATTATCCAGAATCACGCAAGGACGGCTGTAAAGACTTTGGAGAGACCAGTTGCATGCAGGGCGGTCTGGGTCGCATAACCGCTACTGGATTTTTAATGTCTGCACTGGATGCCATGGGCACCATGCATAACTATCGCACTGAAGATCAGGCATTTTTTATGCCTGGTCACACTGCGGTATAGATACTGGACGACTGCTCAGAAGAAGAGAAAACAGAGTAGATATCAGGCGTTTTTTGTTTTGGAGATAAATGTACTGATTTTTTGGTCTTCCTGCACCATATGCTGAGCAAGCCATTTTGCTAGGTAACTGGTAATTTCACCAGCTTCAAGCATACCAAGAAGATAAAGACCAACCTGTCCATTTAATCTTTCAAGCAACTGTTGATGGCATTCTCGGTGGTGTTCCAGGTCAGGATAACCCAGGCTGTACATTATATTTTCTTCACCAGCAAAATGCTGCCTGGCAAAGCTTGCCAATTCATCAATAAGCAGCGCTTGATACTCTGCGTCGTCTCCCTCTAGTTCAATAGAGAGGCGATTTATAAGATCAATGAAGTAATGATGCTGGAGATCTATACTCTCGATCCCAACACTTAATTTTGCGCTCCACTCAAGCATAAGACAGTCTCACTACCCCGACTACTTTGCTGCTTTGACTTTATTCTCCACGCATTTTGACTTAGTAGTATGGCAACCGCAACCTTTTGTCTCGAACTTGGGTTTAGCAGGATCCTGCTTATTCAGCCACATCTGAAACCACACCCACCCAGCACAAAGGGCAGAAAGTACGATTATACCGAAAAGGATTCCAAGTAATGTGGGGGGAGCAGAGATGTCACCCATAATAATGTAACCCCTAATCAGCTGGAGCTAAACAAGCCCGCAAAGCCCATAAAGGCCATGGAAAGAATACCAGAGATGATGAGATTGAATGCAAAGCCTTTGATCAGCTTTGGCATCTCGTTAGCCTTCTCAACCTCTTGGCGCATACCGGCCATGAGTACAATGGCAAGAGTGAAACCCATACCTGCACCTAAGGCATAGACCAAGCCTTCCCAGAGACCATAGCCTTTATTGGTGGCAAAGATAGCCAGCCCAAGGATCGCACAGTTGGTAGTAATCAGTGGCAGAAAGATACCCAACGCACGGAACAGCGTTGGACTCAGCTTTTTGATCGCCATCTCGATCAACTGCACCACACTGGCAATCACAACAATAAAGCTGATCAGGCGCAGATAGGGCGCATAGATCAAGACATAGGTATTCAGAATCCAAGCACATAGCGCGGTAACCACCATAACAAAGATGGTTGCCAGACCCAGGCGAAACGAGACCTCCAGCTTATTGGATACCCCTAGAAAAGGGCAGAGCCCAAGGAAATAAGCCAGCACAAAGTTATTGATCAGCAGTGTGCTGATGAAAATCCAACCTAGATCACCCATTTCAGTTTACTCCATCTTCTGCAGCCAGCTGCTTATCGATCTGATTCTTCCTCTCTTCAACCCAGTTGAAGTAGAGCAGCATGACACCCAGTGTGATAAAGCCACCAGGAGGCAGGATCATAATGACCCATGGCTCAAAATTTGGCCCAAACAGGGAGAGACCAAAGAACTCACCAACACCCAAGATCTCACGAGCGCCACCTAATGCGACCAGGGCAAAGAGAAAGCCCGCCCCCATGCCAAATGCATCAGCAATCGACATACGGAGGGTATTTCGCGATGCAAAGGCCTCCATACGCCCCAGGATTAGGCAGTTACATACAATCAGAGGAATGAAGGCACCCAGCTCTTTGTGGATAACAGGCATCGCTGCAGCTAATGAATAGTCCACAACGGTAACAAAGGTGGCGATGATGATGATAAAGCAGGAGATACGCACCTGCTTAGGGATGTAATTTTTAAGCAATGAAACCAGGATACTGGAGCCAAGCAATACGAAAAAACTGGCAAGCCCCATTGCCAATCCGTTGATGGCCGAGTTGGTTACCGCAAGCAGTGGACACAACCCCAAGACCTGCACGAAAACGGGGTTTTCGCGCCACAGGCCCTTCATGAATTCTTCGTATGCGTGTTGTTCTTTAGCCATAATTAGTGCTTCTAATTAGTCAATCATTTTCCAGAGTATCAGCTACGGCGCTTGAGTATCTACAGGCTCAGATGATGCAGCAGGGGTAGCTACCTCTACATATGCAGGTTCAGCACCTGGCTCTGGAAGTTTCGAAACCCAATAGTCATTACCCTTGTTGATAATCCTTGCCACTGCCACAGAGGAGATCGTGGCACCAGTGATCGCATCAATCTCATTCGGCTTCGTTTTTCCCTTCTTCGTCGCAACAATGGGCGGCTCAATAGCCAGATCATCAAAGTTGGCAACAAAGGCAGCATCTTTATAGATCTTGTCACCCAGTCCAGGCGTTTCACGACTAGCGAGGATCCACATACCGATAACTTTACGATCCGCTGGGCGATAGCCATAAAGCACGCTGATGGTATCAGCAAACCCTGGGCCATCACTTGGAATGGCATAACCCAGGAATTTCCCACTGTCATCATAGCCTGCATAGATGGGTTCTTCGCCCTTCTCTTCCTCATAAGAGACCACCAACTTACCCTCTTTGAGTAGCAGCTTCTGCATCTTGGTTACATTCGGCAGCACCCGGAAAACAGACTCCCGCAACTCGCGCGCCTTGTTCTCTTTGATGGTCTCAAAGGTAGCCAGATAGATCGCAATAATAATGATCCCTGAGGCCAATCCAGCAATGGCAAGTGTACCAATTAAGCGAAGTGGACTTGGCTCTTCTGGCCCGGCGTCTTGCTCTACTTTTTCTTCACTCATTTCGAGTCCAGCTCCCGTCCAAATACCCGTGGCTGGGTGTATAAATCTATCAAAGGTGTTGCGGCATTCATCAGCAGAATAGCGTACATCATCCCCTCAGGAAAGCCACCGAAGACACGAATGAGCACAACCAAAAATCCAACTCCAATCGCAAAGATCCAGGTTCCTTTAGGTGTTAATGGAGAGGTGACCGGGTCGGTTGCCATAAAAAAAGCACCGAGTAGCATGCCTCCAGAGAAGGTGGTGAACATTGGCCCTGGATACTTATCAGCATCAACGATAAAGAGTATCAATGAGAAGAGTATTGCAGTGCCAAGAATACCAACCGGGATGCGCCAATCGAGATCACGCCGCCACCACAGATAGATCCCGCCAAGCAGCAACAGCAACCCACTGGTCTCGCCCAATGAGCCTGAGGTATTGCCAAACAGCAGATCCAGAAATGGGGTATCAATATGTTCAAACTTCATCAAACCCAATGGCGATGCTTGAGTGACCGTATCCACTACGCCCTGCATCAACGGGAATGCAAACACTGATGATGGAATAGTAAAAAAGTCTCCCGGAGCCGTCCAGGTGGTCATTGCAATCGGGAAGGTGGCAAGCAGAAATGCGCGCCCAACCAGAGCAGGGTTAAACAGGTTTGCACCCATGCCACCCCACATGGTTTTCCCCACGCCAACGGCTACCACACCACCGACAAAGGCCATCCATAACGGTAGTGCAGGCGGCAAGGTAAGTCCCAACAGCCAGCCAGTAAGGATAGCGGTACCATCACCAATGAAATAATTTCGCTTCTCTTCAGGTGCAAAGTACCACTCAGTCAGGACTGCACCAGCGATACAGGTCAGCAGCACCAGAAGCGCGCCCAAACCAAAGAACCAGACGCCTGCCAAGGTTGCAGGTGTTAGCGCGTACCAAACATCGCGCATGACGACCGGGGTAGTCATCTGCTGCCGCAGTTGTGGCCCGGGCTGTATTAGGAGTTTTGGATCCTTCTGTGTCACTGAACCTTCCCCTTCATTGATCGCAGATGATCTTTAGCGGTGCGAATATGTTGCACAATCGGAATACCTGAAGGACATGAGTAAGTGCAGCAGCCGCACTCCACACAATCCATCACGTTATAGGACTCGGCCATCTCTTCATACATACGTGATTTTGCCAGACGCGCAAAACGGGCTGGATTCAGAAAATAGGGGCAAGCCTCAACACAACGACCGCAGCGTATGCAATTATACTCTTGCGGGCGCCCTATCTCATTTTCAGTCAGCGCCAATACGCCGGAACTGCCTTTCATCATCGGTGCATCGAGGTCTGCAATCGAGTCACCCATCATTGGGCCACCCAATACAACCTGGCGAGTCTCTTCTGTGAGTCCACCGGCAAAATCAAGCACCTCGCGGATTGGGGTACCGAGTGGCACGATCAGGTTGGCAGGATAGGAGACCCCTGGCCCTGAAACTGTGACAACACGCTCGATTAAAGGCTTACCGGTTTGAAAATACTCAGCGATAGCAATGATAGTGCCGACATTGTTGACGCCTACTTCAACATCGCGAGGTAGCTTACCTGCTGGCACTTCGACACCAAATACGGATTTGATCAGCATCTTCTCTGCACCCTGAGGATATTTCACCTCAAGCGGCACCACCCGGACAGGTTGTCCTGGTTTGATAGCATCCCGCAACGCCTTTACAGCATCGGGTTTGTTCTCTTCGACACCGATGACAATCTCTTCAGCGCCCAGCTTCTGG
>Ga0316187_10000144_pt1 | contig 47360 bp, 35 predicted proteins | sample CroRivburrow1_MG_FD_204927 | JGI IMG/M metagenome (GOLD analysis project Ga0316187, IMG submission 204927) | Coastal sediment microbial communities from Maine, United States - Cross River worm burrow 1 | ecosystem: Environmental > Aquatic > Marine > Coastal > Sediment | place: USA: Maine...
CGCCGATGTCGAGCACGTCTACTAGCTCGTGAAAACGGGAGTCGTGGGCCGGGATGCCGACCGCCCCGAACATCTCGAAGCGGTACCCCTTGCGGTCCACGGTCTGCACCTTGCCGCCGGCCACTTTGGTCTTCTCGACGAGCGCCACACGCCGCCCCGAATGGGCGAGCAGGGCCGCCACCGTGGCGCCGCCGTAGCCGGCGCCGATGACACAAACGTCGTACCTATCCATCATGATCCTCCTGAGGTCGCCGAAGGGTGACGGAATCCCCGAGCTGAAACCAGCAAGAAAGGCGGGTAAACCTTCCCAGTTTGTTCCTGAGCAGGTTCTCAGGGGCGACCGGCGAGATTTTTCGCAATAATGTACTGGTGCGCACTTCAGGGGGGGGAAGTCGGGCGCAAGCGCTTCCGTCGACCCCGGAACCACAGATACCGAGCATCGGGGATGTCTTGGATTCTCGCTACCGTATCACCGGGGTTCTCGGCTCCGGCGGGATGGGCTGTGTGTACCTTGCGGAGCACGTCGCGATTCAACGGCCGCTGGCGCTGAAGCTGCTGCACCCAGACGTCGGGGAGATCGACGAGGTAACCAAGCGCTTCGAACGCGAGGCCTTTGCCATTGGGCGTGTCGACCACCCCAACTGCGTCAACGTGTCGGACTTCGGCAAGTTCGGCGACGGCACATTCTACATGGTGCTGGAGCTCTTGGACGGCGTGCTTCTTTTCGACCTGCTGGAGCGGGAGTCGCGGCTCGACTGGCAACGCGCGCTGCACATCGGCCGGCATATTCTCAGCGCGCTCGCCTATGCGCACGGCGCCGGGATCATTCACCGGGACATCAAACCCGAGAACGTGATTCTCGTCGACCAGGACGGCGATCCAGACTTTGCCAAGATCCTCGACTTTGGAATCGCAAAGCTCCACGACGACAAGCATGCCGACTCGGATACGGGACTGCTGACCAACGACAACAAGCTGACCCAGCAAGGCATCACGATCGGCACGCCCACGTACATCGCGCCCGAGCAGGCGTATGGGCTCTCGATCGACCAGCGAGCCGACCTCTATTCGTTGTCCGTCATGCTGTACGAAATGATCACGGGCAAGCCTCCGTTTGACGCCGATGAAGTGGGCGCGCTCCTCCGGATGCATGTTTCGGCGAAGGTTCCGTCATTCTCTGAGGCGGCGCCCGACCTGGTCGTTCCGGAGGCTGTGGAGCGGCTCATCCTGCACGGCCTCGAGAAAAAGGCGGACCGCCGTATCGGCAGCGCCCAGGAGTACATCGATCGAATCGATGAGCTCATTTCCGATGCGAGCGGCTCCGGGCTTCGCGAGATGCCGTTGCGCGTCGTCCATGGCGTTCGCGACTCGCTGGAGACTGCGGTTGGGCGGGTGGTCCCCAAGAAGAAGAAGGCTAAGCGGCTCGCTGCAGCCGCGTTGCTGGTCATCGCTTTGGCCGCCTCGGCTGCTCTGGCGTTTGGGGGTGAGGGCCCGGATGACCTGATGAGCGATAGCGAGGAAGTGAGCGAGGAGTCGCACGCGCAACTGGTCCGCGGACATGCCGAGGCCAGAGATCAGCGAAGCATGCACGCCCTGATTGCCTACGAGAAGGCGGTTTCACTCGACCCCAAGCTGGCCAGAGACAAGCGCATGCGTACCAACGTCGAGCTCATGCTGGAAAGGAAAGCACCACGTGTCGCCGATGCCGCGATCGAGTTCCTCGGCACCTTGGCTGCCACGGGCGACGGAGCGGCGGCTTATCAGCTCATCGATCTCGCTTCTTCATCCAAAGTGTCGCACCGGCGGCACAAGGCTGTGAGTGTCGCCGACCAGGTGGGCTTGGGCGATCGAGTCGACCGGCTGGGCTCATATGTTCTCGACCTGCGCCTGGGAGAGAGCTGTCTGGATCGCAAAGCGGCCGTCGCAAAGCTTCGCGCTCTCGGCAACAAGAAGGCGATCCCGGAGTTGCGGAAGGCCAGGAAGCGCATTCGCACCGAGGGCGGCGTCGTCCAGAAGAAGGTCAACACGAACGCGTGCCTCAGCGCCGATGCAGCCGAGGCGATCCGGCACCTCCAAAGCCTCTAGCGGGTGCCCTTTCATCGACGTGATGCGTCCCTGAAGCCCCTGCCGGCGCCAAATGGTTCCAGTACGCCCAAGAAAGGGCGTTTTCTGTAATCCGTTAGTTTACCCTTTGTTGTCTTCGACCGGTCCTGTGATAGGAACCTTCGGTTTTCCTAGCCCTGGAGCGTGCGAGAGATGTCCGAAGAGGTTTTTGATTTCATTGTCGTGGGCGCCGGGTCCGCCGGTTGCTGTCTTGCCAACCGTCTTTCCGCCGACCCTGCCAATCGAGTCTTGCTGCTCGAAGCCGGGAAGAAGGACAACAACCCGCTGATCAAGATGCCCATCGGCTTCACGCAGCTGATGTACGACGAGAAGACGACCAACCTCTACAAGACCGAGCCCGAGCCGCAGTTGAACAATCGGGAGATCAGTGTCGTGCGCGGTCGCGTGCTCGGCGGCTGTAGCTCGATCAACGGCATGCTCTACATGCGCGGCCAGCGACAGGACTACGACGAGTGGGCGGCGCTTCCGGGTTGCGAGGGATGGTCGTACGCCAACCTTCTCCCCTACTTCAAGAAGTCCGAGAACTACGAGCTGGGACCGGCCAACGAGTTCCATGCCAAGGGTGGCGAGTTGAACGTCACCGACGTCAAGATGAAATACCCCATCACCGATGAGTACATCGATGCGGCGGTCAGCGTGGGTATTCCTCGCAACGAGGACATCAACGGCGCGACCCAGGAAGGCGTGGCCCACGCACAAGTGAACATGAAGGGCGGTCAGCGTTGGAGCTCGGCGGATGCCTTCCTCAGCGCCGACGTGAAGAACCGGCCGAACCTGACGATCGTAACGGAGGCTCTGGCGCAGCGTGTTCTGCTCGAAGGCAAGAAGGCAGTCGGCATCGAGTACAAGGATGGGAAGGGCCGCACGCACCAGGCCAAGGCGATTCGCGAGGTGGTGCTTTCTGCGGGCGCGTACAATTCCGCGCCGCTGCTCGAGCTCTCAGGCATCGGAAACCCCGATGTTCTCGGCGAGCTCGGCGTCGAGGTGATCCATGCGCTTCGCGGCGTGGGTGAAAACCTCCAGGATCACTTTCAGCTCTGGGTTCAGCAAGCCGTGAAGACCCGGCAGTGCCTTTCGGAGGACGGGAAGTTTCCGCGCGTGGTTCTCGGCGTGCTCAAGTACATGTTCGCCAAGAAGGGTCCGCTGACGATGCCGGCCTGCAACGTGGGTGGCTTCGTGCCGAGTGAGGATGGGGAGCGCCCGATTTTCCAGATCCACTTCACGCCCGGCGCTGGAGGCATGGACAGCGCGGGCAAGATGGTGGCGACACCCGATCCGGGGGTGAACTCGACGGTTTGTAACGTCCGCCCGACTTCGCGCGGGAGCATCCACGCGCGAAGCACCGATCCCAAGGTATTCCCGAAGATCATCCACAACTACCTTTCGACGGAGCGCGACCGCGATCTCGCCGTCGAGGGGTTCAAGATGTTGCGGAAGATATTCCAGTCAGAGTCGTTCTCATCGCAAGCAAGGTATGAGATTCTCCCCGGCGATTCGGTGCAGACCGATGCAGAGATCCTCGACTACTGGAGGCGCGAGGGCATGAGCGTGTATCACCCGGTTGGCTCCGCGAAGATGGGTGCCGCAGATGACCCGATGGCTGTCGTCGACAACGAGCTTCGAGTGCACGGCATCGAGAGCCTCCGCATCGCGGACGCCTCAATCTTCCCGCTACTCCCGTCCGGCAACACCCACGCGCCGACGGTTGCTGTCGCGGAACGCGCCGCAGACTTGATTCTCGGCAACCCGATGGCTTGAGCGGCACCGGCGTCAGCTCCCAAGCGCATCCGACCACATTTGTAAGCCGAGCCGTTCGACGGAACCCCGTGTCGCGGTCCCCCGCGCCCCGGTAGTTTCCGACTTACGCGCTTGATGATTAACGTGCTAGAAGCGCGGCAAACGCGCCTGTAGCTCAGCTGGATAGAGCGGCGGCCTTCTAAGCCGATGGTCGGGGGTTCGAGTCCCTCCAGGCGCGCAATCGAAAGGGCTACCCATGACCAGGCTACCAAGATCGAGAGTGATTGTTCTTCTTGCGTGTGGGCTGGCCGGTGTCGGCTGCGGCAGCAGTTCCGCTGGCAGTCCTCCCGACCCGTTCGGTGATTACGGGGTGTTCCTCAGCATCGTGCCGCCCGGCTCCGCCGATGTGAACGGCGGCGTGATCGGAGACGACCCCAACTCCCTCAATCAGCTGACGATGTACGAGAACCTGGTGTTCAGCGATGCCTACCCTACGCCCGGCGAACTCAGTGACGATGATCTCGTTCCCGACTACTTCAAGGACGAGGCCTTCCTTCCGGAGAGCGCCTTCGATGCCGTTGAAACCCTCACGGATGGGGCGCATACGGCGCGCATCGGCCGTGACGATTTTGGTGTTCCACACATCTTCGGTGACACGCGTGAAGATGTGATGTTCGGCACGGGGTACGCGACAGCCACGGACCGGATGTTCTTGGTCGACGTGATCCGTCATTTCGGCCGTGGGCGCATGTCTGACTTCCTCGGGCCCTCGGACAGCAACTATTCCACTGACCGCGGGCTCGGCACCTCCGCGGGCTACAGCGAGCAAGAGCTCCAGGAACAGATCGATCAAATCGCGGTGCGCCTCGGCGTGGATGGCCCTCAGGCGCAGCAGGACCTCGACGACTTCGTGGATGGCATCAACCAATACATCGAGGACGTAACGAGCGGCGCCCCGGGCGCGGAGCCCGTTCCCGTCGAATACCTGCTACTGAACCTCGAGCTGCGACCGTTCACCGGACGCGATGTCATCTCCGTGACCACCCTGATCTTCTCCTTGTTTGCTACGGGGGGCGGCGGCGAAGACAGCCAGGTGCGATTGCTGCACGGCCTCGACGAGCTGTATCCGGATGACGCGCAGGCTGCATGCCAACTTTGGCGCGACATCAGGCAGGCGGACGACCCGGAACGGCCGAACACCACGGAGCTGCGCTTCGAGTCCCAGTCGCCGCCCAGCATCGACGAAACCGCTTGCCCGCTCGAGCCTGGCTTCGAGACGCGCTTCCCGGGTGCGGTTCTATTGGATGCCGACAGCCTGGAACGGTTCGACCTGCTGAGCATAGAGGACTGCGTAGAGCCCGGGGTAGCCATGCCCGGCGACGTAGAGTGTCCGAACTTTGGCGAAGACGTCGTCGATGACCCGGTTACCGTGGCCGGGATCGCGCAAGCCATGGACGGAGCGCAGCTCATGTCGATAGGGAGCGCAGCGGCGCCGCTCGGGACTGGGGCAGTCTGCTCCTCGGACGAGCCCTCGACGCAGCGATTGGAGGCGGACCGCGAGCGCGCCCTCGCTGCCGTGGAAGGGGTGCTTCTGGCGTTGAGCGGGGACAGCTTTACGACTGCCATGTCCAACGCGATCCTAGCCGCTGCCGATGAAACGGAGTCCGGTCATCCGATCGCCGTATTCGGTCCGCAGACCGGCTACTTCTCGCCGCAGATCATGATGGAGTTTGCTCAGCACGGCGGCGGCATCCATAGCCGCGGCATGGCGTTCGCAGGGATGCCCTACGTGATCATTGGCCGGGGCATCGACCACGCCTTCAGCGCAACATCGGCGGGCGATGACATCATCGATACACGCGTATTGCGTCTTTGCGAAGAGGGTGGTGGCGAGGCGACGCGCGACTCGACGGGCTATCTCTACAACGGCGTCTGCACGCCCATGCTACAGCGTGACGATGAATGGACCGCGGAGACCAACGCTTTAACCGTTGGGACTCCGAACCAGAAGGTCACCCGCCACGTGCTCCGCGCGCCCGACTACGGCCCGGTGTACGCGACCGCGACCGTGAACGGCGAGCCGGTGGCGCTTGCCACCCAACGTTCGACGTTCTTTGGTGAGGCGGACTCGGTGAAGACATTCCTCATCACCAGCCGCAATGAGGTCACCGATCCGGATTCGTTCTTCGATGCGTTCCAGCACACCAACGGGACCTTCAACTGGCTGTACCTCGACTCCGAAAACATCGCGTATTTCAACTCGAGCTTGCTTCCGATCCGCGCAGACGGAATCCATCCGGATCTTCCGCAATGGGGGACGGGCGAGTTCGACTGGCAGCAGACCGGCACGGGCCGTGCCAACGCCCACTTCAGCTTCGACAATTTTCTGCCCCTGGAAAATCATCCACGCGAGGCGAATCCGTCGTCGGGCTATTTCGTCAACTGGAACAACGGGCAGGCTCCGGGCTTCTACGCAAACGACGCGCAGACCTCCTGGGGACCTGTCTACCGGTCGGACATGCTGCAGGCGCGACTGCAGGCGTACCGCGAGCAAGAGGGCAATCCGCTGCATACCCGCGCTAGCATGGTCGAGGCCATGATCGACGCCGGCACCACCGATCTTCGTGGCCAGGTGATTTTGCCACCTGTGTTTGCCATTCTCGATGACGTGGGCGACCTCGATGACTTCGAGCAAGAGGTGGTGCAGCTCATGAAGGACTGGCTGGTCCATGGCCCAAGCGATCTCGGGTCCATGCGTCGGGATCGCGACGGCCCGGGCTTTGATACCGAAAGTCTCCTCTACGAAGACCATGCCGCCGTCGCCTTCATGGACGCCTGGTGGGACCACATGATCGACGCGGTGCTGCCCCAGATTACGGCGGTGGAGGATCTAGGCGCCATGGTCGGTGGTCGGCACAATGCGCCAGGTGGCGGCGGTTCGGCCTTTCAAGGCGGTTACTACGGCTACGTACTCCGGGTGCTCGAGATGGCGCTCGGTGAAAGTGGCGCGCCCTATCAGCAACTGAAGTGCGCGAGCACGGGCGTGCGAGTCGACTGTCGCGCCGCGCTGGTCGCCAGCTTGCGCCAGACCATAGCCGAGGTCGGGACCGAGATGAGCGCATGGGATCCGACGCTCGAAGCGGACGATGCCATCGATCATACAGCGCTCGGCTTGGCCGACCCACCCAACATCCACTGGCACAACCGTCCGACCTGGCAGCAGGTCGTTCAGCCCACCGTCGACGTGCTCCAGTAGGGTCCGCTGGTCCGCAGCAGCGCTCGGAGATGAGTCGTGCCCGACTAGCTCAGCGAGTCGGATAGCTGAAATCCCGGAAGCTCACGCGGTAGAAGAGCGAGTACATCAGCGGGACGAAGCCTAGGGTGAGCATGGTGGAGAAGGCTAGGCCGAATATGATGGCGATCGCTAGCGGTTGCCACATGGCGTCGCCGCCGGCGTAAAGGGGGATCAAGCTGGCGATTGTGGTTGCTGTCGTCAGCATGATTGGGCGGAAGCGTTGTTGGGCGGCTTGGATGACGGCCTGGGGTGGGCTGAGACCGTTCTCCGCTTGCTCGATGTCGATTCGGTCGATGAGCACGATCCCGTTGTTGATGACGATGCCTGCCAGCGACACGATCCCGAGCAAGGTCATGAAACCGAAGTACCCGCCGGGTAGGCCGAGTAAGTCCACCGTGACGAGTCCGATCGCGACTCCCACCAAAGCGAATAGAATTGTCGCTAGAACGATGGCGGGCTTGCGGAGCGAGTTGAACTGCCAGACCAGCAGCATGAGGATGACCATACCGGCGATCGGAAGCTTGGCGGCGATCGATGCGTTCGCTTTGCCCGAGCCCTCGACCTCGCCACCGAACTCGTACCGGTAGCCGATCCCCCACTGCGCTTTCTGCTTTTCGAGCCAGGGGGTGAGCTCTGCAATCACGTCGAATGCTGTGACCCCTGCGATGACATCACTGTCGACGGTGATGGTCGAGTACAGGTCGCGGCGGAGAATTTCGGAGGATTCCCATTGGAGGTGGCCCTCCGCGACTTGCGTGAGTGGGACCGAGCTGCCGTCCTGAGAGAACACGCTCAGAGTCGCGAGCCGGTCGATGTTCCGGCGACCCTCGGCGAGCGATCTCAAGACGACCGGAATGGTTTTGTCGTCTTCGCGGTACTGCGTGGTCTCGTAGCCGCTCAGGAACGTCTGCAACGAGGTCGCGACGTCTTCGTTGGTGATTCCCGCACGACGTGCGCGGTCCTCGCTCACTTCGATGACCATCTTCTTGACCCGAGGGCCCCAGTTGTCGCCGACGTTGCGAGTGTCGTCACGGTCGTTGAGCCACTGCTTCACCGTATCGGCGATTTCGAAGGTGCGGTCGACGTCCTTGCCGGAGATGCGTACCTCGATGGGCTTGGCGACAGGGGGGCCGTTGCCGAGGGGACGCACATACGGCCGAATGTCCGGGTATCGCTCGGTGACGTAGTGTTCGAGGCGCTTCATGATGCTCGGCACGACCTCCGCGTTGGTGGTGGACAGCATCGTCTCGGAAAATCGCGGACGCGGGGCGTTCGGGTTGTAGCCAAGCGTAAACCGCGGCGGAGTCGTGCTGATGAAGGACGCCCAGTGTGTGACGCCCTCGCGGTCTTCCGTCTCGGTGAGCTCCCGTTCGATGAACGAGTCCACGTCTTTGATCATGCTCTCGGTCGTGCGAATCGAAGTCCCTGGCGGAAACGTGAACTCAGCGACGAAGAAGTTGGTGGTCTGAGTCGGGAAGAACATCTGCGGGACGAACTTGTAGAGCTGCATGCCTGCAATGAAGCCAACGACGGCCACGGTGATGCTCAGGACCGGGTGGCGGAGGATCGCCAGAATCGTGCGCCGGTAGAATCGATAGAAGCCTGAGTCGAACGGTTCCTCGATGGGTTTCGGCTTAAGGAAGCGGACGCAGAGAAGGGGGATCATCGTGAGCGCTAGGACCCATGAGATCAAAAGCGTCAGGGTCACGACCGAGAACAGCACGCCCGTGTACTCACCGACTGCCGACTCCGCGAGACGAATCGGCAAGAACGCGGCTGCGGTGGTGAGCGACGCGATCAGGAGCGGAACCCTGAGCTCGTTGGTCGCGCCCATTGCGGCCGAGACTCCACTCTCGCCAGCCGCCATGCGGACCATGATCGACTCGGAAACTACGATGGCATTGTCGACCAGCAGACCAAGGGCGATGATGAGCGCAGCCAACGACATCTGATCGAGCTGAATTTCGAAAACGCTCATTGCCCACATCGCGATGATCATGGTCACGGGCACGAGCGTCGCGACGACTAAGCCAGTTCGGAGGCCCAAGGTGAGCAGCATGACGATCAAGACGATCGCAACCGCTTGCATCACACTTTCCACGAAGGCATCGACCTTCTGCTCGACTCGGCTTGGCTGGAAGTACGTCTGGTAGAACTCGACACCGTGGGGGTACTGCTCCTGGATGAAGTTAAAGAAGCCTTGAAGCTCCTCGCCGAGCGCGATGAGGTTTCCTCCCTCTGCCATCGACACGGCGAGGGTGAGGGCGGGTCTGCCCTCGACGCGGACGAGCGCTTCGGGGGGATCGACGTAACCCCGGTAGATGTCGACGATGTCTTCGAGGTAGACCAGCTCTTCGGACCTCGGCAGTCGAACGACGTTGCGTCTGAGCTCCTCGACCGAGCTGAAGTTGCCGCTGGGCTCGAGCGCGATGGTTTCGTTTGCGACGTCGATCTCACCGCCCGGTTGGATGATGTTGCGCTGCTGAAGGGCGTCCTTGAGGAAGTCCGGGGTCATCCCGATGCGGCTCAGCTGTGCGTTGTCGTACTCGACGAAAAGCCGCTCTTCCTGGGCGCCGAGAATGTCGACTTTGGCGACCGACTTGATACGAAGCAGCTCGTCGCGCAGGTCATCTGCGATGTCCTTGAGCTCCATGTAGGAGAATCCGTCGCCCGTCATACTGAACATGATCGGGTAGACGTCACCGAACTCGTCATCGACAAAGGGGCCGTTGATGTCTTCGGGTAGGTTCGGTTCGACGCTGTCGACCTTGCGTCGCAAGTCGTCCCAGATGGGACGCATCTCCTTGAACTCCTCGCGGATGTTCACGTAGATGACCGAGACGCCCGTGCGACTTTCGCTGTTGACCCAGTCGAGCTCCGGGATCTCCTGGACGACCTTTTCGATCGGGTCGGTGATCAACTGCGCGACGCGCTCTGGACTCGCACCAGGGAAGTAGGTCGTGATCATCGCGGTTCGAATGATGAAACCCGGGTCCATCTGCCTAGGCGCGTCGAAGTACGCGCCGATGCCCGCGAAGATCAGGACGGCGATCAGCGTGCCGGTGACCGTGCGTCGTTCCAGCGCAAACTTGGTCAAGCTCATGGCGTCACGTCGGCTTCCGCGCCGGTTGCCTGATCCTCCGCGACGTTTTCGGGTTCGGATCCTGCGTGCGCGGGAACTCGGACCTGCAGCCCGTCGTAGATCCGGCTGACCCCAGCGGTAACCACGAGATCACCCGGCTTCACGCCGGCGAGGATCTCGATGCCGTCGGAAAGTATCTCGCCCACCTCGACCGGGGACCGGTGCACGGTGCCGAGGCCGTCTCCCTCGCTTTGCAACATGAAGACGAAGCGGCCCTCACGGTCCTCCCCCACGGCGCTGATCGGAAGAGCGTACTTGGGGCCTTCCTTCGTCGATGCAAAAATGAAGGTTACATCGGCAGACATGCCCGATCGAACTTGATCTTGGCCTTCGGTGAGCCGCAGCGTGACAGGGAAGGTCGTCGCGCCGCCGACGCTCGCGACACCCACTTCGGTGACTTTCCCGGAGAAGGTCTTTTTATCCAACGAGTCGAAGCGCGCCCTGGCCTCGGCGCCCTTCTCGATGCTGCGGATGACCGAAGCTGGGACCGACACACTGACCTCGATCTGATCCCCTGCGAGCAAGGTGGCCACTAGCTCACCGGCCTGTACGTACTCGTTGACCTCGATGTCGACCGTCGCGATCGTGCCCGCTTCCGGCGCCTTCAAATGGGTGTACCCCAACTGGTTTTGTCGAAGCCGGATCGTCTGGTTGGCGGACTCGAGGCCAGCGCGCCCCGATTCGTATGCGGTTCGGTCTGCATCTAGGTCCTGCCGGGAGGCGTTCTGGTTCTCGTAGAGTGCTCGAGTGCGCTCGTAGGTCGCCTTGGCGTTCCGTTCCTGCGCGCGCGACTGAGCCGCCGAAGCCTGAGCGTTCTGAAGTTGCAGCGCGTAGTCGGCCGGGTCCATGCGCGCGATCGTGTCGCCCTTCTTCACGGTGTCTCCGACGTTGATCGGCACGCTCAACACCTGCCCCGAGACCTGGAAGCTGAGCCGGCTTTCTTGTCCGGACTTGGCGACTCCGGAGAACGTGCGCTGAGTCGCCGAGTCGCTCCCTTCGACCATCACGTAGCGAACCGGACGGATGACTTCGGGTTCTTCGGGCTCGTCCTCGCATCCGAGAATCGCCAGAACGGCGGCCATCGCGAGGAGGGTTGGTTTCGTTGCCATCAGTTGCGCTCCCGTGGGTTGACTCGGGTCGGTTCGTTTGGCGCCGGGCTCCGCTGGCCTTGACGTTTCTTCTCTGCCGCGAACGCTTCGATTCTTTGGACGAAGTCGTCGCGGTCTTCCTGCGTCCCTTCGAGCGAGAATGAGCCGGCGGCCCGCTGAACGCGCAGCGCGTCGATCAAGAAGTCGTAGAGTGCGTTGGCCGCCCCAAGTGCGGCCCCAAGGGCCTGGTTCTGTGCGTCGACGAGCTGGATGATGTCGGCTGCGCCACGCTGGTAGAGGTCGGTGACCAACTCTAAGTTTCGGGCCGAGGCCTCGGCGGCGTCGCTAGTCAAGTTGATGTTGGCGTACGAAAAGCCGGCCTGATGGAGGGCAGCACGCACATCTTGTTCGAGCCGTTGGGCGATGATTGCTCGGTCGGTTTGGAGGCGGTCGATCTCGCGAAAGGTTCGGCGAATGCGCGCGTAGTTCGAGCTTCCGTCGAAGAGCGTGAGCGAGGCGGCGGCGCCGACGTTCCAAGTAAAGGTCTGGCGGCCGGGGAAATCGAAGCCTCCGGTGGCGGGCGGAGCCTCGGCGCCTGCGCCGCCGGCGTACGGGACGTGAGTGAAGCCGCCGATGACCGCGATGTCGGGGATGCCGAGCTGGCGACGTTCGCCTTTCAGCAATTCTTCTCTGCCCGAGATCCGATTGTCGATGGCGCGGATCTCCGGCGAATTCAGGATCGCCTCCTTGGCCATGAACTCGCGGAAGACCTTGAACGACCACTGGTCCTGCAGGTACTTCACGAGCCGCGGGTCGCTGCCCGGCCTGACCGCGCGAACATCTTCTGGTGGAGGCACTCGAAACGGAGCCTCCAGTGGGCGATTCAGGATGCGGTTGAGGTTAATCTCCGCCTGGTTGCGAGACGCGCTCGCGCCAATGACGCTGGAACGGCTCTCCGCAATCGACGTCTGCCACCGGAAGACCTCTTCACGTCCCGCGACGCCAATCGTATTGCGGGTTTCGGCAAGAGAGAGGTTCTTGCGTGTGAGCTTCAGGTTCTCGCGATTGACGTCTTCGGTGTTCTTGGCGCGGAGCACGTTGAGATAGGCCTCGCCTGCCTCTAGCATCGTATCGAGCCGAGCGGAGATGTAGTCGTGCTCCGTACTCCAGTACGTGTCTCGGCGGAAGCGCAAATCTCCGTGGGCTCGCGCGGAGTAGAGAAGCTGTGAGCCGGTGACCCCCCAAGTGACCTGCCGCTGCGCCTGGCCGAAGGAGTTCGAAACTGCGGGGTCGTTGACGAGGAAGTCGCCGTCCGCGTCGGCTTGGATGATCCAGTTGCCTCGCGACTCCTTGACGCGCTGATAGCTCGCGTCGATTTCGATGCCCTGTGCCATCAGGTCTAGGTTCGCGCGCACCGCGTTGCGCATGGCCATCTCGAGGGTGATGAGCGGCCCCTGGGTTCCGGACTGGTCGTTGATCAGTCGTGCTTCCGCCATGACCTCGAAGCGCGGCCAGGTTCCAATCGCCTTGGCCGTGGCCATGTTGATCACGAGCACCGGCCGCTGCTCGAACGTGACCGGAAACGAACCCGCTGGCTCTCCCATGTGGATGCGTTGCACGAAGATGGCAGCCCGCCGCATGCGGCGGATCTCGTCTTCCTGAGTCTCCATGGTCGCCAAGGCGCCCCGCTCGACCCATTTCACTCCCCCGCCTGCGTACGAAGGGAGGTCTTGCGCGTTGATGCCATCGACCAGGAGCTGCATCTCGTCGTCGCTCCATTTGAAGATTGGGCCGATGTAAACCGCTCCGGTGTCCTCGGGAATCGCATCGAGAGTGGCCTGTGCGCCTCCGTTGGCGACGACCAAGCGCGTCTCGATCCCGAGGTGTTGGCTCGCGAGTTGAACCGGTTGTTCGGCCGCTTCGAGGTGCTTGATAACCTCCTCACCCACAATCATCGTCATTCGATCGAATTGCACGATATCGCGCAGCTGACGGATCTCCCGCTCGAAGTTCAGGAGCCCTGCGATGTAGGCCAGGTTCCGGCGGCCACTACGGTTGCCGTCCTTGGGGAGGCCCTGCAGTTCGGGCGCAGCGTACGGGATCAGCACTGGCTTGCTGAGCTTGGGGATCTGCCCGACCGCAACCCCGGTCATGGCGCCGGAGACGATGATCATGTCGACGGACCGATCGGAGAGCGCCTTCTTCAGGGCGGCCTTAGCGCCCTCCAAAGTCCAGTCCGCCTTGGCCTCGACGAAGACGACGGACGCATCCTCCTTCATGAGCTCCAGAATTTCGGTCTTGAGCAGGCGTTGCCGTTCGACGAACAGCTGCGACTCGCCATCGGCGACCAGCGTGATCCGGAATGTCGGCCGTGACTGCTTCTGCGCTTCCGCGTGGGAGCCAGACACGAACACCAGAGTCACCGCGAGGACCAGCAGTTCGCGCAGTCCGATTGTTCTCATTGCAACCTCGGCCGGGGGGTTCCGGAGAGACGAGCCTAGAGCCGAAGCGCGCTGATGTCTACGGGGCCGGAGGCGCTGTGACCTCCGCGGTTTCCTTGGCCAGCAGGTACTCGTTGAGACGGCGAGAGAACTCATCCTTCGCCTCGGCGGTGTCGAGATTGCGGAAGTGACCCGCCTCACGGTTCACGAAGAGGAGCGCGAGCACATAGTCGTAGACCGCATCAGCCGCGGCGAGGTCGGCTACCAGGCTCTGCGTCTGCGCATCGACCAGTGTGATGATGTCGACCTTGCCACGACGGTAGAGGTCGGTGACGAGCACCAAGTTGTTGGCCGCGGCCTCGGCGGCTTTGCGCGTGAGGCCAACCGAAGCCATGGCCGCCGCAGCGCTGTAGAGCTCGGTCCGCACGCTGGTGTCGATGTCCTGCTCGACTCGGGCGAACTCGGCGCTGAGCCGTTCGACGAGAATCGCGCTCTCGCGCATTTCCGCAACCCCGGAACCACCGCGAGAAAGCGGAATCGCCAGGAACAGGCCAACGTCCCATCCGAACTTGTCCGGCTGCGGGATGTCGAACGGATTTGGCTGAGGCACCTCGGAGCCTTCGCCGTCTCTCCAGAAGTCGTGTTGGATGCCGCCTTCGACGAAGAACTCCGGCAACCAAAGCTCGCGCGCACGCCCTTCCTTGATGCGTTGTTGCGCAGCCGTTCGCGCTTCGATCTGTCGGGCTTCCGGTGAGTTGCGCAGACCTTCGCGAACCATGAACGCGCGCAGTTGCTCGAACGACCAAGGGTCCTTCATATACTTGCTGATCGGATCTTCGGGCGCCATCGTGCGGCCGGTGTCATCTACGGGGAGATCGATTGGTGCGATGGGCCGCTCCGAAGGGCGATTGAGCACGCGGTTGAGCTCGATCTTCGTTTGACCGACAAACGCCCGCGCATCGACCACAGCGCCTTGGTTCTCGGCGAGCGTTACCTGCCATCGATAGAGCTCGCTCGCGTTGGCGACACCGACTTCTAGGCGAAGGCGAGCGAGCTCGAGGTACTCGCGCGTCAGTTGGATGTTCCTACGCTGGATGCGCTCCCCCGCTTGGGCCCGGAGCACACCAACGTAAGCCGTGCCCGAGCTGAGCATGATGTCGAGCACATTGGAGAAGTAACCGTACTCACGCCCTTCCTGCCGGAACTTCCGGGACTTGAACCGGGTCCAGGCTTGCTCGGAGTAGAGACTCTGGCGGGCGCGCGCGAAGGTGGTCGCCTGTTTTTCCGCGATCTGGCTACCGGTGAGGATTCGATCCGGGTCCTGGTACACCACACCGGTCTGAAGCTGCCCTTGAGGAAGCAAAGGCCCGCGGTCGCGCTTCACGCCTTCTTCCCCCGCCTCGACGAACTTCTCCGAGACGAGGAGATCCAAATTGTGCTCGACCGCCTCCTTCATGGCGAAGGTCATGTGGATGCGGTTCTCTTCGGCCGCCTCTTCTTCGTTCACCATGTCTGCTTCGAGGAGGGTTTCATAACTGGGGCGCACGCCGACGGCCCGTGCCGCTTGCATGTTGATCAGCAGCTCTTGCCGCTCCTCGAACCCGACGTGGATCTGCGCAGCCGGTCGGCCCTCGAGGATGAGGTCGAGGTTGAGCGCCGCACGCTGTGCACGGCGTGCCGAGTTGTTCGGCGAGCGGATCGACATCATCGCGCCCTGGTCGAGCCAGCTCGGCCCGACCGCGATGTTCGGAAGACGACGTTTGGTGATCCCATCGAGCAGCCTCTCGCGATCCTCGATGCTGAGCTGCCGAATCACCGAGATGATCACGCCGTCCGCAGTGTTCGGAATGGCTGCAAGCAGTGCTTCGACCGTGGGTTCCGCAATCGCCATGCGGAGCTCGTCTGCACCGGTGACCGTCGACAGGATGCCGCGCTGGGACTCTTCAGCAAGAAACACGACCTGCTTGGAGCCAGCGACCTTGGCGAGCCAGTCGGCTTCGTCCCTGATGTCGAACTTTTCGGTGATGTAGCTGAGGTTTCGTTTGCCGCTGACGTCGCCCCGCTGAGGCAGACCCTGCTTCCGCGCTTCGATCACAAACGGGAGAATGGTTGGCTTGGGGAGGACCTTGCGCGCGGCCACGGCGCGAACCGCAAGGTAACCAAACCCGAACACCACGGAGATCTCCGGATCGGAATAGGCGGCGTCGAGCTGACGTTCGACTCCCTCTTCTGTCCAGTCTCCTTCAAAATCCTGAGGCACCACCACCACGTCGAAACGATCGGATAGCTGCGTTCGGATCTCTCGTGCCAGGTCCTCCGTGACTTCGTCGAAGACCGGTGATGGGCCGTCGAACACAGCCGTCACTTTGACTTGTGGCTTGACGGTTTGGGCGCCGACCAGCGCCGGGGTGATCAGCAGAGTGAATAGGGAAAGGCAAAGGAGCCGCATAGGCAGCGGAGCATAGTCGACCAGCGAACGATCCCCTAGGCTCTGTTGGGGATTTTTCGGTCTTTCGGCGGCTTCGGCGACGCGACTTTGACCTTGGCAATGCGGGTCGACCTCCCTATGCTGCCGGCTTCCCGACAGAACCCGAGGAAAGCCTTGAAGACCAAGCTCCCTATGCCTCCAAAAACCCTCGCGCGTGCCGTCATACTCGTCCCGTTGCTGCTCTCGCTGTCCATGCTCGCCTCGTGCAAAGAAGAGGCAGCGGTCGAGGTCGAGCCTCCACCGAGGCCGATCAAGATCTACCGGCTCGAAGGGCAGCTGGGAACCACGCGTCCCGATTACCCGGGGCGTATCAAGGCCATCAAAGTCGTCGAGCTCGCCTTCGAGGTCGAAGGTCGCATCACCGACTGGAACGTCGAAGAAGGGCAGCGCGTCAAGAAGGGCCAGATCCTCTCACGGCTCGACCCGCGCGACTATCAGGCACAGGCTGAAGCGGCGCGCGCACGGCTTCGACTCGCGGACGCGGAGTATCGTCGTGAGAGCAAGCTGTTTGCGTCCGGTTCGGGCACGCAACGTGACCTCGACGTCGCTACCCGCTCGCGTGACGTGAGCCGGGCAGAGCTTCGCATCACGCAGAAAGCGCTTGAGGACACGAAGCTCCGGGCGATCTTCGATGGCGTCATTGCACGCAAGCTGGTGACCGATTACCGCAACGTGGCGGCTCGCGAGGCGGTTCTTTTGCTGCAAGACGACTCGGTGATGGAGGTGGTCGTCGACGTGCCCGAGCGGGATCTCGCCGGTTCCCAAAGGCAAGGAACTCCCGAAGAATTCAACAAGCGGGCCAAACCGATGGTCGAGCTGTCAGCGCTGCCTGGGCAGCAGTTCCCCGTAGAGTTGACCGAGCTCGCCACCGCGGCGGATCCGAATACACGCACCTTCCGCGCGACCTTCAGCATGGAGAAGCCCGAGGGCGTCGGCGTGCTTTCCGGCATGACCGCCAAGCTCGTCCTGACGGGCCTCCGGACCACCGCGGCTGACGATTTCTTGTTGCCTGTTGGGGCGGTGGTCGCCGATTCCGAGAGCAAGCCCTATGTCTGGCTCGTCGACCAGGAAGCGATGACGGTGTCGAAGTTGCCGGTCGAAGTGGGTCCGATCACTGGCGACCGCATCGTCGTGACCGACGGCCTCGAAGGAGGCCAGGCTATCGCGATGTCAGGCGTGCACCTGCTTACCGAAGGCACCGTGGTCATCGAGCTGAAGGATTCGGACGAGACCCGAAAATGAATCTCACCGATTTCTCGCTTCGAAACCGTACCGTGATCATCGTTCTGTCGATTGGCGCGCTCTACGCTGGTTTTCAATCATTCAACAGCCTTCCGCGCCTCGAAGACCCCGAGTTCACCATCAAGGAAGCGTTGGTCGTCACGCCGTATCCCGGCGCCACGGTGTACGAGGTCGAAGAAGAGGTGAGTGACGAGCTCGAGCTCGCGATCCAGAAGCTCGGCAAGATCAAGCGAATCGAATCACGGAACATCCCGGGTCAGTCCACCATCACCGTGGAGATGCGCTCCACCGTCAGCAGTAAGGAGTTGCCGCAGGTCTGGGACGAGCTTCGCCGCAAAGTCGGTGACGCGCAGAGTAAGCTGCCCCCGGGAGCCGGGCCGTCTTTGGTCATCGACGACTACTCCGATGTCTACGGCGTGTTCATCGCGCTCTATGGGGACGAATACAGTGATCGAGAGCTCTACGACGTGGCGAAGATGCTTCGACGGGAGCTCGTTCTCGTCAAAGACGTCGCCAAGGTCGAACTCTTTGGCGTCGTGCAAGAAGTCGTCTACGTCGAATTTGATCGAGAGCGGATTTCCCAGATCGGGATTTCGCCCGAGTCCATCTCCGAACAGCTGGTCGCCGAAGGCGTAGTCGTCGACGCGGGCAAGGTTCCGGCGGGAGTCGAGTATCTGCAGATTCACCCCGACAGCCTGATCGACTCCTCACAGGACCTTGGTGACATCCTCATCAGCAAGGGGGACCAGTCTCAGGTACGGCTTCGAGACATCGCGAACATCGAGCGCGGGTACCAAGACCCCGCCCTGAACAAGCTTCACATGGATGGCCACCGGGCGATCGGCATCGGCGTATCCACCGAGAAAGGTGGCAACGTCGTCACGATGGGCGATGGCATCAAGAAGCGCATCCAGGAGCTCGAAGCGGAGTTCCCCCTCGGCATGGATCTCGGGGTCATCTACATGCAGTCCGACATGGTCACCACTGCGATCGATGCTTTCTTGATCAATCTCATGGAGGCCGTGCTCATCGTGATCGTCGTCCTCTTGCTGTTCATGGGGCTCAGGAGCGGCTTGATCATCGGCTTCGTGTTGGTACTCACGATCGCCGCAACATTCATCTTCATGGGGCCTGCCGGCGTTGCCCTCGAGCGCATCTCGCTAGGTGCGCTGATCATCGCGCTCGGGATGCTCGTCGATAACGCGATCGTGATCATCGACGGCATGTTGGTGCGGATCAAAGACGGGATGGACGCGGAGGAGGCGGCCCGCGAGGTCGCAGGCCAAACATCGATGCCGCTTCTCGGTGCGACGGCCGTGGCGATCATCGCCTTTGCCGCCATCGGCTTGTCGCCAGACAGCACCGGTGAGTTCTGCCGGTCCTTGTTCATCGTGATTGGAATCTCGCTGTCGCTGAGCTGGGTGACGGCCATGACCATCACGCCGCTCTTGGGGATCTGGTTCCTCAAGCCGCCATCCGAGAAGGAGAAGGCAAAAAACGCCGGCAAGGGCGCGTACGACAACGCCTTCTACAACGGGTACAAAAAGTTCCTCGCGCTTTGTATTCGTTTCCGCTGGGTCACGATCAGCGTCGTTTTCGGATTCTTCGCCCTCTCGGTCTATGGCTTCCAGTTCACGGACAAGACGTTCTTTCCAGCTTCTACGACCCCGAAGTACCGCCTCGACGTGTTCTGGTCGATCGATCAGCACATCAATGAGACGGAGAGAAAGGTGGCCGTCATCGAGAAGGGCCTGGCTGAGCTCGAAGGCGTCACCCACGTTGCCTCGTCGATCGGTCAGGGGCCGCTGCGTTTCATTTTGACGTTCACGCCCGAGAAGGAGCACAGCGGCTTCGCCCAGTTCCTGGTCGACATCGAGGATTACACGACCCTTCAAAGTGACATCAAGAACGCCGAAGAGTACGTCCACCGCGTTGCTCCGGACGCCATCGCATTCGGGCGCACTTTCGATTTGGGGCCGAGCAAACCCGGCAAGATCGAAGCGCGGTTGGTGGGCGCCGACGTCAACGTGCTCCGAGACCTCGAGCAGCAGACGCTGGCAATCATGAAGGCGGACGGAGACGCCAAGGGCTCACGCGGGCGCTGGTTTGAGCGCGTGAAGTCCATTCACCCGAAGCTTTCCGAAGAGCAGGCGGATGCCCATGGGATCACGACCCGGAGTGTCGCCCTGGCGATTCAATCGACGTTCGAAGGGCACTCGGTTGGCGTCTATCGAGAGCGCGACGAGGTCATTCCCGTGCTGTTTCGGCAGCCGACGCCGCTTCGGGACGACGTGGCCAACCTTCGTCAGATTCCGATCTGGAGCCCGGTCGCGCAGCGCTACATTCCGCTTGCGAACGTGGTGACCGGTCTCGACACGGAATTCATCGATGAGGTCGTCGAGCGGCGCAACCGCAAACGCACGCTGACGGTCGTGACCGATCCAGACAAAGACTCGGCGCCGACCCTTTGGGGACGGCTTGCACCCAAGGTCGAAGCCCTGCCGTTCCCGCCGGGCTATCACGTCGAATGGGGCGGCGAGTACGAGAGCACGAATGATGCGCAGGCAGCGCTCTTCGCGCCGATCCCGACATTCGTTGGCATCATGGTCTTGATCGTAGTCGGTTTGTTCAACGCGATTCGCCAGCCCTTGGTCATTTGGCTCACCGTGCCGCTGGCGCTGATAGGCGTCACCGGCGGGCTCCTGCTCTTCAAACAGCCCTTTGGCTTCATGGCCCTCCTCGGTTTCCTCAGTTTGTCCGGGATGCTGATCAAGAACGCGATCGTGCTCGTCGACGAAATGGACCTGCAGGTTCGTAGTGGGAAACCGACCTATGACGCCATTCTCGACAGTGGCGTGAGCCGTTTGCGCCCAGTCGCAATGGCTGCGGCTACCACGGTTCTCGGCATGATTCCGCTTTTCACCGATGCGTTTTACGTGGCGATGGCAGTCACGATTGTAGGCGGATTGCTGGTGGCCACCGTGCTGACGATGATCGTCGTGCCGACGTTCTACGCGATCTTCTTCAGGGCGAAGAAAGACGACACGGGTGGCAGCGCGCCCACGACTTCGGTGTCCGGCGAAGGTGGGGTCTCCACCGCGCCGCCGGCGGCGGCGTAAGACCCAACTACTCGTCGTTGCGGCTGCCGGCGATGTGGAGGCCGACCAGTCTGGCGATCATGACGGCGAGGTAGAGTTGGCCGAAGACGCCTTCGAGGACCGCTAGCGGTCGGGCAATGTCGGAAACCGGCACGATGTCGCCGTAGCCCATCGTCGTGATGCAAACGAAACTGAAGTACAACATCGAGCTGCCTAGCTCAGCTCGGTGGCTGCGGGCCTCAGCGGGTATACCCGAGAAGGACCCCGGCTGCAGGAGCTCTACGATCTCGAAGGCGAACGTGAAAGCGATCGCCGCCAAGAGGTAGGTCACCACGGCGCCAAGGATCGTATCGGCCGTCACATCGCGGCGCTGAAACAAGTGGCCGATGATGATCGAGACAGCATAAATGAGCCACAGCACCGTGATGAGCAGAGCGCCGACGTCGAGCTGCGGCCCACCAGACAGGAGCTCGCCCCAACGAACGGCGAGCGTGACGACGGTCAGCAGCAAGAATGGCCACTGATGCCTGCCCGGCCCGACGGAATAGACGCCGGCGATGAGAATCGAGTCAAACACGAGCTCGAACAGGACGCCGGAGCTGTCCTCCGGAATCGACGGGCTCACGACGATCAGGAGCAAGAGGACGACGAGGAGCGCGGCGTTCCGGGGAATATCGCGAATGAATTGGATCATGGCCAGGCCGCGCAATGCTACATCAGTTTGGCTGAACCGCTAGCGGCGCAGCCGGTGGAAGCTCCAGTGCTGGCCCCGCTCCCGATGTGTGGCGGAAGTTTCGCTGCGGAACATGCGACGCGCCTCGGAAAGCTTTACCAGAGGCGCCCCTTGAGCGCGCTCATCGAGGGATGGCTCGAGGTAGACCGACGCCAACAGCTCCGTTACGACCCTTGGTCTTTCGTACAGAGTGCGGCTGGTCGACGCGCCGGCCTCGATCGAAATGCATTCGCACGCGCGCGCGATTTGCAGATGCGCTATGGCCCGTCGGATGTCCGGGGCGGCGTCCGCGACGACCGGGCAGGGGGCCGCCGCGAGCTTGCGCGAGGCGGCGCGGTCGGTCGTGAAGATGATCGGCCTCACCCATCCGTGAAAGACCGGGTGGTCGAAGTCGACGTCGCCGCTGCCGGTCAGGATCAATAGCCAAGGCGGATCGCTGAGGCCCCAGCGGCACTCACGCCAGCTCACCAGGGCATCGCCCCAGCGTGGGTCGGCACGGAGATCGTAGGTTAGCTCTGGCTCTTCGCGCAGGATCTTCCCGGTGATGATGATGGCGTCTGCTCGTGCCCGCCCGATGTGAAGCGCCAGGAAGTCGAGCTCGCTCTTAGGGCTGTGCTCGTTGATCCGAATCGACAGGACGGGCTGGTCCTCGTCGGCCCGCCATACCGCCGTGCTATGCGAAACCGCTGGCCTCGTATCCAGCGGGCTGCCAAACAAGGCGAGCGCGGCGCGGTCGACGCTTGCAGCGTCGGTCAGCTCGACGAGGGAGGCTGCCATACCGCGATGGAAATGTGGATCTGCGACCAAGTCAACCCGCTTTTCGGCTCAAAACTCGCCCCGCAGATCCTCGCCTGTTAATCTCGCCGAATGTGGCGTTGGCTTTTGATCATGGTGGCTTTCGGGATCGGCTGCGCTGGCCGTCAGACCCCCGACGGGCAGCAAGAGGTGGTCGTCAGCCCAATTCCAGTCCCGCAGCCGGTGTATCCGCGCGCGGAGCTCAGTACCGACCTGCAGGAGCTTTGGAGCCGGGTGGAAGAAGCAGTGGCGGTTCGTCCGCCCCAGCCACCGGACGGCGCCTCGGCGGAGGTCATCGAGAGTTGGGCGGAAGGCGCGTTCCGTGACTGGCTCCTTCAGCGCCAGGCAGCGACCGACCGCGCGCTTGCAGCGACACACGCGCTACGCACCCACCCGCTCTTCGAGCGCGGCATTGGCACGGCGCTCTTCGGCTACATGTACGAGGACATGGCCAGCAGCATCCGCGGCGCGCCGGTCCCGGACAACATCGCCGAAGACAAAGAGCTCCTCGAAATCTACACGGGTGCCCTCACCGAACACCTCACGCCATTCGCAGAGCTCTCGGCAAAAGCCTACTACGCCTGCATGGCCCTCTTCATCAAACTAGACGACCCCCAATGGGGCGAATGGGCCTACTACTGCGACCAACGAGGCGCCGAAGTAGTAGACACCTTCAAACTAGAACCCCCCGAACCCGCTGACGCCAACACAACCCTCACCCAACTCTTAACTCCTCCGTAAAGGGGACAGTCCCCTTTTCCGAAGGGTTAATGGATGGGGCGGTTTGTTTGGAGGGGATGAGGCTCATTGCGCGTTCGGCGAGCGTGGTGATGGTGAGTGATGGGTTGACGCCTGGGTTGGCCGAGATTGCGGAGCCGTCGATCACGTAGAGGCCCGGGTAGTTGAATACTTCGTGCTTCGCGTTGATCACGCCGGTTTCTGCCGACGCACCCATGCATGCGCCGCCGAGGATGTGTGCGGTCGACGGCACGCCGAGCAGGGTTTCGGTCATCAGCGTGGTCGGTACCCCGTTCACCTTTTCGGCGAACTTCTCGGCGAGCTCGGTGGCTTCTTCCATGAAGGCAGAGGGCGCCTGGCTTGGGTCGTCCACCTCGGTCACTAGCCCGCGGCGAAAGCCCGTTCGGATTTCTCGGCCAAGGCGCATGCGAAGGGTGCCTTCGATCGTGCGCATGTAGAGCAGAACCTGGGATTGCTTTGCGAGGTCTTTGACGAAAAGCGCTCTGAGCCAGAGAACCGGCTGCCGTGCGAACGCAGTGAACGCGCCCCACATGCGGGAGAGAACGGTCGGCCCGGGTGCATGGGGAGCGAGCAAGGTGCGGAAAAAACCGGAGCCAGCGCCGTACCGCACGGGTTCGATGTGACTGTGATCGTCGGTGTGGAGGATCGAGGTGATCGCAACGCCCTTCGAGAAATTCACACCTTTCTCGGGAGACACGACGCCAAACAAGGCCTCGCTGTTCGAACGCACGAAGTCGCCCACACGATCGGAGAGCTTGGGCAGACCCTGCGGGTCCTCCTTCATTTGTAGGAGCAGGGGCATCGTGCCCATCACGCCCCCTGAGAGGATGACGCGGTCTGCCGTCACTTCGCCGGCCTGCGTCTTGTGGAACGTCGCCTTGGTTTCGATTCGGTACCCACCGGCGTCGAGCGGCCGGATCGCCGTGACCTCGGTCTCGGGGACGACTTCGGCGCCGTGCTTCTCGGCGAGGTACAGGTAGTTCTTGTCGAGCGTGTTTTTCGCGCCAACCCGGCAGCCCGTCATGCAGGCGCCGCAGAAGGTGCAGCCGACGCGGTCCGGACCCTCCCCCTCGAAGAACGGATCAGGCACCTTCTTGTTGGGCTCCCCAAAGAAGACCGCAACCTCCGTTGGGTGAAAATGATCTTCGCGGCCCATGTCCTTTGCGATTTCCTGGATGACGTGGTCGCCCTTGGTCATGAGCGGATTTGGGGTGGCGCCGAGCATGTGCTTTGCGGTCTGATAGTGCGGCGTGAGCTCGGTCTCCCAGTCGGCGAGCTCGCTCCAAGACCCTGACTGGAAGAACTCCGACTTCGGCGTCGGCAAGGTGTTCGCGTACACCAGCGAGCCGCCGCCCACACCCACGCCATGAAGCACCGTCATGTGCTTCATGAACGACATCTTGAAGATACCCTTCAGCCCCATCGACGGGTTCCACATCCATCGCTTCAAGTCCCAGTTGGTTTTGGGAAAGTCCTCGGCCGCGAAGCGGCGCCCCTTCTCGATGACCAGAACCTTGTAGCCTTTTTGTGTCAGCCGATGTGCGGATACGCTCCCGCCAAACCCCGAACCGACGATGACCCAGTCGTAGTGCTGCTCGCTCATGCCGCTACTGTACGCCGCGATCTGGACGAGATCGAGCCGGTCAGCTACCGGCACCGCCGATCGAGCGCGGCATGCCGATCAGGGTCAATAGCTCCATGCGTGCGGCCTCATCCTCTAGGAAACACCCCGTCAAACGGCTGGTCGTCGTCCAGGATCCAGGCTTGCGGACGCCGCGGTAACACATGCAAAAGTGCTGACACTGCAGAATGACGGCTGTCCCTTGCGGCGCCAGGGTCTCATTGATCGCATTCGCGATCTGGGCGGTCAGCTTCTCTTGGACCTGGAGCCTCTTGGCAAACGTGTCCACGACGCGGGCGATCTTCGACAACCCCACCACCTTCCCGTTCGGGATGTACGCGACGTGCGCCTTGCCGACGAACGGAACGACGTGGTGCTCGCAGTGGCTGTAGATTTCGATGTCGCTGATCAGGACGAGCTCGTCGTAGCCCTCGACTTCGGTGAACGTTCGGGAGAGATGTGCTTCCGGGTCTTCTTCGTAGCCCCGGAAGTGCTCTTTGATCGCACCAAGAACGCGGCGCGGGGTGTCTAGCAAGCCTTCGCGCTCCGGGTCGTCGCCGAGGTATGCGAGGAGCTTGCGGACGCACTCTTCGGCTTCTTGGTCGTTCAGCGTGTCAGTCATTGCCGGTAGCCACCCTTGTGCCGCGGTGCTCCCTCGTCAAGTCAGTCGTGCTCGCTCAGGGAGTGCGCTTCGAGAGCCGCCCGCGTGGCGATGTGGATGATACACGCGTGGTTCCGCCGGGTCGCCGAATCGATCGATTGAGCGCCTGACGTGGGTAGGGCGCCTCGTTGCGAGCGCGCCGCGACGGCCCTTGATGCGTTTCTGGCGACGGGTCGGCGACCTGAGCCTCGCTGCTCACCGGGAGGCCTTCGAGGCCCCCTGCTTCGATGGGGGGGCTTTGCACCGGCGCAGGCGCGTCTTTGGCCGAGTACACCTCGCCTCGGGCTGCCGCACCGCCGGCGCGTCGGCCAGAGTACACGCAATCCGCGATGGAGAGGCCGCTCACGTATTGCCGCGAGCATACGCCTACGGCGTTGCGTCCGGCGGCATAAAGGCCGGGAATCACCCCGCCGTCTTCGCGTTTCACCTGGCCGGTTCGTTCGTCGACGACGAGCCCTCCGAGGGTCAGCGTCGGCAACGGGAAGCGCTTGCTCTTGATCCCCGCGTTGATCGCGAAGTAGGGCCCGCTGCGCATCGCGTGCATCTTGTCGGAGTCCTTGTCGAAGCGGTCTGTCGTCTTGCCGTCCGCCGCGTCGTTGTATTCCTCGAGCGTCCTGCGAAGTGCGTCGACAGGGACCTTGGCCATCGCGGCAAGCTCTTCGACCGACTTGGCCTCTTTGCTGTTGAACCACAGATTGAGGAGCGCAGGCGCGCGTTGGAACCATTGCGCCTTGCCCGGCTTGCACTGCTCGCGGGCGATTTTCTTGAGCTCGCCGTTGATGATCAGGATTGCGACGCCGTCGTTCTCCTCGACCATTGCTTCGCCCACCGCGGCGCCGTACTTGAACTCGTTGATGTACCGCTCCCCGTTTTGGTTGATGATCATGCCCTTGGCGAAAGCCTCCGGCGGGTTGATGAATCGCCATGCCGAGATGCGGTCCATGAGGTCGGTCTTGCCGCCGACGCTCTGCCCTAGCAGGATGCCGCTTCCGTTGTCGGACGCGGTGCCGAGCGGCATTCCAGTCCCGTATTTCGGCGCGATTTCCTTCACCATCTTGCGGTTGTAGATGAAACCTCCGGCCGCGAGGATGACGCCGTTCTTCGCCCGGACGCGCCTGAGCACCGAGTGCTCGGCTTCGATCTGGAAGCAACGCGCGCGTAGGTTCGTGGCTAACTTCGGGCTGTAGTTGACGACCTTGACGGCAGCCTGGTTGAGCCGTCGGTACAGCTGGCTCCACAAGCCTTTCTTGATTTGCCGGTACTCGACACCGAGGACTCGGTTCTGGCCGTCAATCACGAGGCGAGTGACGCGTGTTTCGTATGCGACTTGGATACCTGCGCGGTGCGCAGACTCGCGAAGCGGTTCGTAGAAGCTCTCACCTGGGAGACCAGCACCCTTGGCGCGGTGACCGCGGGGCGCAGGCTTGGCCGCGTCCTTGTAAGGCGTGAAACCCTCGTTGCCCGAGTAGTAGAGGTAGTAGTCGTCTGTTGGATAGCTGGTCTTGTATGGACAGAGCGACGCTTCGAATGGCACCCCTTGCTCTTCGAGCCAGGTGAGGTTGTCGACGCTCTTGTTGCAGAAGTCTCGAAGTGTTTCCTCGGAAACGACACCCTGCACTTCGAGCGACAGATAGCGAAACATCTCATCCGCGTCGTCGGTGACCCCGGCTTCGCTTTGGATGTGTGTCCCACCGCCTGCGTAGAACACGCCGCCGCTGATCGCGGTCGCGCCGCCTCCATGAAAACGGTCGAGAACCAGCACTCGCGCCCCGTTCGAGCACGCTTCGAGGGCCGCGCAGGCCCCGGCGCCGCCAAAGCCGACGACTACGACATCGGCTTCGTCATCCCAGCTTTCTGTGTCGGTTTTGGTGAGCACCAACGGCGCTTCGGCCGGATTCGGGGCCAACGATTTCTTCCCTTTGGGCATAGAGAAGAAATAGAACATGTTTCACTTAGGCTGTCGAGGCGATTTCAGTTCGGGCTAAAGCCCTGATTTTGCCAGACTATTCGCTTGCCCGGTCCGGCACCGGAGTTCCCATGCGTCCAGGTGGGCGCCTTCCAGGCTGCAGCCGCGGACACACCTTCCCCAGAAGGCGCTGGACTGCTCCCAGAGGCGCCCCTCTTGACCCCTCCAGTCCGCATCAAACCCCGCTGCCTCCGCTAGCCGCGAGGCTTCGGTCAGGGCATCCGCGATGTTGTCGTACACGATCGCAATCCGTCCGTTGGCGACTGCGTAGACGTCGATTGGCCCCGTGCGAAGCGGCTTCAGCAAGGCGAGGGCCCGCTCGACTGCGACGGTTTCCTCTTCGAGCCAGGGCGCAAACTCTTCGAGCGCGCCGCTCCACGGCTTGGCGTACGCAGCGTCGGTGACTTCGACTAGCTTGGCGTAGGCAGGGCTCGCCGACCCGAATGGATCGCGCGGGACCGCGGTCGCGCGTGTCTGCATGGTGTTCGGATCGATGACGACGGCTTGCTCCTTGCCGCGTTGGCAGCCGAGCAACCCGAGCAGCAGGCAACCGAGCACGATCGTCGAGGCAACTCGCATCAGGATGCTACTATACCCCGCGATGAGTGAACGGTTTCCGTTTTCGATCCCCAACGGCTGGTTTCAGATCGCGTACGCCGACGAGCTTGGGCCGGCCGGGGTGTTGCCGCTTCACTACTTCGACCGAGATCTTGTGTTTTTTCGGACCGAGGCCGGCGAAGTCGCCTTACTCGATGCGTTCTGCCCGCACCTTGGCGCTCACCTCGGGTACGGCGGCGTGGTCGACGGTGATCGCATCCGCTGTCCTTTTCACGCCTGGGAGTTTGATGGGCAAGGAGTCTGCCGGAACGTTCCCTATGCGAAGAAGGTCCCCCCCAAGGCCAAGGTGGCGCCCTGGCATTGCATCGAGCGGAACCAGATCATCTGGGCCTGGCATCATGGCGAGGGGGCCCCGCCCACCTGGGAGATCCCGGAAGTTGCCGAAGTGCAGAGCGACGATTGGACCGCGCTCGAGCGCCACAGCTGGACGGTGCGGACACACAATCAGGAGATCGGGGAGAACGCCGTCGATCGGGCGCACTTCCGCTACGTGCATGGAACCACCAACGTCCCCGAGTCGGAGCTGACGCTCGATGGCCACATCCGCCGCGCGGTTCAACACGTGCACATGAGCACGCCGCGTGGGGAGGTGAAAGGCGAGATCAGGGTGGAGGCGCACGGTATGGGCTGTACGATCACGCGCTTCACCGGCATCTGTGAAACGGTCCTCCTGCTCTCACATACGCCCATCGACGGCGGCTCCGTCGACTCGCGCTTTTCGTTCACGCAGCGAAAGGCGGATCAAGGAAGCGGTGTCGCGGCCGGCGTGATCAAAGAGGTCGTGCGGCAGATGAATCAAGACATTCCAATCTGGGAGCACAAGAAGTACTTGCCGAAGCCCATGCTCTGCGACGGGGACGGACCAATCCCCGAGTACCGCAAATGGGCGAGCCAGTTCTACTGCTGACCGGCGGGTACCGCGCCTTCGAGGAAGTTCAGGTATCGCGTGGCGATGAGGCCGACGAGGAGCATGTCGTTGTGGTCGATGCGCGCGACTTCGATGTACTCGTCCGCGTGAAATAGCCTTGCCAGCTCCTTGCCATGATGAACGCCGATGATGGAATCCGCGGCTCCGTGAGCGACGAGCAGCGGGCATGACACGCGCTTGGTGAAATCACGGGTCATGAACCGATGCTCCAAGATGCGGCCGATCGGCAACCAACGAAAATGTTCCTTTGCGAGGTCGACGATCGACGTGAACGTCGACTCGAGCACGAGCGCGCCCGGGGTTACAGCGGCAGCCAGTTGCACCGCTACACCACCGCCGAGGCTCCGGCCGTGAATCGCAACACGGCTCGGCTCCGTGCCGAGCTCCTCGGTCACCCACTTCCACGCGGCGGCCGCATCTTCGTGCAGGCCGGCTTCGCTCGGGGCGCCGGTGCTGCCGGGGTAGCCTCGGTAGTGAATGCCTACGAAGTCCCAGCCCTCGCTCAGCAGCAGGTTCTGCAGCTCCATCTGCGCGAGCAGCGACGAAGCGTTGCCGTGGAAGTAGAGCACGACGCGCCGCGGGCCGGACCAGACCGCCGCCCGGTGCCAGCCGTAGAGCGTCTCTCCGTCTTCAGTCGGGATGCTCAACTCGGTGGCGCCCACCCGTGATGCGACCTCGTTCAGCATCGAGACATCGACGCCCTGCGGCCCCGGGAAAAGCATCTGCCGTTGATACTGTGAGAACAAACCCATCGTGACCCATGCTGTAGCGACGAAGGCAACCAGGCCCAAGCTGATCCTGCTCACCACGGTCAGACCTCACCCGATATTGTGGGCACCGTGACGAAGCTTGAATTACCATGCGTGGCGATGACAGGAATCATGAAAGTTGTCGCCGTAGGGCTCGTGTTGCTTTTGGCGGCCTGCGGTGGGTCGAAATCGACGACCGGATCGACCGGCAAAGTGAGCGCCATCGAGGCCATGGGCATTACGCCACCCGACTCTCCGTGGGAGGAGATGAGCGTCGCGGACAAAGAGTTTTACATGATCGGCAAGGTGAATCCGATCATGAAGGAGCTCTTCGCCGCTCATGACGCCGAAGAGTTTGCTGAATTCGACTGCGTCGACTGCCACGGCGAAGAGATGCGCGAGATCGACTTCAAGATGCCCGCGCCTTCGATGTACATCGTCCCGCCCGAGGGCACGCCTGGGCACCGCGGGATGATGTCGACCTTTCCCGAGACCGTGAAGTTCATGGCGGAGACGATCACGCCTGCGATGGGCAAGCTCCTCGGGGTCGAGAATTTCACCTGTGCCGGATGTCATCCGAGCGAGGCTCCGGTGAAGAAGAAGGCCGTCACGCCGAAGCGCAAGCCTTCGAAAACCAAGGGATAACGCGCCAACCCATCGTCTTTGACCCGCGTGGGAGCCCCTGCTAGCTTTCAGCCACTTTTTGTCCGAAAGGGAGTCCGATGACCTGGGTCATTACACGTCTGTGCCGCGATTGCGTCGACAAATCCTGCGTCGATGTTTGTCCTGTCGAGTGCATCTACGAGTACAAGGGTGACGATAGCGAGACGTTCCCGAACCAGCTCTACATTCAACCGGAAGAGTGCATCGATTGCGGCGCGTGCGAGCCGGAGTGTCCCTGGGAGGCGATCTACGAAGATGCTTCGGTTCCCGAGGTCTTGTCTGACGACACGGCGCTCAACGCGAAGATGATGGACGACCAGGACTCGTTCGAGGTTCCCGTGAACGAGGGGACGGACCAGCCGACTCCCGAGCAGGTGGCCGAGAACAAGGCCAAGTGGAACCTCACCGCTTAATTAACCCTTTGAAAAAGGGGACTGTCCCGTTTTTCGCTTGAGGAGGCGGTAGGCGGCGTAGGTGTAGGCTGCTGCTAGGGCGGCTAGGGCTAGGTACGCGACGTTTAGGTAGAAGCCGGCTAGCTCGGGGGCGTTCCAGCCGAACTCTCGGACTAAGCGGTTCATGTCGCCGTCGCTTTCGCTGCCGATGGCCGATCCCCACGGCATTTGGCTGACGTCGGTCGCTGCTGCGCGCCACAGGAGTAGCACCTGGGTGAAGCAGAGTGCCGCTGGGATCAGCGCGATCCATCGCCAGAAGTCCCATCGAAACCGGTCGGGAAGGGGGAAGTGGAAGGCGATCAGGAGGAAGGCGCCGAAGACGATTTCGCCGAGTGCACCCGAGAGGATCTGCCACATCAGGGTGCGCCACGGCGGGACGACGAAGGTGATTACGGCCCACGCCAGCAAGATCAGCGAGGCGCTGCTGAGCATGAACCAGTTCTTCTCCCGGTAGGTGTGGAACATCAGCCAGCCGAGTAGGCCAGCGACGAGCAACCCCATGAGCACCGACTGATCGTCGTACCAGAACGTGAAGAACGGCAACGGAATCGCGATTCGGCTGCTGAGCCATGACCCGGCCGCGTGGCCGACCTCGTGAAAAGGCATGCCCACGAGGGACGCCAACAGGCGGCCGAAGTTGCTCGAGCAGAACAGCCAGCTCAGCAGCATGACCAGCGGCACGGCGACGAGATTCTCGATCCCTTGGTCGTACTCGCTGCGGCTGTGTGTGAGCCCTGGGCCTGTTAGGACTGGTGGCGCGTGGCTGACCGTCAGCGGCGCCAGGACCCGCGGCACCGGAAGCGAAGTGCGAAGCGCGCGCGCTAGCTCGAAGAACGCCCCGTCACCAAGCCACATGCCGCCGCAGGTGCGGCACTGCCAGGAGCCGACGTCCGCCCCGCCTTTGACGCGAAGCGGCTGCATCGCAGGGTCGATACACTTCGGGCATCGCATGCCCACCTCTTGTCCAAGTGAGACGGGCACGACCTCCGTTGCCTTGGCCAGTGACCCACGACCGACGAGCTCTCGGATCTCATGGCGGTCCAAGAAGAGCCCGCGACACTGCGTGCACAGCTCGACATTGACGCCCGGACTCGCCTCGTACCCCGACAAAGGCATCGAAACGCATGTTGGACATGGCCCCACACCATCAATGTAATATAACGCCTCGCATGCGACGAACGTTGGCTGAAAACGGCGTATTCTTGCTTCGGATCGCGGTGTCCTTGCTGATGCTGAGCCACGGCATTCCGAAGGCGCTCGAGTACGAGACGCTCGTTCAGAACTTTCCCGATCCACTGAACGTTGGCACCGAGGTGAGCGCGATGTTGATCCTCTTTGCGGAGGTCGGCTGTTCGATCTTGCTGCTGCTCGGCCTTTTCGGCCGCTTCGCATCGGCGACCCTCTTCATCGCGATGATGGTCGCCGCCTTCGCACATCACTTCGCGGACCCTTGGGCCATGAAGGAGCTTCCGCTGCTCTATGCAGCGGTGTACGCGTGCCTCACCTTGACTGGTCCGGGCTCGACGTCTGTCGACGCCTGGTTCAAGCGAGCGATGTTCGAACAAGGGGCTTCAGCTTCTCGAGGGCAGCGGCAAGCTGATCCGGGGGAACCGACGTGAAGCAGAGGCGAACCCATTTGGAGTAGTCGGCACCACAGGACCGACCCGGCGTGAGCAGAACGCCCGCGTCGGCACAGCGTTCCAAAAACACGGAGCAGTCTTCGTCGCCGGACCCAAGCTGGGCGCTCACGTCGATGAACAGGAACGTTCCGCCCTCGGGCCTAGGGACGCCAAGTGCGTCAGCTGCCTGGTATCCCGCGTCGCGATAAAGCGATCGGCTCTCTTCTACCCAGGCGCCACCCTGCTGTAACGCTGCAACCGCGCCGAACTGCATGGGCCGGGGCGCGCAATAGGTGTGGAAAGTCTGCATCCCGCGAATGGCGGTCATGACGCCTTCGGGTCCGTGGGTGAATCCCACTCGCGCACCGGCGAACCCGTAGGTCTTCGAGAGCGTGTGAAAGGCAATGGCGCGGTCACGAATGCCCCGCCGCTTCCACACCGCGTCGGGCGGCTCGCGGTCGAAGTAGATCTCTTCGTACGCCTCGTCGCAGAGCACCCATAGGCCGTGACGTGTGGCAACGCGCATCATGGCGTCGACGGTGGCGTCCGGAAGGACGCGTCCGCTCGGGTTGTTGGGCGTGTTGATGTAGAGCGCCACGGTGCGGTCGGTCACCGCGCTTTCGAGAACGGCCTCGGCATCGAAGCCGGGCTCGTCGAGTCGCGTGTAGAACGGGACTTGCACCGGGACGGCCCCTTTCGTTGCGATGATTCCGCGGCTGAGGGGCCAAAACGGCGAGGGAAGCAGAACCTCGTCGCCCGGCTCGAGCAAGACCTGACAGACGATGCTCAGCCCAGCAGTCGCGCCGGACATGACCTGGACGAGGTCCGGGTTGAGCGTTTCACCGTGGCGAGCTTCCGCGTAGGCGATGAAGGCCTCGATCAAGCTCGGCTCCCCGTGCACTGATGCGTACTTGTGAAGGCCGGGATGCTCGGCACTGAGTTGGTTCTCCGCCCGCGCCGCGGCCACCGGGTCGCGGTAGGTGTCGCCGACGTGCAGCCGGTAGATTTCCGCGTTCTTCGTGAGGGCGCGCTGCTCGAGGTTGCTGTAGACGCGGGCCGAGACCAAGTGCGCATGTTTCGAGACGTTCGGAAAACGAGGCATCTGCGCTCAGAGCCACACGAGAGCGATGATGGTGACCGTGCTGATCCCCACCAAGACTTGGAGTGGCAAGCCCAGGCGCAGGAAGTCGGTATACTTGTAGCCGCCGGGGCCATAGACCATCAAGTTCGTCTGGAAGCCGATCGGTGTGGAGAACGCGGTCGCGGCAGCGATCATGGTCATGTAGCTGATCGGAAGCAGGCCGATCCCCTGCGCCTCTGCCGCCGTTGCTGCGATGGGGAACATCAGCGCCGCGGACGCCTTGGTGGTCACGAGCCCCGCCAGGATCGCCGTGATCGCGTAGAGCGCGACCAGCACACCGACGCTCCCGAACGGCGCTGCGAAATCGATGATCCTCGCGGCAAGGACTTCGGCCGCGCCGCTCTTCTGGATTCCGATGGCGATTCCGAATGCCGCGGCGATTGCGATGAGTACGGTCCAGTCCAAGGAGCGCCGGGCCTGCTCACCGGTCAGGCAGCGGGTCAACAGCATCAGGCCGGCCGCGGTCAGCGACGCGACCATCAGGTTCATGCTGCCAGTGGTGTTCACGAGAACCATCAGGAAGAGAATCACTGCGGCCAACCAAGCGCGGTCATGCCGCGGCGGAGCGCTGTCTTCCACCTCGGCGATCAACGCGAAGTTCGGGTCTCTCTGCCGAGAATGGGCGAACTCGGGGTGAGACTCGATCAGCAGCACGTCGCCGGCCTGAAGCCGAATGTCGCCGACTTTCGTCTCAGTTACGCGCACCCCCTGGCGATGAACAGCGAGAATCGCGGCGTCGTAGATCGTGCGAAAGCGGCTCATCCGAATGGTTTGTCCGATCAGCGCCGAATGGGCGCCAACCACCGCCTCGACCAGTCGTCGGTCGCGATGCGCGGTGATTTTGTCGACCTGATCGGTGTCGGGGACGATGCGCTGCTTTCGCAAGTCGACCACCGAATCCACGACCCCGGTGAAGTGCAGCCGATCGCCCTCGCGCAGCACCGTTGACGGCGGAACCGCGGCGAGCACTCGGCCCGCGCGCTCGATCTCGTAGAGGTAGACACCTCGCAGCGAACGGAGCCCTGCTTCCTCGATGCTGTCTCCGATGACCGGTGAGCCCTTTTCCACGCGCATCGCGATGGTGTACTCACGCGCCTTGCCGAGGTCTTGGAGGGCGCCTCGGCGATCCTTGAGCAGCCGTTGCGAGGTGATGACGATGAACAGCATTCCGATGGCCAGGGCAGGGATGCCGAGCTGAGCGATTTCGAACATCTCGAACTGGATCGTCGGGTCCCACTCTTTGGCGAGACCTGCGACCACCAGGTTCGTGCTCGTGCCGATCAGGGTGCAGGTGCCCCCGAGAATCGAGGCGTACGACAGCGGCAAGAGCATCAGCGAGACGCTGAAGTGGCAGCGGCGCGCCCAGCCGGTGACGAGCGGCACGAACATGGCAACGACCGGTGTGTTGTTGAGGAACGCCGACAGCGCGGCGACCGGGAACATCATGCGAAGCTGGCCACCGGCAAGGGCTCGCGGCCGGCCGAGCACGGTGCGAGCGATGAGGTCCAGGCCGCCGGTCTCCTTCACGCCAGCTGCGACGACAAAGAGCGCAGCGATGGTGACGACCGCAGGATTCGAAAACCCGGTGAACGCTTCGCCCGGCTCGATGATCCCGGTCAGGAGCAGGATCGTGACAGCCGCGATCAGCACCATGTCGGGGCCGGCCAGGTTCGCCGCCATGACGACCACCATTCCGACGATCACCGCGATCGTGATCCAGCCGTCGCCCGTCATCATGCTGGCGGAGACTAGCAGCCGCGGTCCTGATTGACCCGTTCTTGATCGGACCCGACGGGAATCGACCTAGGGGGCGTAGCGATCGGCCTTTTCGCGGAACATCATCGCGGCGTCCTGGTCGCCGCGGCGGTCCGCGTCGAGGGCGCCTTGGTGGTAGTAGTCGAATCGGGCGCTGCTCGTGGTTACAGTGATCCACAGGGCGAGGCAGCCACCGAAGAGGCTGGCGACGCGCCACAAGGGACGCCACCGCGGTGTGAAGTAGAGCTGGCGCCCCATCACGAACAGCATGGCGATCGCGGTCAACGTGCACCCGGTCTTCACGCCCGGCATGTCGACGAACATGCTCACCATCGGGGCGACGACGAGGCCGAGTAGCGATAGGTAGAACACCTGGGAAGCTCGCTCATCGATGCCGCCTTCGGATCGCTCTTCCACCAGGCTGCGTGCGGGCCGGGTCAGTGTCCGTCCAAAGGAGTGGATCCACTGCGTAGGTGCGAAGACGAGCAGCGAGATTCCGATCATGTAGACGGGCAGCCAGCCTTGCTGGGGCGTCAAGAGATGGAAGGCGACCGGTGCTGCCACCATGACCGGGGCTGCCATGCGCAGGGCGGTAAGCTCAGCCCGGTCCTGCATGCTGACGATCAGGTAGGCGACGCAGCAGACCATCGGCAACCAATACGATCGCCCCTCGGCGGCCGACCAGGCGGCCACGTAGAAGTACATGATCGCCGTCGTCACGCAGAACAGGACGTACGCCGCCACGCTTCCTCGTGGCGCCCGGTCGGAGCGTGAGAAGGCCGCGCGCGCGCTCAGCATCGGGAAGAAAACGAAGCACAGGAGGTAGAGCGAAAGAAGGTAGTGGTACGGGACCGAGTCGAGAAGGCTGCACGACCAGCCGAGCGTGTACCCAGCGGCGATGAGCACGATCGCGATACGATGAGGGCGATAGAGCGCCTGGCTCAGCGCGAGCACACCGGTGAAGGCCAGCACGCCGAGATAGAACGCAGAGCTTGGAACGAAGGTGTCGAACCAGGGGAAGTGCGCCACGTTGAACGCACCCACGCCGTACTTCGCCCCCTGAGGCATCATGTTGAGCCAGGTGTCGAACGCGAGCAGCGCCAGGACGAATCGAAGCACCAAGTACGGCCGTGCCAGCGCCACGTCTCCGAACCAGTAGCGTTCCAAGGGCTTCATCGTGTGGCCGTCCTCACGGTTTCGTGTGCCCGTTCACCGCCGCATCGAAGGCTGTACGCGCGGGTGCCGCGCTCGCCATCGCAGTGATTGACGAGCTCGACCTGCATGACGTCTTCCGCGTCGCACTGCTTTCGGAGGAACGCGTCAACCACCGTGCGTCTGCCCTGGCCGACATAGTCGACCCAATCCTGATGGATCACCTTCCGCACCAAGATGACTTCGCGCTCCCCATCGAAGCGCTCGAGTGATGCGCTGGTCTCACAAGACGGCGCGGCAGGCGGGTCCAGGCTCCGCCACGTGAAGCGCTCGTCCGCCGCGTCCTCTCGCGTGAGATACGTGAGCGGAATCAGGAACTGAAGCGCGACAAAGGCCGCGATGAGCACGCCGGTTCGCCGCCGGGCCTTCGGACTCGGGTGTGCCGGAGGCGGCTCGGTCTCGGAAGAGGCCATCACCTCAACATCGGCGCCCGGCGGCGCCGTGTCAAAAGATGCTCGGCGCTGTGTCCGAGGGGGCCGCGCGATAGGCCGTGCCAAGACGGAAGGAAACCCCGTCTTGGCCCGAATAAACCATGTCGATTCGGTCGGGCTGAGAGATGGCGTCGGGGCTCCGCACGCCGAGGCTGTCGAAGCCTTCGTTGCTGCCTCCGAGGACCTCACCCATTGGCCGCCACAAGAGCAGCTCGTCCGAAACCGCAAGCTCCACTGCCCAGCGGGTGCCGGTGCGTCGCGCGTAGTAGAGCTGGTAGGCGCTGTTGTGGATGATCAAGCTCGGGTCGGTGATGTCCGAAGCGGGATCGTCGACCCGGGTCAACTCCTCGAGGCCTCCGTTGATCACCCGCGTCCAGCCCATATCGAGATTGTTCGTGTAGAACGCGTGAAGCTCGGTGGCGCCGCTCGAAAGAGTTGCTCGCACGACGAGCAGCCAGAACCCATCGCGATAGACGACGCTCGGGGCGTCGTACGACACCACGTCGCCCGTGGGCATGAGGCTGGGTGCGTCGCTGTTCATGAACACCGGAGGTTCTTCGGTGGACATGGCCACACCGATGCTTCCGACACCGGCGTCGTCTCGTGCGGTGTAGAACAGCAACAAGAAGTTGCCGTCCCACACCAGCTCGGGGTCGCCCACGCCAAGCGCCTCGTAGGGCTCCGTCGGGATGAGCGCCGGATTCAAATCGGTGAGGAAGAACTCCCCGGCCGCATCTTCTTCCGAAACAAAGATCTCACCGTCGACTTCGTAGGCCATGCGCCTGCGCGCCCCTTGCTCCACGATCGACGGCCCGCTTCCCGCTGCGTGCCCCGGCACATCATTGCCGTTGAGCACGATCGAGATTGGCTTTCGGTCGACCCAGGCTTGCGGGTTGTCGCAGAAGGACGATTGGACCTCGATGATGGCGACCGCCGCGCTGGTGGCCGCCGCGCCCAGGTTCCGCCCGAAGGCCACGAACTGGGCCCGTTCGAGGGCCGCTGCGTCAAAGACATAGGTCCCTACGGAGTTGCCATCGCGGAACACCTGCGCTGACCCTTCGGGCGACAAGAGCAAACGCCATTGGGTGTTGTCGGTGCCGGCGTCGAACGAATCCGCGACCGCGTTGCCGATCATCAGGTTCACCACCTCACGCGAGCCGCTCAGCAGCAACCCCACGCCCACGTCGACGAACGCCCCCGGCGCGCTCGCGGTGAACGCCACGCCCGCGCTTTCGAGACAGGTTCCGTTGCATCCAACCGGCAACGCGAACTGGACATCGACCTCGACACGTTGCGAGGAGAGATTGACTAGGTCACCGATCAGCGCGCCGCCCTCAGCCGTCGCGGTTCCGTTCGGCACCAAGCCCCGGCCCGTGATCACGGGCTCGAGCTCGCCAAACACGACCGCGTTCGATCCCACGCCTTCGGCGCAGCTGTCCACCGTCTGTCCCGCGCACCGCTGGAAGTCGAGCACGGCGGGGAGCGGTGGGTCGTCGAGGATCGGTTCGCAGCATGTGCCGTTGTTCACACAGCAGGACGCAAACGCGCCGCACCCGACGTCACCGCAGGTGTCAGGGGTTGCGAAGCAGGCCCTCGCAGCATCCGCGTAGTCGTCCGCGATCGCAGCGTCCGGACCCTGATCGTCAAAAGGGTTGCGTTCTGGGTCGGCGAAGAACTGGTCGACGAGGTTGTCCCGCACCCCCGAGGGCCCCTCGGAAACCGGGGCCCCGCGGCCGCCCTGGCCACCCGCGCCTTCGAAGCCAGCGTCGCCGTTCGTGCCGCCTTCGCCCGGGCCGAGCGCGGCTCCCCCACTGCTGCTGTCCGCGGCGCACCCTGCCCAGACCAACGCCAGGGCGGCCGCCATCGGCAGCCACTTCCAGCTCTGGTTTGCGCGATTTCGGCTCACGGTTTGCTCCAAGTTTGCTCCAAAGGGATTAACTGGTCGGTGCGACCCCCACCCGGTAGATTCAAGCGCCGTGCCAAGAGGAACCGGAGCCGGTTCGGATCGTCCGCTCGGGGGGTCACGGCGATTCCAGTGATATTGCACTCCTCATCGAGGCAGCCACTTCGAACCAGGGTCGAGGCTGCGCTCAGAATCGGGTTCACCGGGAAGGGCACCGGCTCTGGAAGCTCGAGCTCGAGAATCGAAGTGTCGTGCGTCCGTGCCTCCGCCAGCGCCACCGCCCAGTCCCCCGGCGCGCTCTGTGCCAGGAACCAAATGCGCAGACGCAGTCCGTCCTCCTCAAACGAGACCAGCGGCTCGGGCGAACGGATTCCGGCGGCCGCGAACGGCCCAAGCTCACTTGCGACGAGCACGATGCGCCGCATGGGGCCGTTGCCTTCGCGAATCACCTCGAGCGCGCGCGAGATGCGAACCGCGTGAATTTCGGTGGCGGCGCCGGCGCCCTGCACGCAGGTGAAGAGTAGCCAGTAGCCCGCCTGTGCCTCCGGATCCACTGGAATTAAGGCAGGATCGCGCAAGCTGACGCATTCGGGGATCTCGTCGGGAGAGAGTGTCGGCGTGCCCGGCAGCGCGATCGAGGTGGTCGGACCACCAACCGGGCGGACGATTTGAATGCCGAAAATGTCGCGCTCGCTCGGGCTAGTCACCAGCTCGCGGGCGAAGGACAGCACGAGGTCGCGAAGCCCTTGTTCGTCATTGAGCTCGGCGAGCAGATGCGGCTCCCGGACGCTCCGATTGGCGTCGCAACTGCCATCCAAACACGAGGGCGGATCGTCTCCGACCTTGGGTGACTCGCTGCTCTCCCAGGTATCTAAACGCCAGTCGCCCCCCTCATCGGTGGCCACCCTCGCGTGCCCCAGGGCGTATCCGATGTGGGTCGTGGGCTCGAGCTCTGGGCCGTGGTTGCTCCCTTCGACGATCAAGTCCCACTGGACGTCGGAGACCGAGTTCCGCGAGCTGGCCAACGCCGGTGAACCCACATAGGCCTCCACCCAGGAGGGGGTGAAATCGAGGCTCGCCCCACTCAAGGTTGCACTTTGTTCATCGAACTGGCTCGGATTGGCACAGTCCTGCTTGCTGGTCGCCACCGGCCCTACATAGACGCCATCACCCCGGCCCTGTGCCGCTACGTGGAGCCCCGGGATCTCGGCGCAGTCGCCGCTGCCAACCAGGTCCCCGATCGTCGCAACAGTGAAGTCCTCGAGGATCAGGTTGCCGGCCACGGTCACCTTGGCGTTCAGGATCGGAAGATTGAGATCGTCGAGGGTCGGCCGAAGCTCGATCGCCACGTCGACGCTCTCGCCGACCCCTATGCTCGCTCGCGCGACTTCCACGTCGGCCTGAGTCACGAGCACGAGCCCGCCAGCATGCAGCGTCACCGCCAGTTCGTCCTGGAGCTTGCTGCCAGGCGCAGAGTCTGTCGCGACGCTGAGCACGACGCCCGCGTACCGCTCGCAAAGGTCGTTCGGCCCGCATCCGGTCGAATCTGTCGTGTGCAAGCTCGACTCGACCCAACCGCCAAGCGCCAGGGACACGCAGTCCTTGCTCAGCAACGCGCGGGGTGAGTCGCCGGGAAGGAAGCCTCCGACGAAGGTGGTTCCATCGAGCGAAGGCCGAAGAGGCAACCAGGGCCCGCCGGCCGTGGGCGTGAAGATCCAGCCATCACTCAGATCGGCAGCGGTCCAATCCTCGCTGAGCGTCGTTCGCCTCAGCTCGCAACACGCCGGCTCCTGCGAGCAATCCGCATCGTCGCAGTCGATTGCCAAGTCTTCATCGTCGTCGAGCCCGTCGTCGCAAAAGAGCTCGATGCCAGACCTGATGCCGCCGTCCGGCGGAACGAGATTGCGCTCGGGCGCGTTGACCCAGGAGCACCCTCCGATGAGAAACATCGTGAGGACTGTGAGCCAGCGATTCACTGCGTGGCTCCAAATGGGATGCGGACCGACGCGAACCCGCCTTCTCGCGACACGGACACGCCGACTTCCGGCGCTTCACGCTTCAGCTTCTTGCGATGCAGGCTGTAGAGGACGATCGCGCTGATACCGAGTGCGATGGTCGTGCCCCAGAACACGTCGGCGGCCAGGTTGAAGCGCTCGGTCCGGTCAGCGAGGTCTTCGGCGCGTTGAAGATCCGCTGGGTCGCCCGACATGCGGTACTCCGCCGCGGCCTGGTCGTGTTCGTCGTTGAGGGTGCGCGCGCGGAGCGATAGACCGAGGGCGACTCCCGCCGTGGCCAGCGTTCCGGCAGCCGTTCCAATCGCGGCGTTCCGGAGCCTCGGGGGCGGGGGCTCCACAGGCCCGAGCTCTGGCTCGGGTTCTGGCACGATGGGAAGAGGCAGGAGCGCCAGCTCCATCACGGTCGTCTCGCCCGTCACGGCCTTCTGCGTGCGTTCGACCGAGGTGTACCCATCTCTTTCGATGAACGTGCGGTGCTCGCCGGGCGGCAATGCAAGCTCGATCGGAGTCCGTCCGCGGGGAGCCAGGTCTTTTCGGTCGATCCACAGGGATGCGCCCTCGGGGTCGGTGGTCACCTGAAGGACCGCCACCTCGCTCCGAAGGGCATCGCGGCGACGGGTCGCATCCTCACGATCTCCGGCTGGCAACTCCTCGATTCGGAGGTACTCGCCGAAGTAGTTGAACGACTCGTCATTGCGTCCGAGCTCGCCAAGCACAATCGCGGCGTTGAAAAGCGCATTGCGGCTCCGCACGATGCGAAGGCTGTCTACATACGCTTCCAGTGAGCGCTGAAGAAGCGTCGTTCGTTGGGCGCCACGTGCACCGCTCGCCTGCTCGTAGAGCCGATTCCCCTCCTGGAAGTAGACGCGCGCCTCCGCGTTTTCCGACGTGCCCTGGGCAGCGGAAACAGAAGGGCTCGTCAGGCCGAGAAGGGCGACGAGCACGATCGGGAGGCGAGTAGGCACTATCTAGAAGTCTGTCTTAATAGGAGGTGGCTTGGGACGCGATTTCTTCTCGAGCCGCACCACGAGGGTGTCGTCCTCGCTTGGGACGAGGCGATGCTCTTTCGTGCGGTAGCCCTGAAGCGAAAAACGTACCGTCGCTTCTACGCCCCGCTCGAGCTCCAGCGTGACTGGTGCGCGACCCAGTTTATCGCCATCTAGTACGACAAAAGCCCTCCCTGGCCGTGAGTTGACCTCGATCTTCACCAGCTCGGCAGCGGGCTCGATTTGCGAAGTTTCTGCGGGGTCGTCGGACTTTTCTGTCACAGCAGGTGGGACGAGGATCGGTGCCTCCGGGAGCTCCGGCGGGGCGGCTGGCGGCCACAGGATGAACGCCACGCCCGCCATGATCGCGGTGGCAAGCAACGGAATCCCCCACGTCCGCGCCGCACTACTACGCGGAACCGTCGGTCCCTCGAGCGCCGCTGAGAACTCACTCATGCTGCTGAAGCGATCGTCCGGGTTCTTCTCGAGCGCGCGCAGCACCGCAGCTTCGACATGTGGCGGGATGCTGGCCTTCTTAGTTCGTTGTGACGGCGGATCCGGCACTTCGTTGCCGTGCTTGTACAGAAGCTGAAAATGATTCTGCCCGGTGAACGGAGGCGAGCCGGTGATCATCTCGTACATGATGACGCCGAGCGCGTAGATGTCCGTTCGGTGGTCCACCACCGCAATCCCTCGCGCGAGCTCCGGCGAGATGTAGAGAGGCGTCCCGACGATTTGATCCGTGGCGGTGAGCTTTGGGTCGCCGTGTTCCGGGTTCTTGATTTTCGAGATCCCAAAGTCGAGCACCTTCACGAAGTCACGCCCGTGCTTCTGTGTGATGAAGATGTTCTCGGGCTTTAGGTCGCGGTGCACGATCCCCGCGTCGTGAGCTGCCTGAAGCGCGTCTCCGGTTTGCTTGGCAATCTCGATCGCTTCGTCGATGGGTAGGGCGCCCCGGTCGATCCGGTCGGCGAGGTTCTCCCCTTCGAGCAGCTCCATCACGATGAACAAGCGGTGCGCATCGTCGCTGTCGAAGTTGACGATCTTCACGATGTGATCGTGCTCGATCTTGGTGGCGGACTGCGCTTCCCGGAGGAAGCGCTCGGTGGCATCGGGCTTGTCGGCGCGGCCCTCGGGCAAGACCTTGACCGCATAGGCCTTCCCGAGGTGCGTATGGGTGGCCGCGTAGACACGCCCCATGCCGCCGACTCCGAGCAGCCGCTCTACGTGATAGAGCCCCCCCAGCGTGGCCCCGATCAACGGATCGTGATTCCGCTCCCCTTCTGACATCCTCATCTCGAATCTAACACGCCTGCCCCCGTCCGCTGGCATGAGCTGGCGGCCGGCACTACAGGGTAGCCATGGCCTTGATGCACTCCAAAGGGATGCCCGTCGGCAACCCAGCACCTCCGTTTTCGCTGCCCGGCGTGGACGGAAACGCCTGGTCGCTGGACTCGTTTACGGACGCAGAGCTGCTGGTCGTCGTGTTCACCTGCAACCACTGCCCCTACGCCGTCGCCAGCGAGGATCGCCTCCTCGAAATTCAGCGCGACTACCAGGACCGGGGCGTAAGGCTGGTGGCGATCAGCTCCAACGACGCCGACAAGTACCCCGACGACTCCTTCGATGAGATGAGGAAGAGGGCGGCCGACAAGGCTTTCACCTTCCCGTACCTCTACGACGAGAGTCAGGAGGTCGCGCGCGCCTACGACGCCGCATGCACGCCCGACGTCTTCGTCTTCGATCGGGATCGCAAGCTCATCTACAACGGCCGTATCGACGACAACTGGCAGCACCCGGAAGAAGTCGACCGTCAGGATCTGCGCGCGGTTCTCGACGCTGCCCTGGAACGCCGCACCGTCGACTTCGAGCACATCCCTTCGATGGGCTGCTCCATCAAGTGGAAGTAAATGGCCTACGTTCCCCCGTTCGAGATGCCGCGGAGTGAGATCAAGAGCGAGCTCGGCCGCATCCGCCATCCGTTCCGCATCGCGATCGACCGCGCGAAGAACCCCTTCAACATCGGGGCGATCGTCCGGACCGCGCATTCCTTTCTCGCCAAGGAGATCATCCTGATCGGCACCGAGCCCTGGTACGAGCGCGCCGCGATGGGGATGCAGCACTACGAGAACATCGTTGAGCTCCCCACCGAGCGAACGTTCCTCGACGCTGCCGAAAAGGAAGGTTGGCGGCTGGTTGCCTTCGAGAAGGACCACGCCCAGGTCGGCTTGTGGGAGGCCGAGCTCCCCGAGGACGCGGTCCTAGTCTTCGGCAACGAGGACAACGGCTGCTCTCCAGGCATCCTGGAGGCCGCCGAGCAGGTGGTGGGCATCCCCATGTTTGGGATCAACCACAGCTATCCGATCAGCATTGCGGCCGGGATCGGCATGGCGGAGTGGACCCGAAGGTATTACGAAAAAGGCCGCTGTTTGTAGCCTTGCCTACACGGAAAGTGACGCTAGACTCCGCCCCCTTCGGTGGGTGTAGCTCAGTGGTAGAGCACTGGATTGTGGCTCCGGGAGTCGCGGGTTCAATTCCCGTCACTCACCCCAACTCTTTGAAAGATTTGTTGAACTTTGCTCCGTAGAACGGCTTCGCCGTTGCGGGGCTTTGCACCCGTAGCTCAGCTGGATAGAGCGCCGGACTTCGAATCCGTAGGTCGAAGGTTCGAATCCTTCCGGGTGTGCTAGAAGCCGGTCCCACGACCGGCACCGGGCCATTAGCTCAAGTGGTAGAGCAGTGGATTCTTAATCCATTGGCTCCTGGTTCGAGTCCAGGATGGCCCACCCAATGATTCCGAAAACTTAGGTCGTACCAGTGGACGCTTTTCGGCCGCTTGGCCGGCAACGGTGTCCACTTTGGTGTCCAGAATTCCGGCTCGGCGAGCCACCGCGCGGCGTGCAGCAGCTTCCGAGTTGTGCACGTAGAGGGCGGTGGTGGTCGCGTTCTTGTGGCCGGCGATATGACCGATCGCGGTGAGGTCGCTGCCGACGGCGGCCATGTGTGTGAGCGCGGCGTGGCGGAAGTCGTGGGCGCTCAAGTGCTTGGCTTCGTGCTCGGTGCCGAGCACTTTGCGTGCGGCTTGAACGAGGATGCGGCGGTACTCGAAGTGGCGGAAGATGACGCCCTCTTGGGGGCAGATCGCATCGAGCACGCCGCGCGCTCTGGGGGTCAGCGGGACGGACCGGGCGTATCTCGACTTGTCGATCTCCTGTGAGATCCGGAGCACGTCGTCTCCGCGCTTGTAGTGCTTCGGGACTTCGAGGCGCCACATGGTTCCGATGCGAAGGCTCGTATCCCAGATGACCGTGAACAGGGCCTTGATGGGGTGGCCGGCCACCGGGGTTCGGTCCGGGAGAAAGTCAATAATTGCTTCGGCTTGCTCACTGGTCAGGGACACGCGCACTTTGTCGCGTTTGCCACCTTTGAAGGCTGTGCCCGTCGACCGCTTCGGCGGATTGCGGACTAGAGGGGCTTCGTCGATCTCGTGCCGCCGCTCCGCCCAGTTGAGGAAGTTGCGCAGCGCGGAAAGCTCCTTCGCGACCGTGCTGCGCGTGACTGCGCGGAGGCGCATGCGGCTGTAGTCCTCCGCCGAGCTCACGGTGATCCGGTCAGCCGATTCAAAGAAGGGCAAAAAGTGGTTTGAGCAGTACCCCTGATAGGTCTTCCAGGTTTCGGGTGCGATCTCCGATTCGATCTGGCTGAGCCACTCGGCGAGCAAGACGTCCAGCTCCTTCAGGGGTTCGGTTCGGGGTTGCAGTCGGCGACCGGAAATAGTCTCGGCGTAGATTCGCGCCGCTTCGACCTGAGCTCCTGCAAGATCTCTCTCGCGCGTGGATCGGTGCTGCCGTTTGCCCTCGTGCGTGAAGCGGACCGTGTAGACACCCGTACGCCTGTCACGAGTGAGCGACCATCCTTCTGTGTTTCGAGCCATGTATCGATATCCCTTCGGTCAAACAAGCGGCGAGCGCCAATACAGAGCACCTGCACATGCGGAGCGACAAGCCGATCAAACGTGCGCAGCCCTATCCGACAATACCTCGCCGCCTCATCCCTTGTCAGCAGGGGCGAATCTGCCCTTGCAACCGCCGTGGGCTCATCTGTTCCTAGCGCCGGCCTACGTACGGTCACTAGAAAGGCCACCGAACCAGACCAGAGACCAAGGCCATGGCGAAAATGCCGAGCGCGGCAAGCCCCCACAGCCATAGCTGCGCACGACGATCGAGTCGCGTCACGGCGACGCCGTATAGACCCGCAAACCCGCGGACCTTCTCGTCGACGTCGGCACACAGCTTCTCATCCATCTGATCGAGGTGGGCCGAAAGCACCCGGTCCAGCTCTCCCACGAGAGATGACGTCAATCGGTCGCCGACCTTCTCGGCCGTGCGCCGAAGCACGCATTCGTTGATGACCGCCAAGTCGAACAAAGGATCATCCGTAGGAATCAAGCGACCGCATTCCTTGGCAACCTGCGCCGCGATCTCCTTCTTTTCTTCCTCCGTCAGCAGCAGCCGTCGGTTTCTAGGCTCCATCGAGCGCATGTTCGATCTCCGTAAAAAGGTCTGTTCTCACAATCGAAAGCCGGGACTTGGCCGGCGTCCTGAAGTGATCGCTGGCGATCGCTTCGTCGAACGTCATGAACCCGCTGAGCATCTCCTGAACGTCTTCCTGAAAGGTATGTCCCCGGCGAACCATGACCACAGGTCCTATCAGCCTGTCTGAGCACGGTCGCGTGAGCTCGCCCACGCGCTCGACATCGACGGGCCCGAAGTGCTCGTTCTGCCAGACGACGAGGGTCGAATCCTCGACCAAGAACTTCGCCACCGTGCCGAGGCCCGCCAATGTGGATGGGCCGTGCTGGCCGCCGGTGACTACGCAGTGAAGGTACGTCTGGCGGCCGGCGGCTTTCAACTGACGGACGGCATCCATTTCGAGGAGGTACTGAGCCAAGGGTTCGAAGCTGCCTTGGCCGTTGTCGACCACCACCGCTTTCTCCTCGTCCTCGAGCAGGATCTCGAGAAGCTCATCGAAGCGTCTACGATTGATTCGCCGGTCCTCATCAAGGAGATCGATGCGCTGGACGCGAAGTCCGGAATACCGAGACAACGTCTTGTTCGACGCGTCGCACTCGACGCACAACGGATCGTCGGTTCGCGATCGCAGGTACTGCGCGAACCAAGAGGCGACCAACGATTTTCCGATTCCGCCTTTTGCCTGAATGACGCAATGAAACTCGCTCATGGCTCACTCCTGTCGGCTGAGCCGAAATGCGAAGATGGCGCCCTCATTCGAGCTCCAGCTTGGGAAGATTTCGGCGGAGGTTGTTCCTGACGTACTCAATACTGGACGTCGACGCGGTGGACGCGCGCTGCGGCCGATCGCTGATGTCCGGCTTGGCCAGAACTCCGAGCTCACCTGCGGGCTCGTTCGGTCCGAGGCCATGTTTTCGGACCTGCCTGTAGAACGATGTGTAGCAACCTGGGTACGGCGGGCTGGCATCGCGGTAGGCCCGCCATACTTCCTTGATGTGATAGCCAAGGCGTAGATAGCCCTCGATCGCATCTCGATGACACGAGAAGTAGACGCGAGGTGGCGCACCTTGCAGTGCCTGCGGACCTGGTAGTGTTGCTTTGGGCAAACCGTCTCCCTTCCTAGTTATCGGTTTTGCCCCCCGAAAAGTTGCGCGGGATTCGGTATG